>Ga0228699_1000026_pt1 | contig 160940 bp, 137 predicted proteins | sample McNCre217_Aug_MG_FD_178016 | JGI IMG/M metagenome (GOLD analysis project Ga0228699, IMG submission 178016) | Freshwater microbial communities from McNutts Creek, Athens, Georgia, United States - 2-17_Aug_MG | ecosystem: Environmental > Aquatic > Freshwater > Creek | place: USA: Georgia... | reverse complement strand
AGCGCTCTCCCAGCTGAGCTATACCCCCAAATTTTGGCGGAGTGGACGGGACTCGAACCCGCGACCCCCGGCGTGACAGGCCGGTATTCTAACCAACTGAACTACCACTCCGCAGTGGCGACTCCTAGGGGATTCGAACCCCTGTAACGACCGTGAAAGGGTCGTGTCCTAGGCCTCTAGACGAAGGAGTCTTCAAACTTGTCTCATGAACTTCGAAGCGCTGTGATGGTGGAGGTAAGCGGGATCGAACCGCTGACCTCTTGCATGCCATGCAAGCGCTCTCCCAGCTGAGCTATACCCCCTAGAGAATGCAATTTCTTGCTTCTTTTGTCAGGCGCTTCGTTGTTCAAGCGAGAACGATATTATGAAATGAATTCAAACGCCTTGCAAGCGTTTGAGCACAGTATTTTTATCGAACAGCGCCAGCACGGCATCCACCGGGGGCGTCTGCGTCCGTGCGCAGACGAGCACACGCAGCGGAATCGCCAGTTGCGGCATCTTCACCTTCCGCTCGCCAATGGTGTTCTTGATCGCCTGGTTGATCGACGGGGCATCCCAGCCCGGCAGCTCGGCCAGACGGTCGCGCAACGCGATCAAGGCCGGACGCGACACGTCGTTCAGGTGCTGCGCCAGATCCGCCTCGCCCGGCTGCACGTCGACGAAGTACACCGATAGCCAGTCGGCCAGCTCGACCGTCGTGCTGCAGCGGTCCTTGAACAGCGCGCACATGGCCGCCAGTCGCTCGTCGGCCGGCACGCTCAGGCCTCGGCTGGCGAACTGCGCCGACACCAGTCCCGCGAGCACCGCGTTGTCACAGACCTTCATGTGCTGCGCGTTCACCCAGCGCAGCTTGGCCTCGTCGAACTGCGCGGCACTGCGGCCGAGGTGGTCAAGGTTGAACCAGGCGATCAGCTGCTCACGACTGAAGACCTCGTCGTCGCCGTGGCTCCAGCCCAGACGCGCCAGGTAGTTCACCACGCCATCGGCCAGATAGCCTTCGTCGCGGTACTGCGTCACCGGCTTGGCGCCATGGCGCTTGCTCATCTTCTCGCCCTGCTCGTTCAGCACGGTCGGCAGGTGGGCGTAGACCGGCGGCTCCACGCCCAGCGCGCGGAAGACGTGGATCTGGCGCGGCGTGTTGTTGACGTGGTCATCGCCGCGGATCACGTGGGTGATGCGCATGTCGATGTCGTCCACCACGACGCAGAAGTTGTAGGTGGGCGTGCCATCCGGCCGGGCGATGACCAGATCGTCCAGCTCGTCGTTGCTGATCTCGATGCGGCCCTTGACCTTGTCGTCCCAGACCACCGACCCGCCCTGCGGCGTCCTGAAGCGCAGCACCGGCTGGACCCCTTCCGGCACCGGCGGCAGCACCTTGCCCGCTTCCGGCCGCCAGGTGCCGTCGTAGCGCGGCTTTTCCTTGTTCGCCATCTGGCGCTCGCGCAGGGCGTCGAGTTCCGCCATGGACATGTAGCAGGGATAGACCCAGCCCTGCTCCACCAGCTGCGCCAGCACCGCCTTGTAGCGGTCCATGCGCTGCATCTGGTAGAACGGACCTTCGTCGTGGTCCAGACCCAGCCACTGCATGCCTTCGAGGATCACGTCGACCGCCGCCTGCGACGAACGCTCGACGTCGGTGTCCTCGATGCGCAGCACCAGGACGCCACCCGTGGCCCGCGCCCAGGCCCAGGGGTAGAGCGCCGAGCGGATGTTGCCGAGGTGGATGAAGCCGGTCGGCGACGGCGCGAAACGGGTGCGAACTTGGGTCATGGTCTTCTATGGCTCGGGAACTCGGGATCAGATCAGCGCGAGGCCGCGGGCGAGGTCGGTCTTCAGGTCCTCGACATGCTCCAGGCCGACCGCGACGCGGATCATGCCCTGCGTGATGCCGGCGGCCAGGCGCTGCGCTTCGGTGAGGCGCCCGTGCGAGGTGCTCGACGGGTGGGTGATGGTGGTCTTGGTGTCGCCGAGGTTGGACGTGATCGAGCAGATCCGCGTCGCGTCGATCACCGCGAACGCGTTCGCGCGCGCCGCCTCGGGCGTGTCACCACGCGTCACGAAACTGACGACCGCACCGCCATTGCCGCTCTGCTGCGCCATCGCCAGCGCGTGCTGCGGATGCGACGGCAGGCCGGGATAGAACACCCGCGCCACCTGCGGCTGCACCTCCAGCCACTCGGCCAGCTTCAGCGCCCGCGCGCCCTGCGCTTCCATGCGGATCGACAGCGTCTCCAGCCCCTTCAGCACCACCCAGGCATTGAACGGCGACAGACACATCCCCGCCGAGCGCATCACCGGCATGAACTTGCCGTCGATGATCGCCTCCGGCCCGCAGATGGCGCCGGCCACGACGCGGCCCTGCCCGTCCAGGTACTTGGTGCCCGAATGGATGATCAAATCCGCGCCCAGATCGGCCGGACGCTGCAGCGCCGGCGAGCAGAAGCAGTTGTCCACCGCCAGCAGCGCGCCGGCTTCATGCGCCACATCGGCCAGCGCGCGGATGTCGCAGACCTCGGTCAGCGGGTTGCTCGGCGTCTCGGCGAAGAGCAGCTTCGTCTCGGGCCGGATCGCCGCACGCCATTCGGCCACGTCGGTCTGCGACACGAAGGTGGTCAGCACGCCGAACTTGCCGAACTCGCCCTGCAGCAGCTTGATGGTCGAGCCGAACACGCTCTGCGAGCAGATGACGTGGTCGCCCGCCTTCAGCAGCCCCATCGCCAGCAGCAGGATCGCCGACATGCCGCTCGACGTGGCGATGCAGGCCTCGGTGCCTTCGAGCGCGGCCAGGCGGCGCTCCATCATCATGGTCGTCGGGTTGGTGAAGCGGCTGTAGACGAACGCTTCCTCTTCCTGCGCGAAGCGGGCGGCGGCCGTGGCCGCGTCCGGGTGCACGAAGCTGCTGGTCAGGAACAGCGCCTCGGAGTTTTCGCCCCAAGGCGTCGTCGGCAGCCCTTCGCGCACGGCCAGGGTGTCGAGCCGCGCGTCGGCGGGCAGATCCACGCGCGGCAGGCGCTTCGGATCGGTATGGTCACGGCTGCGCATGGCAGGTCTCCGGAAGTCGGTGGGTCGAGACGCTCAGGTGCTGGGATTCGGCAGGGCCAGACGACCGCGGTCGCCCGCTTCCTCGTCCTGGGGCTGCGCCGCGCGCTGGGTCTTCATCGCCTCGAAATCGGCCGGGCTCACGTCGCCGGTGATGTAGTGGCCGTCGAAGCACGAGGCTTCCAGTCCGGCGAGCGAGGTGCTCAGCGACGACACGGCGCGCTTCATCGCGTCCACGTCCTGGTAGATCAGCGCATCGCAGCCGATGTAGTCGCGGATCTCGTCCATCGTGCGTCCATGGGCGATCAGCTCGGTCGAGGTCGGCATGTCGATGCCGTAGACGTTCGGGTAGCGCACCGGCGGCGCGGCCGAGGCCATGTAGACCTTGTTCGCACCGGCCTCGCGGGCCATCTGCACGATCTCGCGGCTGGTGGTGCCACGCACGATCGAGTCATCGACCAGCAGCACGTTGCGGCCCTTGAACTCCATGCCGATGGCGTTGAGCTTCTGGCGCACGCTCTTCTTGCGCGTGGCCTGGCCCGGCATGATGAAGGTGCGGCCGACGTAGCGGTTCTTGACGAAGCCTTCGCGGTAGGGCTTGCCAAGGCGCTGCGCGAGCTGCATCGCCGAGGGACGGCTCGACTCGGGAATCGGGATCACCACGTCGATGTCGGACGGCGGCATCGTGCTGATGACGCGCTGCGCCAGCGTCTCGCCCATGTTGAGGCGGGCGTGGTAGACCGAGATGCCATCGATGACCGAGTCTGGCCGCGCCAGGTACACGAACTCGAACACGCACGGATTCAGCGACGGCGCCACCGCGCACTGCTGGCTGTGCAGTTCGCCATCGAGCGTGATGAACAGCGCCTCGCCCGGGGCCACGTCGCGCACCAGGTGGTAGCCATTGCCTTCGAGGGCCACGGATTCGCTGGCCACCATCCATTCGGGACCCGCACCGGACACGTCGGCCGAACCCAGGCAGAGCGGACGGATGCCGTTCGGATCGCGGAAGGCCACCAGCCCGTAGCCGGCGATCAGCGCCACGACGGCGTAAGAGCCCTTGACACGGCGGTGCACCGCACGGACGGCCTTGAACACCTCCACCGGGGTCAGCGGCAGGTCGTGCGCGGCGGCCTGCAGTTCATGGGCGAGGATGTTGATCAGCACCTCCGTGTCGCTCTCGGTGTTGAGGTGGCGGCGGTCGATGTCGATCAGCTCCGTCCTCAGCGCGTGGGCGTTGGTGATGTTGCCGTTGTGGACCAGCACCACGCCGAAGGGGGCATTGACATAGAACGGTTGCGCCTCTTCCTCGCTGTACGCATTGCCGGCGGTCGGGTAGCGGACCTGGCCGAGGCCCAGGGTGCCGGGCAGCGCGCGCATGTTGCGGGTGCGGAAGACGTCCCGCACCATGCCACGGGCCTTGTGCATGAAGAACTTCGGGCCCATGGCCGTGACGATGCCGGCGGCATCCTGGCCACGGTGCTGCAGCAGCAGCAGCGCGTCATAGATCAACTGGTTCACTGGTGACTTGGAAATCACACCGACGATGCCACACATCGCTCACTCCATCTCTTCAAGAAATTCCCAACGGACACCGGGCCGGACGGCGCGGTCATCCTCGTGCTTCGTGCTTCGTGCTTCGTGCTTCGTGCTTCGTGCTTCGTGTATTGGTTGCGACTCAGCTTGGTGCCGAGGCCGCCGACTCCGGCGCGCTGCCCGCCAGCGGCCGCCAGTCTCCGGGCAGCCACGGCGCGAGCACCGCCTGAGCGGCGGTCAGCCAGCGCACCCCGTCCGACAACTGCCAGGACGGCTGGCGCGCCATCGGCGTCAGGCCCAGCATCATCACCGACACCAGCAGGATCAATCCCCCCCGCAAGGTGCCGAACACCGCGCCCAGCAACCGGTCGAGCGGTGCCAGCGGCGTCGCGTGGATCACCTGCTGCAGCAGCCAGGCAAGTACGCGCCACGCCAGCAGCGTCGCCACGAAGGTGATCACCAGCCCGGACAGGCGGGCAATCCGCCCGCCCGGCTCACCGAGGTGGAGCGCGGCCGCGACATCCAGCGCCCAGGCCTGGGACAGCAACCAGGCGACCACCCACCCCGCCAGGGACATCACTTCGCTGACCAGCCCGCGCAACATCCCGGCGACCACCGACAAGGCCAGCACTGCCAGCATCGTCAGATCGATCCAACCAAGGTCACCGAGCATGGTTCGCTTTTCAGAGCGGCAGTACCGCGGCGTTGAGTCCCGCCGCCTTGAGACGTTCGGCCGCGCGCAGGGCTTCTTCCTTGGTCTTGAACGGACCAAGACGCACCCGTGTGCGGGCCGAGCCGGCGGCAGTCTCGACGTGCTGTTCGTGCGAATCCAGTCCCAGCTTGCCGATGCGGCGCCCCAGATCCCGGGCGGCAGACGCCTCGGCAAAGGAGCCCGCCTGGATCACGTAGCGGCGAGGCTTGTCGTCTTCGCTGTCCGACCTGACCGCCTTGGAGGTCTTCGCTTCCTTCGCTTCCTTGGCTTTTCTGGCCGCACGGTCCTGTCGGGCCTTTTCCGCTTCGCGGGCCTGCTCGGCCTGCTGTGCCTTCTCGGCCTCGCGGGCCTTGTCTGCTTTCAGCTTGTCCGCTCTGGCCCGCTCCGCTCTGGCCTTTTCCTTTTCCTTTTCCTTTTCCTTTTCCTTTTCCTTTTCCTTTTCCTTTTCCTTTTCCTTTTCCTTTTCCTTCTCTGCCCGGACCTTGTCGGCACGGCGCTTGTCCGCCTCCAGATCCGCCTTGGTCTCGGTGATGATGGTGTCGTCGGCGTGGGGCTTCTTGCCGGTCCCCGGCAGGAGTGCGACTGCCGCAGCGGTACCCGCCGCAGCCACGGCGACCGAGGCACCGGAGATGCCCGCCGATGGCGCCGCCTCGACGCTGCCTTGGCGCACCAGTGCAGCCGAACCGGCCGCCGGGGGCGCCTTGACCGACACGGCCGCCGGGCCATCCGAACCCGCCAGGCGGACGTTGAAACTCTGGTCAGCCGGACGTGGCGGCTTGTCGAACAGTGTCGGCAAGCCGATGACGGCGCCGCCGACCAGCACCGCCGCACCGATCAGACGCCGGCGCGCGCGGGTGCGCAGCGCCTCGACGGTGACGGGATCCTGGGGCGGCGGCGTGCGCCTGCGGGTGTCAGGAACCGGCGGTTTCTTGCGCTGGAGAAAGGAGAACAAACCCATCTGTGTCAGCCATCAGGCCATGTTGCTCGGGGTGGTGGAGCCAGGCGTGTCAGCCGACGTGTGCGGCGCCCAGGCGCGGCAATCCGTGTTGCAAGACACCGCCGATGGTATGGAAGGATCCGAAGACCACGATTCTATCAGCGGGGTCGGCGCCCTTGATCGCAGCATCGAGCGCCTGCTGCGGATCGCTGCTGCCATGCAGTGCCTCCACCGGCAGCGGTGCCGAGCCAGCCGGTTGCGCTGCGCGGGCGGCCCGGAGAACCGAACACAGCGCTTCGGCCGTGGCCGCCCGCGGTGTCGGCAGATCGCACAGGTACCAGACATCGACCAGCGGCAGCAGCGGGCCGACCAGCCCCGCGAGGTCCTTGTCCGCCATGGCACCCAGCACGGCGTGCGTGCGCGGAAAGTAGCCCATCTGGTCGAGGTTCTGCGCCAGCACGGCAGACGCATGCGGGTTGTGGGCGACATCGAGCACCAGTGTGGGCTGGCCCGGCACGACCTGGAAGCGCCCCGGCAGCTCCACCATCGCCAGGCCGTTGCGCACCGCCTGCGCCGGCACCGACAGGCGCGGACGCATCGCGTCCAGCGCAGCCAGCACGCCTGAGGCATTGAGGAGCTGGTTCGCACCGCGCAGCGCCGGATAGGCCATCGCGTTGTAGCGCCGCCCTCGCCCGCTCCAGTTCCACTGCTGGCGGTCGCCCGCGTAGTTGAAATCGCGGCCGAACAGCCACAGGTCAGCGCCCAGCGCTTCGGCCTGGTCGACCACGCTGCGCGGTGGCACCGGATCCGACACGATCACCGGACACCCCGCACGCAGGATGCCGGCCTTCTCGCGGCCGATGGCCTCGCGGTCCGGGCCGAGGTAGTCCATGTGGTCGAGATCGATGCTGGTGATGATGGCGCAGTCGGCATCGACGATGTTGACCGCGTCCAGCCGCCCGCCCAGACCGACTTCGAGGATCACCACGTCCAGCGGCTGCGCGGCGATGCAGTGCAGGATGGCCAGCGTCGTGAACTCGAAATAGGTCAGCGACTCGCCTTGGCGCGCCGCCTCGACCGCGGCGAAGTGCGGCAGCAGCACCTCGGCCCGGACCACGTCGCCGTTGAGCCGCAGCCGCTCCTCGAAATGCACCAGGTGCGGCGAGCCGTAGACCGCGGTGCGGTAGCCACCCTGCAACAGGATGGCTTCGAGCATCGCGCAGGTCGAGCCCTTGCCGTTGGTGCCCGCGACCGTGTAGACCGGCACGTCGAACTGCAGGCCCAGCCGCTCGCGCACGCGCTGCACCCGGTCAAGGCCGAGCTGGATGGTCACCGGGTGCAGGCGCTCGCAGTGCGCGAGCCAGTCGGACAGGGTCTGGGGCATGAAGATCTCTTCGAAAAACCGAAGGGGCGTCTTGCGACGCCCCCGGGAGCACAGCGCGTGGAATGCGGGTTCAGGACACCGCGTCCGCGCTCTGGCGCTGCAGCATGGCCAGCAGGCGGGCGACGGTCTGGCGCAGTTCGCGGCGGTCCACGATCATGTCCAGCGCGCCCTTCTCGATCAGGAACTCCGAGCGCTGGAAGCCTTCCGGCAGCTTCTCGCGCACGGTGTTCTCGATCACGCGCGGGCCGGCGAAGCCGATCAGCGCCTTCGGCTCGGCGATGACCACGTCACCCACGAACGCGAAGCCCGCCGACACGCCGCCCATCGTCGGGTCGGTCAGCACGCTGATGTAGGGCAGCTTCGCCTTGCCGAGGCGGGTCAGCGCGGCATTGGTCTTGGCCATCTGCATCAGCGACAGCAGGCCTTCCTGCATGCGCGCGCCACCCGTGGCGGTGAAGCAGACGAACGGCACCTTCTGCTCGATGGCGGTCTCGACGCCACGCACGAAGCGCTCACCGACCACCGAGCCCATCGAGCCGCCCATGAAATCGAACTCGAAAGCGGCAGCGACCAGCGGAATGCTCATCACCGAGCCGCCCATCACGACCAGCGCATCGGTCTCGCCGGTGGCCTCCATCGCTTCCTTGAGGCGGTCGGGGTATTTCTTGCTGTCCTTGAACTTCAGCGCGTCGACCGGCAGGACTTCCTGGCCGATCTCGTAGCGGCCTTCGTCGTCGAGGAAACCGTTCAGACGGGCGCGTGCATCGATGCGGTGGTGGTGGCCGCACTTGGGACAGACGTTGAGGTTGCCCTCCAGGTCGGTCTTGTAGAGCACCGTCTCGCAGGACGTGCACTTGACCCACAGGCCTTCCGGCACCGTGCGGCGCTCGCTGGGTTTGGTCTGCTGGATCTTCGGGGGCAGCAGCTTGTCGAGCCAACTCATGCGGTTTCTCCTGGGGAGGGTTGGAGCGTGTCCAATGCCGCACGGATCTCGCGGAGGAAACCGGCAGCCACCGGTACCACCCGCTCGCGCGGTTCGTTTTCGATCAGCTGGATGATACGGGAACCGATCACCACTGCGTCCGACACTCGGGCCACGGCGACGGCCGTTTCCGCATCGCGGATGCCGAAACCGACACCCACCGGCACGCTCACCTGCGCCCGGATGCGCGGCACCATGCGCGCGACCGCGTCGGTGTCGAGGTGACCGGCGCCGGTCACGCCCTTGAGCGAGACGTAGTAGACGTAGCCCGTGGCAATGCGGCCGACTTCGGCCATGCGCTGGTCGGTCGAGGTGGGCGCGAGCAGGAAGATCGCGTCCATGTCCGCGGCACGCAGCCGGGCAGCGAAGGCCTCACATTCCTGCGGCGGGTAGTCCACGACGAGCACGCCATCGACGCCAGCCTTCTTCGCGTCATCGACGAAGCGGTCCGGCCCGTAGCACTCGACCGGGTTGGCATAGCCCATCAGCACCACCGGCGTGGTCGCGTCCGTCTCGCGGAAGGCGCGCACCATCTCCAGCACGTGCGCCGTGCTGATGTGCTTGAGCAGCGCGCGCTCGCTGGCGCGCTGGATCACCGGGCCATCGGCCATCGGATCGGAGAACGGCACGCCGAGTTCGATCACGTCGGCGCCGGCTTCCACCATCCCGTGCATCAACTCGACGGTCACGTCGGCGTAGGGATCGCCTGCCGTGACATAGGGAATCAGCGCCTTGCGGCCCTGCGCGGCCAGGCGCGCGAAGGTGTTCTGGATGCGGCTCACAGCGCACCTCCCTTGACGCTCTGCCCGCGGCAGGACGGGCGGCAGTAGAAATCGGCGCCCGACAGGTCTGCGACGGTGCCGATGTCCTTGTCGCCACGGCCGGACAGGTTGACCAGGATGTGCTGGTCCGGGCGCATCGTCTTGGCCAGCTTCATCGCGTAGGCGACGGCGTGGCTCGACTCCAGCGCCGGGATGATGCCCTCGGTGCGGCAGAGGTAGTGGAACGCCTCCAGCGCCTCCTTGTCGGTGATGCCGACGTACTCGGCACGGCCGATGTCCTTCAGGTAAGCGTGCTCCGGGCCAACGCCGGGGTAGTCCAGACCAGCGGACACGGAGTGCGTCTCGGTGATCTGGCCGTTGGCGTCCTGCAGGATGTAGGTGCGGTTGCCGTGCAGCACGCCGGGCTTGCCGAGCTGCAGCGAGGCCGAGTGCTTGAGCGTATCCAGGCCCTCGCCCGCCGCCTCGACGCCGATCAGGCGCGTGCCCTCGAACGGGATGTACGGGTGGAAGATGCCCATCGCGTTGCTGCCGCCGCCCACGCAGGCGATCACGGCGTCCGGTTGCCGGCCCGCGGCACCACCGAGTTCCGCGATCAGCTCGGGCATCTGCGTCAGGCATTCGGTGCCGATCACGCTCTGGAAGTCACGCACCATGGCCGGGTACGGGTGCGGACCCGCGACCGTGCCGATGATGTAGAAGGTGTTCTCGACGTTGGTGACCCAGTCGCGCATTGCCTCGTTGAGCGCGTCCTTGAGCGTCTTGCTGCCGGACTCGACCGGCACCACCCTGGCGCCCAGCAGGTGCATGCGGTAGACGTTCGGGCTCTGGCGCTTCACGTCCTCGGAGCCCATGTAGACCACGCACTCCATGCCGTAGCGCGCACAGATCGTCGCGGTCGCCACGCCGTGCTGGCCGGCGCCGGTCTCGGCGATCACGCGCGGCTTGCCCATGCGCTTGGCCAGCAGCGCCTGGCCGATGGTGTTGTTGACCTTGTGCGCGCCGGTGTGGTTCAGATCCTCGCGCTTGAGGTAGATCTGCGCGCCGCCCATCTCGCGGCTCATGCGGTCGGCGTGGTAGACCGGGCTGGGACGGCCGACGAAGTGCTTCAGCTCGCGCCGGAATTCGGCGATGAACTGCGGATCGTGGCGGTAATGCTCGTAGGCGCCGCGCAGCTCGTCGAGCGCATGGCTGAGGGTTTCGGCGACAAAACTGCCGCCGTAAACCCCGAAATGCCCGCGGGCATCGGGTTGGTCGTAGGTGAACATGGTGACTCTCGGGAATTTCAGTATCCGCTGTCAGCGTCCGCCCGTCGGGCATCGGCTTCGCGGACCGCTTCGCAGAATTGGCGCATCAGCGCGGCGTCCTTGACGCCCTTGCCGACTTCAACGCCGGAACTCACGTCCACGGCACAGGGCCGCACGCGAAGCACGCCATCGGTCACGTTGGCAGCATTCAACCCACCAGACAAAACGACCGGACGGTGTACGCCTGACGGGATGAGCGACCAATCGAAAACCTTTCCGCCACCGCCATACCCCTCGACATGCGCGTCGAGCAGGATGGCCTGGGCACTGGAGTAAGACTGTGCAAAGTCTAACAAATCGAAGCCCGGCGCCATGCGCGCGGCGCGCAGATAGGGGCGCCCGGAAGCTTCGCACTGCGCGAGAGTTTCATCTCCGTGGAACTGCAGCAGCAAGGTCGGGATGGCCGCGCAAGCTTCGGCGATCTGCGCCGGCTCGGCGTTGACGAACAGTCCGACCGGTGTGACGAACGGTGGCAGGCGGTGCACCAGTTGCACTGCGCGCTCCAGCGAGACGTGCCGCGGACTGCGGGCATAGAAGACCAGCCCGATCGCATCGGCACCCGCTGCCACCGCCTCGTCCACGTCCTGCTCCCGGGTCAGGCCACAGATCTTGATGCGGGTCCGCGCGGTCAGGCGCGACGGCGGAAAGTCAATCGAAACGCTCATCGGACGTCACCAGCGAGAAAAGGAAAACCGGGCGACCGGCGCTCAGCGCTGCCAGCCGCCGGGCAACCAGTCGAAGCCCGCCGTGCGGGTCGGCAGGCCATGGTGCGCATCGTAGCGGGGTCCGAGAAAATACAGGCCGTCTGCAGCAAAGGTCGGGGCGGCGCGCTCGCGGCGGCGGGACGCGAGCACCTCGGCCACCCAGTCGCTCGGCCGCGTGCCGGTGCCGACCGCGACCAGGCAACCCATGAGGTTGCGGATCATGTGGTGCAGGAAGGCCACCGCCTCGAAATCGAAGCGCCAGTAGGCCCCGTGGCGCTCGATGGAGATCTCGCGCATCAGCTTCACCGGCGACAGCGCCTGGCAGTCGGACGAGCGGAAGGCGGAGAAGTCGTGCTCGCCGATCAGGTGGACAGCCGCGCGGCGCATGGCGTCTGCGTCGAGGGGCCGAAATGTCCAGCCCACCGAACTGCGGTCAATCGACGGCTTGACCGGCGATTCGACCAGGATGTAGGCGTAGCGCCGGCCTCGGGCCAGGTTGCGCGCATGGAAATCGTCGGCCACCGGGCTGCACCACTGCACCGCGATGTCGCCAGGCAGGTAGCGGTTGGTGCCGCGCACCCAGGAGAAGGGATCGCGGGCGCGGTCGGTGTCGAAGTGCACGACCTGGTTGAGGCCGTGGACACCGGTGTCGGTGCGGCCGGCGCACACGGTCTGGATGGGCGCCACCGCGAACTGGGTGAGCGCCTTTTCCAGGTGGTCCTGAACCGTGCAGCCGTCTGGTTGGCTTTGCCAGCCGTGGTAGGCGGTGCCGCGGTAGGTGATGCCTAGCGCGAGGCGCAAGGCGAGCCACCCACCAGAGACGACGCCGGCCAGCGCATCACGCCAGCTTGTCCAGCATGGCCTGCGCCTTGGCGCGCAGGTCCCCATCGGACTTCTCGATCACTTCCTGCAGCATGTCGCGTGCAGACTCGGCATCGCCGAAATCGAGGAACTCCTTGGCCAGCTCGATCTTGCGCGACAGCGGATCCGCGTCCTCGCCATCGGTCAGCATCGGATAGGCATCCATGCCGCCGGAGGAGGTCGTCGGCTGCAGATCGAAGTCGAGCGACAGACCGCCCATGTCGATCGGCTGCAGGTCACCAGCTTCCGTGATCGGCTCGCTGATCTCGGGCAGATCGTGCAGCTCGAAGTCCAGACTGCCATGGTCCGAACTGGCCACGGCCTTCGACGAACTGGACAAGGCTGCAACGCCCAAGGCGCCGGCAGAAGCCGTCGCAGCGGCAGCAGCAATGCCCAGCGCGCCGTGCCCGGTCGACAGGGAGCTCGACACCGGCGGCAGCACATCCATCGGACCCGGAACAGAGATGTCCAGGTCAATGGAGGCCGAGTTTCCCGAGGAGGTGTCGGCACCGAGATCGAAATCCGGAATTGCGCTGTTCTCGAACCGGGAGGGCGACGGGACCACCGATTGCGGCATGGTGCTGGCACCCAGCATCTCGCCACCACCGGATTCGGATGCGTAGCCGGAACTCGGCTGCCCTCCTTGGTCGTACAGCGGATTGTCCGGATCGATCGACCGCCCCAGCTCCTGCACACGCACCCAGTCTTCGCCCTGACCACCGGTCAAGCCGTAGAGCTCGCCCGCCAGCAATTCATAGCCCTTGGTGTCGCGGCGCTTGGCGTAGACCTCCAGCAGCTTGGTGCGGATGGCGAGGCGCTCCGGATTGGCACGCATCGCCTCCTTGAGGATTTCTTCGGCTTGCAGATCACGGCCATAGGCCAGGTACACGTCAGCCTCGGCGACCGGATCGACATCGCCGATCGCGTCGATCTGGCTCAGCGAGTAGCTCATCGACGACGGCGTGCCTGCAGCATCGCGGGTATCGACGCGCTGACCACCACTGGCACCGAAGAACGAATCCGGCTGGAGCCGGCTTTCCAGGAACGAGGTGACGCCGGCTTCGTCCTTGTTCTTGCCACGCAGGCGGTAGTAGCCCAGCCCGGCCAGGATCGCCAGGATCAGCCCAGCCCCCGGCAGCAGCATCGGATTCTCGGACAGCGAATCGATCAGCGAAGGCTCTTCGACCGGCGTGGTGTCCATCGGCATGGCCGGACGCGAGGCCGCGGGCGCCACGACGGCCGGAGCCGATGCGGGGGCCAGACCCGGCAGCGGTTCCTTGGCAGAGGCCGCAGCAACCACCATCGGCGCAGAGGCCGCAACCACGGGCACGGAAGCAGGTCCGGCCGGTTTTTCGGGGGCCTTGGCCACGATGGTCGGAGCGGATGTCGCGGTGGCCGCCTGGCCCGTGCCCTCCGCGGCAGCGCCAGAGGCGGCTTGCAGCTTCTTCAGTCCTTCCTTCAGGTCGCCCACATTGCGGGTCATCTCATGGACACGCTGGCTGGATTCCTCTTCGGCCCGTTTCTTGAGAAGGGTCTCTTCCGGGGTCGGCGCCTGGCCCTTGCCAGCAGTCTTCGGCTTGTCGAGGTGCAGCCGGTCCGGCTTGGCCGCGCCAGCCACGCCGCTTTCGACGACTTCCGTGCGCACCTGACCGCCGGACTTGCGGGTCGGCTCGACCGGCTTGACCTGCTCGGGCACGGCACCCGCCAGCCGCTGGCGATAGGCATTGAAGTTGGTGCTCTGCACGTGAACGAGGCGGCGGGCCTCGCGTGCATCGACGCTGCCGAGCTGCTGGGCCGACGGAACGGTCAGCACCGATCCGGAGCGCAGCCGGTTCATGTTGTTGCCGATGAAGGCCTGTGCATTGCCCTGGTACAAGCCGACCAGCATCTGGTCGAGAGAAATGCCCTCGACCTGCAGCTTGCTGGCCACGTTCGACAGCGTGTCGCCCGCCTTGACCCGGTATTCGGCGCCGCTGCCCGCAGCGGCCACATCCGCCGCAGGCGCTGGCGCAGGCGCGACCGGTCGGCGTGCAGGCGCCTTGGCGAGCGGAGCCGGCTCGGTCGAGTCGGCAGCAGTCGGCGCGGATGCCGAGCGCTTCATCCCTTCGGCACGCGCAGCGGCCTCGGCTGCCGCGGAGGTCGCCAGTTCAGCCTTGGTCGGCCGCGCAGGTGCTGCGGCCACCACGGCGGGTATGGCCGGGGCCGCCAGCGCACGCGCCACCGACGGCGGATCAAACAGCAGGGTGTATTCGCGCAGCAGGCGACCACTGGACCATGACAATTCCAGGATCACATCGACAAACGGTTCCTGGACAGAGCGGTCGCTGGTGATTCTCAAGTAAGGCGAGCCATCGGCACGGCGCTGCAGAGACACCGCGGTGGATGGCAGAACCGCGTTGTAATCAACACCGGCAATCCGATAGGCATCCGGTGGTGCAACCCGCACCCGCAGATTGGCGGATTCGTCCGGCGTGAGGCTGGTGACGTCGATCTCGGCCCGCAGCGATTCGCCCAAGGCGGATTGAACGCTCAAGCGGCCGAGACTCAAGGACCAGGCGGATGGCGCTGCACCGAGTGCAGCCACCACCGCGACCACGGCCGCCACTTCTCTCAGAGCCAAACGCCCCGTGCGCTTTGTCTGGGTATTCAAGGCGTCTCCCAAGCTGCGAATCATGGAACCATTCCGTTTTTCGCACCAGTCAATACGAGCAATAAGCGCTCAAAATGTCCGAAAAGACAATAGCATCAAGCAGATACAAAGACAAGCTCGTGCTCTGCATGACGTTTCGAGCATCTCGCACGATTACCAACACTGAAAATATGCCCGTTGCCGAGTGGCAACGGGCACCATCCGACCTCTGGTGTCAGGCGTCCAGCAGGATGCGCAGCATGCGGCGCAGCGGCTCGGCCGCACCCCACAGCAGCTGGTCGCCGATCGTGAAGGCACCGACATACTCCGGCCCCATCGCCAGCTTGCGGATGCGTCCGACCGGAATCGTCATCGTGCCCGTCACGGCCACCGGCGTCAGATCACGGATCGTGGCCTCGCGGGTATTCGGCACCACCTTCACCCACTGGTTGTCGGCCGCGATCATGGCCTCCAGATCGGCGACCGGCACGTCCTTCTTCAGCTTGAAGGTCAGCGCCTGGCTGTGGCAGCGCATCGCACCGACGCGCACGCAGAACCCGTCGACCGGGATCGGCGCGGAGTCGAAGCCCTCGCCCAGCCCCAGGATCTTGTTGGTCTCGGCCATGCCCTTCCACTCTTCCTTGGATTGGCCGTTGCCCAGGTCCTTGTCGATCCAAGGGATCAGCGAGCCGCCCAGCGGCACGCCGAAGTTCGCGGTCTCGGCGCCGGTCAGGGCACGCTGCCTGGCGATCACCTGGCGGTCGATCTCCAGGATGGCGCTCTTCGGATCGTCGAGCAGCGCGCGCACTTCGGCGTTGAGCGTGCCGTACTGCGTCAGCAGCTCGCGCATGTGCTGTGCGCCGCCGCCGGACGCCGCCTGGTAGGTCTGGGTGCTCATCCACTCGACGAGGCCCGCCTTGTAGAGCGCGCCCACGCCCATCAGCATGCAGCTCACCGTGCAGTTGCCGCCGACCCAGTTCTTGCCGCCCTTGGCCAGCGCATCCTGGATCACCGGCATGTTGACCGGGTCGAGGATGATGACGGCGTCGGATTCCATGCGCAGCGTCGACGCCGCGTCGATCCAGTGCCCGTTCCAGCCCGCCGCGCGCAGCCTGGGAAACACCTCGGAGGTGTAGTCGCCGCCCTGCGCGGTGATGATGATCTCGCAGCGCTTGAGCGCGTCGAGGTCATAGGCGTTCTGGAGTTTCGTCTCGTTCTTCGCCATCGCCGGGGCGGCGCCGCCCGCGTTGGACGTCGAGAAGAACAGCGGCTCGATCAGGCCGAAATCGCCCTCGGCCTGCATGCGGTCCATCAGGACGGAGCCGACCATGCCGCGCCATCCGACCAATCCTACGAGTTTCATGTGATGCCCTTTCCGGATATTCGACCTGCCCCGTCGACTCGCATCGCCGGGGTTGAGAGGTCTGGGCGAGACGAGGCGGAGCCGATCAGCTCTTGGTAATGCCTTTAATGCCCTGGGTGACAGCGGCCACGACCGCGTCCCCCATCTCGCGCGTGCCCACTCGCGTCGTTCCCTCCGACCAGATGTCGGGCGTGCGATAGCCCTCGGCCAGCACAGCGCGGACAGCCGACTCGATGCGGTCGGCGGCCTCGGGCTGTTGGAGTGAATATCGGAGCATCATGGCAGCAGACAGGATTGTAGCCAGAGGATTGGCCACACCCTTGCCAGCGATGTCCGGCGCGCTGCCGTGGCTGGGTTCGTACAGGCCCTGTCCCTTCGCGTTCAGCGAAGCCGAAGGCAGCATGCCGATCGAGCCGGTCAGCATCGCCGCCTCGTCCGAGAGGATGTCGCCGAACATGTTGCCGGTGAAGAGGACGTCGAACTTCTTCGGCGCCTTGACGAGCTGCATCGCCGCGTTGTCCACGTACATGTGGTCCAGCGCGACATCCGGATACTCCTTGTGCACCTCGGTGACCACGTCCTTCCAGAACTGGAAGGTCTCCAGCACATTGGCCTTGTCGACGCTGGTCACGCGCTTGCTGCGCTGGCGGGCGGCCTGGAAGGCGACGTGCGCGATGCGCTCGATCTCCGGGCGGCTGTAGCGCATCGTGTCGAAGGCTTCCTCGGCGCCGGGGAAGTGCCCGTCGGTGGCGATGCGGCGGCCGCGCGGCTGGCCGAAGTAGATGTCGCCGGTCAGCTCGCGGATGATCAGGATGTCCAGCCCCGCGATCAGTTCGGGCTTCAGGCTGGAGGCGCCGACCAGCTGCTCGTAGCAGATCGCCGGGCGGAAGTTGGCGAACAGGCCCAGGTGCTTGCGCAGACCGAGGATCGCCTGCTCCGGGCGCAGCGAACGCTCCAGCGTGTCGTACTTCCAGTCGCCGACGGCGCCGAACAGGATCGCGTCGGACGCCTTGGCGAGGTTCAGGGTCGATTCCGGCAGCGGGTGGCCGTGGGCTTCATAGGCGGCGCCGCCGACCTTGGCCTCTTCCAGCTCGAAGGGCAGGTCGAGCACGTTCAGCACGCGCACCGCTTCGGCGACGATTTCGGTGCCGATGCCGTCACCGGGGAGAACTGCGATTTTCATGGTCATGGGACAGTCTTTCTGGTCTTGAACAGGTTCGGCGCAGCTCAGCCCACCAGCCGGTGGCTCAGCCACGGCTTGGCGGCCAGGCGCTCGGCCTCGAAGGCGCGGATCTTGTCGGCGTGGCGCAGCGTCAGGCCGATGTCGTCGAAGCCGTTGGTCAGGCAGAACTTGCGGAAGGCCTGCACGTCGAAGGCGATCTCCTCGCCGTCGCCCTTGACCACCACCTGCCGCGGCAGGTCGATCGTGAGCTGGTAGCCGGGGAAGGCGTGGACCTCGTCGAACAGCTTCGCGATCACGCTCTCCGGCAGCACGATCGGCAGCAGGCCGTTCTTGAAGCAGTTGTTGAAGAAGATGTCGGCGAAGCTCGGCGCGAGGATGGCGCGGAAGCCGTACTGGTCCAGGGCCCACGGCGCGTGCTCACGGCTGGAGCCGCAGCCGAAGTTCTTGCGCGCCAGCAGCACCGAAGCGCCCTGGTAACGTGGCTGGTTCAGCACGAAGTCCGGGTTCGGCCGGCGCGAGGCCGGGTCCTGGCCGGGGAAGCCGACGTCGAGGTAGCGCCACTCGTCGAACAGGTTCGGGCCGAAGCCGCTGCGCTGGATCGACTTGAGGAACTGCTTGGGGATGATGGCGTCGGTGTCGACGTTGTCGCGGTCCATCGGCGCGACCAGACCCTTGTGCACGGTGAAGGCTTGCATGGTGGTGTTCCTTGAATCCGGTGAGTCCGCCGTTCAGGCGAGGTGGCGCACGTCGACGAAGTGGCCTTCCAGCGCGGCCGCGGCGGCCATCGCCGGGCTGACGAGGTGGGTGCGGCCACCGGCGCCCTGGCGGCCTTCGAAGTTGCGGTTGCTGGTCGAGGCACAGCGCTCGCCCGGCTCCAGCCGGTCGGCGTTCATCGCCAGGCACATCGAGCAGCCCGGCTCGCGCCATTCGAAGCCCGCCGCCTTGAACACCTTGTCCAGCCCCTCGCGCTCGGCCTGCGCCTTCACCAGGCCCGAGCCCGGCACGACCATCGCCACCTTGACGTTCGCCGCCACCCGCTTGCCCAGCCGGCGCACGACGGCCGCGGCCTCGCGCATGTCCTCGATCCGGCTGTTGGTGCAGGAGCCGATGAAGACCTTGTCGACGTGGATGTCGGCCAGCAGCTTGTTCGGCTCCAGGCCCATGTATTTCAGCGCCCGCTCGATCGCGTCGCGCTTGACGGGGTCGCGTTCCTTGTCGGGATCGGGCACGCGCTGGTCGATCGGCAGCACCATCTCGGGCGAGGTGCCCCAGGTGACCTGCGGGATGATCTGCGCCGCGTCCAGCTCGACCACCGCATCGAACACCGCGTCCGCATCGGACTGCAGCGTCGACCAGTAGGCCACCGCCTGCTCCCACTCGACGCCGGTCGGCGTGAACGGGCGGCCCTGGACGTAGGCGATCGTCTTGTCGTCCACGGCGACCAGACCGGCGCGTGCCCCGGCCTCGATCGCCATGTTGCACACCGTCATGCGGCCTTCCATGCTCAGCGCGCGGATCGCCGCACCGCCGAACTCGATGGTGTAGCCGGTGCCGCCAGCGGTGCCGATCTTGCCGATGATGGCCAGCACGATGTCCTTGGCGCCGCAGCCGAGCGGCAGCTGGCCGTCGACGCGCACCAGCATGTTCTTCGCCTTCTTGGCCAGCAGGGTCTGCGTGGCCAGCACGTGCTCGACTTCACTCGTGCCGATGCCGTGCGCCAGTGCGCCGAACGCGCCGTGCGTCGACGTGTGGCTGTCGCCGCAGACGACGGTCATGCCGGGCAGCGTGGCACCCTGCTCCGGGCCGATGACGTGGACGATGCCCTGGCGGCCGTCCATGAACGGGAAGTAGGCCGCCGCGCCGAAGGCCTTGATGTTGGCATCCAGCGTGGTGATCTGCTGGCGCGAGATCGGGTCGGCGATGCCGTCGTAGCCCAGCTCCCAGCCGGTGGTCGGCGTGTTGTGGTCGGCGGTGGCGACGACGGAGCTCGTGCGCCAGACCGGGCGGCCGGCCAGGCGCAGCCCTTCGAAGGCCTGCGGGCTGGTGACTTCGTGCACCAGGTGGCGGTCGATGTAGAGCACCGAGGTGCCGTCTTCTTCGGTGTGGACGACGTGCTCGTCCCAGAGCTTGTCGTAGAGGGTGCGTCCGGTCATGGGGGGCTCACGTTCTCGGTAGGTGGAGGGCAAAGGGGGAAACAACTGGGAGGACAAAGGAATTCGACAAAGCGGCGCACGACGGCGGGCAGGACGTCCTGCTCGCGCACGCCGACGAGGTACTCGCGCTGCGTCCAGGGCTCGTCCAGCGCGATCCGGTTCAGGCGGAACAGCCGCGCCAGCCGCTCGGCCACGGCCGAGGGCATCAGCGCGATCCCCAGACCCGCCTCGACGAGCTGGGCGATGGCATCAAAACCGCGCACCTGCATCCGCGTGCGCAGCGCCCGGCCCTGCTCGGTGGCCTGGGCCAGGATCATCTGCTGCAGCGCCGCGCCCGTGTGCTGGCCGACGAAGTCGAAGTCGAGCAGCTCGGCGAAGCGCACCTGCGTCCGGCCTGCCAGCGCGTGGTCGGCCGGCGTGATCAGCACCAGCGTGCCTTCGCGGTAATGCCAGGTCTGCAGGCGAGACTCCAGCAGCGGCGGCACGAAGATGCCCACGTCCGCGCGCCCTTCTGCCACCGAGCGCTGCAGCTCGGCGCTGGTCTGGTCTTCGAGCGTGATGCGGATGTCCGGATGGGCACGCGAGAACGCCGCCAGATCCGGCGGCAGGCACTCCGCGATCGCCGAGGCGTTGGCGACGACGCGCAGGTGCCCGCGGATGCCGTGCGCGTATTCGGCGACCTCGTCCTCCATCGCGTGCAGCGAGGCGTGCAGGCTGCGGATGTGGCGCACCAGCGCGTGGCCGGCGGCGGTCAGCTCGACGCCGCGGGCGCGCCGCTCGAACAGCTGCACGCCGAGGCGGGACTCCAAGTCACTGAGACGCTTGCTCGCCGCCGCCAGCGCCAGGTGCTCGCGTTCGGCACCGCGCGTGATGCTGCGCGTCTCGGCGATCGCGAGGACGAGGTTGAGCGTGACGAGGTCGAAGCGCATGGGGCGCCCATCTTGCCCCAAGCGGGGCGGCCAGGCGGTCGGCAATCGACGAGTCAGCCTTCGCGCCACACGAAGGCGACAAAGGCCCGCGCCCAACGGGAAAAGCCCTGAAGTTTCAAGCATCAGCTTGCAACTTCAGGGCTTGCCTGTCCTGGCGGAGACGGAGGGATTCGAACCCTCGATGCACTTTTGGTACATACTCCCTTAGCAGGGGAGCACCTTCGGCCACTCGGTCACGTCTCCGGCGAAGAAGAAAGACTATAGCCTAGTTTCGCTGGATCTGCAAACAATCTGCACAGATCATGCGTCGAGGCCAAATGCCTTGTGCAGCGCACGCACCGCCAGTTCCATGTACTTCTCGTCGATCACGACCGAAGTCTTGATCTCGCTGGTGGTGATCATCTGGATGTTGATGCTCTCGTCGCTGAGCGCGCGGAACATCGTCGAGGCCACACCCGCATGCGAGCGCATGCCGATGCCGACGATCGAGACCTTGCAGATCTTGGTGTCGCCCACCACGGCGGCCGCACCCAGCGCCGGCACCACCTCGGACTTCAGCAGGTCGAAGGCGCGCTGGTAGTCGTTGCGGTGGACGGTGAACGAGAAATCGGTCTTGCCGTCGTGCGAGACGTTCTGGATGATGACGTCCACGTCGATGTTGGCCTCGGCCACGCGGCCCAGGATGCCATAGGCGATGCCAGGCTTGTCCGGCACGCCCAACACGGTCAGCTTGGCTTCGTCGCGGTTGAACGCGATGCCCGACACAACGGCTTGTTCCATCTTCTCGTCTTCCTCGAAAGTGATCAGGGTGCCCGACTGGGCTTCTTCCTCGATGGCGATGTCCCACGGGGTGAAGCTCGACAGCACGCGCAGCGGCACACGGTACTTGCCGGCAAACTCGACCGAGCGGATCTGCAGGATCTTGGAGCCCAGCGAGGCCATCTCCAGCATCTCCTCGAAGGAGACGGTGGCCAGGCGGCGGGCTTCCGGCACGACGCGCGGGTCGGTGGTGTAGACACCGTCCACGTCGGTGTAGATCAGGCACTCGTCGGCCTTCATCGCCGCAGCCACGGCCACGGCCGAGGTGTCCGAACCGCCACGGCCGAGCGTGGTGATGTTCATCTCCTCGTCGACGCCCTGGAAGCCGGTGATCACGACCACGCGGCCGGCGTCCAGATCGGCGCGCACGCGGACATCATCGATGCTCTGGATGCGCGCCTTGGTGTAGGCCGAGTCGGTGCGGATGGGCACCTGCCAGCCGGAGTAGCTGACGGCGTCCATGCCCTCGGCCTGCAGGGCCAGGGACAGCAGACCGACCGACACCTGCTCGCCGGTGCAGGCGATCATGTCGAGTTCGCGGGTGACGGCCGCCGTCTGGACGGACGGGGACACTTCGCGGGCCAGGCCGAGCAGGCGGTTGGTCTCGCCGCTCATGGCGGAGGGCACGACCACCAACTGGTGGCCGGCGCGGGCCCACTTGGCCACGCGCTTGGCGACGTTGCGGATGCGCTCGGGCGAGCCCATCGACGTGCCGCCATACTTGTGAACGATCAAAGCCATGGGGTTGTGGCTCGCTGGGGAGTCGAAAAGCTCACGATTTTAGCCGGTTCCCGGGCCGGTGGAACCTTCGGTGTGGTGCGCACGCCAGTGCAGCGCGACCTGCGGCTGCCCGACGGGCGCCACCACCCGTGCATCCAGCCCCAGTCCGGGGACAAACACGAGCTGCTCGCCGGCAAACAGCAGCGGCCCGCCACGCCCTTCGGCGGGCACACCGGCCAGCTGGTACTGCTTCTTGAGCGCGCGGGGCGGCGTGCCGGCCGCACGCTGGAACTGCTCGCCACCCGAACGTGGTCGAGCCCTCAACCCCCGCAGCAGCGCGACGGGCACACCGCCTTGCGTGACCGGCACCATCTGCAGCACGCCACCAAAGGTCGGCAGCGGCCAGGCACGCTCGGCACGCAGATCCGGCAAGTCCACAGCGGCAGCGACCACGGCCTCCGGCACCACGGAGTCCCAGCGGAGCACGCCGCGCCACAGGCGCAGCACGCCCGACCCAGGCATGGGCCAGCGGGCGTCGAAGCACGTCGGCAGCTCCCGCGACAGCCGGTCCAGCACGCTCGCCCGTGGCGGCTCGCCCAGCGTGCGCTGCAGCCACAGGTGCAGCAGGTTGCGCAACCGCGCGCCGCCCAGCGCTACCGCCGCCGCCGCGTCCAGCCCCCCCTCCACCGCCACCGCACCGAGGTCGATCTCGGCCAGCGCGTGCAGGCACTCGGCCGCATCCTGCGCATGGCGGGCAGCGTCACCCAGCACCTGGGGCGCCTGCGGGAAGGCCCGCGTCAGCACCGGCCACAGGTGCAGGCGCAGGCGGTTGCGGGCGTAGCGGGGATCGGTGTTGCTGTCGTCCTCGATGTGTCGCAGGCCGTGCTGCGCCACATAGGCGTCGATGGCCGCGCGCGGATGTCGCAACCACGGGCGCCGCCAGCAGATGCCGTCGCGCCAGACGGACGCCGGCATGGAGGCCAGCCCGGCGGCCCCGGCGCCGCGCAGGGCCTGCAGCAGGAAGGTCTCCGCCTGGTCTTCCCGGTGGTGGGCGAGCAGCACGGTGTCGCAGCCGCTGGTGCGGGCCATCTCCGCCAGCGCGCGGTAGCGCCCGCTGCGCGCCAGCGCCTCGATGCTGTCACCGGGTGTCAGCAACAGATCCAGATGGCGTGCATGGAACTGCAGATCAGCGCCCTGCTCCCGCCAGCGCGCGCACTGCTCGGCGCAATGCGCCAGCCAGTCGTCGGCGTGGCGGCTCAGTCCGTGGTGGACATGGAAGGCATGGACCGGATGCGGCTGGCCGGTGCCATCGGCCAGCGACCTGGCCGCACGCCAGGTCGCGTGCAGCAAGGCGATCGAGTCGCGCCCGCCGCTGCAGGCCACAGCCAGCGGGCGGGGCGTCACGGGCAGGTCAGGCCAGGATCAGGCCTTGGTGTCGGTGAACCGGCCGTAGTTGCGCAGGCGGCTGTAGCGGTGGTCCAGCAGTTCCTTGGTCGGCAGATCAACGACCTGGCGCAGCGCGTCGTTGAGCGCACGCTTCAGGTAGGCCGCCATCTGCTTGTGGTCGCGGTGCGCGCCACCGACCGGCTCGTTGACGATCTTGTCGACCAGGCCGAGCGCCTTCAGGCGGTGGGCTGTGATACCCAGCGCGTCGGCCGCGTCGCTGGCGCGCTCGGCGGTCTTCCACAGGATCGAGGCACAACCTTCCGGCGAGATGACCGAATAGACCGAAAACTGCAGCATCAGCACCTGGTCGGCCACGCTGATGGCCAGTGCGCCACCGGAGCCGCCCTCGCCGATGATCGTGGTGATGATCGGCACTTCCAGCTGCGCCATCTCGAAGATGTTCCGGCCGATGGCCTCGGACTGGCCGCGCTCTTCGGCGCCGATGCCGGGGTAGGCGCCGGGCGTGTCGACGAAGGTGAACACCGGCAGGCCGAACTTCTCGGCGACCTTCATCAGGCGCAGAGCCTTGCGGTAGCCCTCGGGGCGGGCCATGCCGAAGTTGCGGGCGGCGCGCTCCTTGGTGTCGCGACCTTTCTGGTGGCCCAGAACCATGCAGGCGCGGCCGTTGAAACGCGCCAGACCCCCGACGATGGACTGGTCATCGGCGAACGAGCGGTCGCCGTGCAGTTCCTGGAACTCGGTGAAGATCTCGTTGACGTAATCCAGCGTGTAGGGGCGCTGGGCATGGCGCGCGATCTGCGTGACCTGCCAGGGCGACAGGCTGGAGTAGATGTCCTTGGCGAGCTGCTGGCTTTTCTTGGACAGGCGGTCGATCTCTTCGGAGATGTCGACGGCCGACTCGTTTTGCACGTAGCGCAGTTCCTCGATCTTGGTTTCGAGTTCGGCGATCGGCTGCTCGAATTCGAGGAAATGTTTCTTGCTCATATGCATTGATCCTTTTGAGTCAATACTTCAGTTTAGTACGTGGCGGGCAACGGGTCGAGACTTCTCCAGACATACCAGGTGGCCACCGACCGGTATGGAGCCCAGGCCTCGGCGACTTCGCGGACCTCGGCACGTGAGACTGGCTCGCCGCTGAAATAGTTCAGGCTGACGCCCTTGATCAGGCCGACATCGTCCAGAGGCAACACATTCGGCCGCATCAGGTAGAAGATCAGGAACATCTCGGCCGTCCAGCGGCCCACGCCGCGGATGGCCACCAGCTCGTCGATGATGGCCTCGTCGCCCATGGCATCCCACTGGATCTGCTGCAGCCCGCCCTCGGCGAAATGGCGGGCGAGGTCGCACAGGTACTCGACCTTGCGCGCGGACAGGCCGGCACTGCGCAGCAGCGGCTCCGGCAGCACCAGCACGGCGGCTGGCGTGATCAGGTAGCGCGAACCGACACCGAGCGCGACGAACCGCGTCCAGACCGACTGCGCCGCCTTGACCGAGATCTGCTGGCCGACAATCGAGCGGGCCAGCGTGGTGAAGACATCCCCACGGCTCTGCAGCCGCACCGTGCCGAAGCGCTCGACGAGCTTGTTCATCACCCGGTCGCGGCGCGCCAGGTGTCCACAGGCCTCGTCCCAGTAGGGTGGCGTGACCAGCAGCGACTCGCCGCCCTCGTCCACAGGGGGTTTGCTCATGGCAGGAAACCGGATGGCGGGCGTCAGGCCTGGACCCACGTCGTGCCCTGGGCGCTGTCCTTGAGGACGATGCCCTGCGCGGCCAGTTCGGCCCGGATGCGGTCGGCCTCGGCGAAGTTGCGCGCAGCCTTGGCGGCTGCACGGGCGGCGATCTGTGCCTGGATGTGCGCCTCGTCGACCGACGACGGACCGACACCGGATTGCAGGAACTGCCGCGGCGCCTGCTGCAGCACCCCCAGCACGCCGCCCAGGCGCCACAGCAGCGCGGCGGTCTCGGCCGAGCGACTGCGGTTGACCTCGCCCGCCAGATCGAACAGCACCGACACGGCGATCGGCGTGTTGAAGTCGTCGTCCATCGCGGCCTTGAAGCGGGCGGCGGCGGGGTGGGTCCAGTCGATGTCGGCCGGCGCCGTGTCGGGCGCCACGGCGTCGAGCGCGGTGTAGAGCCGGCGCAGTGCGCTGCGGGCGTCATCGAGGCCGGCGTCGCTGAAGTTGAATGGGCTGCGGTAATGGACGCGCAGCATGAAGAAGCGCAGCGTCTCGCCGTCGTAGGACTTCAGCACGTCGCGGATGGTGAAGAAGTTGCCCAGCGACTTGGACATCTTCTCGTTGTCGACGTTCAGGAAGCCGTTGTGCATCCACGTCCGCACGAAGGGCTGGCCGGTGGCGCCCTCGCTCTGGGCGATCTCGTTCTCGTGGTGCGGGAACTGCAGGTCGAGTCCGCCGCCATGGATGTCGAAGGTCTCGCCGAGCAGCGCGCAGCTCATCGCCGAGCACTCGATGTGCCAGCCGGGGCGGCCCGGACCGTAGGCCGAGGGGTACTTGGCGTCGGCCGGCTCTTCCGGCTTGGCGGATTTCCAGAGCACGAAGTCGAGCGGGTCGTCCTTGCCATCGGCCACGGCCACGCGCTCGCCGGCGCGCAGGTCGTCGAGCGACTTGCCCGAGAGCCTGCCGTAGCCGGGGAAGCGGCGCACCGCGTAGTTCACGTCGCCGTTGCCGGCCTGGTAGGCCAGGCCCTTCTCCTGCAGCAGCCCGATCATCGACAGCATCTGCGGCACGTACTCGGTGGCGCGCGGCTCGTGGGTCGGCGGCTCGATGCCCAGCGCGCCGATGTCGGCGTGCATCGCCGCGGTCATCTCGTCGGTGAGCTGGCGGATGGTGATGCCGCGCTCGACCGCGCGCCGGATGATCTTGTCATCGATGTCGGTGATGTTGCGCACATAGGTGACCTTCCAGCCGCTGGCACGCAGCCAGCGCTGCACGACATCGAAGGCCATCATCATGCGGGCATGGCCGATGTGGCAGAAGTCGTAGATGGTCATGCCGCACACGTACATGCGCACGTGGCCGGGGTCGATGGACTGGAAGTCTTCGAGCGAACGCGTGAGGCTGTTGTGGATACGCAGGGTCATCGATCGGGTCGCTTGGGCGCGAAAGCTCAGGTACGGCGGGGCAGTATAGCCCCGGTACCATCGCGACCACGGCCGGTTCGACCGAGTCCCGAGGGCTGAATCAAGTTCGAAATATGGACAATCCCGCCATGATGAAATTCCAGGGGCACCGGGCCCGCTGGCTGCTGGCAGCGTCGCTGGCCACCGGTCTGGTGCCATCGGCCGACGCCGGCGAGCGTGTGGCACCGGCCACGGAGGAGCTGCGTGCACAGGCAATGGCACTGGTTTCGCAGCAGCAGGATGCACAGGCGCTGCGCCTCTTCGAGGAGCGCGTGCAGCGCCAGCCCGGTCACCCGCAGGCACTCATCGACCTGGGGGTGGCACTGGCCCGCCTGGGACGCCTGACCGAGGCACGCCAGCGCTTCGACGAGGCCCTGCGCACCAGCAGCATCCATGCGCTGGCGCACGACAACCTGCTGCAACTGCAACTGAACATGGCCCGCCACGCCTACGCCGCCGCCCTCCAGTCCGGCGAGACGCCGCCGAGCGCGGACACCGGTCTGCAATGGAGCCCCGCGCCTGCGCCAGCGGAAGCGGCGCCGGTGTCCGCCGCGCCCGCGCTGATCGCCAGCCAGAAAGCCGATGCCTCGGCCTGGCTGCGGCCGCTGCTGGCCTCGCTGGTGCTGCTGGCCCTGAGCGCCACCGCCTGGGCGTTGAACAAGCGTGCACAGACCATGGCACCGGTCGGTCCACCGGCCTCGGCCACCTCGTCCCCGGTCACGCCAGTGGTCCCGGAGCACGCGCAGGCCGTTCCGGAAGAGCGCCTGATCCAGGTCTACCGGCTCATCGGGGAAGGCCAGCTGACACGGGCCCTCGATGCCGCCGAATCGCTCGTGCGTGACCAGCCGCGCTTCACGCTGGCGCAACTGGTCCACGGCGATCTGCTGCTGGCCCACAGCAGCGTGCTGCGCGGCTTCGGGCGGGGCTCCGCGCAGGTGCCCGGCGGCCAGGAGCGGCAGATCGCGCCGCTGCAACTGGAGGCCCGCCAGCGCCTGAGCGCCTGGCAGGCGCCGCCCCCCCCGGGAACGGTGCCCCGCGAGTTGCTGCTGCTGCCGGCCTCGGTGCGTCAGGTGGTGGTGGTCGACGGGCTGCGCTCGCGGCTGTTCGTGCTGGAGCACCGCGCCGGCCAGCTCGTGCCGACCGCCAGCTTCTACGCCGCCATCGGCCGCCTCGGCCTGGGCAAGCAGGACGAGGGCGACCTGCGCACGCCGCTGGGCGTCTACGACATCACCGGCAAGCTCGACAGCCGGCAGGTGGGCGACTTCTACGGCGCAGGCGCCCTGCCGCTGAGCTATCCGAACGAGCACGACCGGCGCCTGCACCGCACCGGCGCCAACATCTGGCTGCACGGCACCCGTGCCGGGCGGCACGCCGACGCGCCCTTCTCCAGCAACGGCTGCATCGTGCTGTCCAACCCGGACATGGCACGGCTGCTGCGCGACCTCGTGCCGCGCCGCACGCCGGTCGTCATCGCCGAGCACCTGGAATGGATCCACCCCAAGGTGCTGGCGGAGCGCCGGTCCGCAGCCGTCGCGCTGGTCGAGTCCTGGCGGATGGCCCGCATGCAGGAAGACCCGACCCGGCTGCTGGCACTGTATGCGCCCAACTTCGACAACAGCGCACAGGGCGGCCTGGCGACATGGCGCAGGCAGCTCGCGAAGGAGGCTGCCGCACACGGCACCAGGGAGCGCCAGCTGGCCGACCTGATGGTGCTCGACGCCCAGATCGGCGGGGACGCCCTGTTCGTCACCTTCCGCGAAGTGCTGCGGGGCAGCGTCCACGGGCCGCTGCGCCGCCAGTACTGGGCCCGGGAGCGTGGACAATGGAAGATCTTTTCTGAAGGAGTGTTGGAATGAGTTCATCTCAGCTCGTGCGCGCCGCGGCGGCCCTGGCCCTCGGTCTGGCCGTCAGCGGTGGCGCCAGCGCCGAGAAGGTGCGTCTGGTCACCTCGATGGGCGACATCGTGGTCGATCTGGACGCCGCCAAGGCCCCAAAATCGGTGGCCAACTTCATCGAGTACGTCAAGGCGGGTCACTACGACGGCACCATCTTCCACCGGGTGATCAGCAACTTCATGATCCAGGGCGGCGGCATGGACCCGGCGATGAAGGAAAAGCCGGTGCGCGCCCCGATCCCGCTGGAGAGCCGGAACGGTCTGAGCAACACCCGCGGCACGCTGGCGATGGCCCGCACGGCGGTGCCGGATTCCGCCACCTCGCAGTTCTTCATCAACGTGAAGGACAATCCATTCCTGGACCAGCCCAACTCGCAGGACGGCAACGGCTATGCGGTGTTCGGGCGCGTGATCGAAGGCATGGAGGTCGTGGACAAGATCCGCGGCGTGCCGACCGGTAACGCCGGACGCCACCAGAACGTGCCCGTCGAGCCGGTCCTCATCAAGAAAGCCTCTCTGGAGAAATAACCATGGCAGCCCCCCAAGTCGATCTGCACACCACCCTCGGCACCATCCGCATCGAACTCGATGCCGAGAAGGCGCCCCTGTCGGCCGCCAACTTCCTCAGCTACGTCAAGAGCGGCCACTACGACGGCACCGTCTTCCACCGCGTCATCAAGGGCTTCATGGTCCAGGGCGGCGGCATGGAAGCCGGCCTGAAGCAGAAGCCCACGCAGGCCGAGATCCGCAACGAAGCCAACAACGGCCTGAAGAACGAGAAGTACACGCTGGCCATGGCGCGCACCAACGCGCCGCACTCGGCCACGTCGCAGTTCTTCATCAACGTCGCGAAGAACGACTTCCTGAACTTCACCGCCGAGAACGCCTCCGGCTGGGGCTACGCCGTGTTCGGTCGCGTGGTCGACGGCACCGCCGTGGTCGACCAGATCGAGAAGGTCCGCACCGGCAAGCGTGGTTTCCACGACGACGTGCCGGTCGAGGACGTGGTCATCACCCGCGCCGTGGTCGTGGAGTGAGCCTGACGGTGCCGGTCCGCGTTCTCCGGGCTGCGCCGCCCTGGCGCTGCGTGGAGTTCGTCTCCGACCTGCACCTCGGCCCGGCCACGCCACGCACCGCCGCGGCGCTGGCCGACCACCTGCACCACACCGACGCCGACGCCGTCCTGGTGCTCGGCGACCTGTTCGAGGTCTGGGTCGGTGACGATGTGCTGGACGACGCGGACAGCTTCGAGGCCCGCGTGCTGCGCCAGTTCGCCGACTGCGCCCGCCACCGCCCGGTGGCGATGATGGTCGGCAACCGCGATTTCCTGCTCGGCCCGCGGGCCGCGGCGCTGGCCGGCTGGCAGGTACTGGACGAGGTCTGCGTGCTGGAGGCCTTCGGACGCCGCACGGTGCTGGTCCACGGCGACGCGCAGTGCCTCGCCGACGTGGACTACCAGCGTTTTCGCCTGCAGGCCCGCGACCCGGCGTGGCAGCAGCAGTTCCTCGCCCAGCCGCTGGAACGCCGCCGTGCGTTCGCCCGCGGCCTGCGCGACAGCAGCGAGCACCGCAAGCGCACGCTGGGCCTGGCGGCCTACCCGGATCTGGACCACGGGGCCATGCGCACGCTGCTGCGCCAGCATGGCGCCTCGACGCTGGTCCACGGCCACACCCACCGCCCCGGCGACGAAGCGCTGGGCGACGGGCTGGTCCGCCATGTGCTGACCGACTGGGATCTGGACCACGACCCGGCCGCGCCGCGCGCCGAGATCCTGCGCCTCACGGCAGAAGGAATGCAGCGCCTGCGCCTGCACCTGCCACGGCCATGCTGAAACGCTGGCTGGACGCCTGGCGCGCGCGGCGCGCACAGCAGGTCCTTGAACGCCGGGCAATACCGGACGAGCTGTGGCTGGAGACCCTGCGGGCCTATCCCTTCCTGAAACGGCGCCCGTTGCCGGACCTGCTGCGCCTGCGCGAACTGGCGACCTTGTTCCTGAACGAAAAGGAATTCAGCACCGCGGGAGACCTGGAACTCACCGACGCGATGGCCGTCGCCGTGGCGGCACAGGCCTGCGTGCCGGTGCTGCACCTGCCGGGCGGACGGTCGCTGTACGACGGCTTCGTCGGCATCGTGCTGCACCCGCAGGAGGTCGTCGTGCAGCGCCAGTGGAGCGACGAGGCCGGCGTGGTGCACAGCGGCAACGAGGTGCTGGCCGGCGAGGCGATGGAGGGCGGCCCGGTCATGCTGTCGTGGCAGGACGTGCAGATGGCCGGCCAAGCCGAGCGGGCCGGTGACGGCTACAACGTCGTCATCCACGAGTTTGTCCACGTGCTCGACATGCACCACGGCGGCGTCGATGGCGTGCCCGCCCTGCCGGACCGGACGATGCGTGCGCAGTGGCAGGAGGTGATGGCGCAGGCACTGGCCCGGCACACCGCAGAGGTGGACGCGGAGCGGCCGACATGGCTTGACCCGTACGCGGCGCAAGGTCCGGAAGAATTCTTTCCGGTCACGGCAGAAGCCTTCTTCGTGGCGCCGGACGCACTGCAGGCCGAATTTCCGGAGGTCTACGCGCTGCTGCGCGCGTATTTCGGACAGGATCCGATCCGATTCCAGCGCTGAGCGGCACGGGGCCACCCATGAAAAAAGGGCCCGCAGGCCCTGTCGATCGAGACAGTGGCGGCTCACGCCGTCGCCGGCTCCGCCTTGGGCTTGTCGCTCTTGTTGCGCGGCTCGATGTCGAGCTGCACTTCGCCGGCCTCGTTCACGTCCACCGTCAGGCGACCACCGTCCGTCAGGCTGCCGAACAGCAGCTCGTCGGCCAGCGCGCGGCGGATCGTGTCCTGGATCAGGCGCTGCATCGGGCGGGCGCCCATCAACGGATCGAAGCCCTTCTTGCCCAGGTGCTTGCGCAGCGCATCGGTGAAGGTCACCTCGACCTTCTTCTCGTTGAGCTGGCCTTCGAGCTGCAGCAGGAACTTGTCGACCACGCGCAGGATGATGTCCTCGTCCAGCGCCCGGAAGCTGACGATCGAGTCCAGCCGGTTGCGGAACTCCGGCGTGAACATGCGCTTCAGGTCGCCCATCTCGTCGCCGGTCTCGCGGGCATTGGTGAAGCCGATGGTGGCCTTCTGCATGGTTTCGGCGCCCGCGTTGGTCGTCATGATGATGATGACGTTGCGGAAGTCGGCCTTGCGCCCGTTGTTGTCGGTCAGCGTGCCATGGTCCATGACCTGCAGCAGCACGTTGAAGACATCCGGGTGGGCCTTCTCGATCTCGTCCAGCAGCAGGACACAGTGCGGCTTCTTCGTGACGGCCTCGGTCAGCAGGCCACCCTGGTCGAAGCCGACGTAGCCCGGAGGCGCGCCGATCAGGCGGCTGACGGCGTGGCGCTCCATGTACTCGGACATGTCGAAGCGCAGCAGATCAATGCCGAGGATGTAGGCCATCTGCTTGGCCACCTCGGTCTTGCCGACACCGGTCGGGCCGCTGAACAGGAACGCACCGATCGGCTTGTCCGGCTTGCCCAGACCCGAACGCGCCATCTTGATCGCACCGGCCAGCGCGTCGATCGCGGCGTCCTGGCCGAACACGACGCTCTTGAGGTCGCGGTCCAGCGTCTTGAGCTTGCTGCGGTCGTCGCTGGTGACGCTGGCGGGCGGGATGCGCGCGATCTTGGCGACGATGTCCTCGACCTCGCTGCGGGTGATGCGCTTCTTCTGCTTGGCCTTCGGCAGCACACGCTGCGCCGCGCCCACCTCATCGATCACGTCGATCGCCTTGTCGGGCAGGTGGCGGTCGTTGATGTACTTGGCGGACAGCTCGGCCGCGGCCTGCAACGCGCCCACGTCGTACTTGACGCCATGGTGCTCCTCGAAGCGCGACTTCAGACCCTTGAGGATCTCCACCGTCTGCTCGACGGTCGGCTCGGCCACATCGACCTTCTGGAAGCGGCGGGACAGCGCAGCATCCTTCTCGAAGATGCCGCGGTATTCGGAGAACGTGGTCGCGCCGATGCACTTGATCTGGCCGGAGCTGAGCGCCGGCTTGAGCAGGTTGCTGGCGTCGAGCGTACCGCCGGAGGCCGCACCCGCACCGATCAGCGTGTGGATCTCGTCGATGAACAGCACCGCGTGCGGGTGCTCCTTGAGCTGCTTGAGGACACCCTTCAGGCGCTGCTCGAAGTCGCCGCGGTATTTGGTGCCGGCCAGCAGCGCGCCCATGTCAAGCGAGTAGACCGTCGATTCGGCCAGCACATCCGGCACTTCGCCCTGCGTGATGCGCCAGGCGAGACCTTCGGCGATGGCCGTCTTGCCCACGCCGGCCTCGCCGACCAGCAGCGGATTGTTCTTGCGCCGGCGGCACAGGATCTGGACGACCCGCTCGACCTCGTGCTCGCGGCCGATCAGCGGGTCGATGCGGCCGTCGCGGGCCGCCTGGTTCAGGTTCTGGGTGTACTGCTCCAGCGGGGAGCCCTTGCCACCGTCACCGTCTTCCTTGTCGCCTTCCGACGCCGAGGCACCAGGCTCTCCGGGCGCCTTGGTCGGCTCGGGCGGATCGGACTTGCGGATCCCGTGCGCGATGAAATTCACCACGTCCAGACGCGTCACGCCCTGCTGGTGCAGGTAGTAGACCGCGTGCGAATCCTTCTCGCCGAAGATCGCCACCAGCACGTTGGCGCCGGTGACTTCCTTCTTGCCGTTGCCGGTGGACTGCACATGCATGATCGCCCGCTGGATCACGCGCTGGAAACCGAGCGTGGGCTGCGTATCCACCTCGTCGGAGCCGCCGACCGTGGGCGTGTTCTCCTTGATGAACTGCGTCAGGCTCTTGCGCAGGTCTTCGAGGTTGGCTGCACAGGCGCGCAGGACTTCGGACGCCGAAGGGTTGTCCAGCAGGGCCAGCAGCAGGTGCTCGACCGTGATGAACTCGTGCCGCTGCTGGCGCGCCTCGACAAACGCCATGTGCAGACTGACTTCCAACTCTTGCGCAATCATGCGACCTCCATAATGCACTGGAGCGGATGTGCCGCTCGTCGTGCCGCTGCCAGAACCAGTTCGACCTTTGTCGCTGCGACATCCCGGGTATACACCCCGCAGACCGCCCTGCCCTCATGATGGATCTTCAGCATGATGAGCGTGGCGGCGTCGATGCCGTGATGGAAGTGCTCTTGCAGCACCATGACCACGAACTCCATCGGTGTGTAATCGTCGTTGAGCATCACGACTTGATAGGCACGTGGTGGTTCAACCCGCTGTTGCTGCCGCTCTTCGACGACAGCGCCCTGCCCGTCGGCAGGCGGGTTGGGGGATTTCGGTATTTCCGGCGTATTGCTGGCCATGGATGCATTCTATCGGTCGCTCGGATTCCCCGCGTGGCCCGGGGCAAGACGAAGTGGGTCGCCAGGGTTCCAGGTTGCCACGAACTCCCCCAACAGCGTCACGACAATCGCCGTGACAGCCTCTTCCGATTCTTGACAGCTTTTCTCACGATCTCCAGAATCTTGACAGAATTATTGGGAATTCCGTTGGGAAACTGGAGAACAAAACGATGGCTATTGGCATGGTGAAGTGGTTCAATGATGTGAAAGGTTTCGGGTTCATCGAACCGGATGGTGGTGGCGAAGATGTCTTTGCGCATTTCTCGGCCATCCAGATGGAGGGATTCCGCACCCTCAAACAAGGCTCGCAGGTGAGCTACGAACTGGTCGACGGTCCCAAGGGCAAGCTCGCACAGAACATCTGCTCCGTGCCGTCCTCCTCACCACAGACGGCACCGCTGGCTCCAGCCGACAACGCCGACGCGTGACACGGCGCACCCGCCCCACTGGAGAAAGTCCGCGCCTGCGGGCTTTGCGCCGCACGGCGGGCCCCGGCCTGGTTGCGCGTACGCAAGCCGTCTCCGATTGAGTGCACGCAAGCATGGGCCGCACTCATCGCGGCAGCATGCAGCACAACAGGAGCTGCCCATGCCGTCCACCGAAACTGCCCGCCTGTCTGCGGACGTGGTCCCGCTGATCCCGATGCGCAACCTCGTGCTGCTGCCGCACGCGCTGGTGACGGTGAGCGTCGGACGCAAGCGGTCGGTGGCAGCTCTGCTGCACGCCCTGGCCACCGACACGCCGGTGGGCATCGTCCTGCAGAAGGACACCCGGCAGGACGACCCGACGCCGGGCGACCTGTTCGCCGTCGGCACGCTGGCGCGGATCGTGCACCATCTCGAACCCCGGGAGGGCCTGCACCACACCCTCTGTCAGGGCACGCAGCGTTTCCGGATCGTGGAGGCGGTCGAGGGGCATCCGTTCCTGGCGGCGCGCATCCAGCGGATCGAGGAACCCGCGGACACGTCGGCAGAGCTGGAAGCGCTGACCCTGCAGTTGCGGGAACGCAGCCTGGAGCTGATCTCGCTGCTGCCGAGTGTCCCGGCCGAGCTGGTGGCGGCACTCCAGTCGACCCGTGGCGCGTCCGCACTGGCCGACATCACCGCCAGCCTCGTCGAGATCGAGCTGCACGAGAAGCAGGCGCTGCTGGAAGCGGTCTCGACCGAAGAGCGCCTGCGCAAGCTGCTGCCGCTGCTGGCGCACCGGACCGAGGTGCTGCGCCTGTCCAGAGAGATCGGGGAGCGGACCAAGGAACAGCTCGACGACCGGCAGCGCAAGTTCCTGCTGCGCGAACAGCTGAAGACCATCCAGCACGAACTGGGCGAGAACGGTGGAGAGGACGCCGACATCGCACGGCTCGAAGAGGCGATCGCCAGGTCCGGCATGCCCGCGGACACCGAAGCCCATGCGCGCAAGGAGTTGCGGCGGCTGCAGTCGATGTCCGACACCTCGGGCGAATACCCGATGCTGCGCACCTACCTGGAGTGGCTGGTGGAGCTGCCCTGGGCGATACCGGCCGAGCACCCGATCGACCTGGCCGCCGCACGCCAGACCCTGGCCGCTGACCACTTCGGCCTGGAGCGCGTGAAGCAGCGCATCCTCGAATTCCTGGCCGTGCGCAAGCTGAATCCGGGCGGACGGGCGCCCATCCTCTGCTTCGCCGGTCCGCCGGGCGTGGGCAAGACCTCGCTGGGGCAGAGCATCGCGAAGGCGCTGCAGCGGCCGTTCGTGCGCGTGTCGCTCGGCGGGGTGCACGACGAGGCCGAGATCCGCGGCCACCGGCGCACCTACATCGGCGCCCTGCCGGGCAACATCATCCAGGGCCTGCGCAAGGCCGGCGCGCGGGACTGCGTGATGATGCTCGACGAACTCGACAAGCTGACGGCCAGCGCGCGCGGCGACCCGTCGGCCGCACTGCTGGAGGTGCTCGATCCCGCGCAGAACAACAGCTTCCGGGACAACTACCTCGGCGTGCCCTTCGACCTGAGCCGCGTCGTGTTCATCGCCACCGCCAACGTGATGGACCATGTGCCGCCGCCGGTGCGGGACCGCATGGAGGTGATCGAGCTGCCCGGCTACACGCAGGAGGAGAAGCTGCAGATCGCCGAGTCCTACCTCGTCGGCCGCCAGCGCGAAGCCAACGGCCTGCGCGAGGACCAGTGCCAGCTCACGCGCGGGGCACTGCAGGGCATCATCGCCGACTACACGCGCGAGGCCGGCGTGCGACAGCTCGAACGCGAGATCGGCCGCACGATGCGGCATGCCGCGATGCAGATCGCCGAGGGGCTGGCCGGGCAGGTGCGCATCGAGGCCACGGATCTGGACCGCATCCTCGGGCCGGCACGCTTCGAACGCGACACCGCGCTGCGGCAGAGCGTGACCGGCGTCGCGACCGGACTGGCCTGGACACCGGTCGGCGGCGACATCCTCTTCATCGAGGCGACGCGGGTCCACGGCACGGGCCAGCTGGTCCTGACCGGCCAGCTGGGCGATGTCATGAAGGAAAGCGCCCAGGCGGCGACCACCCTCGTGAAGAGCCGGGCCGCCGGCCTGGGCATCGCCACCGCGGCATTCGACGAGATCGACCTGCACCTGCACATCCCCGCAGGCGCGATCCCCAAGGACGGCCCCAGTGCGGGTGTGGCGATGTTCGTCGCGCTGGCCTCGCTGTTCACCGACCGGCCGGTGCGGCACGACGTCGCGATGACCGGCGAGATCAGCCTGCGCGGTCTGGTGCTGCCCGTCGGGGGCATCAAGGAGAAGGTGCTCGCCGCCCAGCGGGCCGGGATCGGCGTCGTGCTGCTGCCGCAGCGCAATCTGAAGGACCTGCGTGACGTGCCCGAGAGCACGCGCCACGCGATCCGCTTCATCGGGCTGGAGACGGTGGACGACGCGGTCAGCGCCGCGCTGGGACTGGCGGTGCCGGCGGCGTCGGCCGAACCCCGCCCGGCCGCCTGACGGGCCTGCCGTGACATGGCGGAAAGCCGCGTCTCATGCACACGTCACATGTGCTCGATCATCACCCGGCCGAAGCCCGAGCACGATACCTGGGTCGCCCCATCCATCAGACGCGCGAAGTCATAGGTGACCTTCTTCGACGCGATCGCGCGCTCCATCGACGCCAGGATGAGGTCGGCCGCCTCGGTCCAGCCCATGTGGCGCAACATCATCTCGGCCGACAGGATCTCGGAGCCGGGGTTGACGTAGTCCTTGCCTGCGTACTTCGGCGCGGTGCCATGGGTCGCCTCGAAGCAGGCCACCGAGTCCGACAGGTTCGCACCCGGCGCGATGCCGATGCCGCCGACCTGCGCAGCCAGCGCGTCGGAGATGTAGTCGCCGTTGAGGTTCAGCGTGGCGATCACCGAGTATTCGGACGGACGCAGCAGGATCTGCTGCAGGAAGGCGTCGGCGATCGAGTCCTTGACGGTGATGTCCCGCCCGGTCTTCGGGTTGCGGAACTTGCACCACGGGCCACCGTCGATCGGCTCGGCACCGAACTCCTTCTGCGCCAGGCCGTAGGCCCAGTCGCGGAAGGCGCCTTCGGTGTACTTCATGATGTTGCCCTTGTGCACGATGGTCACGCTGGGCTTGTCGTTGTCGATGGCGTACTGCAGCGCCTTGCGCATCAGGCGCTCGGTGCCCTCGCGCGAGACCGGCTTGACACCGATGCCCGAGGTCTCGGGGAAGCGGATCTTGGTGACGCCCATCTCTTCCTGCAGGAAGCGGATCAGCTTCTTCGCCTTGTCCGATTCGGCCGCGTACTCGATGCCGGCGTAGATGTCTTCCGAGTTCTCGCGGAAGATGGCCATGTCGATCTTGTGCGGCTCCTTCACCGGCGAGGGCACGCCCTTGAAGTACTGCACCGGGCGCAGACAGACATACAGGTCCAGCTCCTGGCGCAGCGCGACGTTCAGCGAGCGGATGCCGCCACCGACCGGCGTGGTCAGCGGACCCTTGATCGACACCACGTACTCGCGCAGCACCTCCAGCGTCTCCGCCGGCAGCCACACGTCCGGACCATAGACCCGGGTGGCCTTTTCACCGGCGTAGATTTCCATCCAGCGGATCTGGCGCTCGCCGCCGTAGGACCTGGCGACCGCAGCGTCCACCACCTTGATCATCACCGGGGTGATGTCGACGCCGGTGCCGTCGCCTTCGATGAACGGGATGATCGGATGGTTCGGGACGTTCAGCGAGAAGTCCGCGTTGACGGTGATCTTCTGCCCGTCGGCAGGCACCGTGATGTGCTCGTACATGGTTCCGGTTCCGTGATTCGGTGGGTGAACTTGCTCTGTTCGGGATCTGGAATAATTTTAAGTCAGGCACACCAGGCCGCCAGGGTATCCGTCCAGAGTGCGTGTCCGAACGACCAGCCCACCAGCGCCACGATGGTCGCGCCCGCCATCCGCAGCGACAGCGACGCCGGCGACACCGCGCCACGCACACCCGCGGAACGCAGGGCTGCAGGCACCCAGCGCAGCCAGAGCGCCGGTCCCGCGAGCAGTCCCGGCGCACTGGTGAGCGCGAAGACCGCCATGACGGTGGCGCCCTCGCCCGGCGTGGAGGCGACCGACGCCATCAGCAACGCCGCGTGCAGCAGACCGCAAGGCAAGGCAGGCCACAGCAGGCCCCAGGCGGCAGCCTTCACCTCGCCGGGCAGGCGGATGCGGGCCGCACCGTCCGGCAGCGCGGGGCGCCCGCGCTGCTCCAGCCAGGCGGCCAGGCTCTCGGGCAACGCGCCTTTCAGCAGCATCCACAGCCCGAGCAGCAGCAGAAAGACCTGGAGCCCGGTCCAGACCGGCCGCAGCCAGCCCGCCGACGCAGCCAGCCAGCGCAAGCCCCCCACCAGCGAAGCGGCCAGCGCTCCGGCCGCGGCATACGCCACCAGACGCCCCACCAGGGCCCCCGCCACCGCACCCGACGGCTGCTCGGGCTTGCAGCGCCGCGCGATCGCCGCACAGCCCGCCCCGCACATCACCGCGCAATGCGGGGTGCCAGCCAGCCCCATCAATGCCGCGCTCAGCAGCAACGCACCCGTCATCCGATCACCTCAATGCCCTCGATCCGGCTCAGATCACCTTGGAAAACCGCTCGCGGCTGCGGTCGGCGCGCAGGTGCCGGTCGAACACCATCGCCACCGAGCGCACGAAGTACCAGCCCAGCGGCGTGACCTCCAGCCCGTCCTCGTGGAGCGTGACGAGGCCGTCGCGCGCCAGGTCCTGCAGCGATTCCAGTTCCTGGGCGAAGTACTGTGGCACGTCGATCAGGTGCGCCAGCGCCACCGACTCGTAGCTCAGCCGCCCGTGGCACATGATGGACATGACCACCGCCCGCCGCACCAGATCATCGCGCGTCAGCGCCAGTCCGCGCACGACGGGCAAGGCATCGCCCTTCAGCAGGTCGTAGTACTCGTCCAGCGTCTTGGCATTCTGGCTGTAGGTCGCACCGATGCGCGAGATGGCCGACACGCCCAGCCCGATCAGGTCGCAGTCCGGCTGGGTGCTGTAGCCCTGGAAATTGCGGTGCAGCCGCCCCTGGCGCTTGGCCTGCGCGAGCGCGTCCTCGGGCAGCGCGAAGTGGTCCATGCCGATGTACTGGTAGCCGTGGCTGACGAAACCGGCCAGCGCCTGCGCCAGCATCCCGACCCGGTCCGCCCCGGAGGGCAGCTCGGCGTTCACGATGCGCCGCTGCGGCTTGAAGCGCGTCGGCAGGTGCGCATAGCCGTACATCGCGATCCGGTCCGGCCGCAGCAGCGCCACCTGGCGCACCGTGCGCTCGAAGCTCTCGGGCGTCTGGCGCGGCAGGCCGTAGATCAGGTCGACGTTGATCGACGCGAAGCCCAGCTCGCGCGCGTCGCGCATCAGCGCATCGACCTGCGCGTGCGGCTGCACCCGGTGGACGGCCTGCTGTACCGCGTCGTCGAAGTCCTGCACGCCGAAGGAGATCCGGTTGAACCCGAGCTCTTTCAGCAGCGCCAGCCGCTGGCGGGTGACGGTGCGCGGATCGATCTCGATGGAGTGCTCGCCCTGGGGCAGCAACCGCACGCGGACGGCGATCATGCCCATCAGGTGCCGGAGTTCGTCGTCATCGAGGTAGGTCGGCGTGCCGCCGCCGAAGTGCAGCTGGGAAACCTGCGGGGCTTCACCGAGCGCCTGGCACACGAGATCCAGCTCATGCTCCAGCGCCTTCAGGTAGGCCGCCACCCGGCTGTGGTCGCGCGTGACGATCTTGTTGCAGGCACAGTAGTAGCAGACCGACGCGCAGAACGGGATGTGCACGTAGATCGACATCGGCACCCCCGCGCCGCCCACGCCGCCCAGATCCCCGCGCTGCGCGAGCGCCTGCGCGCCATGGCTGGCGGTGAACGCCTCGACAAACCGGTCGGCCGTCGGATAGGAGGTGTAGCGCGGCCCCGGCACATCCATGCGCGCCAGCAGCGCATCGGTCAATTCCGGTGCAGCCACTGCCAGACTCGGCGCACCAGATACGGCCAAGGTGTCAGTGCGGCCACGGGAAAGTGTCGTATGTTCCATGGTCCGCACTGTGCCGCCCCCGTGCCCGCCGGCCTTGACACAGCTCAAGTGTGCTGCACAGTCGGTGCACAAGAATCAATCAAACTTGATCAACAGGGTTTGTAACATGCACGAAACGTCTACCACCCCCCGCCTGGACGCCCTCAAGGTCGCCTGCTCGGCCTGCAACCTGCGCGAGCTGTGCCTGCCCGTGGGCCTGTCGGACGAGGAACTGACTTCGCTGGACAACATGATCGGCACCCGCCGTGCCGTGCGCCGCGGTGAAAGCCTGTTCCACGCCGGCGAGGCCTTCACGGCGCTGTATGCGGTCCGCACCGGGTTCTTCAAGACCATCGTGTCCGCGTCCGATGGCCGCGAGCAGGTCACCGGCTTCCAGATGGCCGGCGAGCTGCTCGGGCTGGACGGCATCAGCACCGACCGCCACTCCTGCGACGCCATCGCGCTGGAGGACTCGCAGGTCTGCATGATCCCCTACGGGCAGCTGGAGACGCTGTCACGCGAGTTCACGCTGCTGCAGCACCAGTTCCACAAGATCATGAGCCGCGAGATCGTGCGCGACCACGGCGTGATGCTGCTGCTCGGCAGCATGCGCGCCGAAGAGCGCCTGGCCGCCTTCCTGCTGAATCTGACCCAGCGGCTGCAGGCCCGCGGCTTCTCGCCCTCGGCGCTGGTGCTGCGGATGACGCGCGAGGAGATCGGCAGCTACCTGGGGCTGAAGCTGGAAACCGTCAGCCGGACCTTCTCGAAGTTCCAGGACGAAGGCCTGCTGGAAGTGAAGCAGCGCGACATCCGCATCCTCGACCAGGCGGCCTTGCAGCAGGTGGTCAACGCGGCCAATTGCTGAGGTGCCGCGGCGCGGGGCCCGCGACACGCTCCGGCAGCCCGTCGGGGGGGGGCCACTCAAAGGTGGTTCCGGTAGGGCTTGTTGAGCACGTTCGGCTCGATCAGGACCAGTTGCGTCAGCGCGCTGCCCAACGCGACCACCACCCAGAACACGAAAAACGCCACGGTGTAGACCGCCTTGCGGTCGACCTCCACGGCGGTGCCGCCAAGCCAGTGCAGATCGGCGGGATCGACCAGCGAGAACACCAGCATCTCCAGCACGCCAGCCATCAGGAAGGCCGGCCACATCACCGCCGCGAGCCGCCGGGTGGGCACCGACATCGGCGGCACCAGATCCGCCGGCTCGCCTGCCTCGAACCGCTCGACCTCGTCCTCCGACGCGAGAAGCGGATCAGAGGGAGTCACTTGACGCCCCCGGTGGCGGCATGGTTGCGTGCCTGCATGGCCGGCATGTGTGCGGCATCGGGCGCGTCCGTCACGGTGGTTTCCAGCACCGGATCAGGGTAGCGAATCGCCAATCCGAGCGTGATGAAACTGGCCACGACCACGACCAGCGGACCGCCGATCACCAGCCACACCATCTTGTACTTCCACCAGGGCATCGTGTCCTTGCCGGATGGGGTCGTGTCGCTTGTCGTCATGCCGGAACTCCTCGATAAATACGGTCGCAGACAATGCCCGCCGGGTCAGCGTGGCACGATGAAGGTCGACTTCTCGCGGACAACCACGGGCGCACCCTGGGCATCCACCCGCTCGACATCGAAGTGGATCTCGTGCGAGCCCGGGCCGGCCTGGGTGGCCGACTCGAAACTGGCCTGCACCGACACCGTCACCCAGTGCGCTTCGGCGGGCCCGATCTCGATGTCGCCGGTCTGGTCCACCTTCAGATCCGGCAGACCGCTGGCGGCGATGCGAAAACGCTGCACCTGCTCGGTGGCGTTCATGATCTGCAGGCGGTAGACGTTCTCGATGCGCCCCTCGTCGACGATGCGGGCCAGCGTTGCGCGGTCGCGCACCACGTCCACGCGGAACGGTGAGCGCAGCCACAGGCTCGCGCCCACGGCGCCGACGATCAGCACCAGAATGACCGTGTAGACCAGCACCCGCGGCCGGAAGGCGCGGCGCCATATCTGGGCACGCGTGAGGTGCTGCTGCAGGCTGTGCTGCGTGGCATAGCGGATCAGACCGGGCGCGTAGCCCATCTTGTCCATGATGTTGTCGCAGGCGTCGATGCAGGCCGAGCAGCCGATGCACTCGTACTGCAGGCCGTTGCGGATGTCGATGCCGGTCGGGCAGACCTGCACGCACACGCCGCAGTCGACACAGTCGCCCAGGCCCTTGGACTTGGGATCGACCTTCTTGCCGCGCGCGCCACGCGGGTCACCGCGCTCGGCGTCGTAGCTGATGATGAGCGTGTCCTTGTCGAACATGGCGCTCTGGAAGCGCGCGTAGGGGCACATGTACTTGCACACCTGCTCGCGCATGAAACCGGCGTTGCCATAGGTGGCGAACGCGTAGAACAGCACCCAGAACCACTCCCACGGCCCCAGGCCCAGCGAGAGCACCGACGCACCGAGCGAGCGGATCGGGGTGAAATAGCCGACGAAGGTGAAGCCGGTCCACAGCGCGAACAGGATCCACACGAGCTGCTTGCCGCCCTTGCGCAGGAGCTTCTCGCCGTTCCAGGGGCCGGCGTCCAGGCGCATGCGCTGGGCGCGGTCCCCTTCGAATCGGTGTTCGAACCACAGGAAGATCTCGGTGTAGACGGTCTGCGGGCAGGCGTAGCCGCACCACAGACGCCCGGCCACCGCGGTGAACAGGAACAGCGCATAGGCCGAGATGATCAGCAGGCCCGTCAGGTAGATGAAGTCCTGCGGATAGAGCACCAGCCCGCCGATGTAGAACCGGCGGGTGAGCAGGTCGAACAGCACCGCCTGGCGGTCGTTCCACTGCAGCCAGGGCGTGCCGTAGAAGACGATCTGGGTGATCCAGACCAGCGCCCAGCGCCAGTTGGAAAAGAAGCCACGCACCGCACGCGGGTAGATCTTCTTGCTCTTCTGGTACAGGGACACGGTCTGGACCGCCCCCTGTTCCGTCGATGGCGTTGCCGCGCTGCTGCTGTCCATGGCCTCTTGCCTGCTTACCGGGTACGGGATCGGATCACTTCTGGTCGGCCATCGCCGTCTTCTTCTCGGGCTGGTGCGACAGGCTCCAGACGTAGGCGGCCAGCACCTTGATCTGCTCCGGCGACAGGCGCGCGGCATGGGCCGGCATGACGTTGGTCTTGCCGCCATTGACCATCGCCATCACGGCCGCTTCGCCCCAGCCGTGCAGCCAGACCTTGTCGGTCAGGTTCGGCGCACCCAGGGCCTGCGTGCCCTTGCCATCCGCACCGTGGCAGGCCGCGCAGGCGCCGAACTTGCTCTTGCCCAGCTGTGCGGCAATCGCGTTGTGGGCACTGCCCGACAGGCTCAGCACGTAGTTGGCGACGTTCTTGACGTCTTCCGGCGTGCCGACCGCCGCGGCCATCGGGGGCATCATGCCCTGGCGACCTTCGGCGATGGTCTTGGCGATGTAGTCCACACCCGAGCCACCCAGCCAGTCGTTGTCCGTCAGGTTGGGGAAGCCCTTGCTGCCGCGGGCGTCCGAGCCATGGCAGCCGGCGCAGGTGTTGATGAACAGGCGCTCGCCAATGCCCATGGCCTGCTTGTCCTGGGCCAGCGCTTCGGGCGACATGGCCATGAACCGCTCGTACAGCGGCGCCATCGTCAGGCGCGCCTTGGCGTTTTCCGCCTCCAGCTGCCCGGCCGAACTCCAGTTCAGCGTGCCCTTGCTGATGCCCAGGCCCGGATAGAGCGTCAGGTAGATCGCCGAGAACACGACGGTCAGGATGAACAGTCCCATCCACCAGCGCGGCAGCGGGTTGTTCATCTCGCGCAGATCCTCGTCCCAGACATGGCCGGTCGAGTTGTCGTCGGCCATGACGGTGCGCCTGCTGGCCATCGCCAGCACCAGCAGACAGAAGGCGAGTCCGCCCACCACGATCGCGATGATGAACCACGACCAGAAACTGGAAATGAAGTCACTCATGGGTGCCTCCCTTGGATGTCTTGTTGTCGTCGTCCAGGAACGGAAGCGCGGCGGCTTCGTCGAACGCCGAACGATTGCGGCTGGAATAGGCCCAGGCGATGATGGCCAGGAACATGATGAAGAAGCCCACAGTCACGAAACTGCGCAAGTCATTGACGATGTCCATGACGGCTCCTGCTCACTTGGCCGGAGCCTTGCCTGCGGTGCCCAGCACCTGCAGGTAGGCGACGACGGCGTCGAGTTCGGTCTTGCCCTTGACCTCGTCGCCGGCCTTGGCGATCTCGTCGTCGGTGTACGGCACGCCGACCTTGCGCAGCGCGGCCATGTTGGCGCCGATGTCCGCATTGGCAGGCGCCTTCTCGAGCCACGAGTATGCCGGCATGTTCGACTCGGGCACCACGTCACGCGGATTGTTCAGGTGGACGCGGTGCCACTGGTCGCTGTACTTGCCGCCGACGCGGTGCAGGTCGGGACCGGTGCGCTTCGAGCCCCACTGGAAGGGGTGGTCGTAGACGAACTCGCCGGCCTTGGACGTGTCGCCATAGCGCAGCGTCTCGGCGCGGAAGGGGCGGATCATCTGCGAGTGGCAGTTGTAGCAGCCCTCGCGCAGATAAACGTCCCGTCCGGCCAGCTGCAGCGCGGTGTAGGGCTTGAGGCCCTCGACCGGCTGGGTCGTCGACGTCTGGAAGAACAAGGGGACGATCTCGACCAGACCACCGAACAGGATGGTGACCAGGGTCAGGACGATCATCAGGAAGTTGCTGGTCTCGATCTTCTCGTGACCAGACACAGGGCGGTTTGCTTGGGCCATGGTGTGTGGTGCTCTGGTTCAGGCGTGGGCGACGACAGCCGGGATGGCGACAGGCTGGACCTTGCCGACCTGCACCGTCTTCACCACGTTCCAGGCCATGATCAACATGCCCGACAGGTACATCACGCCGCCGCCAAGGCGGATGACATAGAACGGATAGTTGGCCTTGACGCTCTCGACGAAGCTGTAGACCAGCGTGCCGTCCGGATTGACGGCGCGCCACATCAGACCCTGCATCACGCCGGCAATCCACATCGCGGCGATGTAGAGCACGATGCCGATGGTGGCGAGCCAGAAGTGCAGCTCCATCGCGCGGATGCTGTACATCTGCTTGCGGCCGAACATGCGCGGAATCAGGTGGTACAGCGAGCCGATCGACACCAGACCCACCCAGCCCAGCGCGCCGGAGTGCACGTGACCGACGGTCCAGTCGGTGTAGTGAGACAGCGCGTTGACGGTCTTGATGGCCATCATCGGACCTTCGAAGGTCGACATGCCGTAGAAGGACAGCGAGACGATCAGGAACTTCAGGATCGGGTCGTCACGCAGTTTGTGCCATGCACCCGACAGGGTCATGATGCCGTTGATCATGCCGCCCCACGACGGCGCCAGCAGCACCAGCGAGAAGATCATGCCCACCGACTGCGTCCAGTCCGGAAGCGCCGTGTAGTGCAGGTGGTGCGGACCCGCCCACATGTAGGTGAAGATCAACGCCCAGAAGTGGACGATCGACAGGCGGTACGAGTAGACCGGGCGGCCCGCCTGCTTCGGGATGTAGTAATACATCATCCCCAGGAAGCCCGCGGTCAGGAAGAAGCCCACCGCGTTGTGACCGTACCACCACTGGACCATCGCGTCCTGCACGCCCGCGTAGGCCGAGTAGGACTTCATCGGCCAGACCGACACCGGGATGGCGGCACTGTTGACGATGTGCAGCAGGGCCACGGCCAGGATGAAGGCGCCGAAGAACCAGTTGCCCACGTAGATGTGGCTGACCTTGCGGATGCCGACCGTGCCGAAGAACACGATGGCGTAGCTCACCCACACGACGGCGATCAGCAGGTCGATCGGCCATTCGAGTTCGGCGTATTCCTTGCCCTGGGTCATGCCCAGCGGCAGCGTGATCGCGGCCGACAGGATGACGAGCTGCCAGCCCCAGAAAGTGAACTGGGCCAGCGCCGGTGCGAACAGGCGGGTCTGGCAGGTGCGCTGCACCACGTGGTAGCTGGTCGCGAACAGCGCGCAGCCACCGAACGCGAAAATCACCGCATTGGTGTGCAGTGGTCGCAGGCGCCCGTAGCTGAGCCACGAGATGCCATTGGTCAGTTCAGGAAATGCCAGCTGGGACGCGATCACGACCCCGACCAGCATCCCCACAATGCCCCATAACACCGCGGCGAGGGCAAATTGCCGCACGACCGCATCGGTGAAGACGGGGCCAGCCGTCTTTGTGTTGATTGCCATTGGTTGTTGCTCCTAGGAAACTCTCTCGATCCTCGGCTGGGATTCTTTGGTAGCCGGGATTGCACTGGATTGATCGGCATCAAGCTCGTCTCGGTCCGCGCGCAGGATGCGCGCGCCCTCGCGCTCGATGTCATCGAACTGGCCGCTGTTCAGGGCCCACGCGAAGACCACGATGATCAGGAAGACCAGGACCACCGACAACGGGATCAGCAGGAACAGGATGTCCATGGTTCAGGCCTTGCGCAGACGAGCGAGGGAACGCCGCCGGGTGAGTCGCAAGGCATTGAGAACGACCACCAGCGAACTGAGCGCCATGCCGATGCCCGCCAGCCAGGGGGGCAGCCAGCCTACCAGCGCCAGCGGTACCGAGGCGGCGTTGTAGAACAGCGACCAGCGCAGATTCTGTCGCACGACCGCAACAGTTCGACGGGCGGTATCGAGCAGGACAGGCAGATCCTCGATGCGGTCGGACAACACGATCACGTCGGCGCGGGCCTGGGCGAGCGCCGCGGCGGTGCCCAGCGCGACCGAGACGTCGGCGCGGGCGAGCACCGGCGCGTCGTTGATGCCGTCCCCCACCATCGCCACCACACGACCGGCGGCCTGCAGCACCTCGACGCCCGCGAGCTTGTCCTGCGGCGTGCAGCGGGCGCGGGCATCGGCGATGCCCAGGCGGCCGGCCATGGCCTCGACGCTGGCGGCCTGGTCGCCGGAGAACAGGTGCAGCGCCAGTCCGGCCCGGGCCAGGCCGGCCACACCGGCCACCGCATCGGGGCGCAGCACCTCGTCGAATTCGAAGCGGCACACCGGCTGCCAGGCGCCCCCCAGCGCCAGCGCCAGCCAAACGGCAGGTCGGGCCGGCAGCACATCGCCGTCGGTCAGCCCGCACCAGCCCGGCCCGCCCAGCCGGACGCCGCACCGCTGGTCGCCGAGCTGCGCCGTGGCCTCCAGCCCCTGGCCGGGCTGCTCGCGCACGGCGTCCAGCACCACGGCCGTGTCGTCCGGATGCACCTGGGCCAGCGCACGGGACAGCGGGTGCAACGACTGCCGCGCCAGCACCGCCGCCAGCGACTGCAGGCGCACCTCCGTCAGACCCGGCACCGGCCGCAGCACGGCGGTCTGTGCCAGCACGAGCCGGTCCTCGGTGACGGTGCCGGTCTTGTCGAAGACCACGTCCTGCACACGGGTCAGCACCTCCAGCGCATCCAGACGCTGTACCAGGATGCCGCGCCGTGCCAGCTCGCCGGCCGACGCCAGCAGCGCCACCGGTGCGCCCAGCGACAGCGCGCACGGGCAGGTCACGATCAGCACCGAGACGGCCACCCAGAGCGCGCGGCCCGGATCGATGAACATCCAGACGCCCCAGGCGAGCGCCGCCAGCACCAGCACCGCCCACAGGAACGGCCCGGCAATCCGGTCGGTCGCCAGGATGAACGCCGGCCGCTCGGTCAATGCGCGCTCGACCAGCGCCACGATGCGCTGGTAGCGCGTCTGCGCGCCGAGCTGGAGCACCTGCATCACCACCGGCGCGCTCAGGTTGATGCAGCCGGCCGACACCTCGTCGCCCACGGCCCGGTCCACCGGCCGCGACTCGCCCGACAGCATGGCCTCGTCGACCAGCGTACGCCCTTCGACCACGCGGCCATCGGCGGCAAAGGCCTGGCCGGCATGCACCCGCACCCGGTCGCCCACCACCAGTGAGGACGCCGGCACCAGCGTGCCCTGCCCTTGCGCATCCAGCCGCTCGACCGCATCGGGCAGACGCCGCATCACGCCATCGAGCGACTGCGCCGCGCGCTGCCGCGCACGCGCCTCCAGCACCCGGGCACCGAACAGGAAGCTGACGAACATGGTCAGCGAGTCGAAATACACCTCCGAGCCGAACGGCCCGCCCCCATCGAAAGTGGCCGCCGAGCTGGCGACGAAGGTCACCGCGATGCCCAGCGCCACCGGCAGGTCCATGCTGATGCGCCGCTCGCGCAGACCCCGCCACGCACCACGGAAGAACGGCCCCGCCGCGAACACCATTACCGGAATGCTCAGTACCCAGCTCGCCCAGCGCAGCAGCTGCACCATGTCCGGCGTGATGTCGCCCGCATCGGCCACGTAGGCCGGCGCCGCATACATCATCACCTGCATCATGCAGAACGCCGCCACGAAGAGCCGCCAGATCGACTGGCGCGTCTCGCGGGTCGCCAGTGCCACGGCCTGTGCGCCGGTGTCGGGGAAGGCGCCGTAGCCAGCGCGGCGCACCGCCTCGATCAGCGCCGACACCTGCGTGCGCTTCGGATCCCAGGTGACCACCGCGCGCTGGGCCGCGCCGCTGACCTCGGCAGCCTGCACGCCCTCGACACGACAGAGCGCGTCCTCGATCAGCCCGGCACAGGCGGCACAGTGCATGCCACCCAGCAGCAGGCGCGACTGCCCCAGCTCGCCGCCCTGCCCATCGTCGATCCACTGGGTGAAGGCAGTCTGCTGCTGGTGGTCGTTGACGGCGGCAGCCTGGGTGGGGCTGAGCGCCGGGGCCGCGATGGGCGAAGGGGTGGCCGAGGCAGGGGAAAACATGGATTGCGTTATTCTTGAAGTTCAACAGACCGCCCAACATGATCCACATCAAGTCCTGCCCGTTGATCCGCCGTTTCGCATCAGGTACGCTGGTAATGATGGCCATGGTGTCGCTTGGCGCCAACGCTCAGACGGGCCCGCAGAAGCTGCCCACCACCCCGCTCACCGCCGGCATGCACCTGATCCGCGCCGAGGTCGCCGACGACGACAGCGAGCGCCAGATCGGCCTGATGCACCGCCCGAGCATGGCCGCCAACGACGGCATGGTCTTCGTGTTCGAGCAGCCCGGCGTGCAGTGCTTCTGGATGCGCAACACGCTGATCCCGCTGTCGGCGGCTTTCATCGACGACAGCGGCACCATCGTCAACATCGAGGACATGCAGCCGCAGTCGGATGATTCGCACTGTTCGAAGAAACCGGTGCGCTTCGTGCTGGAGATGAACAAGGGCTGGTTCGACAAGCGTGGATTCAAGGCCGGCAGCGTGATCGGCGGCGCGGTGTTCAAGCCGGCAACCAGGCGGTGAACCGCAACCTCTGGCTGCTGGCCGCCGCCCAAGGCCTGTTCCTCACCAACAACGTCGCCTTCATCGCGATCAACGGGCTGGTCGGCCTGGCGCTCGCGCCACTGGGCTGGATGGCGACACTGCCGGTGATGGGCTATGTGCTCGGCGGGGCGATGTCCACCTCGCTAGTGGCACGCACGCAGGCCCGATTCGGGCGCAAGACCTCGTTCCAGATGGGCGCGGCGGTCGCGTTCGGCTCGGCGCTGCTGTGCGCGTGGGCGGCGGTGGTGCGGCACTTCGAGCTGCTGTGCCTGGCCACGGTGGTGGCGGGCTACTTCAACGCCAACGCACAGCTCTACCGCTTCGCCGCCGCCGAACTCGCGGGCAGCACCGGGCCGGAGAAGGCGGTGTCGATGGTGATGGCGGGCGGCCTGATCGGCGCGATTGCCGGACCGAATCTGGCGGCGCAGACCCGAGCGTGGATGGCTGCGCCGTTCGCGGGGCGTATGTGGCGCTGGCCGGTGTGGCACTGCTGTCGATGCTGGTGCTGGCCGCGATCGACTTTCCGCCGCCGCCCGCGAAGAAGGCGGCCACCGGCGGACGCCCGCTGGCCGAGATCGTGCGCCAGCCGGTGTTCATCGTCGCCGCACTGTGCAGTTCGCTGGGCTACGGCGTGATGAACCTGCTGATGGCCTCGACCCCGATCGCGATGGACCTGTGCGGTCTGCCATTCTCGGACACCGCGCTCGTGCTGGAGTGGCACGTCATCGGCATGTTCGCGCCAGGCTTCTTCACCGGGCAGCTGATCAGGACATTCGGGGTGGTGCGGATCATGGCCGTCGGCGTGGCGCTGAACGCGCTGTGCATCGCCGTCGCGCTGACCGGCGTCGACCTGCACCGCTTCCTGATCGCCCTCTTCCTGCTCGGTGCGGGCTGGAACTTCCTGTTCACGGGAGCCACGACACTGTCGCTGCAGGCCTATGCCCCCGAGGAAAAAGACCGGGCACAGGGCGCGCTGAACTTCTGCGTCTTCGCTGTGCTGGCACTGACCTCGTTCGCATCGGGGCTGCTGGTGACGACACAGGGGTGGACCTGGCTGAACCTGGGATCACTGGTGCCGGTGGCTCTGACGGCGGCGGCGCTGGTCTGGATGTGGCAGCGCCCGCGCGCGGCGCAGGCGGCCTGAAGAACATCCGGGCCGCCCGGCTCAGCGTGTCTTGGCCGCGATCTTGCCCTTCATCTCCGCCAGCATCGCCAGCCCCATCTCCCGCCCCGCCGCGATCGAGCGCTTGCGCGCCGCGAAGTCGGCGCTGGAGATGCCGTTGAGCCGCGGACGCAGCACGATGTCCGCCTCCTTCAGCTCGAAGTTGTTGATGCTGCGGCCCATGATGGAAAACGTCTGCAGCAGCATGCGCATCGCGTCGCCGGTCGCGGCGCCGTCCGGCGGCGAGGAGATGTCGACGGCGATGACGAACTCGGCGCCCATCTGTCTCGCGTAGCGCACCGGCACGGGCGCGACCAGTCCGCCGTCCACGTACTCGCGCTCGCCGATCTTCACCGGCTGGAACACGGCGGGCACCGAGCTCGACGCCCGCACCGCCGTGCCGGTGTCGCCGCGCTGGAACAGGATGGGCTGGCCATCGGCCAGGTCGGTGGCCACGACGCCCAGCGGCAGCTTCATCTGCTCGATGTTCTTGCCGCCGGTGTTCTTGCGAATGTAGGCCGCCAGCGCCTCGCCGCGGATCGCGCCGCGCAGCGGAAAGGCCCAGTCGGTGATGGAGGACTCGTCCATGCCGTCGGCCAGCGTCGCCAGCTGCGCGCCGGTGTGGCCCGCGGCGTAGAGCGCGGCCACGACGCTGCCCGCCGAGGTGCCGACGACCAGATCCGGGCGGATGCCGTTTTCCTCCAGCACCTGGATCACGCCGATGTGCGCGAAGCCACGCGCGGCGCCGCCGCCGAGCGCCAGACCGATGCGAGGCAGCCGCGGCGCCGGGCGCGGGGCGGTCGCCGGATCGGGTGTGGCGGGCGATGCGGTCTGCAACGGTCCGGTCGTGGTACAGCCAGCCAGCCCCAGCAGGATCGCTGCCCCGACACTGGCCATCAGGCGTCGCCGCCCGGTTTTCATGGTGAATTTCATATAAGCATCATCGGAAAATGTTGTTAGTGGGCATGAACGCATCCACTAGAGTCGCACACTCTCATTTTGCTGCACTGCAAGGTCTCCCCTCATGCTCGCTTCGCTGGGTTTCACGATCGATTGGCTGGCCATCGCCGCGGGCTTCGGCATCGGCCTGATCGTGGGGGTGACCGGCGTGGGCGGCGGCTCGCTGATGACGCCGCTGCTGATCTCGGTGTTCAACCTGGAGAAGGCGGTCGCCATCGGCACCGACCTGTGGTTCGCCGGCCTGACCAAGGTCTCCGGCTCGATCGCCCACCACCGCCACGGCCACGTCGATTACCGCATCACCGGCTGGCTGCTCGCCGGCAGCATCCCCGCCTCGATCGGCACCACGACCTACATGCACATGGTCGGCATCACCAAGCGCGCCGACAGCATGCTGAGCGTCGCGCTCGGCATCGCGCTGGTTCTGACCGCCGTGACCATCATCTTCCGCCCGGTGTGGCACCGCATCGGCCTGTGGCTGGAGCGCTTCATCACGCCGCAGCGCCAGACCGCCCTGACGCTGGTCTGCGGCCTGATCCTGGGCGTGCTGGTGTCGCTGAGTTCGATCGGCGCCGGGGCCCTCGGGGCGACGATGATCCTGCTGCTGTACCCTCGCCTGCCGACCACCCGGCTGGTGGGCACCGACATCGCGCACGCGGTGCCGCTGACCATCGTGGCCGGCATCGGCCACGCCACGCTGGGCAACGTCCACTGGGCGCTGCTGATCGAGCTGCTCGTCGGCTCGGTGCCGGCGATCTGGATCGGGGCCCGCCTGACCAAGATGCTGCCGGACGTGTGGACGCGGCTCGCGCTGTGCGCGTCGCTGCTGCTCGCCGCCAAGAAAATCCTGCTGACCGCCTGAACGCCTGACTGACAGAACGCCTGCCATGTACCAGTACACCGATTTCGACCGCCAGTTCGTCCACGCCCGCGCGGCCCAGTTCCGCGACCAGCTCGACCGCCATTTTGCCGGCCAGCTCGACGGCGACGACTTCAAGGCCCTGCGCCTGCAGAACGGCTGGTACATCCAGCGCCATGCGCCGATGCTGCGCGTGGCCGTGCCTTACGGCGCGATCAGCAGCCGCCAGATCCGCGCGCTGGCCGAGATCGCCCGCGTCCACGACCGCGGCTACACCCACTTCACGACGCGCCAGAATGTCCAGTACAACTGGATCCCGCTGACGCAGGCCGCCGACGTGATGGACAAGCTGGCCGCCGCCGACCTGCACGGCATCCAGACCAGCGGCAACTGCATCCGCAACACCACCACCGACGGGCTGGCCGGTGTGGCCGCCGACGAACTCGTCGATCCGCGCCCCTACTGCGAGCTGCTGCGCCAGTGGAGCACGCTGCACCCCGAGTTCGCCTTCCTGCCGCGCAAGTTCAAGATCGCGGTCTCGGGCGCCGTGGAAGACCGCGCCGCGATCGGCTGGCATGACGTGGGCCTGCAGCTCAAGAAGAACGAAGCCGGCGAGATCGGCTTCCGCGTGCAGGTCGGCGGGGGCATGGGCCGCACGCCGATCATCGGCTCGGTCATCAGCGAGTTCGTGCCCTGGCAACAGATCCTCGTCTACCTCGAAGCCATCATCCGGGTCTACAACCGCTATGGCCGGCGCGACAACGCCTACAAGGCGCGCATCAAGATCCTGGTGAAGGCGGAAGGCCAGAAGTATTTCGACGCCGTGAACGCCGAGTTCGCCAACATCCTGGGCCGCGACCTCGACGGCGCCGCCCACCTCATCACGCAGGCCGAATTCGACCGCGTGGCCGCCTGCTTCACCCGCCCGGCCGCCGTCACGCCGCTGCCGGAAGTCGGCCTGCCCGCCGACCTGCCGCTGGCCTACCAGCGCTGGATCCAGCGCAACGTGCATGCGCACCAGGTGCCGGGCTGGCGCGCGGTGACGCTGTCGGTCAAGCGCGCGGGCCAGGCGCCGGGCGACGTGACCGACGTGCAGATGGACCAGGCCGCCGACCTCGCCGACCGCTACTCGTTCGGCGAGCTGCGCGTGACGCACGACCAGAACCTGCTGCTGCCGTGGATCAAGGCCAGCGACCTGCCCGAGGTCTACGCCGCCGCCAAGGCCGCCGGCTACGCCACGCCGAACATCGGTCTCGTCACCGACATGATCGCCTGCCCCGGCGGCGACTTCTGCGACCTGGCCAACGCGCGCTCCATCCCGGTGGCAGCCGAGCTGACCGAGCGCTTCGCCGATCTGGACGAGGTGTTCGACCTGGGCGAGATCGACCTGCACATCAGCGGCTGCATCAACTCCTGCGGCCACCACCACAGCGGCCACATCGGCATCCTCGGCGTCGACAAGGACGGCAGCGAGTGGTACCAGGTGACGCTGGGCGGCTCGGACGGCTCGGCGCATGCGCCCACCGCCGTGCCCGGCAAGGTGATCGGCCCGTCGTTCGCGGCCAGCGAGATCACCGACGCGGTGGAAGCCATCCTGGAGACCTACCGCAGCGAGCGCGCGGCCGGCGAGAAGTTCATCGACACGCTGCACCGCCTGGGGCTGGAGCCGTTCAAGGCCGCTGCCAACGCCCAGCGCATCGCCACCGCCCGCGACCACACCGCCGCCGCCTGAGCCCGAGACGCAAGAGATCCCACCATGAAGTTCATCGACATCCCCCACGACGCCTGGCACACCGTCGGCGGTGAAGACGGTCCGTCGCCGCACCCCGTCGCCCGCGACCACCAGCTGCTGACCCTGGCGCAGTGGCACGCCGTGCGCGACACGTGGCCCGCGGGCCTGCTCACCGGCGTGATCGTGCCCAACACCGTGGACATCGAGACGCTGGAGGCGGACCTGCCCCGCCTGTCGCTGGTCGTGCTGCACTTCCCGAAGTGGGTCGACGGCCGCGCCTACACCCAGGCCCGCCTGCTGCGCGCGCGTTATCGCTTTGCCGGCGAGATCCGCGCCACCGGCGACGTGCTGGTGGACATGGTCCTGCTGCTGCAGCGCACCGGCTTCGACGCCGCCGTGCTGCGCCGCGACCAGTCGCTGGACGCGGCCGACCGGGCGCTGACGTTTTTCCCCGGCCACTACCAGGGCGACGTGCAAGAGCCGCGTCCCGTCTTCGGCCGCCCTGCGGCCACCGGCACGCCCGCATACCTGAACGCCGGAGCCGCGATATGAGCGCCATTGCCCTGTATGGCCGCAAGACGGCCGGTTTCGACGAGCGTCTGGCGGCCACCGTCCAGATCCTGAAGAATGCCGCGGCAACCCATCCCGGCACGATCCTGCAGTCCACCAGCCTCGGCGCCGAGGACATGGTCGTCACCGACCTGATCGCCAAGCTGGGCCTGCCGATCCGGCTTGCGACGCTGGAGACCGGCGCGCTGCACCCCGAGACCGTCGCGCTGATCCCGCGCATCACCGAGCACTACGGCCTGCCGGTCGAGGTCTACCGCCCGGTGGAAGAGTCGGTGGTCCAGTTCGTGCGCACGAACGGCGAGAAGGCGATGTACGAAAGCCTGGCGCTGCGCAAGGCCTGCTGCGGCATCCGCAAGATGGAGCCGCTCGGCCGCATGCTCGCCGGACGCACCGCCTGGGTGACCGGCCTGCGCCGCGACCAGTCCAGCGCCCGCGGCGAAGCACAGGCCGTGGAGACCGACGACAACGGCCGTGCGAAAATCAGCCCTCTGGTGGACTGGAACTGGAACGACGTGTGGCACTACATCGCGACCAACGAGGTGCCGTACAACCCGCTGCACGACCAGTTCATGCCCAGCATCGGCTGCGCCCCCTGCACCCGCGCCATCGCGGTCGGGCAGGAGTTCCGCGCCGGCCGCTGGTGGTGGGAGGACGAGTCGGCCAAGGAATGTGGCCTGCACGTCAAGCAGACCGCCGCCTGACCTCACAAGACCCCTGAACGCCCCGACGACCATGACCCACCTGCTCCCCGACGTGGACCACCGCCACCTCGACGCGCTGGAAGAAGAAGCGATCTTCATCCTGCGCGAAGTCGCCGGCGCCTTCGAGCGCCCCGGCCTGCTGTTCTCCAGCGGCAAGGACTCCTGCGTGGTGCTGCACCTCGCGGAAAAAGCCTTCAAGCAGAAGCTGTCGAAGCCCGGCGAGCGCCCGGTCTTCGCCGGCAAGCTGCCTTTCCCGCTGGTGCATGTGGACACCGGCCACAACTTCCCCGAGGTCATCGAGTTCCGTGACGCGCGTGTCGCCGAGATGGGCGAGCGGCTGATCGTCGGGCACCTCGAAGACTCGATGCAGCGCGGCACGATCCGCCTGGCGCACCCGCTGGAGTCGCGCAACGGCCACCAGACGGTGACGCTGCTGGAGACGATCGAGGAGCACCGCTTCGACTGCATGATCGGCGGCGCCCGCCGCGACGAGGAAAAGGCCCGCGCCAAGGAACGCATCTTCTCGCACCGCGACAGCTTCGGTCAGTGGCAGCCCAAGGAGCAGCGCCCGGAACTCTGGAACCTGTTCAACACCCGCATCAAGCCGGGCGAGCACTTCCGCGCCTTCCCGATCAGCAACTGGACCGAACTCGACGTGTGGCTCTACATCGCCCGCGAGAACATCCCGCTGCCGAACATCTACTACACGCACAAGCGCGAGATCTACCGCCGCAAGGGCCTGCTGGTGCCGGTGACGGACGTGACGCCGCCGGACGCAAGCGACACGGTGGAAACCGTGGACGTGCGCTTCCGCACGGTGGGCGACATGACCTGCACCTGCCCGGTCGAGTCTGATGCCGCGACCACCGCCGACATCGTCGCCGAGACGCTGCAGGTGACCGTCTCCGAGCGTGGCGCGACCCGCATGGACGACCGCACCTCCGAGGCCTCGATGGAGCGCCGCAAGAAGGAAGGCTACTTCTGATGACTGACGTGATGAGCACCGTGCAAACTGACGTGAACAACGTGGAACACATCGACGCCGGGGAAGAGCTGGCCCACAAGGCGCTGCGCTTCCTGACCGCCGGCAGCGTGGACGACGGCAAGAGCACGCTGATCGGCCGCCTGCTGTTCGACAGCCGCGGCATCCTGGCCGACAAGCTCGACGCGCTGGAAAAGCGCGCCGCTGGCGCGCCGATCGACCTGTCGCTGCTGACCGACGGCCTGGAGGCCGAGCGCGAACAGGGCATCACGATCGACGTGGCCTACCAGTACTTCGCGACCAAGACGCGCAAGTTCATCATCGCCGACGCCCCGGGCCACGAGCAGTACACCCGCAACATGGTGACGGCCGCGGCGGGTTCTGACGCCGCCGTCGTGCTGGTGGACATCACCAAGCTCGACACGTCGGTGGACGATGTCGTGCTGCTGCCGCAGACGCGCCGCCACAGCCTGCTGGCGCGCCTGCTGCGCGTGCCCAGCATCGTGTTCGCGGTCAACAAGCTCGACGCGATCGAGGTCGGCACGCAAGCCGCCTTTGACGCCGTCGCCAAGGCGCTGACCAAGTTCGCCGAGGAAGCCGGCATCACCGTGCGCGGCATCGTCCCGGTCTCCGCGCTGCGCGGCGACAACGTGGCCACGCCGTCGGCGAACTGGGACTGGTACACCGGCCCGACGCTGCTGCAACTGCTGGAGACGCTGCCGGTCGCCGATGAGGCGCACGACGGCAACCTGCTCGTGCCCGTCCAGTACGTCGCCCGCGACGAAGGCCACGGCACCGGCCACCAGCACCGCGTCATGTGGGGCCGCATCGCCCACGGCTCGGTGAAGGCCGGCGACACGGTGCAGATCTTCCCGAGCGGCGAGACCGCCATCGTCGCGGCGGTGCGCCACGCCGGCAGCGTGGTGGACGCCTGCACCGCCGGGCAGTCCGCCGGCATCGTGCTGGACCGCCAGGTCGATGTCTCGCGCGGCGACTGGGTCTTCACGCCCGGCAGCGCCCCGACGCAGCAGGCCTTCAGCGGCACGCTGGCCTGGCTGGACACCGAACCCGCCGTGCTCGGCCGCAAGTACTGGGTGCGCCACGGCAACCGCTGGGTGCAGGCGCGCATCACCGCCATCGACCACCGTCTGGACATCAACACGCTCGAACAGGTCGATGCCCACGAGCTGGCCGTCAACGAGATCGGCCGCGTGCAGATCCAGACCCAGCAGGCGCTGCCCGTCGAAGCCTATGCGGACAACCGCGTCGGCGGCGCGCTGATCGTCGTCGATCCGACCACCAACCGCACCAGCGGCGCGCTGCTGGTCGGCGCCTGAGGTGGTGTCCACCGTCCGTGACGGTCGCGAGGTCCGGGTCGTTTTCATCGGCGCGGGTCCCGGCTCGGCCGATCTGATCACCGTGCGCGGACTGAATCGGCTGCGCGCGGCCGAGATCGTGCTGGCGGACGCGCTGACCGACCCGGCCCTGCGCGACGAAGCACCACACGCCGAGTGGGTCGACGTCGGCAAGCGCGGCTTCAGCGCCGAGAGCACCGGCCAGGCGCGCATCAACGCACTGCTGGTCGAGTGCGCGCAGCGATCGGCCAGGGTCGTGCGGCTCAAGGGCGGCGACCCGAGCGTGTTCGGCCGGCTCGAAGAAGAGCTCGAAGCGTTGTCGGCGGCGGGCATCGGCTGCGAAGTCGTGCCGGGGGTGACCTCGGCACTGGCCGCCGCCGCCGTGTCGCAGCAACCGCTCACGCGACGCGGCGTCGGCCGCAGCGTCGCCTTCAGCACCGCGATGACGCGCACCGGCGACCTCGAAGCCCGCCGCAGCGCCGACACCGAGGTGTTCTACATGGCGGGCCGGCAACTGCCGTCGCTGGCAGAGCGCCTGCTGGAGGTCGGCTGGGAGGCCGACACGCCGGTGGTCGTGATCTCGCGCGCGGGCTGGCCCGACGAGCGCTTCAGCAGCCACACGGTGGCCACACTGGCCGAGGCCGATCCGCTGCATGGCGGTCGGCCTACGCTGGTCACGCTCGGGGCGGGCGCCCGTCCCGTGCTGACCGCTGCCGATCACTGTTGACCACGGCTGACCACGCTTGAACAAGGTCAAGCCGAAGACCTCCGGCAGAACCCTTAAAATCAACCGGTTCTGCCTGTTCCCGATTTCCCCAACTACCCGAGTGAAAACCGCGTCATGACACACGTCGTCACCGAAGCCTGCATCCGCTGCAAGTACACCGATTGCGTGGACGTCTGTCCCGTCGATTGCTTCCGCGAAGGCCCCAATTTCCTGGTCATCGACCCCGAAGAGTGCATCGACTGCGCGGTCTGCATCCCCGAGTGCCCGGTCAACGCCATCCTCCCCGAGGAAGACGTGCCCGCCGACCAGCTCGCCTTCATCAAGATCAACGCCGAACTGACGCCCAAGTGGCCCAGCATCACCAAGCGCAAGAGCCCGCTGCCCGACGCTGAGCAGTGGAAGGACGTCAAGGACAAGCTCCAGTTCCTGCAACGCTGAGTTGCTGGCGGACGTGTCCACGCCTGTGCCTGCCGCACCGATCGACACCGATGCACTGGTGATCGGCGCCGGGCCGGTCGGCCTGTACCAGGCGTTCCAGCTCGGCCTGCTCGGGCTGTCGGTGCAGGTGGTGGATGTACTGCCGCAGGCCGGCGGCCAGTGTGTCGCGCTCTATGCCGACAAGCCGATCTACGACATCCCCGGCGTGCCCGTGTGCACCGGCCGTGAACTGACCGAGCGCCTGCTGCGGCAGACGGCACCCTTCCAGCCCGGTCTGCATTTCGGCCACGAGGTGCAGACGCTGCGCGCGCTGGAAGGCAGCCGGTTCGCGGTCGCCACCGGCACGGGGCCGCAGTTTCTGGCGCGCAGCGTCTTCATTGCGGCAGGGGTGGGGGCGTTCACGCCCCGGCGCATCAAGGGCGCCGGCCTGGAGCCGCACGAGCAGCGCCAGGTCTTCCACCACCCGGAGGATCTGACCCGCTTCGCCGGCCTCCGCGTCGTGGTGGTCGGTGGCGACGATGCTGCATTGCAGCGCGCCGCCGTGCTCGCCGAACAGCCCCGCTCCACCGAGGTGACCCTGCTGCACCGGCGCGACCAGTTCAGCGCCGAAGCCGGTCTGCTGGCGCGCATCGCCGCGTTGCGCGCCGACGGACGACTGCGGGTCTGCATCGGTCAGATCACTGCCGCTCAGACCAGGGAAAACCGGCTGGAGTCCGTGACCGTGCTGGACCCGCAGGGCGCCGAGACACACCTGCCGCTGGAGGCCCTGATCGTCTGCCAGGGACTCAGCCCGCGGCTCGGCCCGCTGGCCGACTGGGGCCTCGCGCTGGAGCGCAAGCTGCTGCCGGTCGATGTCGCCACGTTCGAGACGGCGTGGCCGGGGGTGTACGCCGTCGGGGACATCAGCACCTACCCCGGCAAGAAGAAGCTGATCGTCTGCGGATTCCATGAGGCCACGCTCGCCGCCCATGCCGCGCACGACCGCCTGCGGCCCCAGGAGCGCGGCCCGCTGCTGTACACGACCAGCAGTGCACTCCTGCACCGCCGCCTCGGGCTCGCTGGCTGAACCCAGGCAGCGCACATCGACATGGCCCGACCATGTCCGTGCGCATTCCCTCACGCGCATCGGCACGAATCTGGATGCAGTACACCGGACACCGAGAGATCTCCCTAGGCGGCATCACACTTCCGGATGTCAAGATTCGTATTTCTGCAAGCCGCTTCATGAACCGTGCACCTGGTCGACCTGGAACTCTTCGGATGACGGCCCGCCTGCCGTGGCTGGTCACAGCGCTGCTCGCCAGCCTGATGGCCTGCCCAGCCAGCGCCGGGGCAGTCCTCGACCGGATCAACCACAGCGGCGAACTGCGGGTGTGCGTCTGGCCGGACTATTACGGCATCAGCTACCGCAATCCCAAGACGCGCCAGTTCACCGGACTCGACATCGACCTGTCGGCCGAATTTGCCCGGGAACTGGGCACGCGGCTGCACCATGTCGACTCGTCCTTCACCTCGCTGGTCGACGACCTGCTGACGGAGCGCTGCGACATCGCGATGTTTGCCGTGGGCGTGCTGCCACAGCGCGAGAAGGTGCTGCGCTTCAGCCTGCCCTATCTGCAAAGCGACATCTACGCGGTCGCGACCCGCAGCAGCCGCGTGGTGCGGCGCTGGGAAGACATCGACCAGCCCGGTGTGCAGGTCGCCGTGCAGGCGGGTACCTTCATGGAGCCGGTGATGCGCGACGCACTGCACAGGGCCAGTCTCGTGGTGATCCGACCGCCAGCGACCCGGGAGCAGGAACTGGAAGCGGGCCGGGTCGACGTCTTGATGACCGACTACCCTTACAGCCGGCGCCTGCTCGACAACGCGGAATGGGCCCGTCTGATCAGTCCCCCGCAGCCCTTCCATGTCCTGCCCTATGCCTATGCCATCCGCCCGGGTGATGACGAGTGGTTCGCCCGCGTCAACCGGTTCGTGGCCGACATGCGCCAGGACGGCCGGCTGGAAAGCGCGGCACGCCGGTACCGCCTGTCCGACATCGTGGTCCGGCCGACCACCCGCCCATGAGTTTCCGAGACGCCCCCCTGCGCACGACCTGGCTGAGCAGCACGCAGCTGATCTGGGTCGGATCGGGCCTGCTGCTGCTGCTCGTCCTGCTGTCCGGCGCGTTCGCGGTCTACCAGCACCAGGACACGCTGGCGCAGGAAACCAGGCGAACCCAGCTGCTGGCCAGACTGCTGGAAGACGAGACCAGCCGCACGCTGGATGCGGCGGCACTCGCGCTGGCCATGGTCAGCGAGCGCCTGCACAGCGGCGAGCCAGCCGCCAGCAACCTGTCCGAGCGGCTGGTCGAGGCCGTGCGCGGGCTGCCGTACATGCGCAGCATCTCCGTGCTGGACACCAGTGGCAAGATCCTGGTGAGTTCCAGCCACACCGCCGTGGGCGTCACCATCGACGTGGAGCGTCTCGGGCATCCGGTCAGTCCGGACAATGCCTGGTTGGGATCCTGGCTGCCCGGTCGCGATCTGGCCGACGCCGCTCGCCAGGGTGAGGCCGGGCGTCCGGCAGAGACACCGCGTCCGCTGCCCGGCGTCGGGTTGATCACGCTGACCCGCCAGAGCACGGCACCCGACGGCACACGCTATCTGGCAGTGGCCGCACTGAACCCGGATTACCTGTCCAACCATTTCCAGCAAATGCTCGGCGAACGCACGCTGAACGCCGCGCTGCTGGACTACCAGGGGCGGCTGCTGGCCGGTACCGAAGGCGTGCAGCGCCTGCCCGGCACCAGCGTGCCCGGCCACCGCATGCTGCAGGAATTCCTGCCCGACCAGGAGCACGGCAGCTACGAAGGCCCGGGGCTGGATGCAATGGCCGTCGTCACCTCGTTCCGGGCGAGCCGCAAGCATCCGCTGCTGGTCGTGGTCGAGGAACCGATGGCCGAGGTGCGCTCGAGCTGGCGCAACAAACTGGGCTGGCTGCTGGTCGCGGATGCTGTCGGCATGCTGCTGATCGTGGCCGGAACCATCACCAGCTGGCGCAGTCTGCGGGTGCACGAGCGCATGACCGCGGTGCTGGACCGCACACGCACCCGCCTGGAGGACAGCGAACGCCAGCTGCGGGCCATGATCGAGGCAGCTCCCGCGCCGATGTTCGTGCTCGACCCGCTGGGCCACTACGTGCTGGTGAACCAGGCCTTCGAGGATTTCCTGGGCGTGCGTCGCGAGGACCTGCTCGGTCAGCGCGCCGACACCGACCCGACCCTGAGCCACCTCGCCTACCACCCGGTACGCGACGTGGCGCTGTGGGCCGGCGCGGGGCAGAGCAGCTACATGGAGAACATCATCCTGCGCAGCGGTGCCAGGCGGCAGGCCCTGATCGCCAAGGTGGCCCTGACCCGCCCGGACGGCCGCCCCGGTGGCGTGATCGGCAGCATCACCGATGTGACCAGCTTCCAGGAAGCCGAACAGCGTGCTGCCGACGCGGTGACTGCATCGGCAGCGGCCCACCGTGCCGAGTCAGAGTTCATCGGCAACCTCAGCCACGCGCTGCGTACACCATTGCAGTCGATCATCGGCTTCTCGGAACTGGGCGTCATGCGCAGCCGCCATGACAGCGCGCAACACGAACTGTTCACCCACATTCAGAGTAGCGGCCAGCGCATGCTGCTGGTCGTCAACGACCTGCTCGACCTGTCACGGGTGAAAAGCACCTGCGGGACACTGCACCGGGCCCGGGTCGATACCGGCGACCTGATCGGAGAAGTGGTGCGGCATGCCCGCATCGATGCCAGAAGCCGCCAGATCGACATCGTCGTGAAGCCCTGCGCGGACGCGGTGGCTGGTGTCGATGCCCTGCGATTCCAGCAGGCTGCGCGCACCCTGATCGAACGTGCCGTGCGCGTGTCTCCACCGGGCAGCCAGATCGAGGTACGCGCTTCGCGCGACAGCGAAGGCATGCTGCACTGGTGGATCCACGATGCCGGGCCGGGCCTGCCCGACACCGAGTGCGAAACGATGTTCTCTGCCTTCTTCCAGCCACGCCATGCGGCCGACACCCCCAGCGACGGCAGTGGCCTGGAGCTGGCCATCTGCCGGCAGATCCTGCGCGGGCTGGATGGAGACGTGCACTGCAAGAGCCATCCGAACGGTGGCAGCGTCTGCCATGTGGCCCTGCCGGCCATCACCAGAACGCCCAGCGCAATCCTGGTCGATAAAGTTGGCTGACGCTATTGCGCTCGCATCCATTCATGTCCTATAATCTAACTCTTGTCAGTTGAAGACAAAAGCAGCACAATTCCCTGATAGCTCAGTTGGTAGAGCGACGGACTGTTAATCCGCAGGTCCCTGGTTCGAGTCCAGGTCGGGGAGCCAAATCAAAGTGCGCTGAATTTCTTCCATGGCTGATCAATTCCCTGATAGCTCAGTTGGTAGAGCGACGGACTGTTAATCCGCAGGTCCCTGGTTCGAGTCCAGGTCGGGGAGCCAATACATGCAAAAGGCCTGAATCTTCACGGATCAGGCCTTTTTTGTTGTCGCGTTCCGCTCAACTCCCGGAAGGGGATTCGGTCGCGGGACTCTGCTGCTGCACGGTACGGCGCAACTCCTCCACGGTATAGCCCTCCTTGATGAGCGCATCACGCAGCCACTGGGGCTGTGTACCCAGCCCGTCCCACACCTCCGCAGTCACCGGATGCCGATAACGGATTTCGGCAGACTCCTGCGGACGCACAAGGGCAACCGGCCGTCCACGCAATTCGGCGGGCGTGATGCGCCAGAAATCCATCAACTTGCGGATCTTGCGGATCGCGGCAATTCGTTCAGCGTCGTCTTCGAGATCAACGATCTGGCGTTCAGTATTCTTCATCGATGAATGACAGCCCTGCAGGCTGCAACAGAGGTCGAATAATCGCACAGAACCGGATGAGGCACAGCAATCCGGCCAAGTCGATTACAATAGGCGGTGACGGGCCTCCCTGCATGGGGGCGCGGCCAAACGGGTCAGGTCGGGAACGAAGCAGCCCTAACCGTTAGCCTCCAGTGCCAGGGTCAAGGCTCGTCACCCCGCATCATGCCCGCAACGGTGCATCGACCACCAGTTGCAGAAGCATCGTGACCTCCGCCGATCGTGCGGCATGCAGTGCATCTTGCACATCCCCCGCCTTCGGATGGCGCGGACGGATCGTCTGGATGGCCAGCACCCGCAGCCCCGCCTGCGCGATCCACTCCATCAATTGTGCCCGGCTGCGCAGGCCCAGGTGCTCCGCCAGATCCGACAGGATCAGCCAGCCCTGCCCGCCTGGACTCAGATGTTCGGCCAGACCAGCCAGAAAGCCCCGCAGCATGCGGCTGTCAGGGTCGTAGATGGCGTGCTCGATCGAGGAACTGGGCTTGCCGGGCAACCATGGTGGATTGCACACGACCAGCGGTGCGCGGCCGGCCGGAAACAGATCGGCCTTCAGGAGTTCAACCCGGCCCGCATGCCCGAGTCGTTCCAGATTGTCGGCCGCACAGGCCAGCGCACGGGGATCCAGGTCGGTCGCGACGATGCGTTGCACGCCCCGCTGCGCGAGCACGGCAGCCAGGACGCCCGTGCCCGTGCCGACATCGAAGGCGAGTGCCTCGGACGGCAGCGGCGTCGCCGCCACGAGGTCGATGTATTCGCCCCGCACCGGCGAGAACACGCCATAGTGGGCATGGACACGCCCGCCGGTCGCCGCGATCGGCACGCCCTTCTTGCGCCATTCGTGCGCCCCCACCAGTCCCAGCAACTCCCGCAACGACACCACGGAAGCGCGCCCGTCCGGCGCGCCATACGCCTCCATGCAGGCTGCACGCCAATCCGGCGCACGGCGCAGGGCGATCGCGTAATCGGCCTCGACCGGCATGACGATCGCCGACAGCAGACGCGCCCGCTGGGCCTGTGCCAGGCGATGGCGGTGAAACAGGTCCGTGGGTGCAGCCGAAGCCGGTCTGGGGCCGGCCGGTCGATCGAGACGGCGGGTCATCGCCTGCAGCAGCAGGCGCGCGTTCTGGAAATCACCTCGCCACAGCAGAACGGCTCCGTCGCGGGCCAGGCGCAGCGCATCGTCCGCACGGGTCTGGTCACCGGCCACCACGACCCGGCGCGGCACCGACGCGCCGTTCTCGGATCTCCAGCGGGCGGTGCGGACTTGATCGTCTTCGGTCCAGGTCAACATCGGAGGCTGGGACATGTCGGTGCGCGGCGAGCGGCCGCAAGTGGCTCAACCCGCCAGTATCGCCCGGTTCAGCGCATCGCCAGTGGCCGGCACGCGCGCCAGGCGCTAGGATCATCGGCATGTCCTCGACAGGAGTCCCCCCATGATCCGCACCCTCTTGCCCCTAGACGGAAGCTCCGACGCACTGGCCGCCGTGCACCAGGCCCTGCAACTGCGTGCGCAGGGCCTGGACTTCACGGCCGTGCTGCTCAATGTGCAGGAGCCGCCCCACCTGTACGAGGTGGTGCTGGCACCCGATGCCGACCTGATCGAGAACGCCAGCCATGAGGCCGGCGAACACGCACTGGCCTCGGCAGCCGCCCTGCTGGACGCGGCAGGCGTGGCCCACGAGTCGCTCGTGGTGACGGGCGATGCCGCGCAGCAGGTGGTGGAACAGGCCGAACTGCTGGGCTGCGACCTGGTCGTGCTGGCCAGCCTGAACCACACGGTGACACAGGCGGTGCAGCGCCACAGCCGTGTACCAGTCCTGCTCGTGCCGCACCTGCTGCCCGAAGTGGAACCCGCCGACCTGGCCGATCAGGAAGACGAGACCTCCGCCGAGCCGATCTGAGCGCGGCGGCGCCCAGGCCGCATGCGCACCGCGCTCACTTGCGCAGGCGGTTGGGGTGCCAGTAGAGGAACTTGGCGTAGATGTCCACGTCCTTGGTCTCGCGGATGAAGAACATGCCGACCACGAACGTGACCGCGGCCACCCCGATCGGATACCACAGGCCGTGGTACACGTTGCCGTTCTGGGCCACCATCGCGAAGGCGATGGTCGGCATGAAACCGCCGAACCAGCCGTTGCCGATGTGGTACGGCAGGCTCATCGAGGTGTAGCGGATGCGGGTCGGGAACATCTCGACCAGCGTGGCGGCGATCGGGCCGTAGACCATCGTCACCAGCAGCATGAGCGCCACCAGCACCGCCACGACCCCCACGTGGTTGATCTTCGCCGGGTCCGCCTTCACCGGATAGCCCGCCGTATTCAACACGTCGGGCAGCAGCTCCTTGCGGAAATGCGAGATCTCGAAGAGGCTGTCCGTGTCGAAACGGTCGCCCTCGGCGGTCAGTTGTCCGTTTGGCGGCACCAGGACGGTGTCCCCGATGTGGATCTCGGTGGCGGAACCCGGTGGCAAGGCTTGATTGGTGTAGCTGGCGGCCAGTTGTGCCAATGCCCGCTTCGCGATGTCGCACGACGAGGTGAAGTCGGTCTCCTTGGCGATGGGGCTGCTCTGGAACGAGCAGGTCACCGGATCGGCCTTCACGACGATGCGGACCCGCTCCTGTGCCGCGGCCAGGTCCGGATTGGCCATGGAGGTCAGCAGCTTGAACAGCGGAAAGTAGGCCACGCACGCGATCAGCAGACCGGCCATGATGATCGGCTTGCGCCCGATCCGGTCCGACAGCGTGCCGAACACCACGAAGAACGGCGTACCGATCAGCAGCGCAATGGCGATCAGGACATTGGCCGTGGTCGGATCGACCCGGAGCACGCCCGTCAGGAAAAACAGCGCATAGAACTGGCCCGTGTACCAGACCACCGCCTGGCCTGCGACCAGTCCGAACAGCGCCAGCACGATGATCTTGAGGTTCTTCCACTGCCCGAAGCACTCGGCCAGCGGGGCCTTGGAGGTCTTGCCCTCCTCCTGCATCTTGCGGAAGGCCGGCGACTCGCTCATCGACAGGCGGACCCACAGCGACCCCGCCAGCATCACCGCCGACAGGCCGAACGGAATGCGCCAGCCCCATTCGACGAACGGCGCCTCGCCCATCAGGCTGCGGGTCACCAGGATCACGACCAGCGCCAGGAACAGCCCTACCGTGGCCGTCGTCTGGACCCAGGCGGTGTAGGCACCGCGGCGGTTCTGGGGCGCGTGTTCGGCCACGTAGATGGCCGCACCGCCGTACTCGCCGCCCAGCGCCAGACCCTGCAGCATGCGCAGCACCACCAGCGCGATCGGGGCGAAGGCGCCCGCCGTGCTGTAGGTCGGCAGGACCGCGACCAGCGCGGTCGACACCCCCATGATGACGATGGTGGCCAGGAAGGTGTACTTGCGGCCGATCATGTCGCCCAGACTGCCGAAGACCACGGCACCTATCGGGCGCACGATGAAGCCGGCCGCGAACGCCAGCAGCGCGAAGATGAAGGCGGACGTCGGCTCCAGGGCCGTGAAGAACTGCCGGGCGATGACCGCGGCCAGCGCGCCATAGAGATAGAAGTCGTACCACTCGAAGATGGTGCCGAGCGACGAGGCAAGGATGACCTTGCGCTCCTGTGCGCTCATCGGGGCATCGTGGCCACCGTCATCGGTATCGATGGCAGCGTCATGGACGTCCTGCGGATTGGACATGCGGTTCTCCTGCCGAGGCGGGCGATCGGGTCGCCAGTGCGCTCGGCGCTGTGGTCATGGCAAGGCAAGGGCGGCCACGGGTGGCCACGCCCACCGGTCATTCAGATGCGCAGGCCCTTGATGGTGGCCAGCAGCAGCCGGGGTGAAAACACCTTGGCTTCGGGCACGGCCTCGGCCGCCTCCAGACCGCGCAGGAGGACATGGTCCGCACCCGCGCGACCGAAAGCATCCCCCAGCGCCAGATGGACCACGCGGGTGAGTTCGGCCAGATCGGTGTGCGTGCCCGGCAACTGCCAGTCGTGCTGCAGCGCCCGACTCCAGCTGCTGCGGAACTGCTGGCGCAAGGCGGGCACGGCCATCGAGTCGTCCAGACGCTGCAGGGCATCCTTGCGGACCTCGTCGAGTGCCTCGCGGTGGTGCTGGAACACCTCGGTCACGATGGCGCGCATCAAGGCGCCGAAGATCACCGGCGGCTCGTTCGGCACCTGCGCAGGTGCTGCGGCCTGCGCGGCTGCCAGCGCCGCGGCGACCGGGTTGATCACCGGGACGACAGGCGCGGCGACAGGCGGCGGTGGTGTCGGCGGCGGCGGTGCAGGCGGCAGGGCCGCTGCACGCGCGGCCTGCATGGCCGACCACGGGTCCGGCGGCAACCGGTCGGAATTCTCGCGCAGCGCCTTGTAGAAACCGTTGTAGAGCCGCTTGACAGACGCGGCATCCAGCAGGTTGCGCTGGGCCACGGCATCCACGAATGCAATGATGTCCGAGACGTTCTCGCCGCGCATCGACTCCTGCTGGAGCCAGAGCGCCTCGGTCAGCGCGGCCCCGTCAAGCAGATCCGAAAACACGGCCACAGCCGCACGGCGCCGGGTTGCTTGCATGTCGGCCATGGTCAAGCGCCCCCACGTCGGTCTTGAATTGAATGATTCATGTTATTTTTTCGAGCGCCGTGGGCTCGGCGCATCTGGCGTCAATGACGATGGTCAAGATACATTTTGGACCATCGAATCCTGACATAAATTCACGCTATTTTCCCAGTCCCCTCCGAATTGCGGTTCGGTACCGTTTCGTTTGTCACGATCGGCCCGGTCGCGTGCTCAGCCCCGGCGGCGCAGACAGGCCGACAGGAAATCCGAGAGGATCGGACTGCCGTCGAGCTGCGTCGCATGGCTCATCTGCTGCGCCATGAATTCCGGGTGCCACTGCATGCCGAAGACATAGCTCGGCCCGTTCCAGCGGATGGCCTCGACCAGCCCGTCCGGCTGGGCGCGGGCCTCCACCGCGAGATCGCGCCCCAGGTCCTTCACCGCCTGGTGGTGGATCGAGTTGATCACGGCAGTGCCCACGCCAGGGTACAGCGCCGACAGCGGTGTACCCTGGACGATGGCCATCTCGTGGAACTGCTGGTCGTAGTGCTGCAGGTGCAGGTGGCGCACCGAGGACGGCGCCTGCGTCGGGATGTCCTGGTAGAGCGTGCCGCCGAGCGCCACGTTGATGAGCTGGCAACCTCGGCAGATGCCCAGCACCGGCTTGCCCGCCGCGACAAACGACTCGAACAGGTCGATCTCGTAGCGGTCCCGGATGCGGTCTCCGCTCCATTCGGGGCGCAGCGGGGTTTCGCCATAGCTCTCGGGCGCGATGTCGTTGCCGCCTTGTAGCACCAGCCCGTCGAGGTGGCTGGCATATTCGGCCAGGCTCATCTCGCTGCGCGCGATCATGCCCTCGCTCTCGATGGCCGGGATCATCACCGCCAGCGCCCGCCCACCCAGCACCCAGTGCGCCACCGACTGCTCCAGATAGTGCAGCGTGCGGGTGAACACCCCGCCCAGATCAGCCACCGGCGTGTTGGGGAAATAGATGCGGGCGGAAATACCGATCAGCGGAGGACGGGACATGGCGGTTCCTCGGAATCCATTTTCAGTGCGCGCATTCTTGCAAAGCCCTGGTCCGCACGGCCGACAATGTGGCGGATTTGTCCGGGTTCATCCGCAGGCAACCTGACCCGGGCATGCAAAACCCGCTCCTGATAGGATTTGGTCCCCCTCCGGATGCCCACCGAACGATGAACAGCACCACCGCATTCCCTGACACCGCGCGACCGGATGACCGGGACCAGGCGGCCGGCCGACCGATGTCCGCCGTCATCCGGGCCCGCATCCAGGCCGCCAACCGCCGCTTCCACGCCAACGACAACATCGCCGAGTTCATCCAGCCCGGCGAGCTGGAGGCCCTGCTCGACGAAGTCCAGGGCAAGCTGGCCGGGGTGCTCGACAGCCTGGTGATCGACACCGTCAGCGACCACAACACCCAGGACACCGCCCGCCGCGTGGCCAAGATGTACCTGCAGGAGGTCTTCCGCGGCCGCTACGTGCCGCAGCCGCCGGTCACGCAGTTCCCGAACGTGGAGCACCTGAACGAGCTGATGATCGTCGGCCCGATCACCGTGCGCAGCGCCTGCTCGCACCACCTCTGCCCGATCATCGGCAAGTTGTGGATCGGCGTGATGCCCAACGAGCACTCGGCGCTGATCGGTCTGTCCAAGTACGCACGGCTGGCCGAGTGGATCATGGGCCGTCCGCAGATCCAGGAAGAGGCGGTCACGCAGGTGGCCGACCTGCTCAACGACAAGATGCAGCCGGATGGCCTGGCGGTGATCATGGAGGCCGACCACTTCTGCATGGGCTGGCGCGGCGTCAAGGACATGGACTCCAAGATGATCAACAGCGTGATGCGCGGCTCGTTCCTGAAGGATCCGAACCTGCGCCGGGAATTCCTCGCGCTCGTCACCCACCGCAAAGGCTGAAGCACCATGCTTGTCCGTCTGCTGTATGCAAGCCGCGCCGACGCGGTCACGCCCGAGATGATCGACTCGATCCTCGCCCAGTCGCGCGCCCACAACCCGGCGCTCGGCATCACCGGCATCCTCTGTCATGGCGGCAATGTCTTCATGCAGGTGCTCGAAGGCGGACGTGACGCGGTGAACCGCCTCTACAACGACATCGTCCGCGATGGGCGCCACCACGACGTGGTGCTGCTGCACCACGAGGAGATCACCGAGCGGCGCTTCTCCGGCTGGACGATGGGCCAGGTCAACCTGGCGCGGATCAACCCGGCCATCGTGCTCAAGTACAGCGACCGGCCGGTGCTGGATCCCTTCTCGGTGTCTGGGCTGGCGTCGATGGCCATGCTCGAAGAGCTGATCGCCACCGCCTCGATCGTCGGACGCACCGCTTGACGGCGGCGGCGACGCTGGGGCTCCGCGGCGTCGATTTCACCAGCCGCCCCACCCCGCGCAAGCCCATCACGCTCGCCGAAGGCCGGCTGGTCGGCGACGTGCTGCGGCTGGAGCGGCTGCGGACCCTGCCCGACGAGGCCGCCTTCGCCGCCAGCCTGCGCGAGCCGGGTCCGTGGCTGGGCGGCTTCGACCTGCCCTTCGGCCTGCCACGGGAACTGGTCACCGCGCTGGGCTGGCCAGGCACGTGGGGCGCCCTGATCGCGCACTACCGCGCGCGCGACCGCGCGGAGATCCGCGCCACCTTTGCCGCATTCTGCAACGCCCGTCCGGCCGGAGCCAAGTTCGCGCACCGGGCCTGCGACGGACCGGCAGGATCGTCCCCGTCGATGAAGTGGGTCAACCCCCCCGTGGCCTTCATGCTGCACGCCGGGGTGCCGGCCTTGCTGGAGGCCGGCTGCGACCTGCCGGGATTCCGGGCCGGTGATCCGTCGCGCACCGCACTGGAGGCGTATCCGGGTCTGCTGGCGCGCGAACTCCTCGGAACGCGCTCCTACAAGAGCGACGACCGCGCCCGCCAGACGCCCGAGCGGCTGCTGGCCCGGCGCGATGTGGTCGACGCGCTCGAACAGGGCCGCACCCGGCTCGGGCTGCGCCTGAAGCTCACGGTCGCGCAGCACGACGCCCTCGTCGCGGACGCCCGTGGCGATCGGCTGGATGCCGTGCTCTGCCTGGTCCAGGCCGCCTGGGCGTCGCGCCAGCCCCGCCACGGCTGGCCCGCGCAGGTGGACGGCGTCGAAGGCTGGATCCTCACCGCCTGAGCGCCCCCCCTCGGACACAGGGTGCCGGACCGCCCGGACGAGCGCATGGCGAGCATCGCCGAATGCCGTGAACAAGTTCACAATCATTGCATGCCTCTCACACTTGGCCTGCTCACGATGCTCATGCCCGCCACAGATCTCGACCACCCGGTGACGATGCGCCATGCCGGGCGCGAACTGCTGTCGCTGGCCCTGATCGACGCCCGCAACCGCAGCCTGCGCCTGTTCGCGGCGTTCGAGGCCGCCAGCCAGCCCGAGGCGCTCGCTGGCACCGCGTCAGCGCTGCAGGGCTCGCCGCTGTGGTGGCTGGGACAGCTCGGCTGGTACCAGGAGCACTGGATCGCCCGCAATGTGCAGCGCCACCGCGGCCGGCGCTGTGACGCGCGCGGCATCCGGCTGGCCTCGATCGACCCGCGGGCCGACGTGTGCTGGGATCCGCGTCTGCGCGCGCCGGCCGAACGCGGCGCGGACCATCTGCCACAGGCCGCTGCCGTGCGCCAGTACCTGGCCGACACGCTGGAGGTGACGCTGGAGCTGCTGATGGAGGTGCCGGAGCAGGACGAGACGCTGTACTTCTACCGGGACGCGCTGTTCCACGAAGACCGGCAGGCCGAGCGCCTGATCGAGGCGGCGCAGCTGCGGGGCGTGCCGCTGCCGGAGGCCACGTCGCCCGGTGCGTGGGTGCCGCAGCCGCCGCTGGCGGTCAGCGCGTGCCACTGGCACCTCGGGATCGCGTCCGAGCAGGGCGGCTACGTCTTCGAGAGCGAACGCGGTCGGCGGCTGGGCGCCTGTCCGGAGCACGACATCGACGCCCAGCCAGTGTCCTGGCAGCAGTTCCTGGAGTTTGTCGCGGACGGCGGCTACCGCCAGTCGCGCTGGTGGAGCACGGCGGGCTGGGACTGGGTCTGCCAGCAGCAGCGCACCGGCCCGGTCATGGTCGCAGACCCCGCCGACGGACTGGTGCAGACGCGCTTCGGCCATGCCATTCGCGTGCATGCGCACCACCCGGCCGTCCACGTCAACCTGCACGAGGCCGAGGCCTGGTGCCGCTGGGCCGGGCGCCGGCTGCCCAGCGAGGTCGAGTGGACCCATGCCGCCGAGCGCCTGGGCAACCGGGGTTTCCGCTGGGGCGAGGTCTGGGAATGGACGGCGGACCGGCTGGTCGCGCTGGAGCCGGACCTGGGCGACTGCAACCTGCCGCAGCGCCAGGACTTCCTCGCCGCCTGCGCGCAGCGGCACCAGGTGCTGCGCGGGGGCGCCACGGTGACCCGGCCGCGGCTGCGCGATGCACGCCACCGGAACCACCGCCTACCCGAGGACCAGCGCGGCCTGACCGGTTTCCGCAGTTGCGCCCTGTGAGCGGGCCCAGGCGGCCAGGAAGGCCGGCACGGCATCGACCTGCAGCGGCCGCGACACCAGATAGCCCTGCACTTCCGCACAGCCCTCTTCGAGCAGGGCGACCATCTCGGCTTCGCGCTCCACGCCTTCGGCCAGCGTCTTCATGTGCAGCCCCGCCGCCATGTCGATGATGGCGTGCACGATCACGCGCGCGTCCGGCTCGGTGGTGAGCGCCTTGACGAAGCAGCGGTCGATCTTGAGCTTGTCGAACGGGAAGCGCCGCAGATAGGCCATCGACGAGTAGCCGGTCCCGAAATCGTCCAGCGCGATGCGCACGCCCAGCCGGTTCAGGCCGCGCAGCTGTGCCAGCGTGGCCTCGGTCTCGTTGAGCAGCACCGACTCGGTGATCTCCACCTCCAGCCGCGCGGCCGGCAGCCCGGTGGCCGCCAGCACCCGCCCGACCAGCAGCGGCAGGTCCTGGGTCATCACCTGCACGGCCGACAGGTTCACCGCCACCGACAGGTGCGCCGGCCAGGTGACGGCGACCATGCAGGCCTGCTCCAGCACCCAGGCGCCGATCTCGTTGATCAGGCCCGCGTCCTCGGCAACGGCGATGAACTCGTCCGGGCGCACGTCGCCCAGCTCCGGGTGCTTCCAGCGCACCAGTGCCTCGAAGCCGGTGACCGCGCGACTGGCCAGACCGACCTGCGGCTGGTAGACCACCGAGAGCTGGTCGAGCATGATCGCCGAGCGCAGCGCCCGCTCCAGCTGCAGCCGGCGCACGACGCCCGCGCTCATGCCCGCATCGTAGAAACACGCCCGCCCGCGACCGCCCGCCTTGGCCCCGTAGAGCGCCAGGTCGGCGTTCTTGAGCAGCTGCTCCGGCTGGTCACCGTCGCGTGGCGCCAGCGCGATGCCGACGCTGACCCCCATCGGTACGGTCAGACCCTCGATGTCCACCGACGTGCACAGCGCCGCCAGCACGCGGTCCGCGATCCGCTGCACTTCCTGCGGATCGGCGACATCGCACAGGATCATCGCGAACTCGTCGCCACCGAGCCGGGCCACCATGTCCCCCTCGCGCAACAGCGCCTTCAGCCGCTGCCCGACCAGCGTCAGCAGGTGGTCGCCCACGTCGTGGCCCAGCGCGTCGTTGACGGTCTTGAACCGGTCGAGATCGAGACACAGGATGGCGAAGGGGTGGCCGGACAGGCGGGTCAGCGCCTCGTCGAGCAGCATCCGGAAGTGGTGGCGGTTGCTCAGCCCGGTCACGGCGTCCAGATGGGCCAGCGTGAACAGCCGCGCCTGCTGCCGCTGCAGCACGGCGTCACGCGCCTCCAGCTCGCCGAGCAAGAGGTTGAAGCCGTCGTACAGCGCACCGACCTCGTCGCTGCGGCTGGTGCTGACGCGGGTCATGTAGGCGTGGGTGCGCGACACATCGCGCATCACGTCGGCCAGGCCGGCAATCGGCTGGACCATGCTGTCCTGGACCTTGACCGCTGCCGCACTGGCCAGCAGGCCGATGACCGCTGCACCCATCAGCACCAGCAACGCGCGGGTCAGCGTGGCGCTGAAAGCCGGCGCGGCATCGGTGCACAGCACCAGCCGTCCGACCACCGAACCATCGACATGGACCAGCTCCACGGTGTGGACGAGCGCGCCGGTGGCCACGCCGGGCGCATCCTCCGCGAGCAGCCTGACCAGCTCCGCCACCGGAGGCAGCACGCTGCCACGGACCGCATAGGCCGCGAAAGGCACGGACTGCATGTCCAGCAGCACGGCCCAGCGCACCTCCGGCACGGCCCCCAGACCTTCGAGCACCCGGCTCGCGGCGGTGGGGTCCTCGAACGACAGCGGCGCCCGGACATTCTGTGCGAGCACCCGCGCCAGCCCCTGTGCACGCTCTTCGACCCGGTGGCGCGAGTCGTGGTATTCCAGCAGCGTCACCGCCACGAACAGCAGCAGCGACGCCATCAGGGTCGAGGCGATCACGACCAGACTGAGCTTGGTGCGCAAGCGCAGGTTGTTCAGCATGCGCGCGATCACATCGACCCCTCGCGGCGGGGCGGACCGTCGAACACGGTCATCGCCAGCGACAGCAGATCGGCCGAGAGCCGCAGCCCGGCGGCCTGCGCGGCACTCCGGTTGACCTCGAACCGCAAGCGCCCGCTCTGGCGCACCAGCCCGATCACCCCACCCTGCTGCACGAAACCCGGCAGATCGCTGACCGTGAGCACCGGCAGCCCCCCCAGCGGGACCAGCGACACACCCGGCTCGGCGATGAACAGCACGTGGCAGGCGCGGGCCTCGTCGAGTCGGATCACCTTGCGCCACTGGATCGGCACCCCTTGCAGGGAACGGCCCTCCAGCGCGCGGAAGGCCTGCATCAGCTCGTCGCGCACGCCGAACTGGCACAACAGCATCACCCCCTGGCGTGCGGACAGGTGGGCCGGCGGCCACTCGGTGAACTTGGCAAAGTTCAGCACGAAGGCGGCCTGCACCGCCGACTCATCCGGTGCAGCCGCGACCGCACCGGACCAGCCGAGCAGCCCCAGCACGACCGTGCACGCGAAGCGGGATGTCCACGGCACGGAGGAGGTGGTGGTCATGCCGAAGGTCACCGCTCAGTGGCTGATTTCCATGCGCACACCGAGACCGGGGCCCACGTCCACCGGTTTCGAATACCCGATGTCCGGCTGGATCTCGACCCGGCGCGCGCCCCCCAGGTTGGAGGCCCGGGCGCTCAGCACCGTGTTGCGGGCGACCGACCAGCGCGCGCTCAGATCGAGCACCTTGCGGGCCGGGAGGTAGCTTGCGGAACGGGCGCCGTGTCCGCGCTCGCTGGTGTAGCGGGCCCAGGCGTCCACGCTCAGCAGCGGGGAGACGTCATAGGACAGCCGCAGCGTCAGCAGGTGCCGGGGGCTCTGGACGAGCGCCCCGCCGCGGCCGGCCTGGCTGTCCGGCACCGCGGTGCGCAGCCAGGCGTAGCTCAGCTGCTGGCGCAGCGATGGCAGCGGGCGCCAGTCCGAGGACAGCTCCAGCCCGGTCGCCGACGCCCGCCCCGGCTCGCGGCCCAGGGTGGCGTCGATGTAGGGCGTCTGCGCCATGACGAGCTGCGGATTGACCGGTGCAAAGGAGCGGAACCCCAGCGGGTCATAGACCTGGCGGAACAGCGTGGCATCGAAGGCCAGCTGCTCGTGCAGGCGGTTGCGCAGTCCGGCCTGCAGGGCGCGCACCGATTCCACCACCGTCGGCTGGTCCGCCCCCGAGCGCAGCAGGATCGGCAGCGGATTGCCCGCCACGCCAGGCGGGAGCACGGCCACGGCCACATCCGCGTCCTCCTCGCCACGCGAGGGCACCCGGATGGCCCGGGACAGCGAGACCCACAGCGTCATGTCGGGGGTCTGTTTCCAGGCCACGGCCAGACTCGGCTGGCTGCGGGTGCCCGCGAAGAAGGTGTGGTCCACCCGCAGCCCGCCCACGACCGACAGCCGCTCGTCGAACCCGACCCAGCGGTCCTGGCCGAACATGCGCCAGTCCGTCATGTGCCGGCGGGCGGGGTCGAACTGCCCGATGCCCTGGGTCTCGTTGTGGTCCTGGTACAGACGGGCGCCGAGGCCCCAGGTGATCTGGTGGACCGACCCGGTCGGCTGGAAGGCATGCGACACCTCCAGGTCCGCGGTCTGGCTGTTGACGCTCTGGGAGCCGAGCTCCTCGCCGGACTCCACCGCGAGCAGCCCGGACAAGGTCAGCTGCGAGTGTTCACGGAGGCGGTGGGTCAGCGTGCCATGGGCATGGAGACGGTCGATGGTCTGGGTCGTCGGCGACTGCAGCGAGTACGGCGGCGTCACCACCGGCCGCAGCCGCGTGTCGTCGACGCGGGAGTGCACCAGCTGCGCCTGGGCGGTGAGCTGGGTGCGCGCGTCGACATCGCGGTCGAAACGCAGCCCGGCGGTGCTGACCAGCGACGCGTCGTTGGCGTCGCGACCATCCGGCGCGGAGGACCGGCCCGTGCCATCGATCTGCGCATACAGGCGCCAGGCCCCCGTTTCGGCCGAGCCGGTGCTGCGGCTACCGTGGAGCACCACGGCGCCTTCGCTGCCAGCGTCCACATCGACCTGCTGGCCCAGGCTGTCCTGCGCCCGCCGGGTGATGATGTTGATGACCCCGTTGACCGCGTTCGCGCCCCAGACCGCACCGGCCGGGCCGCGGATGATCTCGATGCGCTCGATGTCGGCCAGCGGCACGCGCTGGGTTTCCCACATCACGCCGGAAAACAGCGGCGAGTAGATGCTGCGGCCATCGACCAGCACCTGCAGCTTGTTGGAGAAACGCCCGGCATCGCCGCGCACACCCACCGCCCACCGCGCCCCCGACAGACGCGCCACATCCACGCCCGGTGCCAGGCGCAGCGCTTCCGGCAGCGACCGCACGCCGGTGCGCAGGAGGTCGTCACGGGTGATCACGAAGACAGGCGCAGCCACGTCGCCAAGCCGGTCGCTGCCCCGGCTGGCGCTGACGACCTCGACCCGCATCAGGTCCTCCAGCGACAGCTCCGCCAGCGCCCGCACACCACCGGCGTTCTGACCCAGGGCCACAGGAGAAATCAGCGCGAGACAGGCCAGCGCGGTGAGCGTTCGGGATGGAGGCATGGTGTTCCAGGGCGGCATGCGGCCCTGCTCAGGACTGGTTCTTTTCTTCATATCGGTCCCGAACCGACCCGACTTGAATCGCAGGCAAGACCACCCACCGAACCACCCGCTGTCACTTTCTGGCGCAGCCTGCGTGTCAGACCGGGTTAATGCCGACTGGCCCCGACCCGTTCGGCGCGGGTACACCTGCAGGCTGAGGTCACAGCGCTTGACCTGACCCACTACCTGAGCTGTCCATGACTCCGAAATCCCGCTCCGCTGCCACTGCCCACGTCCGCCTGCGCCCGACCGCGGTTGCCGCCCTCGCCTGCCTGCTGTCCGGCCTGCAGGACGCGGCCCTGGCCCAGACGGCCGACGACGCCACGCTGGAGACCGTCGTCATCACCGGCTCCACCCGCGCGCGCAAGCTGACCGAGGTGCCCTACGCCATCACCTCGGTCGGCACCGAGGCGCTGCGCAACAGCGGACCGATGGTCAACCTGTCCGAGTCCCTGGCCCGCGTGCCGGGGCTGGTGGTGGCCAATCGCAACAACTACGCGCAGGACCTGCAGATCAGCTCGCGCGGCTTCGGCGCCCGGGCCGGCTTCGGCGTGCGCGGCCTGCGCCTGTACGCGGACGGCATCCCCGCTTCCATGCCCGACGGCCAGGGCCAGGTCGCGCACTTCGACCTCGCCGGCGCCGAGCGGGTCGAGGTGCTGCGCGGGCCGTTCTCGGCGCTGTACGGCAACGCCTCGGGCGGCGTGATCGCGCTGTTCTCGAAGCCGGTGCGCGAGCGCCAGTTCGAGGTCGGGCTGGACGCCGGCAGCTTCGGGCTGCGCCAGGGCCGGGTGTCGATCGCAGCGCCGCTGGAGGACGGGTTCGACCTCTCGGCCAGCCTGTCGAGCCTGTCGATCGACGGCTTCCGCCCGCAGAGCGGCGCCGACCGCCAGCTCGCCAATGCCCGCCTGGGCTGGAAGGGGGACCATGACCGCGTGACCGTCACGGTCAGCGACCAGAACCAGACCGCCGCCGATCCGCTCGGCCTGACCCGCGCCCAGTTCCAGGCCAGCCCGGACCAGACCACGCCCGAAGCCGCCCAGTACGGCACCCGCAAGGTCATCCGCCAGACCCAGGCCGGCGCCAGCTGGGCCCACCAGTTCACCGACGCCGGCCCGCTCGCCAGCACGCAGCTCATGGGCTACACCGGCTCGCGCGGCGTCATGCAGTTCCTCGCCATCTCGCCCACCACACAGGCCAACGTCCGCCACGGCGGTGGCCTGGTCGATTTCGACCGGCAGTACCACGGCGTCGATGCACGGGCGCTGTGGCACTGGGACGCGGTCGACCTGACCACCGGCGTCAACGTCGAGAAGCAGACCGACGACCGCCGCGGCTACAACAACTACACCGGCACCGCCGCCGCCCCGACCGCGCTCGGCGTGCAGGGCACGCTGCGCCGCAACGAGCTGAACCGCGCCGACACGCGGGAAGCCTACGCACAGGCCGACTGGGCGCTCGCCACCGACTGGCAGGCCAGCCTGGGCGTGCGCAGCGGCCGGGTGCGCATGCGCGTCACCGACGACTACCTGAGCAACGGCGACGACTCCGGTACGGTGAGCCACCGCTACACCAACCCGGTGGCCGGCCTGCGCTGGCGCGCCAGCGCCGCGCTGACGCTGCACGCCGCCGCCTCGCGCGGCCACGAGTCACCGACGCTGGGCGAACTCGCCTACCGCCCCGACGGCACCAGCGGCTTCAACACCGACCTGCAGGCCCAGACCAGCCGCCAGTTCGAACTCGGCGCCAAGTGGCGCGAGAGCGGTCTGGCGCTGGACGCCACCGTGTTCCGCATCGACACCGACCAGGAAATCGGCGTCGCCACCAACGCGGGTGGCCGGTCCTCCTTCCGCAATGTCGGCCGCACCGAGCGCTACGGCGCGGAGCTGGGCGCGGGCTGGCGTGTCCTGCCGGGGCTGCGCGCGCAGGCGGCGCTGACGCTGCTGCACGCGCAGTACGCCGACGCCTTCGTCACCTGCACCGGCATCCCCTGCACGCTGACCGCCACGACCAACACCACCACCGTGCCGGCCGGCAACCGCATCGCCGGCACGCAGCCCGCGTCCGCCTACGCCGAACTCGCCTGGAGCACCCCGTGGAGCGCCGATGCCGAGGCGGCCGTGGAGTGGCGTGCCCAGGGCCGCACGGTGGTGAACGACACCAACACCGACCACGCCAGCGGCTACGGCCTGTTCAACCTGCGCTACAGCCACCGCTGGATCGTCGACGAGGCCGGCTCGCTGCAGCTGCTGGCGCGCCTGGACAACATCGCCGGCCGGCGCGTCGTCGGCAGCGTCATCGTCAACGACGCCAACGGCCGCTACTTCGAACCGGGCGCGCCGCGCAGCGCGCTGGTCTCGCTGCGCTACCTGCGGCGTTTCTGAACCGGAGCGCCACCGCCATGCCCCGCCGCCACCTGATCGCTGCCCTGCTGGCGCTGTGGCTGGGCCACGCGACCGCCGCCGCGCCGGACCCCTTCGAGGGCGATCCCTACCGGTCGCACCCCTGGGTCGACCTGCGCAAGGAATACCTCGGCGCGACCGCGAAGACCGTGTTCGACGACCGGGTGCAGGTGCGCGGCCCGGCCTTCGCAGAAGACCCGATGAACGTGCCGATCACGGTGTCGGTCACGGACCTGCCCGGCGTGGACCGGATCATCGTGCTGGTGGACCGCAACCCGATCCGCAAGGTGCTGGAGTACCAGCCGATGGCTGCGCTGCCGAGCGTGTCCTTCCGGTTCAAGCTGGAACAGGCCAGCCCGGTGCGGGCCGCGGCGCGCACGGCCGACGGTGTCTGGCACATCGGCGGCACGCTGGTGGATTCGGCCGGCGGCGGCTGCACCGTGGCGGGCGCGACGCGCAAGGACGGCTCCTGGACGCAGACGCTGGGGCTCGTCAGCGCCCGGGTGTTCGATGCGACGCCAATCCCCGGCGAGGCCGCGTCGGGTTCGCGGCTGCGCCTGAAGGTGATGCACCCGATGGACACCGGCCTGGTCGGCGGCATCCCGGCGTTCTACGTCAACCGCCTGTCGGTGCGCGACGAGCGCGACCGCGAACTGCTGCGCCTGCAGACCTTCGAGCCGGTCAGCGAGAACCCGGTGTTCTCGTTCGACTTCCCCGTCAAGCCGGCCGGCACGTTGCGCATCGTCGGCACCGACAACAACGGCAACCGCATCGACGCGAAGCTGGAGTGAGCGCATGACGAAGCACGCCTCTTCCGTCTGGCTGCAGACCCTCGTCCTCGCCGTGGGCCTGGCGCTGCTGGCCGCCGTGCCGGCGCTGGTCTTCGCCGAGGCGCCGCAGGTGGATCTGGCCCGCTTCGACCATGGCCTGCGCGCCCGTGCGCTGGCCGACGGGGTCCATGTGGTCGAAGGCGCCAACGACGACTTCACGGTCGCCAATGGCTGCAACATCATCAACACCGGCTTCATCACGACGGGCAGCGGCGTCGTGGTCATCAACACCGGCACCAGCCGGCGCTACGGCGAGCAGTTGCGGGCGCTGATCGCGCGCACGACCGCCGAGCCCGTGGTGCAGGTGGTGCAGCTCAACCTGCATCCCGACTATTTCCTGGGCAACCAGGGCTTCGCGGACGTGCCACGCGCGGCCACGCCGGTGACCCGCGCGGGCGTCGCCCGCGAGGCCGCGGCCTACGAGACCAACCTCTACCGCCTCTGCGGCGACTGGATGCTGGGCACCGAGACCGTGGCGCCGAACCGTGACACCCCCGCGGTGCCGCCGGGCGGCAGCGTCTGGAAGGTCGGCCAGCGCACCTTCGAGCTGCGCGAGTTCAAGGGCCACACCGCGTCGGATCTCGTGCTGATCGACCGCACGAGCGGCGTGGCCTTCGTCGGCGGGCTGGTGTTCGTGCAGCGCATCCCGACGACGCCCCATGCGCAGGTCGGTCCCTGGCTGCAGAGTCTGGACGCGCTGGAGGCGCTGGACCTGCGCGTGCTGGTGCCGAGCCATGGCCCGGTGCAGACCACGCCCGAAGCGGCCCGCGACGGCATCGCGCAGACGCGGCGCTTCCTGCAGTGGATCGACCAGCACTTCAGCCGCTGGGCGGCGCAGGGCTGGGAGATGAACGAGGTGCTGCGGGCGCCGGTGCCGACCGAGTTCCGGGACTGGGCGGCGTTCAGGACCGAGTACGTGCGCAATGTCGCGCACCTCTACCCGGTCTACGAACGTCAGGTGCTCGCGCCGGCCACTGGCGCCGGTTCCGGCCGCTGAACCTTCGCCGAGCGGTAGTTCCACCACGGCAAGGCCCGCACCAGCGAGAGTACCTCGCCGGCACTGTCAGCGCCGGTGTAGCCCGGCAGGACCTGCAGCGCCGTCTGCCAGTGTTCTCCATGCAGCACCTGGCGCAGCAGCAGCACGGCGGGGTGTTCCAGCGCGTCCTTCAGGCAGACCAGGAAGTAGTCCTCGGCCACGATCGGCACGAAGTCCAGCCCGAAGGCCTGCGCCGCCGCCTCGATGCCCATGCCGGCGTCGCCCACGCCACTGGCGATGGCCGCGGCGACCGCGAGGTGGCTGTCCTCGGAGGGCTCGAAGTAAGTAGCGATGGCGCTGGGTGCGACACCCGCCTGCTGCAGCAGGTGGTCGGTCAGCAGCCGGGTCGCCGAGCCTTCCTGCCGGTTGACGAACCGGGCCTGGCGGCCGACCAGATCGCCGAGTGCCTGCAGCCCCAGCGGGTTGCCGCGCGCGACCATCAGGCCCTGCGTGCGCTGCGTGCAGCCGATCAGCTTGTGCTGGCCGGGCTTGAGCAGCGGCTTGAGCGCACGCGCGAACAGCGGCGCCGCGGTGTGGATGCGCGGCACGTGGAAGCCGGCCACCAGACAGCGCCCTTCGGCCAGCGCCCGCAGCGCGTCGATGCTGCCGGCGAAGCGCAGATCGATGTGCAGGCGCTCGTCGGTGCTGGCGATCTCGCGCAGGCGCGGCAGCGCCAGGTCGTGGCTGGCGTAAATGGTGAGCACATGCTGCGAGCCATCAAGCGCCTCGGTGAGCACCCGCTCCAGCTCGGCGCGCAGGGCCTCGATGTGCGGCGTCAGGCGCGTGCGGGCGCGGGTTTCGGCCCACAGCAGCCGCTCGGCGAACGGCGTCAGGCGCGCCGGCTGGCCCTGGGTCCAGACCACGAGCGATTCGCCGATCGCCTCTTCCCACTGCTTGAGCGAGCCCCAGATGTGGCGGTAGGAGGCGCCCAGCGCCTTGGCCGCCTGCTGGATGGAGCCGTGCTCGCGCACCGCGCTCAGCAGGTCGAACAGGGGGTTCTGGACCTCGGCGCCGCGCTGGTCTGGCGGGCCGAAGGTGTATTGCAGGTGGATACCACGGGTTTTCATGGCCGCCACGATAGCGCAGGGCCGAAGTCCCCGGCGTTCACCCGCCGCCGCGCTGCATGTAGAGGTCGAAGTAGCGCATGAAGCGCTGGCAGGCGTCCTCGTCCACGCCGATGAAGTGGAACCGGATGGCCAGGCGCGGCAGGCGCACCAGCGCGATCTGGCGCGGCGGCAAGGCCTGCCAGGCCAGCTCCAGCCTGCCGGCGTCGATCGTCACCTGCGCGGTGCCGGGTGACGGCAGGGTCAGCGCATGGCCCCGGACCGCGCCCGGCAGCCACGCCAGCCACTCCGCCTCGGTGCAGCCCTGGTCGCGTTCGAAGGCGGCAGCGTAGTGGCCGATCACGGCTCAACCGCCCGCGATCGGCGGCCAGATCGCCAGCACGTCGCCCTCGACCAGCGTGCGCGTGGCGCGCTCGGCCGGGTAGACGTAGACGCCGTTGATCAGCACCAGGTGCACCAGGTTCATCGGCAGGTTGAACGGCGCGATGATGGTGGCGATGGTGGAGTCGGGTTCGATCTCCAGCGCCATCCAGTTGCTGGTGCGCCGGTCGGCCGGCAGGTAGTCGGTCAGCGAGGCGTAGAGCTTGAACGTGATCTGCACGGACCGGACCTCAGCGCACGCCCGCGACAAACTGGTTCTGCCCCTGCGCGCAGGCGATGTAGGCCTCCATCAGCAGCGTCGGATCGGCCATCAGCTTGTCCTTCCACGCGCCCAGCCGCACCTGGCCTTCGACCAGACCGCGCATCACGCCCACGTGCTCGGTCCAGCCGATCGAGTTGCAGCCGACCATCCGGTCGCCGTCGAACTGCAGGCTCAGGTGGCGGCCAGCCGACAGGTCGGTCAGCTCCACATGCTGGCCGCCAGGCACGCCGTCCCACTGGCCGAACGAGGCCGAGATCATGCCCAGCGTGTCGAGCACGTTGATCTGCGTGACCCCCTTCAGCTCCGCCTTCTGGCCGACCATGTTCAGAGCGGCCACACGCGCCTGCTCGGCCGCGTTGGGCTGGATGGCGCTGACGATGGTGGTGCCGCTGACCTTGTCGAAGGCTTCGGCGCAGTCACCGGCGGCGTAGATGCCGGGGACATTGGTCTGCAGGTGCTCGTCGGTCAGCACGCCGATCAGGCAGGTGATGCCGGAGTTCTGCAGGAAGCCGATGTTGGGCTTCACGCCGGTGGCGCTGATGACCAGATCGGCCTCCAGGTGCTCGCCGGTGGACAGGCGCACGGTCATCGCAGCGGCCTTGTGCGCCGGCTGCAGGCCCGCCATGTCGGCCAGCTTGTCGAGGATGCCAGGCTCGGGGCGGTGGATCGCCTCGACGCGGGCGCCCGTGTGGACCTTGACGTTCTTGGCCTCGCACCAGTCCTTGATCATGGTGCCCGCGGTCGGACCCATCATGCGCGGCACCATGCGGTCGCCCATCTCGACCACGGTCAGCTCGACGCCACGCATCGCCAGCGCTTCCATGATGATGCAGCCGATGAAACCGGCCCCCATCTGCAGCACCTTGGCGCCGGGCTGGGCGAGTTCCATGATGGCGCGCGCATCCTTCAGGGTCCAGCAGGTGTGCACACCACGGCCATGGATGCCGGGGATCGGCGGCGACGCAGGCGAAGAGCCCGTGGCGATGAGCAGCCGGTCATAGACGACCGTGGTGCCATCGTCCAGATCGACGGCGCGGCCCTCGACATCGACGTGCACCGCACGGACGCGGCGCAGCGTGATGCCCAGCTGCGCGTAGTGGTCGACGCCGTGGCGCAGGTGGGTGCCTTCCTCGCCGACCTTGCCGATCAGCAGGTAAGGAATCGCCATGCGCGAATACGGCGCTTCCGGCTCGTCGCCGATGACCAGGATCTCGTCGTTCGGCGCGTGCTTGCGGATGGTTTCCGCGGCGATGATGCCGGCCGGGCCCGCGCCCAGGATCACGTGCTTCATGGGCGCCCCACTCACAGTCCCAGGCGCTCGCGCGTGGCGGCCTTGAGCTGGCCGTCGCCGTCCCAGCCGCGGATGTCGTAGTACTTCGGCAGCATCTCGGGCAGCTTGTTGACCAGGCCCTTGGCGGGGCCGGTCTTGGCGGGCTCTTCGAGCAGGCGCCTGGGCAGCGTGTCGTCCTTGCTGGTGAAGCCGGCGCGGTTGTTGAAGTCGCGCTCCATGTTCCAGATCCGCTCGCCGATGAGGCTCAGGTTTTCCAGCGTGAACTCCTCGCCGCAGGCGGCGGCCACTTGCGGCTGCACATCGGCCAGACCCCAGGCGAAGCTGGTGAAGATGCAGATGCCCGCTGCGTCGAATGCGGCGGTGGCGTCCTGGAAGGCCATCACGAGTTCGGGCTTGCCGTCCGCCGTCAGCGGGTCGGTCTTGACCGGGATGCCCAGCACTTCCGAGGCCACGGTGTAGCTGCGCAGGTGGCAGGCGCCGCGGTTGGACGTGGCGTAGGTCAGGCCCATGCCCTGGATGCCGCGCGAGTCGTAGGCCGGGAATTCCTGGCCCTTGACGCTCATCGACAGCTCGGGGTGGCCGTACTTGGTGCATAGGCGCTTGCTGCCCTGGCCGATCTCGATGCCGAAGCCTTCGCCGCGTGCGGTGATTTCAGCGAAATGGGCCAGTGCCTGGGCCGAGCCGAACTGGGCGTCGATGCCGAGCTGCTCCTTGGTGAGCACGCCCATCTGGTACAGCTCCATCACCGCGCCGATGGTGGCGCCGAAGGTGATCGGGTCCATGCCCTGTTCGTTGCACAGCACGTTGGCATATTGCAGCGCGTCCAGGTCCTTCACGCCATTGGCGGCGCCCAGTGCCCAGGCCGCTTCATATTCCAGGCCACCCGAGGCGCCCCAGTACTGCGGCTTGTTGTCCACGGTGAAGTGGTGCTGGTCGATCTTCTGGATCCGGCCGCAGGCGATGGTGCAGCCGAAGCAGGCCTGGTTGGTCACCAGCGGCTTCTTGCCATCGGTCGCACGCGGGGTGGCCATGGCTTCGGCGCCGATGTCCTTGGCGCCTTCGAAGGCCACGTCCTGGTGGTTGCGGGTCGGCAGCGCGCCCATCTCGTTGATGACGCTCATCAGCACCTGGGTGCCGTAGGTCGGCAGGCCCGCGCCGGTGACGGCGTTGTCCTGCAGGATCTTCTTCTTCTCGAAGGTGACCTTCATGAACTCCTTGGGGTTGGCGATGTTGCCGACGCCCTTGGTGCCGCGCACGGCGATCGCCTTGAGGTTCTTGCTGCCCATCACGGCGCCGACGCCCGAGCGGCCGGCCGCACGGTGCAGGTCGTTCACCACGGCGGCGAACAGCACCTTGTTCTCGCCGGCCAGACCGATGGACGAGACCCGCACCAGCGGATCCTGGTGGCTCTTCTTGATGAGGCCTTCGGTCTCCCAGACCGACTTGCCCCACAGGTGGGCGGCGTCCTTGAGTTCGGCCTGGTCATCCTCGATGGACAGGTAGACCGGCTGGGCCGAGGCCCCTTCGAAGATGACCATGTCCCAGCCGGCGAACTTCAGCTCGGCGCCCCAGTAGCCGCCCGAGTTCGAGCAGGCGATGGCACCCGTCAGCGGGCCCTTGGTGACCACCGTGTAGCGGCCGCCGGTGGAGGCCATCGTGCCGGTCAGCGGACCGGTGGCCCAGATGATCTTGTTGTCGGCGGACAGCGGGTCCACCTTGGGGTCGATTTCCTCGACCAGGTACTTCGAGGCCAGACCACGCGAGCCCAGATAGAGCCTGGCCCAGTCCATGCGCAGCGGCTCGGAGGTGACGGTGCCGGCGGTGAGGTTGACGCGGAGGATTTTTCCTGCCCAAGACATGTGTGTGCTCCTGTTTCGAACTTGGCCGGATCAGGCGGCAGACTGGTTGCCCAGCTTGTCGGCCCAGGACTGCATCTTGTTCAGACCGGTCCAGTTGGCGTCGATGAAGGTGATGGCGCCGGTCGGGCAGGCCTCGGCACAGGCCGGCTCGCCGCCGCACAGGTCGCACTTCTGGACCTTGCCGGTTTCCTGCACGTAGTTGATCGTGCCGAACGGGCAGGAGATCGTGCAGACCTTGCAGCCGACGCAGGTGGTGTCGTTGACGACCTTGGCGCCGGTGACCTTGTCGAGCGTGATGGCCTCGACCGGGCAGGCGTGCAGGCACCAGGCCTCGTCGCACTGCGTGCAGGTATAGGGAACCTTCTTGCCGGTCTCGTGGAAGTCGAAGACCTTGATGCGCGACTTGGCGGGTGCGAACACGCCGTAGTTCTCGTACGAGCAGGCCATTTCGCACTGCAGGCAACCCGTGCACTTGTCCGGGTTGATGTGAAGGCTCTTCTGCATGATCGGGATTCTCCGCAGTCGTCCGTTGGATGGGCTCCTCCAGCAGGCGACAGGCCGGCCGGGGATGGTCTATGCAATCATCTGCATATCGACCGGTCTCGGGAACCTAGGCCTAACCCTGAAAAACCTCAAATTCGTCGGGGCTTCACCCGGACCAGCCTTATGAAGCTCCCAGCAGATGTACCAGCCTGACACGCACCGGCGGGCTCACTGGCTCGGCCGTTCCCGCGTCAACGCCCCGCGTTCGGAAAGAACAGCTGTTCGCCGCCGATCCTGTAGGACGCGATCACGCCCTGCCCCGCCGGCGACACCACCCAGTCGGCGAAGGTCTGCGCCAGCGCCTGCTTGACGTGCGGGTACCTGGCGGGATTGACGACCATCACGCCGTACTGGTTGAACAGCGCCTTGTCGCCCTCGACGAGGACGGCGAGGTCCGCGCGGTTCTTGAATGCCAGCCAGGTGCCGCGGTCGGCCAGCACGTAGGCGCCGGTGGACGCGGCCATGTTCAGCGCCGGTCCCATGCCGCAGCCGCATTCCTTGTAGCCGGCCGGCTTGGCGGTGGCGAGATCGGCGCCCGCCTGCTTCCACAGGCGCAGCTCGGCCGCGTGCGTGCCGCTCTTGTCGCCGCGGGAGATGAACGAGGCCTTGGCGGACGCCACGCGCAGCAGCGCTTCGGCGATGTTGCTGCCCTTCACCCTGGCCGGATCGTTCGCAGGGCCGATCAGCACGAAGTCGTTGTACATGACCGGCAGGCGCTTGAGGCTCCAGCCTTCGGCGACGAACTTCTCCTCGGCCACCTGGTCGTGGACGAACACCACATCGGCATCGCCGCGACGGGCCATGTCCAGCGCCTGCCCCGTGCCGACCGCGACGACGCGGACGTCGATCCCACTGGCCTGCCGGAACGCCGGCAGCAGGTGGCCGAACAGGCCGGACTGGTCGGTCGAGGTGGTCGAGGCCATGACGATCGACTTGTCCTGGGCCTGCACGGTGGCCGCCGGCAGGACCAGCGCCATCGCCAGGGTCGCCATCGTGGTGAAGGCAAGGCGTCGTTTCAGGTCCACGGCAATTCTCCTTTGAGGAACTGCGCCGCCTCGGGCGGCAGCGCGTCGTTGAAAAACTGGTCCACCGGCCGGTCCACGACCAGCCGGCCCGCCTCGATGTAGGCGACGCGGGTCGCCAGACGCTTCACCTGCCCGAGGTTGTGCGTGCTCATCACCAGCGTCATGCCAGCGCGGGCGAAGTCGTCGATCAGTGCCTCGACCTCGCGCCTGGCACTGGGGTCGAGGCTGGCGGTCGGCTCGTCCAGGAAGAGGATGTCGGGCTGCAGCGCCCAGGCCCGGGCCAGCGCCAGCCGCTGCTGCTGTCCGCCGGACAAGGCACGCGCGGGGCGGTCTGCCGTCGCCTGCAGGCCCACCCGCCCCAGCGCATCCAGCCCGCGGGCGCGCCGCACCGCGCGGGGCACGCCCCCCAGCCACAGCGCCAGCATCAGGTTGCGCCACACCGACAGGTGCAGCAGGAACGGCCGCTGGAAGAGCATCGCCGCGACCGGCCAGCGCCCGGAGCCGCGCAGCCGGTGCAGTTCGCGCCGGCCTTGGCTCGGCGGCTGCAGACCGTTGAGCACCCGCAGCAGCGTCGTCTTGCCGGAGCCGTTGGCACCGACCAGCGCCAGCCGGTCCCCCCGGCGCAGCTGCAGCCCCACGTCACGCAGCGCCGTCACCGCACCGAAGCGCACGCGGACCCCGTCGAGCGTCAGCAAGGTCTCGGCCGCAGGCATCGTCGTCACGCCAGCGCCTCCTGCGGCGCACCGCCACGCCACTGCACCAGCCCGATGACCAGGTTGATGACGCCGACCACGCCCAGCAGCACCAGGCCCAGCGCCAGCGCCAGCGGCAGGTCGCCCTTGCTGGTCTCCAGCGCGATGGCGGTCGTCATCACGCGGGTGAGGCCGTCGATGTTGCCGCCGACGATCATCACCGCGCCCACCTCGGCCACCGCCCGGCCGAACGCCGTCAGCAGCACCGTCAGCACCGCAAGACGCTGGTGCAGCAACAGCAGCAGCGCCGACAGCAGCGGGCCTGCACCCATCGCGCGCAGCTGGTCGCCGCCTTCGCGCAGGCCGTCGAGCACCAGCCGCCGGGACAGCGCCGTGATCAGCGGCAGGATGAGGATGCTCTGCGCGATCACCATCGCCGTCGGCGTGAACAGGATGCCCAGCGCGCCCAGCGGCCCCGAGCGCGACAGCAGCAGGTAGACCGACAGCCCCACCACCACCGAGGGCAGCGCCAGCAGCGTGTTGAGTGCCCAGATGACGACACGGTGGCCGGGAAAGGTCGCCACCGCCAGCCAGGCCCCGAGCGCCAGCCCGACCACGGCCCCCAGCGCACAGGCCACCGCACTGACCTGCAGCGACAGGCCGGCGATGGAGAACAAGGCGGTGTCGGCCTGGGCGATCAGGCGCAGTGCGGTGGCGAAACTCTCGGAAACGGTGGACATGGCGGCGCGATTCTGTCGCCGGATCACCGTGCTGGCGATATGTCGACACATGCATAGCAATCCACCCCAGGCGCATGGGCCGGCGAAAGCGCGGCCACTATGATCAACGCCAATTCCTGAACCCACCGCCCCTGCCCACACCATGTCGGAACTCGGCCCCTCCCCCCTCTCCACCGGCGATGACCAGCGCAGCGTCGAGGCCGCCCGCGCCGCCATCGCTGCCGCGCTGCAGCCCATCACCGAGACCGAATCCCTGCCGCTGACTGCGGCGCTGGGCCGCATCCTCGGCGCGGACATCGTCTCGCCGATCAGCGTGCCCGCGCACGACAACTCGGCGATGGACGGCTACGCACTGCGCGGCAGCGACCTGCGGGCGGACGCCGACACGGTGCTGGTCGTCTCACGCACCGTCCATGCCGGCGATGTGCCCGACTTCGAGACGGCCGCTGGCCAGTGCGTGCGCATCATGACCGGCGCCGTGATGCCGGCCGGACTCGACACCGTCGTGCCGCAGGAACTCTGCCGCGCAGCCGACGGCGTGGTGCACATCGCGCCCGGCACGGTCCGCGCCGGCGACAACCGCCGCCTGCAAGGCGAAGACCTGCGCGCCGGCCACCCGGCGCTCACCGCCGGCCAGCGGCTGCGTCCGGCCGATCTCGGGCTGATCGCCTCGCTCGGCATCGGCGAGGTCACCGTGCGGCGGCGACTGCGAGTGGCGCTGTTCTCCACCGGGAACGAGCTGCGCACGCTGGGCCAGCCGCTGGACGCCGGCTGCATCTACGACAGCAACCGCTACAGCCTGATGGGTGCGCTGGCGCGGCTGGACGTGGAGATCGTCGACCTGGGCCTCGTGCGCGACGACCCGGTCGCGCTGGCCGCGACCCTCGACGAAGCCATCGCCCGGGCGGACGTGGTGCTGACCAGCGGCGGCGTCAGCGTGGGGGACGCCGACTACACGAAGGACCTGCTCGCCAGCCGCGGCGACGTGGCGTTCTGGAAGGTGGCGATGCGCCCGGGGCGGCCGTTCGCGTTCGGGCCGCTGCGCCGCGGCGAGGGCCGCACACCCGTCTGGCTGTTCGCGCTGCCGGGCAACCCGGTCGCAGCGCTGGTGACGTTCTATGCCTTCGCCCGCGACGGGCTGCTGCAGCTGGCGGGTGCCCGCCCGTCGCCGCTGCCGGTGCTGCGCGCGCGCTGCACCACGGCCATCCGCAAGCGCCCGGGCCGCACCGAGTTCCAGCGCGGCATCGTCAGCCCCGGCGCGGACGGCCAGTGGGAAGTCCGGCTGACCGGCACCCAGGGCGCTGGTGTGCTGCGCAGCATGAGCGAAGCCAATGCGCTGGTCGTGCTCGGCCATGCGCAGACCTCGGTGGCGGCCGGCGACGCGGTGGACGTCTGGCTGTTCGACGGCCTGGTGTGATGCACGCTCGTCCGCCGACCCCGCGGAGCAATCGCGGCCAAAGTGTTGTCTCCTGGTACACCGGACCCGGAGTTACCCGCACCGCGCAACCGGCCGAAGCCCGGAGAGCTAGTAGGATCCCCAAGGTTTCCTAGCACAGGCGAGGTGGCACAGTTGTTGCCCGGGAATAGATCCCGAACGGCATCTGTTCCAGCCGTTGTGACATCCACCTCACTGAGGAGACCAACCATGCAGAAGAAACTGTTGAGCTTGCTGGTGTGCGCCGGCCTGGCATCCATGGCCGCCCATGCCACCGTGACCGATCAGATGATCGAGAACGATGCCAAGTCCACCGGCGACGTGCTGAGCTGGGGCATCGGCCAGCAAGGCCAGCGCTATTCCCCGCTCAAGCAGATCAACCCGTCGACCATCAGCAAGCTGGTGCCGGTGTGGAGCTTCTCCTTCGGTGGCGAAAAGCAGCGCGGTCAGGAATCGCAGCCGGTGATCCACAACGGCAAGATGTTCGTGACGGGCTCCTATTCGCGGATCTTCGCGCTCGACACCAAGACCGGCAAGAAGCTGTGGAAGTACGAGCACCGCCTGCCCGACGGCATCATGCCGTGCTGCGACGTGATCAACCGCGGCGCTGCCCTGTATGACAACCTGGTCATCTTCGCGACCCTCGACGCGCAGCTCGTGGCGCTGAACCAGGACACCGGCGAAGTCGTGTGGAAGGAAAAGATCGACGACTACGCCGCCGGCTACTCGGCTTCAGCCGCCCCGCTGATCGCCGAAGGCCTGCTGCTGACCGGCGTGTCGGGCGGCGAATTCGGCGTCGTCGGCCGTGTCGAGGCCCGCAACCCGAAGACCGGCGCGCTGGTCTGGGTGCGCCCGACGGTCGAAGGCCACATGGGCTACAAGTACGACAAGGACGGCAACAAGACCGAAAACGGCATCTCCGGCGAGCAAGGCAAGACCTGGCCGGGCGACCTGTGGAAGACCGGCGGTGCCGCGACCTGGCTGGGCGGCACCTTCAACGCCAGGACCGGTCTGGCCTACTTCGGCACCGGCAACCCGGCCCCGTGGAACAGCCACCTGCGCAAGGGCGACAACCTGTTCTCGACCTCGACCGTGGCCATCGACGTGAAGACCGGTCAGATCAAGTGGCACTACCAGAGCACCCCGAACGACGGCTGGGACTATGACGGCGTCAACGAGTTCATCACGTACGACGACGGTGGCCAGATCCTCGGCGGCAAGGCCGACCGCAACGGCTTCTTCTATGTGAACGACGCCAAGAGCGGCAAGCTGGTCAACGCCTTCCCGTTCGTCAAGAAGATCACCTGGGCCACCGGCATCGACCTGAAGACGGGCCGCCCGAACTTCGTGCCGGAAAACCGCCCTGGCGACCCGACCCAGGGCGCCGACGGCAAGAAGGGCACCTCGACCTTCGCGGCTCCGTCGTTCCTGGGCGGCAAGAACCAGATGCCGATGGCCTACTCGCCCGACACGAAGCTGTTCTACGTGCCGGCCAACGAGTGGGGCATGGAGATCTGGAACGAGCCGATCAGCTACAAGAAGGGTGCCGCCTACCTGGGCGCCGGCTTCACGATCAAGACGCTGGGGGACGGCCCCATCGGTGCCATGCGCGCCGTGGACCCGAAGACCGGCAAGATCGTCTGGGAAGCGCCGAACAATGCACCGCTGTGGGGTGGCGTGCTGACCACCGGCGGCAACCTGGTGTTCTGGGGCACGCCGGAAGGCTACCTGCAGGCCGCGGACGCCAAGACCGGCAAGATCGTCTGGAAATTCCAGACCGGCTCCGGCGTCGTGGCCCCGCCGGTCACCTGGAGCGAAGGCGGCGAGCAGTACGTCGCGGTCGCCTCCGGCTGGGGCGGCGCCGTCCCGCTGTGGGGTGGCGACGTGGCCAAGAAGGTCAGCTTCCTGGAGCAAGGTGGCTCGATGTGGGTGTTCAAGCTCGCCAAGTGAGCTGACTCCGGCGCCGTCAGCGCCTGATCCGGCTTCGGCCGGATCGTCCCGAAGCCCCGCCCTGGCGGGGCTTTTTCATGGGCGCCGTGTCATGGGCGCCGTGTCAAGGCCGCCAGCGCCTCCACGCCGACCGGCGCAACCACCTGCCACGGCACGACGCAGGTCAGCCGGCTCGACAGCCCGTCGGCGATGCGCGCCATCTGCCGGCGCTCGCCCGCCAGCCGCCCGGCCAGCAGCGGATCGGTCGTGCCCGAGGCCAGCAGGCTGCGGTTGAGCACCCAGGCCGCCGGCTCGATGCGGGCGCGGCGCAGGTCGTCCTGCAGCGCCGCGGCCTGTGACACCGGCGTCGACTCCGGCAGCGCCACCAGCACGATGCGCGTGTAGGCGCCGTCCTGCAGCCGCATCATCGGCGTGACGACATGGCCGGCGCCTGCGGCCCCCTCGAACGCGCGCAGCATCTGCCGGTGGTAGGCGCCGGTGGCGTCCATCAGCAGCAGCGAATGGCCGGTCGGCGCCGTGTCGAGCACGACGAAGGCGCTGCGGGCCTCGTTGACGGTGCGCGAGAAGGCGTGGAAGACGGCGACCTCCTCGGTGCAGGGCGACTTCAGATCCTCGCGCAGCAGCGACAGCCCCGCGGCGTCCAGATCCCTGGCCCGCGCCGCCAGGATCTTGTCGGTGTAGCGCTGCGTCTCGGCCTGCGGGTCGATGCGGTCCACGCGCAGGCCGTCGAGCTGCCCGTCCAGCGTCGAGGCCAGGTGGGCGGCCGGGTCGGTGGTGCTCAGGTGGACGGTGTGGCCGCGCTGCACCAGCGCCACGGCGAGTGCGGCGGCGATGGTCGTCTTGCCGACACCGCCCTTGCCCATCACCATGATCAGCCCGCGGCCGGGCGCGGCGAGGTCGTCGACCAGATCGGCGAGCGGGTGCCAGGCGGCGCCGTCGGGACCCGGCACAGCGGTCACCGGGGACGGCCCCCGCATGCCTGGCCGCAACAGCGCCCGCAGCGCCGACAGGCCCACCATGTCGAACGGGCGCAGCCGCACCTGATCCGCCGGCAGGATCCGCAGCACCGCCGGCATCGCCGCCAGCGCCTGTGCACCCTGCACCTCGACCGCCAGCGCCACCGGGTCGTCGCGCCGGCTGGCCTGGAACACGCCGTTGACCACCAGCCGCTGGTGCCCGAGCCCGAGTTCGGCCAGCTCCACCGACGTGCGCGCCGCCTCGGCGATGGCGCCCGCCTCGGCCCGCGTGACGAGCACCACCGTGGTCAGCGCCGCGTCGCCCAGCGTCTGCAGCGCCTGCCGGAATCGCACCTCCTGCGTCTGCAGCCCCGAGTGCGGCCCGAGGCAGGACGCGCCGCGGTCGTTGCCGGCCAGGAAGCCGGTCCACGCCTTCGGCAGGCGGAGCAGGCGCAGCGTGTGGCCGGTCGGCGCGGTGTCGAAGACGATGTGGTCGACGCCCTCGCCGCCACCGGCCAGCAGCGCGGTGAACTCGTCGAACGCGGCGATCTCCGTGGTGCAGGCACCCGAGAGCTGCTCGCGCACGGTGGCGCGCTCGGCATCATCGCTGTCGGCGTCCATCTGGCCGATCACGCGGGCGCGGTAAGCCTCGGCCGCCGCCTGCGGATCGATGTTGAGCACCGACAGCCCCGGCGCGCCCGGCACCGGCACCGGCGTGTTGCGCAGCGGGATGTCCAGCATCTCGTCCAGGTTGGACGCCGCGTCCGTGCTCACCAGCAGCACGCGCCGGCCCGCGTCCGCCAGCGCCAGCGCGCAGGCGGTGGACAGCGAGGTCTTGCCCACGCCGCCCTTGCCGGTGAAGAACAGGTAGCGCGTCGGCGCACGCAGCAGGCCGAGGTCGGGAAGGGAAGCGGCGGTGGTCATCGGCGAGGCCTTTCGAGGAATCGGATCCATCTTGCGCCCGAAGCCACCACGCCGGCCTTGCGCCGCATCAGCGGTATAACGCGAGCCTCCACCATCCCGCGAGAACACTCCCATGAAAGCCATCTGGAACGGCACCACCGTGGCCGACAGCGACGACACCGTCGTCATCGAAGGCAACCACTACTTCCCGGCCGCGTCGCTGCGCCAGGACTGCGTGCTGTCGAGCAACCACCGCACGATGTGCTCGTGGAAAGGCGAGGCGCGCTACCTGAGCCTGTTCGTCAACGGCGAGGTGAACCCCGATGCGGTCTGGTTCTACCCGGAACCGACGGGAGCCGCGGCGGAGATCAAGGGGCGCGTGGCGTTCTGGAAAGGCGTGCGGGTCACGGAGTGACCCCGCGCAGCAGCCCGATGTCGATCGCCTGCAGCCGGTGGCGATCGACCTCGGCGCGCACATGCGCCGACAGGTTCGGCCCGACCACGCCGGGGTCCACGGGCTGCAGCCCGCGCCGCTCCAGCCGGGCACGGTAGTCTCCGCGGACCTGCATGGCCGAGAGGCTCCGGGTGATCTCGGCAACGACGGCCGGAGCCGTGCGGACACTGGTGTAGACCCCGCGCAGGATCGGCCACTGCACGTCCACCCCCTGCTCGCGCGCCGTCGGCACCTGGGCCAGCGGCCCCGGCAGCCGGGCCGCCGCCAGCACCGCCAGCACGCGCAACGGCGCCCCGCGCCGCAGTTGCTGCACCACCTCGGCCGCATCGCCGGTGAGCACCTGCACATGCCGGCCGGCCAGCGCCTGCATCGCATCGCCGCCGCCCTCGAACGCCACCAGCCGCACCGCCCGGGGCCCGACACCCGCCGCACGCGCCAACAGCGCGGCCTTCATCCAGTCCTGGCTGCCGATGGTGCCGCCCGCGGCGAACGCGATCGAGGCCGGCTGGGCCTTGAGCGTCTCCAGCAATGCGGGCAGGTTGCTCCACGGCGCGTCGCGGTGCACCACGACGACGCCGTGGTCGACGGCCAGCGCGGCGACCCACTGCACCGCCTCCACGCCCTGCCGGCCGAAGCGGCCCTGCGCGAGGTTGAGCAGCGTGCCGCTGGAAAACGCGACCAGCTCGGCCCCCTCCGGGCTGGCCGGACGGACATGGCGCGCCACCTCGTCGAACACCAGCGCGCCGATGCCGCCGGGCTGGTAGCGGATCGGCAGCGGCGCCACCGCCGCCGGCAGCGCCTCGCGCAGCAGCTGGCAGGTGAGATCGAACCCGCCGCCCGGCTTGGCGGGCACGATGCAACGCGCCACCTGCGCCATGGCCGGCGCCGGCCCCACCGTCAGCAGCAGCGCAACCACCGCCGCAGCCCGCCGCACCAGGTTCACCCGCACCGCCATGGCGCCTCCTTCGGGTCGCTGTCCAAGGTCACCCGCACGCCCCGGCCTTCGTGGCCAGGCCGGACGTTCAGCGTGCCGCCGTGGCGCTCGATCACGGCGCGCGCGATCGACAGGCCCAGGCCCGATCCGCGGCTGCCCCGGCCCTTGACGAAGCGCTCGCCCAGCCGCCGGACCACGGCAGGATCCAGCCCCGGCCCGTCATCGACGACGCCGAGCGACCAGCCACCGCCCGGCTGCCTGTCGGCGCAGGCCTCGACCGTCACCTGCCCGCCGTGGCGGCCATGGACGAGCGCGTTGTGCGCCAGGTTCAGCAGCGCCTCGCGCAGTTGCAGCCGGTCGCCCACGGCCGACACCACGCCGGACTCGGGCGCCTCGACCCCGAAGTCCACCCCCAGCCCACGCGCCTGCGGCAGCAGCGCCAGCGCCACCTCGCGCGCCAGGTCACCGAGGTCGAACGGCTCTCGGGCCAGCCGGCCGGCATCGGCACGGGCGAGCAGCAGCAACTGCTGTGTCGCACGCGTGGCATGGTCGAGTTCGTGCGACAACGCCTGCAAGGCCTCGCGCAGCCGCTGCGGATCGGGCTCGCGCAGCGCGTAGTCGAGCTGTGCCCGCAGCGTCGTCAGCGGCGTGCGCAGCTGGTGCGAGGCGTCGTCGACGAACTGGCGGCGCTGCGCGACCAGCGCGTCCGTGCGGGCGAGCTGCGTGTTGATCGTGGCCACCAGCGGCTGCAGGTCGGCCGGCAGGTCCTCGGCCGGCAGCGGGCGCAGATCCTCGGGCGCGCGGTCGCGGGTCGCCTGCGCCAGCCGCTGCACCGGCCGCAGCGCCCACGCCGACACCGCCAGCACCGCCAGCGCCAGCAACCCGAGCAGCGACGCATCGCGCCAGAGCACCTGGCGCACGAAGGTGCGGGTGAAGCGCTCGCGGGCGACCGTGCCCTCGGCGACCTGGATCAGCACCATGCGGGCCGCGCCGACCGGCGGATCGAGCGGCCGCTGGTAGGCGCCGACGCGCACGGGCTCGCCGAAATAGGTCGCGTCGTAGAACACCGGCTCCCCCGGCCGCAGTGCTCCCGGCGGCAAGGGCAGATCAGGCGAGCCGATCTCGACCAGCCCGTTGTCGGTGGCGACGCGGTAGTGGACCGGGCCGTCGCCGGCGAGCTGGAAGAACTCGAACAGCGCATAGGGCTGCTCGACCGACAACCCGCCCGAGGCGGTGGAAACGTTCAGGTCCAGCCCCTTGATCGCGCCGAGCAGCGAGCGGTCGTAGGCGGCATCGGCGGCCTGCTCGGCCTGGTGGCGCGTGAGCCACAGGCTGAGCGCCAGCAGCAGCGCCATGCCCGGCAGCAGCAGCCCGAGCAGGCGCGACTCAAGCGTTGCGCTGCGGATGGGCCGCCGGATCAGGATCGGGTTCCAGCGCATAGCCGAGTCCGCGGTAGGTCTGGATGCGCACGCCGCGGCCGTCGAGCCGGCGCCGCAGCCGGTGCATCAGCACGTCGAGCGCGCCGGACTGCACCTCGTCCTCGTCGCCAAAGACGCGGTCCACCAGCTGCTGGCGCGACATCGGCTCGCCGCTGCGCACCACCAGCGCGCGCAGCAGGCTGTGCTCGCGCGGCGACAGCGCCATCACCTCGTCGCCCAGCGTGAACTGGCGCAGCACGGTGTCGAACTGCAGCGGTCCGCAGGCCAGCCGCGGGCGCTCGCTGCCGCGGGCGCGGCGGATCAGCGCGGTCAGGCGCGCCTCCAGTTCCGCCAGCGCGAAGGGCTTGGGCAGGAAATCGTCGGCGCCCTCGTTGAGCGTGCCGACCCGCTCGGTCAGCGAGTCGCGCGCGGTCAGGACCAGCACCGGCACCGCCAGCCCGCTCGCACGCAGCCGCTTGAGCACCTCGTGGCCGCTGCGGCCGGGCAGGCCGAGGTCGAGCACCAGCGCATCGTGGTCGCCGTCCCGCGCGGCCTGCTCGGCGATGCGGCCGTCGTCGTGCCAGTCCACCTGGAAGCCGGACTGCGCCAGCGCGCGGCTCAGCCATTCGCCAAGGCCGTGTTCGTCTTCTGCCAGCAGGATGCGCATGCGCCGATTATCCGGGCACCGCCGACCCCGGCTGAAAGGTGTTTGAGAGGTTCGCGCGCGCAACATGCGGGGTTTGAACCACCAGGAGACATCCCATGACCCACCCGCTCATCCTCGACCGCCGCCGGCTGCTGCAGCTCGGCGCCGGTGCCGCCGCCGGCCTCGCCACGCCGCTGCTGCACGCGCAGTCCGCGTGGCCATCGAAGGCGATCCGCTTCGTGGTCCCGTTCGCACCGGGCGGCAGCTCCGAGATCATCGCGCGCGCCACCGCCGCCGAGATGCAGAAGATCCTGGGCCAGTCGGTGTTCGTGGACAACCGCCCGGGCGGCGCCGGCAACGTCGCGATGGGCGAAGTCGCCCGCGCCGACGACCAGCACACGGTCATCCTCGGCCACATCGGCACGCTGGCGGTCAATCCCTACATCTTCGACAAGCTGCCCTTCGACACCACCCGGGACTTCCGCCCGGTCTCGTTGCTGGCCAAGGTGCCCAGCCTGTACCTGGTGCGCCCCGACCTGCCGGTGCGCAACCTGAGCGAGTTCATCGCGCATGCGAAGAAGAACCCCGGTCAGCTCAACTACGGCTCTGCCGGCAACGGCAGCGCCGGCCACCTGGCCATGGAATACCTGAAGATGGCCTCGGGCACCTTCATCACCCATGTCCCGTACCGCGGCACCGGCCCGATGCTGACCGACCTGATCGCCGGCCGGCTGGACGCGGCGTCGATCGGCGCCGCCGCGGTGCTGCAGTTCATCCGCGCCGGCAAGCTGCGCTGCATCGCCACCGGCACCACCAAGCGCATCACGCAACTGCCCGACGTGCCGACCGTGGCCGAGCAGGGCTTCCCCGGCTTCGAGATGACGCAGTGGTACGGCCTGAACGTGCCGGCCAACCTGCCGCAAGCGGCAATCGACAAGCTCGCCACCGCCGCGGCCAAGGCGGTGAACGAGCCGGCCACGGTCGAGCGCCTGGCCCATGACGCGGCCATCGCCGTGGGCAGCACGCCGGCCGAGTACGCCCGGTTCATCGACGCCGAGCAGAAGCGCTGGAAGCCGGTGATCGCGCGGGCGAAGATCAAGCCGGACTGAGGCTACGCACTCCTGGCGGCCTCCCCGTGCAGCCAGCTCAGGAACGCCTCCACCGTGGGCCGCCTGGCATGCCGGGCCGGGTAGACCGCGAAATGCGCCTTGACCCGAACCGCCTTCTCCAGCCCGAACACCGGCCGCAGCCGCCCCTCGGCGATGTGGCGGCCCGCCAGCGTGGCGCTCTCCAGGGCCACGCCCAGCCCCTGGATCGCCGCGTCCACCGCCATCAGCGCCCGGTCGAAGCGCAGTGAAAACCGCTCCGGTGCCCGCTGGCCGGTGAACTCGGCACACCAGTCGGACCACTGCACCACGTTGACATTGCTCTGGATCAGCGGCACCTGGGGCAACTGCTCCACCCGCTTGAGCCGGTGCTCGCGGAGGAAGGCCGGGCTGGCCAGCGGCACGATGCGCTCCTCGAACAGCGGCTCGATCACCACGTCCGGCCAGCGCGGCACGCCGTAGCGGATGTCGAGGTCGGCCTGCCCCAGCGCGAAATCGCTGTGGGTGTGCGCGGCGGACAGGTTGAGAGAAATCTCCGGACACGCCTGCGCGAAGCCCTTGAGGCGCGGCATGAGCCACAGGCTGGCAATGCTCGGCGAGGAGTGGACGTACAGGCTGGTGCCGACCCCCTGCTTCATGTCGTCGGTCGCCGCCGCAATGGCCGAAAGCGCACCGCCGATGCGGGACAGGTACTGCTCGCCGGCCGTGCTCAGCCGCACGCCATGCGCGCTGCGCTCCAGCAGCCGCACGCCCAGGTCCGCCTCCAGCCGGGCGATCTGGTGGCTGACCGCCGACGCGGTCAGGTGCAGCTCGGCCGCCGCCAGCGCAAAGCTGCGCCGGCGGGCGACCGCTTCGAAGGCCATCAGATTGACGACAGGCGGAACACTGGCCATCGGGTCTACCCTGTTCTTGAATAAAGGATTGTCATCTTAGAGTGAAGACTCTTCGCTTGTCATCATGCATGGCCAGCGACACCATCCGCGGCATTGCACCCACCTCCACCCCCTGTACCCAGGAGATTGACGACATGCTGCTCAAGAACAAAGTCGCCCTCATCACCGGCGGCGCCGGACGCAACGGCCTCGGTTTTGCCACTGCCCGGATGATGGCGGCGCAAGGCGCCCGCGTGGTCATCCTCGACCTGGCCCGTGCCGAGCCGGCCAGCGCCGCCGCACTGCTGGGCGAGGGCCACCTGGGCGTCGTCGCCGACGTGACGGACAAGGCTTCCTGCGACGCCGCCGCGGCCGAGATCCTGCAGGCGCTGGGCCGCATCGACATCCTGGTCAACAACGCCGGCATCACCCAGCCGCGCAAGACGCTCGACATCACCGGCGCCGACTACGACGCCGTGCTCGACGTCAGCCTGCGCGGCACGCTCTACATGTCGCAGGCCGTGCTGCCGGCGATGCGCGCGCAGCAATCGGGTTCGATCGTCTGCATCTCGTCGGTCAGCGCACAGCGCGGCGGCGGCATCCTGGGCGGCCCGCACTACTCGGCCGCCAAGGCCGGCGTGCTCGGCCTGGCACGGGCGATGGCGCGGGAATACGGCAACGACAACGTCCGCATCAACTGCGTGACGCCGGGCCTGATCGCCACCGACATCAACAAGGGCCTCATCCCGGACGACAAGCTGCAAGGCATCCTCGACGGCATCCCCCTCAACCGCATCGGCGAGCCGAACGACGTGGCAGGCTGCGTCGTGTTCCTGGCCAGCGACCTGGCCAAGTACCTGACCGGCGTGACGCTGGATGTCAACGGCGGCATGTTGATCCACTGATCCCGCGCCTCATCCTGCAACCCAGGCCAAGGCAGACCCGGACAAAGACCCAGACCAATATCCACAGGAGACAAGCCATGATCGACCGCAGCACGTTCACCCGCACCCTCTTCGCCCTGGCCATCGGCGCCCTGGTGCCGCTGGCCGCCCAGGCCCAGTCCCTCAAGCTGACACTGGGCCACGGCGCCGCCCCCGGCAACCCGCGCCATGAAGCCTCCGTCAAGTTCGCCGAGGTGCTCAAGGCCAAGTCCGGCGGGCGCATCGAGGTGCAGGTGGCGCCGTCGGCGCAGCTCGGCGACGACGCCGCGATGATCACGGCGCTGCGCACCGGCGCGCTCGACATGTCGGCCAACTCGCAAGGAGCGATGGCCAACGCGGTGCCGGAGTACGCCGCGTTCGGCATGCCCTTCCTGTTCGCCAGCCTGTCGCAGGCCTGGAAGCTGCTCGACGGCCCGCTGGGCAAGGAGCTGGCCGACCGGAGCGCCGAGAAGGGCATGGTCGTGCTGGGCTACTGGGACAACGGCATCCGCCACATGAGCAACAGCAAGAAGCCGCTGCTCAAGCCGGAAGACCTGAAGGGCCTGAAGATGCGCACGCCGCCCGACGCCGTGACGGTGGACATCATGCAGGCACTCGGGGCCGAGGCGCAGCAGATCAAGTTCGCGGAGCTGTACGTGGCGCTGCAGCAGGGCGTGGTGGACGGGCAGGAGAACCCGCTGATGAACATCCACGCCAGCAAGCTCTACGAGGTGCAGAAGTTCATCTCGCTGACAGGCCACAAGTACGAGATGACGCCCTTCGTGATGAGCAAGCGCACCTGGGACAAGCTCTCGGAGGCGGACCGCAAGGCGGTGCAGGAATCGGCCGCCGAGGCCACCGCACTGCAGCGACGCCTGTCGCAGGAGGCCGATGACAAGCTCGTCGCCGACCTGAAGGCCAAGGGCGTGCGGGTGGACACCGTGGACAAGGCGGCGTTCGAGAAGGGCACCTCGGCCGTCGACGACAAGTGGATGGCCAGCCCGATCGGGCCGTTCGTCAAGAAGGTCATCGCCGGCGCCCGCGCCCACTGACCCCACCGGTCCGTCCAACCGCTACCAGAAGGAGATGGCGATGAGCCATGCTGACCCAGGCGCCAGCCTGCTCGAACGCGGCGTGACCGGCCTGTGCCGGGGCGTGCTGTGGGTGTCCACGTCGGTGATCTTCGTGATCCTGGTGGCCAACACGGTGCTGCGCTATGCCACCGGTTCCAGCCTGCAGTGGGCCAACGAGGTGCCCGAGCTGCTGTTCCCCTGGCTGGTGATGGCCGGCGTGGTGCTGGCCGCCCAGCAGGGGGCACACATCGCCACCACTTTCCTGATGGAGGCGGTGTCGCCAGCGGTCGGGCGCATCGTCGCCGTGGCGAGCTGGGCGGTGGTCGCGGGGCTGTACGCGACGCTGGCGGTCTCGACCTGGCGGATGCTGGAGATCGTGCACGACGAGAAGTCGCCGATCCTGCAACTGCCCGGCTCGATCACCTACGCCTGCGTGATGGTGGGCATGGCGCTGCTGGCGGTGCTGGCCGTGCAGTCGGCGTGGCGCGCCTGGACAAGCACCCAGACCGCTGCCGACCCTGCCGCCGAACCCGTCGTGCCGGTGGCGCACTGGTGAGCTGCACCGATCCAACCCCTAGCCCCGCGAAGACCTCGACATGAGCGCTCTCATCCTTCTCGTGTTCATGGGTGCGGCCGTCGCGGCCATGCCCATTGCCCATGCCCTGCTGCTCGCGGCCATGGCCGCCGCGGCCAGCTCCGACAAGGTGCCGCTCGACCTGCTGGTGCAGCAGATGGTGGCCCAGGTACAGAGCTTCCCGCTCATCGCCATTCCCTTCTTCATGCTGACCGGCACGCTCATGATGGGCGGCAAGCTCGGCGAAGCGCTGGTCGGCGTGCTCTCCGCGCTGATCGGCCGCTACCACGGCGGGCCGGCGCAGGTGGGCGTGCTGTCCTCGACGCTGTTCGGTGGCGTGTCCGGCTCGGCGGTGGCGGATGCGTCGGCCATCGGCTCGCTGCTCATCCCCTGGCACCAGCGGCTGGGCTACCCGGCGGCGTTCTCGGCGGCCACGCTGGCGGCGGCGGCCACGATCGACATCCTGATCCCGCCGTCGATCCCGATGATCCTGTTCGCGCTGTCCTCGAACGCGTCGATCGCCTCGCTGTTCGTGGCGGGCGTGCTGCCGGGGCTGCTGATGTGCGGCGGGTTCATGGCGGCGTGCTGGTGGGTGGGCAAGCGGCGCAATTTCCCGAAGGACACCACGCCCTTCGATGCCCGCGCCTTCGCCCGCCACCTGGCCTATGCCTCGCCGGCCGTGGTGCTGCCGGTGCTGATCATCATCTTCCTGCGCTTCGGCATCGCCACGCCCACCGAAGTCGCCGTGCTGTCCACGCTCTACGCCGGGGTGGTCTCGGCCGTGATCTACCGCGACCTGGACTGGAAACGCCTGAACGCCGCCGTCGTCGAGGCGGGTCTGGCCACCGGCGTGGTGCTGCTGGTCATCATGGCCTCGGCGGCGATCGGCTGGCTGCTCACCTTCGACCAGATGCCGCAAGGCGTGGCGCAGTGGGTGCAGGCCAACGTGCAGTCCAAGTGGCTGGTCATCCTGATGATGAACCTGCTGATGCTCTTCCTGGGCATGTTCATCGACCTGCCGGCGGCCGTGCTGCTGCTGACCCCGGTGTTCGTGCCGCTGGCCAACAGCATCGGCATGGACATGACGCAGCTCGGGATCATGATGGTCGTGAACCTCGCCATCGGTCTCTACACCCCGCCGGTCGGCACGACGCTGTTCATCACCAGCGCGCTGGCCAAGGTCAAGGTGGGCCAGACGGTGCGCGAACTCGGTCCCTTCTACCTCGTTGCCTTCGGCGTGCTGGCCCTCGTCTCCTACGTGCCGGCCAGCATCCTGCGCTGAACGCCTGCCATCTCACCGTCTTCGACCTGAACTGAAGGATTTCCCATGACCGACACGTCCGTCCGACTGGACGACCTGGACGCGCTGGCAGCCGCCGCCCACCGCATCCGCCGCTACGCGCTGCGCATGGGCGAGGTCCAGGGCCAGGGCTATGTGGGCCAGGCACTCGGCTGGGCCGATGTGCTGGCCGTCGCCTACCGCCACGCCCTGCGCCTGCAGCCCGACAACCCGCTCTGGGAAGGCCGCGACCGCTTCCTGCTCTCGCATGGCCACTACGCCATCGCGCACTACGCCGCGCTGATCGAGGCCGGCGTCCTGCCCGAAAGCGAGCTGGAGACCTACGGCAGCGACGACAGCCGCCTGCCCATGTCCGGCATGGCCACCTACACGCCCGGCATGGAGATCTCCGGCGGCTCGCTCGGCCAGGGGCTGGTGATCGGCGTCGGCATGGCGCTCGGGCTGAAGCAGAAGCAGAACCCGGCCTTCGTCTACAACTCGATGTCCGACGGCGAACTCGACGAAGGCTCGACCTGGGAAGCCGCCATGGGCGCCGCCCACCACCGGCTGGACAACCTGGTCTGCCTGGTCGACATCAACAACCAGCAGGCCGACGGCCCCTCCAGCCAAGTGATGGGCTTCGAGCCGCTGGCGGACAAGTGGGCCGCCTTCGGCTGGCATGTGCAGCGGGTGGACGGCAACGACCTGCCCGCCGTGCTGCAGGCCTTCGACACCGCCCGCCAGCTCACCGAGGCCAAGCCGCGCGTCATCCTGTTCGACACGCTGATGGGCAAGGGCGTGCCCTTCCTGGAAACCCGCGACAAGAACCATTTCATCCGCGTCGATCCGCCCGAGTGGCAGCTCGCCCTCGACCACCTCGACGCCACCGCGCCGCAAGGAGCCGCCGCATGAACGCCCCCGTGAACCCCACCGCATCGGCCACCACGGCGGCCAGGAAACCCCGTCTGACCACCTCGGCCATGATCGCCTCGATCGCCTCCGAGGGGCAGCGCACCACCGCCGCGCCCTTCGGCAAGGCGCTGGTCGAGCTCGCGGCGCAGCGGCCCGAGATCGTCGGCCTCACCGCCGACCTCGCCAAGTACACCGACCTGCACCTCTTCGCCCAGGCCTACCCCGAGCGCTTCTACCAGATGGGCATGGCCGAGCAGCTCCTGATGGGCGCGGCCGGCGGCATGGCCAAGGAAGGGCTGGTGCCGTTCGCCACGACCTACGCCGTGTTCGGCACGCGCCGCGCCTACGACTTCATCCACCAGGTGATCGCCGAGGAGAACCTCAACGTCAAGATCTGCTGCGCCCTGCCCGGTCTGACCACCGGCTACGGCCCCAGCCACCAGGCCACCGAGGACCTGGCGATGATGCGCGGCATTCCGGGGCTGACCATCGTCGATCCCTGCGACGCGCTCGACATCGAGCAGGCCGTGCCGCAGATCGCCGCGCACAAGGGGCCCGTCTACATGCGCCTGCTGCGCGGCCAGGTGCCGCGCGTGCTCGACGAGATCGAGGGCTACCGCTTCGAACTCGGCAAGGCCAAGCTGCTGCGCGACGGCGCGGACGTGCTGGTCATCTCCAGCGGCCTGCTGACGATGCGGGCGCTGGAGGTGGCGCAGGATCTGGCGGCGGACAACATCGGCGTGGCCGTGCTGCACTGCCCGACCATCAAGCCGCTGGACGAGGCGGCGATCGTCGAGGCCGTGCGCTACCAGCACCGGCTGGTGGTGGTGGCCGAGAACCATTCGGTCATCGGTGGCCTGGGTGAAGCGGTGGCCAGCACGCTGCTGCGCCACCGCGTGCAGCCGGCCGGCTTCCAGCTCGCGGGCCTGCCGGACGCCTTCCTCGACGCCGGCGCCCTGCCCACGCTGCACGACCGCTACGGCATCAGCCGCGAGGTGCTCGGCACGCGCATCAAGACCTGGCTGCGCTGACCGGATCCGACCAGACCAACCGCCCGCACGACATGACCGCACCGACCCCGACCGCCCTCGCCCACGCCATCCGCTTCCTGGCCATCGACGCCATCGTGCGGGCCACGGAAGGCCACCAGGGGGTGCCGCTGGGCATGGCGGAAATCGCCACCGCCCTCTACACCCGGCACCTGAAATTCAACCCCGCCGACCCGACCTGGCCCGACCGCGACCGCGTCGTGCTCTCCAACGGCCACGGCTCGATGCTGCTGTGGGCACTGAACTACCTGACCGGCTACGAGAAGATTTCGCTCGACGAGGTCCGGCGCTTCCGGGAACTGGGCGCGCACTGCGAAGGCCACCCGGAGTTCGACCCCAGCAAGGGCGTCGAAGTCACCACCGGCCCGCTCGGGCAGGGCATCGCCAACGCCTTTGGCATGGCGATCGCCGAAGCCTCGCTGCGCGCCCGCTTCGGCTCGGGTCTGGTCGATCATTTCACCTACGCCTTCGTCGGCGATGGCTGCCTGCAGGAGGGCATCGGGCAGGAAATGATCTCGCTGGCCGGGCACCTGCGCCTGGGCCGGCTGGTGCTGCTCTGGGACGACAACCAGATCACCGACGACGGCAGCACCGCGCTGTCGATCAGCGAGGACGTGGCCGAGCGCTTCCGCGTCGCCGGCTGGCATGTCGCCGAGGTGGACGGGCACGACATCGAGGCCGTGTCCGCGGCACTCGATGCAGCGCGGCAGGATCCCCGCCCGTCGCTGCTCGCCTGCCGCACCGTGATCGCCCGCGGGCTGGCGCGGCTGCAGGGCCAGCGCGGCGGCCACAGTGCGCGGCTCTATCCCGAGGACGCCGACGCGGCCCGCCAGCTGCTGGACTGGCCGCACCCGCCCTTCGAGACGCCCGCGCCGGTGCTGCAGGCCTGGCGGGCCGCCGGCACGCGCAGCCACTCCGCACACGCCGACTGGACCGCCCGGCGCGCCGCACGGCCCGCGGCCGAGCGGGCGGAATTCGACCGCATCCTCGCCGGCGAGCTGCCCGCGGGCTGGCGCGAGACGCTGCAGCAATACAAGGACGAGGCCCTGGCTGCACAACGGATGCAGGACGCCCCCGGCGGCATCCTCGTCTCCGCCGACATCAACGACCGGCTGACCGACGTGCTGCCCGAACGCCTGGTCGGGTGCGCGGACCTGGAAGCGCCCACCAGCCACAAGCGCCGCCTGCACGCTTTCACCGCCGACGACCCGACCGGCGCCTACGTCCACTGCGGTGTGCGCGAACACCTGATGGGCGCGATGGCCAACGGCATGGCGGCCCACGGCGGGGTCATCCCGCTGGCGGTCACCTACCTCGCGTTTGCGGACTACGAGCGGCCGGCGATGCGCATGGCGGCGCTGATGGGCCTGCCGGTGAAGTTCGTCTTCAGCCACGACTCGATTGGCGTCGGCAAGAACGGCCCGACGCACCAGCCGGTGGAGATCCTGGCCGCGCTGCGGTCGATGCCCAACATGCTGGTGCTGCGCCCGGCGGATGCGGTGGAAGCCGCCGAGTGCTGGGAAGTCGCGCTGGAGCACCGCAGCGGCCCGGTCAGCCTGGTGTTCGCCCGGCAGGCGCTGCCGACGGTGCGGCGTCCATCGGCCGATGGTGACAACCGCGACAACCGCTGCCGCCAGGGTGGCTATGTGCTGGCCGACGCCGAGGGCGGGCCACGCGCCGCCACGCTGCTGGCCACCGGCTCCGAAGTCGCCATCGCCTTGAAGGCCCGCGACCTGCTGCAGGCAGAAGGTGTGCCGACGGCCGTGGTGTCGATGCCCTGCTGCGAACGCTTCGACGCGCAGGACGCGGACTACCGCCGCAGCGTGCTGGGGGCGGGGTCGGTGCGGGTGGCCATCGAGGCCGCCGTGCGCTTCGGCTGGGACCGCTACCTGGGCGACGCGGGCGGCTTCGTCGGCATGACCGGCTTCGGCGCCTCCGGGCCGGCGGATGCGCTGTACGAGAAGTTCGGCATCACCGCTGCGGCTGCCTCGGCCACCGTGCGGCAGTTGCTGGCGCAGCGGGCCTGAGCCACTGCGCCAGCGGAAGGAGCATCAGACGATCCGCCCCTTGTCGATGCGCAGGATGCGGTCACAGCGCCCGGCCAGTTCCGGGTCGTGCGTGACCAGCACGAAGGCCGTGCCGCGCTCGCGGGCCAGCGCCAGCATCTGCGCGAAGACGCCGCCCGCCGTCTCGCGGTCGAGGTTGCCGGTGGGCTCGTCCGCCAGCACACACGCCGGGTCCGTCACCAGCGCCCGCGCGATCGCCACGCGCTGACGCTCGCCGCCGGAGAGTTCGCCCGGCCGGTGCTCCAGGCGCTCGCCCAGTCCCATGAGCTTCAACTGCGCCGCGGCCCGCTCGCGCGCCTGCGCGATCGGCTGGCGGCGCATCAAGAGCGGCATCGCCACGTTGTCGATCGCCGTGAACTCGGGCAGCAGGTGGTGGAACTGGTAGACGAAGCCGAGGTGCTGGTTGCGCCAGCGGCCCTGCTCCGCCGCGTCCATCGACGCCAGATCGCGCCCGGCCAGCACCACGCGCCCGCTGTTCGGTGCATCCAGCCCGCCGAGCAGGTGCAGCAGCGTGCTCTTGCCCGAGCCGGACGCGCCAACGATGGCCACCGTCTCGCCCCGGTGGATCGCCAGATCGACGCCGTGCAGCACCGTCACGTCCAGGCCGCGCGGGCCGCCTTCCAGGAATCGCCGGACCAGCCCGGTGGCCTGCAGGATCACGTTCGCGGACTCATTCATAGCGCAGCGCCTCGGCCGGGTTGACACGGCTGGCGCGCCAGCTCGGATAGAGCGTCGCCACGAACGCCAGCACCAGCGAGATCACGCCGATCGGCACGATGTCGCTGGCCTGCGGATCGCTCGGCATGCGCGAGATCAGGTAGACGCTGCTCGGCAGGAAGGTGGTGTGCAGCAACTGCTCCAGCGCCGGCACCAGCACATCGACGTTCAGCGCCACCAGCAGCCCCAGCCCCAGCCCGGCGAGTGTGCCGATCACGCCGGACGCCGCACCTTGCACCATGAAGATCCCCATGATCGAGCGCGGACTCGCCCCCAGCGTGCGCAGGATGGCGATGTCGGCCTGCTTGTCGGTCACGGTCATCACCAGTGTCGAGACGAGGTTGAAGGCCGCGACCGCCACGATCAGCGTCAGGATGATGAACATCATGCGTTTCTCGATCTGCACGGCGTCGTACCAGGCGGCGTTGGTGCGGGTCCAGTCGCGCACCAGCACCTGCGGGCCGAGCGAGGCGGTCAGCTCCGCCGAGACCTCGCGGGCGCGCTGCTGGTCCTTCAGGCGCAGCTGCACGCCCTGCGGACCGCCGGTGCGGAACAGCCGGGCGGCGTCGTCGATGTGCATCAGCGCCAGGCCGCTGTCATATTCATAGTGGCCGGCGTTGAACACGCCGACGACCGTCATCTGCTTCAGACGCGGCACCACGCCGGCCGGCGTCGTCTGGCCGCTTGGCGTGACCAGCGTGACCGAGTCGCCCTCGACCACGCCCATCGAGCGCGCCAGTTGCGCGCCCAGCACGACGCCCCACGAACCCGGCTGGAGCTTGGTCAGCACGGTGTCCTTGAGCTGCGCGGCCAGCGGGGTGACGTGCGATTCCTCGTCCGGCGAGATGCCACGCACCATCACGCCGTGCATGTCCTCGCCACGGGCGAGCAGCGCCTGGGCCGACACGAACGGCGCGGCAGCGGCGACCTGCGGGTGCTTCAGCGCCGCCTCGGCCAGCGTCTGCCAGCGGTCCAGCCCGTTCCCGGTGGTGTCGAAGATCTCGACGTGGGCGATGACGCTGAGCATCCGGTCGCGGACCTCCTTCTGGAAGCCGTTCATCACGCTGAGCACGATGATCAGCGCCGCCACGCCGAGCGCGATGCCCAGCATGGACACGCCGCTGATGAAGGAGATGAAGCCGTTGCGTCGCCCGGCGCGTCCTGCGCGGGTGTAACGCCAGCCGATGCGTACTTCGTAGGGCCAGTTCATGGGCGGGCATGCTACCCGAGCCCGCAGGCCCTGCTGCTGCTGGCCGGAAATCAGTGCCGGTGCAGCATCTGCCAGGCCTCGGCCGGCTCCATCGCCGCCAGGTGCAGCGGCAGCTCGCGCTTGCCAGCACCACCGCGCACGACCGCCACGGCAGAAACACCCACCGGCGTCCGCGCGCGCGCTGTCAGACGCTGGCCGAGCGCCACCATCGGCGCCTCGACCAGATGGAAGGCCGCGATGGCCGCCACCAGCGACAAGCCCAGATACACCAGCAGGCTCCACGGCAGAGACTGCAGCTGCCAGCGGTGGAACACGAGCCACAACACCGGCACATGCAGCAGATACAGGCCGTAGGAATAACGCGCGACCCACTGGGTACAGCGGTTCAGGTGCGGCCTCCGGCTGTCCTCGAACACCAGGATCGCCAGGGACAGCAACAGCGCGAACCACCAGCCCACCACCACGTCCGGCTTGCCCGCGCCCCAGTGCAGCCACGCGTAGCCACCAAACAGCCCGGCCAGTGCCGCGATCCAGCCGGCACTCGGCCACTGCGGCGCGCGCACCCGCTGCCGCAGCGCAAAACACAGCACCCCGCACAGGAAACACGGCAGATAGGCCGCCATGTTGAGCCGCCCGCCCGTGAACTCGCCCAGCACCAGCGCGCCCAGCACCGCCACCCCCAGCAGCCCGACCAGCCAGCATGGTCCACGGGCCGAGCTGGCGATCAGGTACAGCCCCGGCAGCACGACGTACATCTGCACCTCGTAGGGCAGGCTCCACAGCGGCCCAAGCACGCTGCGCCCGGTCACCAGGTTCTGCACCAGCCACTGGTTGGCCAGCACCACCTGCGGCGTGGGCGGCGGACTGTCGCGCCAGGTCATCGCCGGCAGGTCCAGCACCACCACCATCGTGATGCAGACCAGCGCCAGCGGGTAGATGCGCAGGAAGCGCCGCAGATAGAAGCGCAGCACGATCCCCTGCTGCAAGGACGCGCTGCCACACATGCGCTGCAGCGACTGCATCAGCACCAGGCTGGTGTGCACGAAGAACGCGATCACGCCCGCCTGGCCGATGTGGGCCGTGACCAGCTGGACCACGGTCGGCACGCCGAGGCCGCAGTAGCGCCAGGTCGGAACGAGGTGGTCCGCCATCACGGCGAGCACCGCCAGACTGCGCAACAGATCAAGGTTGGCCTCCAGGCCCCGGGCCTCCTGTTTCATGGCGGGAACTTTCCTGGTTGATGGGCCGCACTGTTCAGATGAAAAATGATACGTAACGAACCTGTATCCGAACACCAGCCCCCGGGGGGGGCCGGCACCGGCCAGGTCGGTCATCACAAACTTTTCCCGCGCCCGTTCGAGGGGGTCGGATAATCCGCCCGCCATGCCCGACCACGCCCCTGCCCGCCCCCACCTGCTGATCGCCCACGCCAGCGCCGCCTCGGCCGCTGGCCTTGCCGCGCTGAAGGCGCTGCGCCTGCCGAACCTCGACGCCCTGCTCGGCCGACTGGCGCCGCAAGACGGCACACCCGTCCGGCCTGACGACGACGAATACACCCTCAGCGCCCCGCACGAGCGCGTGCTGGCCGAAGCACACGGCTGGTCCGGCGCCGACGGCCGCTGGCCCTGGGCAGCGGCCAGCGCCGCGGACGACGGCCTGCGCGCCGACGACGACACCAGCGGCGCGCCGTGGGGCCTGCTCACCCCCGTGCACTGGCACGTCGGCAGCGACCAGATCGCGCTGGTCGATCCGGCGGCGCTCGCGCTGACCGAGACCGAGTCGCGCACGCTGTTCGAGCTGCTCGAACCCTCGTTCGACGCCGAGGGCTGGTCGCTGCAGTGGGGCGCGCCGCTGCGCTGGTACGTGCGCCACGCCGCGCTGGCCGATCTGCCCAGCGCCTCGCTCGACCGCGCCATCGGCCGCAACCTCGACCTCTGGCTCAGCGACGCGCCGCAGACGCGCAAGCTGCGCCGCCTGCAGGTGGAAGCGCAGATGCTCTGGCACGAACACGACGTCAACGAAGCGCGTGAAGCCGCCCGGCTGCTCACGGTGAATTCGTTCTGGCTCAGCGGCTGCGGCGCCGCCCAGCCCCGCCAGCCGCTCGGTGACCTCGACGCGGACCTGCGCCTGCGCGCCCCGCTGCTCGCCAACGAATGGGCGGACTGGGTGGCGGAGTGGCACGCGCTGGACACCGGCCCCGTCGCCGCGCTGCGGCAACGCGCCGAAGCAGGCGAGCCGGTCACGCTGACGCTGTGCGGCGAGCGCCTGGCGCAGACCTGGACACCGCGCCCGCAAGGCTGGTGGAGCCGCCTGCTGGGCCGCCCGCGCACGGCCAGCGCCGTGGCCGTCCTCGCATCCCTCTGACACCGCGGTCCCCGGCGACCCGCACACGATGACCCCACAGATCGACATCCGCGACGTCCCGCCCCGCGCCGCCTGGGCGCTGGAACAGGCCGGCGTCCACCCGCTGCTCGCCCGGCTCTACGCCGCCCGCGGCATCCGCCGCGCCGATGAACTCGACGATGGCCTGACCCGCCTGCTGCCGCCGTCCGCGATGGCCGGCACCGATGCCGCCGCCCGCCTGCTGGCCGACACGCTCGACGCGGGCGGCCACATCGTCGTCGTCGCCGACTACGACTGCGACGGCGCCACCGCCTGCGCCGTCGCGCTGCGCGGACTGGCCATGCTCGGCGCGCAGCCCGGCACGCTGCACTACGTCGTGCCCGACCGCGCCATCCACGGCTACGGCCTGACGCCCACCATCGTCGATCTGGCGATGGCGTACCGCCCCGCGCTGCTGGTCACGGTGGACAACGGCATCGCGGGCCATGCCGGCGTGGACCGGGCACACGAGCTGGGCATCCGCGTGCTGGTCACCGACCACCACCTGCCCGCCGTCGATGCCCACGGCGAGCCGACGCTGCCGGACGCCGACGTGATCGTCAACCCGAACCAGCCGGCCTGCACCTTCGAGAGCAAGGCGATCGCTGGAGTCGGGGTGATGTTCTACGTGCTGCTCGCGCTGCGGGCCGAGCTGCGCCAGCGCGAGCGTTTCGACGCCGCGAGCCAGCCGCGGCTGGACGCGCTGCTTGATCTGGTCGCCCTCGGCACCGTCGCCGACGTGGTCAAGCTCGACGCCAACAACCGCCGCCTCGTCGCGCAGGGCCTCAAGCGCATCCGCGCCGGGCGGATGCAGGCGGGCGTGGCCGCGCTGTTCGCCGCGGCCGGACGCGACCCACAGCGGGCCAGCGCCACCGACTTCGGCTTCTCGCTCGGGCCCCGGCTGAACGCGGCCGGGCGGCTGGCCGACATGACCATCGGCATCACCTGCCTGCTCACCGACGACCCGACGCAGGCCGCCGAACTCGCCCGGCTGCTCGACAGCATCAACCGCGAGCGGCGCGAGGTCGAGGCCGGAATGCGCGAGCAGGCCGAGGTGCTGCTGGAGTCGCTGATGCCCAAGGGCGAGCTGCCCGCCGCGGTGGTGCTGTTCGACCCCGGGTTCCACGAAGGGGTGGTCGGCATCGTCGCCGGGCGGCTGAAGGACCGGCTGCACCGGCCGACCTTCGTGTTCGCAGCGGGTTCGGACGGCCTGCTCAAGGGCTCCGGCCGATCGATCCCCGGTTTTCACCTCAGGGACGCACTGGACCTCGTGACCAAGCGGCACCCCGGCCTGCTCAAGCGCTTCGGCGGGCACTCGATGGCCGCGGGCTGCACGATCGAGGCCGACGATTTCGGCACCTTCGCCGAGGCACTGCGCGCGGTCGCGGAGGAAGGGCTGGACGCCGCGACACTCGACCAGCGGCTGGCAACGGACGGGCCGCTCGATCCGCGCTGGTTCGACGCGTCCACCGTCGGGCTGCTCGACCAGCAGGTCTGGGGACAGGCCTTCGAGGCGCCGCTGTTCGCCGACGAGGTGGACGTGCTGCGACAGCGGCTGGTCGGCGAGCGCCACCTCAAGCTCAGCGTGCGGCTGCACGGACAGGTGCGGGACGCCATCTGGTTCGGGCAGACCGAGCCGGTGGGCGAGCGGGTGCGGCTGGCCTACCGGCTGTCCCTGGACACCTGGCAGGGCCAGCTGCGGGTTCAGATGCTGGTCGTCGCGGCGGGCTGAACCGCCTCGCGCAGCTTGATCGACGCCACCGACGTCCGCAGCGACGCAGCCTGCGTGGCCAGCGACTCGGCCGAGACGGACGACTGCTCGACCATCTCGACGTTCTGGCGCGTGATGGTGTCGAGTTCGTCCACGCTGGTGCTGACCTGCGCCAGCGCGGTGTTCTGCGCATGGCTGGCCTCGGTGATGCTGTTCAGCCGGGCGGAGACATCGTCGACGCCGCTGATGACCGAGGCCAGACGCCCTCCGGCATCCTCGATGGCCTGCAGCGAGTCGCCGGTCTGCTCGGTGGTCGACTCGATCAGGCCACGCACCTCGGCCGCGGCCTCGCCGCAGCGGTTGGCCAGCTGCCGGATCTCGCCGGCCACGACCGAAAATCCCCTGCCGGATTCGCCCGCCCGCGCCGCCTCGATCGACGCGTTGATCGCCAGCAGATTGGTCTGGAAGGCGATGTCGTCGATCACGGCATTGACCTCGGCGACCCGGTTCACGCTCTGCTCCAGGGTGTGCATGCTCTGGATGGACCGGGCCATCGCCTCGCTGCCGAATGCGGCGTCGTTGCGCAGCCGCGTGGTGAGCTGCTGCAGCGCATCGGCTGCCGCCGCGTTGTTGCCGACGGCCCGGCTGAGCTGCTGCACGGTCAGCAGCGTGCGGTGCAGGCCGGCGGCCTGCGACTCGGTGCGCTGTGACAGTGCCCGACCGTCCTCGGCCACCGAGGCTCCCGCCTGGTCGACCCCGACCGCGCTGCACCGGATCTCGCCGACCAGTGACGACAGCCGCACGCTCATGCGCTCCAGCTCGACGCCCAGCTCCGCCAGCTCATCCCGGCCCTGGATGCGCACCTGCACGGAGAGATCCCCATTGGTGACAGCCACCAGACTGCGGGTCACCTGACGCAGCGACCCGGTGAAGCTGGCATAGAAGCTCAGACCCAGATACACCAGCCCCATCAGCCCGAGCACCACCGCGCAGCCCTGCAGCAGCAGACGCTGCTCGAAATCACGGATCCGCAGGTCCAGTCGCTGGTCCAGCCGGACCCAGAGTTCCTCGTCGAATCGCCAAAGCGCCTGGAGCGCCTCCATGCCAGCCGCGTGGTAGGGCGCGACCTCTGCACTGACGGCCTCGGACTCGAAGATCGAGCGGGCCTGGGACAGCATGCGCCCGGTGGCTTCGGAGGCCGGCAGCACACCACCGCTGATCTCGGTGCCCGTGCGCGCCAGCGCCTGCAACTGCAGCACCACCTCTTCGGCCACCCGCTGTGCGTCGGTCGCCAGACCCAGCATCATCGTGCGCTCGCGCACCGAGACATCCCGCAGCAGCAGCTCGCTGCCCCGGGCTTCGAGCACGGCCATCGATTCCATCCAGGGCACCAGGCGCTCGATGCCCAGATCCATGATGAAGTAAGTGTCGGCCCGTGGATCGAACAGCAGCTGCGAGCGTTCGCCTATCAGCTTGAGCTGGCGACGCAGGCGCTCGACCTGCACGCCATGTTCCGCCATCGCTTCGGTTCGCCGGGTGGACACACGGCCCTCCGCCAGCGCCAGCAGCCGCTCGCGCTCGGCTGGCCACAGGTCGTCGAACGTGAAGGATTTCGTGGCCGCGATCGTCTGGTCAGCCTGCTGCACAGCCTGACGCAGCTGGACCCGAACGGCATCGCGGGCGGGCGTCAGCGCCGTGACGCCGGCCGCGACCTGGTTGGACAGGCTGCGGTGCGACTGCACCAGCACGATCAGTTCGGTCACCTGCCGAGCCAGGAAGGCCCCTTCCCGCTCGGCCCGGGCCACCGCCATGTCGCTGCGGGCCTGCTCCATCGCCAGCGTCATCAGCAGGAACAGCGGCAGCGCCAGCATGGCGCCGAGCAGCCCCATCTTGGCGGGCAGGCGCATGCCGCGCATGACCCGCAATCCTGGCCTCAACAGAACCGCCAGCAGGCCGTCGGTCCAGGGTGAACGCTCGTCGACTGTCATCATCTCAGCCCTTGGGTGTCACTTGATCGAGCGCATGGCGCAGGGCGTCGCCCTCGCCGCCCAGCGCCTCGCAAGCCTCGGCGAACTGGCGCACCAGGCGCGTCTGCTCCGCGGTCGCAGGAGCCATGTCGCGGTTGATTCCGCAGACCTGCGACGATTGCTGGTGGCTGGTTCGGGCCAGGGCCAGCAGCTCCGACATGCGCGCATCAAGCGACTGGAACTCGTCCGCGGCGCGGATCACGACGCGCCCGACGCGGTCGCTCACCTGCCGGCTGTCGTCGATGTCGGCCACCGACTGGCCGACGATGTGGCGGATGGTCCTGGCCGCGTCCTCGCTGCGCTGCGCCAGGGCGCGCACCTCCTGCGCCACCACCGCGAATCCGCGCCCGGCGCTGCCAGCCCGGGCCGCCTCGACCGAGGCGTTCAGCGACAGCAGCTTGGTCTGGAACGCCACGGTCTCGACCAGCCCGATCACGCGGTTGATCTCGCGGCTGCGGGCCTGCATGCGGGCCATGCGCTGCCCGAGGCCGGACATCGCCTCGCGGCTGCGCTGGGCATCGACACGCATGCCGCGGACCTGCTCGGCCGCCGCTTCGGCCCCTTCGGCACACTGGCCGAGCGCCGCATCGAAGACGCGGATCCGCTTCGCGCCGTCCGCAATCCCGTCCGCCATCTGGCGGCTGCTGTCCTGCAGGCTGCGTTGCCGTGTGCGCATCTCCTCGGTCCGGGACGCCATGGAGGTCACGCTGTGGTCGAGTGTCTCGAAGATGCGGGACAGGCCGCTGGCCGACTGCCCGAGGGTGTTCAGTGCCTGGCCGATCTCGTCCTGGCCCCAGCCACGCGGCCGGACAGAGAGGTTGCCACGGCCGATTTCATCCAGTTGCAGGCACAGCGTGGCCAGACCACCCGACATCACCCGGTGCAGACACACCATCAGATACAGCCCGAGCAGCGTCAGCAGCAGGAAGACCGCAGCGCGGCCGATCAGGCGCTCGTTGTGCTGCTGGTAGCTGGCCTGGATGCGGGCTCCCATGGCGTCCAGCGCCAGCGTCTGGAGCCGGGCACTGGCCTCGACCGCATCCGAGACCTTGCGCGCAAAGGACGGCGCGTCGATCTCGCTGCGCAAGGCCAGTTCGCTGCCCGGCGCCACCGCGGCGATGCGCAGCAGCGACTCGGTGGTCTTGAGGAAGGCGTTCAGGCGGGCCATGAGGCGCTCTGCCTCGCCCGGATCGACGAGCCGCTGGTCGCGCACATATCCGAACATCGGCTGCGACTGGTCGAGCAGCAGCTCCGCACGGGCCATCAGCAAGCCCATGTCCCGCACCCTGACCTCGTTGGACGGCTCGACATAGAGCCGCTGGCCGATGCGACCGAGCCGGCCGAGGTGGGCCATCAGCTGGAACTGCGGATCGGCCAGACCGCTGCGCAGCATCTTGACGCCGACATCGGCGTCCAGCGCCAGCGCCCGTTCGGTGGACAGCGCCAGGCGCAAGGCCTGCAGTTCGCGCGCATAGGCGATCACCGCGACCCACCGTGGTGACGGCGTGCCGGGGACGGCCGCCGGCGTGTCGTCGTCCAGGTGGGCCAGCATGGCGTCCCGACTGGTGCCGAGCTGGCGAACCATGCGCTCCCTCGTGGTGTCACGACCCGGCGCGCCGTACCGGGAATCCAGGGCGTCCTCCAGCACCTGGTACTGCGTCGCCTCCTGCTGACGCAGCATCGGCAGCTGATCGGCCGGGAGTTTCTGCTCCCGACGCAACATCTGCTGGAACAGCCCGTCGAGCGTGAGATTGAGCTCCGTCAGCGCCCTGTACTGGCCGAAGCTGCTGACGGCACCGAGGTGGAGCGCATGGCGATCGCGCCACAGCTCCAGCGTGTCGTGGATCAGCAGCCCCCCGGGCAGCATCAGTGCCAGCGCCACCAGTGCGGTCTTGTGCGCCATGCGCAGGTTGCGCAACAGGCTGATGCCCAGCGACCAGCCTGCGTGGTGGCCCCAGACCGTGCGACGCAGCACCTTCAGGGAGCCGCGCAGCGGCAACCCGTACCACCCGGTCGCCGGCAAGGGGCCCTCCCTCGGCTCGGCGGAGGTGGTCATTTCGTCGACGGCCATCCCGATCCTCTCGTTCTGGTGCTTCATCCGGTCGTGGTCCTGCATTCACTGGCCGACATCCCCGCATCGGCGACTGGTCCAGCAGATGCACCGCAGCCGTTATCGGCACACGGCCTCCCAGCTTGATCATGGACAACAATCCACGCCGCCGGGCCCGAAGAAGGCACGGCATCACGGCCTTATCCGGGGCTGGCCGCGGCACGAAATCCCGACACTCGAAGGCAATTCCTGCTGTGCCGAGAACCTGCATGCCTTCCAATTCGTCGATGTTGCCCGCTCCTGCCGATCCGGACACCCGACCGGGTCGTTCGGGTCCGTGGCGGGCGGCAGCGGGCTCGGCACTCGCTGCGGCGGCAGGTGCCGCCAGCCTGTATCTGGGCGGATGGAGCGCGGCCTCCGTGGTGGTGGCAGCCGTCGGCCTGGCAGGTCTCCTGCCCTCCACCGCGACGCGTTCCGGCGCTACCGGCGGGCACCCCGCCCGCAGCAGAGGCGGCGCACGGCTGACCGGGCCGGTGGTGTCGGGCTGGCAGCAGCTGCTCGGCCATGCCCAGCGCACCAGCCAACAGCGCGAGCGTGCGCTCGATGCCCGCATGGTGGCGCTCGGACAGCAACTGGAGTCGGTGCTGAACCTCCACGCAACCACGCCAGCGGCAGCGCCGCTCACCGATGACCTCATGGGGCGCCACCACGCCATCGTCGACGCACTGCTGCACCAGAGCCGGTCGACCGCGCGCCTGCGGCTGGACACACTGGCCGCGGCCCGCACCGTGCTGGACGCCCTGGAAGCGCTGAACGTGCTGGCACGGGAGGTGCAGACCATCAGCCGCGCCACCCACCTGCTCGCGCTGAACGCGTCGGTCGAAGCGACACGCGCCGGAGAGCGCGGTGGCGGTTTTGCCGTGGTGGCACAGGAAGTGCGGCAACTGGCCGCCCAGTCCCGACAGGCCGGCATGCGCATCGCCCGGCAGGTCGGACAGATGCAGGCGCCACTGGATGCCGTCATGCAACGCGCCGGACACGACGACATCGACCCCGAGGCACCGGAGGCGGACTGTGCGGCCATGGCCGAGGCGCAGGCGCGCCGCCTCGTGCGGGCGATTGCCGGCGAGGTCGGGGATGTGCGACGCGACGCTGCCGGACTCCACGCGGAATGCCTGCAACTGCAGATCCAGCTGGTGGCACTGCGGGAAGACCTGAAGGAGCTGGAGCAGTCCCGCCCGGGCATGGAAGCGCTGCTGCAGGACATGCAGCGCCTGCGGCAGTGCCTGCTGGGCGCCGAGGATCCTGCCGCAGGATCGGCCGAAGACTGGCTGGCTCGACTGCACGCCGACATCGAGGCGGGTCAGCGCATGCCAGCCCGCCAGGCACCTATCTGACATGGCCCCGGACGCCGACATCATCGCTGCAGCACGGGCGGGCTTCATGGACGCGCCCTGCTGGCGGCTGAGCCTGCGCATGGGCCTCGACGCCCTGCGCAACGGCCTGGATCCACTGTCCTTCATCCGCCACCTCGGCACGCTGGGCACGTTGCACGCGGTCCGCACACACCCCGGTCGCGTACCAGCACTGGAAAGCCTCGATGCCGAAAGCTGCTGGCTCGACTTCGAGATCCTGCTGCAGTCCGACGCGACGCGCCAGGCGATCGCCGACGTGTTCGACTTCCTGCAGGACGACTGCACGCTGGAGATGGAGCCCGAATCTGCCGCACCACCCACCTCGCGGGACAGGCGCGTGTCGGCGCAGCGGTGCCCGACCGGAGAGGGCCGATTCATCCTCGACGGCGCGGTCGCGCCACGCATGGTGCCGATCCGGCAGACCTTCAACGGCCTCCAGCGCACCGTGCGGGACGTGGGCCAGGCGCTGGGCAAGGACGTCGCGCTGCAGATCCTCGGCGGCGAGACCGAACTCGATCGCGCGCTGGTCGATGCCATCGCCGAGCCGCTGATGCACCTCGTGCGCAACAGCCTGGACCACGGCCTGGAGGCACCCGACGAGCGCAGTGCCCGTGGCAAGCCCGCACACGGCCAGCTGTGCCTGCAGGCCTACCAGGAAGCCGGCAGCGTGGTGCTGGAGATCAGCGACGACGGCCGGGGCCTGGAGGTCACGGACGCACCAGGCCGCGGCGTCGGCATGGACGTGGTGCGCAGGCAGGTCGCAGCCCTGCACGGCCAGATCCACCGGACCAGCCTGCCCGGCCAAGGCACGACGGTGCAGATCCGCCTGCCGTTGACACTGTCCATCCTCTCCGGCTTCCTGACACGGGTAGGCCGTGTGCGCTACGTGCTGCCACTCGACATCCTCGACGAATGCATCGACACACCGCCCGGGCTGCAATCCGGGCCGCACCGGGACAGCGGCTGCATCGACCTGCGTGGTCAGGCGCTGCCTTTTCTCGATCTGCGGGCCTGCTTCGGTCATGGCGGCGAGCGTCCGGCGCAGCAGCATCTGGTGGTCGTGCGGTGCCATACCGGACGGGCGGGATTGCTGGTGGACCAGCTGCTCGGGGAGCTCCAGGCGCTCATCAAGCCGCTGGGGCCGCTGTTCCACCACCTGCCCTGCCTGGCCGGATCGACCATCCTCGGCAACGGCGAAGTGGCCCTGGCCCTGGATGTCGAGGCCCTCGTCCGCCTGCACACCGACCCGTCCTGCACGGCAGACGCAACACCGTGGACGACAACCCCGTTCCGTACCTTCAGTACCTTCTGACAGGCCTCGCAGCCTGTGTGCGACCAAGGCGACCATGACCATGCTTTCCAAGAACTCCTTCCAGGCGGTGACCGCGATGTTCCGGCAAGTCTCGGGCATCCAGCTCTCCGAAGCCAAGCAGGCCCTCGTCGCGGGTCGCCTGCAGAAACTGGCCCAGGCGCGCGGTGTGCGTGATGTCGATGCCTATGTCGATCTGCTGATGCGCGAGGGCGATGCGCAGGAGCTGGTCAAGGTGGTGGACAAGCTGACCACCAACGAGACCTACTTCTTCCGCGAACCGCAGCACTTCGAACACCTCAAGCGCATGCTGGCGGAACGCCGACCCGGCGCTGCAGCAGGTGATTTCCGGGTGTGGAGTGCGGCCAGCTCCTCCGGCGAGGAGGCCTACAGCATCGCCATGGTGCTGGGCGAGCACTTCGGCCTCAAGGGCTGGCAGGTGATCGGCACCGATCTCTCGACCGCGATGGTGGACACCGCGCGGCGTGGTCTCTACCCGATCGAACGCGCCCGCCTGACCCCCACGCCGCTGCTCAAGCGCTGGTGCCTGAAAGGCCATGGCGACAACACCGGCAAGCTGATGGTGGCGCCGGAGTTGCGTCAGATGGTGCGCTTCGAATGCGCCAACCTGACCCGAACGCTGCCCGAGATCGGCCAGTTCGACCTGATCTTCCTGCGCAACGTGCTCATCTATTTCGACAATCCTGGCAAGGCCGACATCGTCAAGCGGGTGCTGACGCGGCTCAAGCCGGAAGGGCTGCTGTTCACGGGCCACGCCGAATCGATCGCCAACCTCGGCATTCCGACCGTGGCGGTTGCCCCGGCCGTCTACCGCCACGCCTGAGCCGATCGAGAACACAGACAGCGTGGCACACCAACTTTTCCTCATCGACCCGGCCGCCGTCGGGCGGCTGCATCTCCAGCAATCGCTGGTCGCGGCGGGATTCGAGATCACCGGCACCGCAGCGGATCCCGGTTTTGCCTGGCAGAAACTGCAGGCCCGGTGGCCAGACGTCATCGTGCTGGACATCGAGTGGCCGAAGCTCGATGTGGCCGGCTTCCTCAAGCGCCTCCTCGATGAACGGCCGACCCCCGTCGTGGTCTGTGCGGCCCGGCTGACCCTGGCCGATCCGGTCGTCCAACAGGCGCTTGCCGCAGGCGCCACGGCCTTCGCGGTCCGGCGCGCCGCGACAACGGCCGCGAGGTCGGCGTCGGGCGGAGGCGCCGATTCGGACCAGGCGCTGATCGCCGCCGTGCGCCAGGCGGCACGGGTTCCGGTCTCGTCGCTGACGGCATCCGCGGCAGTAGCCGCGTACCCGCCAGCCCCGCTCGCGGCAGCGGCGCCGCGCTACCCGAGCACCCCGCCACAGCCTGCCGGCGGGCGGAACAACGCAGGCCGCCCCGCCACCCGCATCGTCGCGATCGGCATCTCGACCGGCGGCGTGCAGTCCATCGAGGCCGTGCTGCGCCAGCTCGGACCGGACACACCAGGCATCGTGCTGGTCCAGCACATGCCGGAAAAGTTCACCGCCTCGTTCGCGGCGCGGCTGAACAGCCAGTACCCGCTGGAGGTGCTGGAAGCCCGCGACGGCGATGTCGTGCTCGACGGCAGGGTGCTGATCGCGCCTGGCGGCAAGCAGATGAGCGTGCGCCGTGCGGGCGGGCAGTACGTGGTCGAGGTCCGGGACGGCGCGCCGGTCAACCACCACCGACCCTCCGTGGACGTGTTGTTCTCCTCGGTGGCGCGCTGCGCGGGCCGCCATGCGCTCGGGATCATCATGACCGGCATGGGCGGCGACGGCGCCCGCGGCCTGCTGGAGATGCACGAGGCCGGCGCGTGGACGGCAGCGCAGGACGAAGCCAGCTGCATCGTGTTCGGCATGCCGGCGGAGGCCATCCGGCTGGGGGCGGCCGACGATGTCCTGTCGCTGAACCAGATCGCCGAGTGGATCATGACCATCAGTCGATTCCCGGGGAGGGACCGGACCAAGACCACGGCACGGTAAACCAAATGGCAAACTACAGCGTTTGGACAATCAGGTGTTGTCCGGGTCTGGTGGGAAACCGGGCTGAGCTGATCTGTCTTCCTGGGAGCCCGACATGTCCACATCGGACGAACGATCCGTATTCCTGCGCCGCGAGTCCGAGGCGCGCAGCTACTGCCGCCGCTTCGATGCCGTGTTCGCATCGGCCAGCGGCAGTCTCCTGCGCGACGCTGCAGAGCGGGACTACATCGATTTCCTGGCTGGTTGCGCGGCCCTGAACTACGGGCACAACGACCCGGACATGGCCGCGGCGCTGATCGCCCACATCCAGGGCAACGGCATCGCCATCGGTCTGGACCTGCACACCGAGGCCAAGCGGGCCTTCCTCGAGACCTTCGAGCGCGACATCCTGCGGCCCCGCGGCCTGTCGCACCGGGTGCAGTTCACCGGCCCGACCGGCACGAACGCGGTCGAGGCGGCCATGAAGCTGGCCCGCAAGGTCACCGGTCGCCACAACATCATCGCCTTCACCAACGGCTACCACGGCGTCACGCTGGGCGCGCTGGCGGCCACCGGCAGCCGCTACCACCGCATGGGTGTGCCGCTGGCCGGCGTCACACGTGCACCGTACGACGGCTACATGGGTGCCGACACCGACACAGCCGACCTGCTGGAGCGCATGCTGGACGATCCGTCCAGCGGCGTCGACCTGCCCGCCGCGATCCTGCTGGAAACCGTGCAGGGCGAAGGCGGCCTCAACGTCGCCTCCGCGGGCTGGTTGGCCCATGTGGCCGCCATCGCCAGACGCCATGGCGCGCTGCTCATCGTCGATGACGTGCAGGCTGGCTGCGGCCGCACCGGCGGTTTCTTCAGCTTCGAGGGCATGGGCGTGGTGCCGGACCTGATCGCCATGTCGAAGTCGATCTCCGGCTTCGGACTGCCGATGGCGCTGGTGCTGGTCAAGCCCGAGCACGACCGCTGGCTGCCCGCCGAACACAACGGCACCTTCCGCGGCAACACGCATGCCTTCGTGACCGCGCGCGTGGCGATCGAGAAGTACTGGCGCACGCCGGACTTCCAGGCGGGCGCCGCGCAGCGCGCCGCGCTCGTCACGCAGCGGCTGGAAGAGATGTCGCGGCTCGTGCCCGGCTCGGCGCTCAAGGGGCGCGGCATGATGCAGGGCCTGGACGTCGGCACGGGCGAGCTGGCCAGCCGGATCTGCACGGAATGCTTCGCGCAAGGGCTGGTCGTCGAGACCTCCGGCGCGCACGACCAGGTCGTCAAGATCCTGGCACCGCTCAACACCCCGATCGAACTCCTGACCCAGGGTCTCGACATCCTCCACGCAGCGACCCTGACCGCCGCCAAGACCGAGCTGCTCACCGCGGCCTGACCCGATGGACCTGATCCCTGACCCGCAGGTGCACATTCTGCGGCTGCCGAACGTCGACCACCACATCCGCTGGCAGCCTGGCGAACGCCTGCACCAGCTGTTCGAAGCCCGCTGCGACGCGCTCGTGCGCGAGGGACGCGCCGCCCAGATCGCCGTCCACAGCGACGACGCGGTGCTGACCTACGCGCAGCTCGACGCCCGCGCCAACCAGCTCGCCCGCCACCTGCTCGCCGCCGGGATCCGGCCCGGCGACCGCGTCGCGCTGCTGTTCGACAAGACGGTCCACAGCCACATCGCCGTGCTGGCGGTGCTCAAGGTCCACGCCGCCTACGTGCCGCTGGACCCGGGGTTCCCGGCCGACCGGATGGCGTTCATCTGCGAGGATGCCCAGGCCCGCGTGCTGCTGAGCGTGTCCCGCTACCGCACGGTGGCCGCCAGCGTGGCGCCGACGATGCTGGCGATCGACGAACTCGACGCCGCGATCGACCGCCAGCCCGACACCCGGCTCACGCCGCAGGAGCTGCAGGCCGCGGGCGGGATCGCCAGCGAACTCTGCTACGTCATCTACACCTCCGGCTCGACCGGGCGGCCCAAGGGCGTGCCGATCGACCACCACGCCATCTGCAACTTCGTGCGGGTGGCCGTCGAGACCTACGGCTACCGCGACACCGACCGGGTCTACCAGGGCCTGACGCTGGCCTTCGACTTCGCGGTCGAGGAGACCTGGGTGCCGCTGCTGGTCGGCGCCACGCTCTTTCCGAACCAGAGCGGCAGCAGCCTGCTCGGCCACGACCTGTGGCAGTTCCTGGCGTCGAACCGGATCACCGCGCTGTGCTGCGTGCCGACGCTGCTGGCGACGATCGAGCAGGACCTGCCCGACCTGCGCCTGCTGATCGTCTCCGGCGAAGCCTGTCCGCGCGACCTCGTCACCCGCTGGGCCAGGCCGCAGCGCCGCATGCTCAACGCCTACGGCCCGACCGAGACCACGGTCACCGCCACGCTGGCCGAGCTGCACCCGGACGAGCCGGTCACCATCGGCCGGCCGCTGCCCACCTACGCCATCGTCATCCTGGACCCGGATGCGCCGCGCGGACTGGCCGCGGGCGAGATCGGCGAGATCGGCATCGCGGGGGTCGGTGTGGCCGTCGGCTACCTGAACCGCGCCGACCAGACCGCCAAGGCCTTCATCCCCGATTTCCTCGGCATCGAACACAACACCTCCGGCCGCCTCTACCGCACCGGCGACCTCGGCCGCATCCGCGACGACGGGCAGGTCGAGTACCTCGGCCGCATCGACACGCAGGTCAAGATCCGGGGCTACCGGATCGAGCTGGCCGAGATCGAGTCGGTGCTGATGCAGGTGCCCGCCGTGCGGCAGGCGATCGTCCACACGCACGAGTCCGCGCCGGGCGTGGTCGAGCTGGTCGCGTACTACACCGTGCGGCCGGACCACGAAGCGCCGAGCGGCGAGGCGCTGGCCGAGGCGCTGCGGCGGCAACTGCCGGGCTACATGGTGCCGGTCTACTACGAGCACCTGGCGCACATGCCCATGCTCGCCAGCGACAAGGCTGACCGCAAGTCGCTGCCCCCGCCGAGCCGAGGCCGGCTCCACCGCCCGGACCAGGACACCGTGCCGCCGGAAGGCCCGGTCGAGACGGCCATCGCCGAGACACTGGCGCAGATGCTGCAACTGCCGCAGGTGTCGGTGGAGGACCACTTCTTCAGCGACCTGGGCACCAGCTCGCTGCTGCTGGCCCATTTCAGCGCCCGCCTGCGCGAGCGCCTCGGCCGCAGCGACCTGTCGATGAAGGTCATTTACGCGCACCCGACCGTGCGCACACTGGCCGCCCACCTCGCCGCCGCAGCACCAGCGATACCCCGTGCCAGCGCCGCCGCCCCACGTCGCGCCCCACACCGGGCCACCACGCTGGCCTACATCGGCTGCGGCGCGGCGCAGGTGATCGCGGTGCTGGTCTACAGCTGGGTGCAATTCGGCATCTACCTGCACGGCTTCGACTGGATGATGGCCATTGACGACCCGCTCGGCGCCTACTGGCGCGCGGTCGTGGTCGGGGGCGCCACCTGGGGGCTGACCGTGCTGGTACCGGTGGCCCTGAAATGGCTGCTCATCGGGCGCTGGAAGGTCGAGGTCCTTCCGGCCTGGGGCGTGCGCTACTGGTGTTTCTGGGTGGTGCGGCAGTTGCTGCGCTTCAACCCGATGCAGGTCTTCGCCGGCACGCCGCTGTACACGCTGTACCTGAAGGCGCTCGGCGCGCGCGTCAGCCTGCGCGCGCTGGTGGTCACGCCGACGATGCCGGTCTGCACCGACCTGGTGGAGATCGGCGAGGACAGCGTCATCAGCCGCCACGTGCTGCTCAACGGCTACCGCGCCGAAGGCGGGCGCATCCGGACCGGCCCGGTGCGGATCGGCCGGCGCTGCTTCGTCGGCGACAACGCGCTGCTCGACATCGACACCGCGATGGCCGACGACAGCCAGCTCGGCCACAGCTCCTCCTTGCAGGAAGGCCAGCGCCTGCAAGCCGGCGAGCGCGCCCACGGCTCCCCCGCGCAACCCTGCGAGACGGTCTACCAGCCGCTGCCCGAGGCGCCGCGGCCCTCCGCGCTGCGCATGGCGGTGTTCAGCGCCGCGCAACTGGCGACGCTGCTGCTGGTCTACCTGCCGCTGCCGCTGTGGCTGATCCACCTGGCGCTGAACGCGGACAACGAACACATCGACCTGCTGCAACGCGTGACGGACTCGCTCTCGATGGCGCCGCTGATCGGTGTCGTCGGCTTCGTGGCGGTGCTGGTCGGCCAGACGCTGCTGATGTTCACCGTGCCGGCGCTGTTCGCGCGCCAGTTGACGCCGGGCCGGATCTACCCGCTCTACGGCCTCCACCACCTCGTGCTGCGCGGCGTCACGGTGCTCACCAACTCGAAGTTCCACTGCGCGCTGGCGGGCGACAGCGCCTTCGTCACCGGCTACCTGAAGGCGATCGGCTACCGCTTCCTCGGCGGCGTGGAACAGACGGGCTCCAACTTCGGCATGAACCAGACGCACGACGTGCCGGGGATGTGCGAGTTCGGGCGAGGCACCATCGTGTCGGACGGCCTGATCCTCCACAACACCGACCTGTCGAGCCGCAGCTTCCGCCTGCGGCCGACCACGATGGGCGCCAAGAGCTTCGTCGGCAACGCCGTGCTGTTCCCGGCCGGGGCGCGGGTGGGCGACAACTGCCTGCTGGCCACGCGGGTGCTGGTGCCGCTGGACGGGCCGGTGCGGGAGAACGTCGGCCTGCTCGGCTCGCCCAGCTTCGAGATCCCGCGCTCGGTGCAGCGCGACATGGACTACCAGATCCCGCGCGACAGCGCCCTCTTCGCCGAGCGGCTGCAACAGAAGAACCAGTCCAACCTCGTCACGATCGGGCTGTTCCTGCTGATGGAGGCCGGCGGTGCGGCGATCGCGTCCTTCGTGTTCTACCTGTTCTACGGCCTCGGCCACGGCGGCTCGCTGGCACTCGCCGTCGGCGGTCTGGCGAGTCTGGCGGTGCTGGTCGTCTACCTCGTGCTGATCGACCGGGCCAGCAGCGGCTGGAAGCGGCTGGAGGCGCGCACCTGCTCGATCTACGACCCGGCCTTCTGGGACCACGAGCGGTTCTGGAAGCTCGCCCTGTCCGGCGACAGCGCGGTCATGCTGATGCTGCGCGGCACGCCGTTCATGGGCCTGCTGTGGCGCGGGCTGGGCGTGCGGGTCGGGCGGCAGTTGCTGGACGACGGCACCTCGATCACCGAGAAGACCCTGCTCACGCTCGGCGACCACTGCACGCTGGGCGAGCTGAGCACGCTGCAGAGCCACTCGCTGGAGGACGGCGTCTTCAAGTCGGACCACATCGTCATCGGCGACGGGCTGACGCTGGGCTCGCGCGGCTATGTCCACTACGGCGTGCGCGCGGGCGACAACGTCCACGTCGCGCCGGACAGCTTCGTCATGAAGGGCGAGGAACTCGCCAGCGGCTCGACCTGGCAGGGCAACCCGGCGCAGGCGCTGGCCGCCTGACGGTTCGGGCCGCGCCCAAACCGCGGTCCGATCGTTTCAATCCGCGCAGACCCGCGCCTTCGCGGCCAGGTACTCGCGCTGGAGCCGCGCCACGCGCTCGGCGGCCGGCACCACGGCGTCCACCGCGCCGATGCCCTGCCCGCAGCCCCAGATGTCCTTCCACGCCTTGCGCGCATCGGCGCCGAAGTTCATCCTGGTCGGGTCGCTTTCCGGCAGATGGTCAGGGTCGAGCCCCGCGGCGCGGATCGACGGCTTCAGGTAGTTGCCGTGGACGCCGGTGAACAGGTTGCTGTAGACCACGTCGTCGCTGTTGCCGTCCACGATCGCCTGCTTGTACGCCTGGCTCGCCAGCGCCTCCTCGGTGGCGATGAAGGCCGAGCCGATGTAGGCGAAGTCGGCGCCCATCGCCTGCGCGGCCAGCACGGCGCCGCCGGTGGCGATCGAGCCTGAGAGCGCCACCGGGCCGTCGAACCACTGGCGGATTTCCTGGATCAGCGCGAACGGGCTTTTCACCCCGGCATGGCCACCCGCGCCCGCGGCGACCGCGATCAGGCCGTCGGCGCCCTTCTCGATCGCCTTCTTCGCGAAGGTGTTGTTGATGACGTCGTGCAGCACCACGCCGCCCCAGGCATGGACCGCGTCGTTCACGTCGGTGCGCGCACCCAGACTGGTGATGATGATCGGCACCTTGTACTTGGCGCAGACCGCCATGTCGTGGTCGAGCCGGTCGTTGCTCTTGTGGACGATCTGGTTGATGGCGAACGGGGCGGCGGGGGCGTCCGGGTGCGCGGCGTTGTAGGCGGCCAGGGTTTCAGTGATCTCGGCGAGCCAGTCGTCGAGCTGGGACGCCGGGCGGGCGTTCAGCGCGGGCATCGAGCCGACCACGCCGGCCTGGCACTGGGCGATGACGAGTTTCGGGTTGCTGATGATGAACAGCGGGGAGCCGATGATGGGCAGCGGGAGGTGGGCGAGGATGGGTGGCAGCGGCACGGGGGTCTCCGGGAAAGGCGCGGTCGTTGGTGTGTCTTCAGGCGTGTGGCGAGACGGCCGATCCCAGTGTGCCGCCGTCGCGGCCGGATGTCCTGTCACCCGGGCGGCAGATCAGCGCGCGGTGCCGCGCCCGCCCGCCTTCGCCTGGTAGAGCTGCGCATCGGCGCGGCCGACCAGTTCGCGCCAGCCCAGATCCGGCTTCACGCCGAACGCCGCGCCCACGCTGACACCGATGCGCACGGCGCCGGCCTCGGTCTCGAAGGGCTGCTGCGCCGCCTCGACGACCTTGGTCGCCACCTGCGCCGCATTGGCCACGTCACGCAGGTTCGCCAGCAACACCGCGAACTCGTCGCCGCCGAGCCGCGCCACAGCGTCGCTGGAGCGCACGACCGCGCGCAGCCGCTGCGCGAAGCCGGCGAGCACCTGGTCGCCGACCGCATGGCCGTGGGTGTCGTTGACCGGCTTGAAGAAGTCCAGGTCGATGTAGAGCACTCCCAGCCGGTCGCCCTCCCCCTGCGCGACATGCCACTCGATCTGCTGCTCGAAGCCGAGCCGGTTCAGCAGACCGGTCAGCGGATCCTGGCGCGCCTGGTCGGCCAGCCGGTCCTGCTCGCGGCGCTGCGCGGTCACGTCCTGGCCGATGCCGACGAAGCCGTCGACCTGTCCGCCGTCGAGCTTGAGCGGGATGCAGGTCATCTGCAGGTACTGCAGGCCGTCCGGGCCGGGATAGTCCAGCACGAAGGACACCGTCTCGCCGGCGATGGCTCGGCGCATCCACGGGCGGCGCCGCGCCACCTCCAGTTCGCCGAGCACCTCCATCGCGGTGCGTCCGATGATCTGCTCGCGCGGCAGCCCGGCATAGTGCTCGAAGGCCGTGTTGACGAAGTGGTAGCAGTTGTCGCTGCCGACCACGACGACGGTCGCGGGAATCGCCTCGGTCACCATGCGCAGGATGTCGGACTGGCGGCGCAGGCTGGCGCGGGCATCGTCCTGCACCCACGGGTCGGCGGCGGTATCGTCGCTGCGCAGGCATTCGGTGCAGCGGATGAAGGCCTCGCCCGGTGGTTGCTCCGGCAGTGCAGCCGGATCGGGCGGGATGGCGGGTGCGCGGTCCGGGCGCCGAACCGACTCGCGCATCAGCAGGATCGCTCGGCCGGCCAGATCGGCCAGGCCGTCAAGCAGCGCCAGCGCGTCATCGGGCAGCGCCTGGACCACGGTGTCGGCCACGCCGAGCGTGCCGATGCACGTCCCGTCCGGCAGGCACAGCGGCACCGCGGCCACGCCGCGCAGCGCGGTCTCGCCGCAGACACGCGGATCGGTGGCCAGCCACGGATCCTGCCGGGCATCGGCCAGATGGCGCCGGGCCGGCCGCCCCTCGGGCTGCACCGACAACGGCCCGCTGTCCGTGTTCTCCTTCAGGCCGTGCCAGAAGCACAGCGACTCGGCCCCCTGCTGGCGGACCTCCAGCCACGCCAGTGGTGTCCGGGCACTCAGGGCGGCCTGGCGGACCAGGGCCGCCAGCAGTTCGCGATCGGTCGCAGGCATGGCGGTCTCCTCAGTCGTGGCAGCCTGCGGCCGCGGGGCGGCAGGATCTGGCGGTGATTCGGGCTGATGGCGTCATGGCAGAGGATCCGGCAAGGCCCCTGAACCGCCAGGGGACTGTTGATCCGCCAGTCTCGCCTGTCGGTGGCGGAGGAAGAGGTCGAGTCGAGCCGTGAAACACCGCTTGCGGATCCGAACGCGCTCCGCCTGTGGGGGCGGCGTGCCAGACAATCGCAGCCTGGACCTGACAGAAGGAGGTTTCGAATGGGTATGCCGTCTGGAATGACGCCTTGGCGAAGGCGATGGACGCGACGGGGCTCGACGCGTTCCCCGAGGCTGGAGACATGAGCACCACGATCACCCACGCACGTACCGCCATCGTCCTCGGCGGCTCCGGCTCTGTCGGCGGCGCCTTGCTCCACGCCTTGTTCCACGACGAGGGTTTCGGGACCGTCATCACCCTGTCGCGCCGATCGCTGCCCGAGGCGGTCGCGCTGGCCCGCGCCACGGGCCGCCGGCTGGTGGAGAAACTCGTGCCCGACATGGCACCAAAGTCCCTCGCCGCGGCGACCCTGGAGGTGGCGCGCGCGGTCGGCGGCGAGCTGGAAGGGTTCAGCGTGCTGGGCGTCGGCGCCGACACCGCGAAGCTCACGCTGGAGGCGCATCGCGCGGTCGATGTGGCGCTGAACGAGGCGTTCGCCCGTGCGCTGCGGGAGTCGGGCCAGGTCCGGCACCTCGCGTTCATGAGCGCCGCCGGGGCGGACCCGACGGCGAAGACCAGCGGCAGTGGTGCGGCCGGCATGGCGCGCTACAACCGCGTGAAAGGCGAGGCGGAAGAAGCCGTGCGCGCGAGCGGGCCGGCGATCGTGAGCGTGTTCCGACCCGCGATGATCATCGGGTCGCGGCACACGCCGTGGCTGCTTGCAAAGGCGCTGCCCTTGTTTTCGTTCGTGACGCCGGGGAAGTATCGGTCGATACGGGTGGAGCAGATTGCGGGGGCGATGATCGCGGCGGCGAAGCGGCATCCGGCGATGGGTGCGACGTACCACTATCCGGAGATGATTGGGCTGATCGCGGGTGAGCGGCGTTAGTTCTAGCCGCAAGAGGCACGAATGAGCAAGGCTATCCGCGACGATATAAACTAGGGCGCAAGCAGCCCAGCGGAGCGGCAAGAGCGTTGCTCGCCATCGCCAACATCAATCTACGGGTCTTGCTGGCGTTAGTAGGAAAATGATGCCCTATGATCTGTGAGAAATCTCCAGAGAGACGCGGAGAAAATCACACAATTTTTTATTTTTTGTCGCATCACGTGACGTAGTGCGCAGTTATCAGGCCCTGTTGATAGACTGATTGAATGCGAGCTTTGGTGAGATTTTTAGGAATCTAGTGATTCATCATGCTCAGTAAAAAATCGATACTGACAAATGCTTGGATCTGAATCTTGGCTTTAGTTAGTGTCACTCGCCAATTCCGACATGAAATTAAGGAGCATATCGTGATCTCAAAAAAATCTTTGGCAACAGCACTTTCACTATGCTGCATCACCCAACTTTCATCAGCCCATGAAATTGGATTATCAAAGCAATTTTCAGTCTGCATGGATAATTCTGGCGGCATTACGGCTGAAATGCTCAACTGCAGCAGCACAGAAATAAAACTTCAAGACACTCGCCTTAACAAGGCCTACAAAGAAGTAATGGCACAGCTTCCCCCCTTACGAAAAAAGCAATTGCAGGATGCGCAACGTGCGTGGATAAAGTACCGAGACGCAAACTGTAATTTCTACGATGATCCAGATGGGGGAACGATGGCGTCTGTAAGCTCCAGTGATTGCTTTATGTCTGCGACGGCGTCACGAGCTAAAGAAATTGAAGGCTTCAAATAGCAGGAAGCTGAAGTAGGAAAATTCAATTAACAACAGCGATGCCTGGTCGCTGCATATAAGCCAACTCGTTGGAAAACGACAACTAAAGGAGAACCATCTTGGGCAAATCAGTTCGTGGCTGGATTAATGTTCGCGAATACCCTTCGAGCGGACAGCCGGAAGAATCTTACATTCGCTACAAGGACGTTCAGCGAGTGTCCATAGTCAAAAACAAAGACCAGACGATTTCTATTCTTGTGCATGCGCTTGGAGGCACGTATCTCGCCGTGGTTGCAGAAACACTACCGGAGGGAAATCGGCAAATTGAAAGCTTGCTTCAAGAAATCAACGGACAATAATATTATTTGAATATCTCGCAAAAACCATGAGGTCTTGCCGGAATCTCTCGGGTAAAACAAAACGGGCAGCCACCCCATCAGGCTGGCTGCCCGGACCTCTAACTCAACGCCCGATCAGAACGCATCCAGCGCCATCGCACACACCGAATCCGCGCCCGCAACAATCGCATCCCGCAGCCCCGGCACCTTCACCAGAATGTGCTCCGCATAGAACTGCGCCGTGGTGACCTTGGCCTGCATGAAGGCGACGTCCTCACCCTCGTTGATGCAGTCCTGCGCCGCCAGCAGCGCGCGGCCCATCTGCCAGCCGGCCATCAGGTTGCCGGTGAGCATCAGGTAAGGCACCGAGCCGGCATACGCGGCGTTCGGGTTGCTGCGGCCGTTGGCGGCGATGAAGTCCACCGCGTCGAGGAAAGCCAGCCGCGCCGCCGTCAGGTTCTTCGCGAACGACTGGGCCGCCACGCTGTCACGCGCCGCCAGCAGCGCCTCGGTCTGCTCGATCTGCCCGGCCAGCGCCTTGGCAGTCTGCCCACCATCGCGCCCGGTCTTGCGGCCCACGAGGTCGTTGGCCTGGATGGCGGTCGTGCCTTCGTAGATGGTCAGGATCTTGGCGTCGCGGTAATACTGCGCCGCGCCCGTTTCCTCGATGAAACCCATGCCGCCGTGGACCTGCACGCCCAGGCTCGTCACCTCCAGGCTCATCTCGGTCGAGTAGCCCTTCACCAGCGGCACCATGAATTCGTAGAAGGTCTGGTTGACCTTGCGGGTGTCGGCGTCCGGGTGGTGGTGCGCGGCGTCATACGCGGCACCCGCCACCAGCGCCAGCGAGCGGCAGCCCTCGGTGTAGGCGCGCATCGTCATCAGCATCCGCCGCACATCGGCGTGGTGAATGATCGCCGCCGCACCCGGCGTCGAGCCGTCCACCGGCCGCGACTGCACGCGGTCACGCGCGTACTGCACCGCCTTCTGGTACGCCCGTTCGGCCACCGCGATGCCCTGCACCCCGACCGCGAAACGGGCGGCGTTCATCATGATGAACATGTATTCGAGGCCGCGGTTCTCCTGCCCCACCAGGTAGCCGACCGCGCCGCCGTGGTCGCCGAACTGCAGCACCGCGGTCGGGCTGGCCTTGATGCCCATCTTGTGCTCGATGCTGACGCAGTGCGCGTCGTTGCGCTCACCCAGGCTGCCGTCCGCGTTCACCATGAACTTCGGCACGATGAACAGGCTGATGCCTTTCACGCCCTCCGGCGCGCCGACCACGCGGGCCAGCACGAGGTGGACGATGTTCTCGGCCATGTCGTGTTCGCCGTAGGTGATGAAGATCTTGGTACCGAAGATCTTGTAGGTGCCGTCCGGCTGCGGCTCGGCCCTGGTGCGCACCGCCGCCAGATCGGAGCCGGCCTGCGGCTCGGTCAGGTTCATCGTGCCGGTCCAGCGGCCTTCGACCATCGGCGTCAGGTAGGTCGCCTTCTGCGCGTCGGAGCCGGCGGTCAGCAGCGCCTCGATCGCCCCGTCCGTCAGCAGCGGGCACAGCGCGAAGCTCAGATTGGCGCTGTTGATCATCTCGATGCAGGCCGCGCCGATCGCCTTCGGCAAGCCCTGGCCGCCGAACTCCTCGGGGTGCTGCAGGCCCTGCCAGCCGCCTTCGCCCAGTTGGCGGAAGGCGTCCTTGAAGCCGGGCGTGGTCGTGACGACGCCGTCCTTGAACCACGACGGGTTCTTGTCGCCTTCCCAGTTCAGCGGGGCGACGACGTTCTCGTTGAACTTCGCGCACTCGTCGAGCACGGCCTGGGCGGTGTCGAGCCCGTGGTCGGCGAAGGCGGGAATCTGGGTGAGCAGCTCCAGGCCGGCGAGTTCCTTGAGGCCGAACAGGAAGTCCTTGACAGGGGCGCGGTAGGTCATTTTTCGGAATCCTTGGTGGACGGTTGTGGACGGAACGGGGGCGCGAGGTCAAAAAAAAGGGCGCCTCATCGTGTGGGGCGCCCTTCGGGACGGGTGTTGCGTCGGTGTGGTGTCGGTTTAGAGCGCCTTCACCAGTTCCGGCACGGCGGTGAACAGGTCGGCTTCGAGGCCGTAATCCGCGACCGAGAAGATCGGCGCCTCGGGATCCTTGTTGACCGCGACGATCACCTTCGAATCCTTCATGCCGGCCAGGTGCTGGATCGCGCCGCTGATGCCGGCGGCGATGTACAGGCTCGGCGCCACGATCTTGCCGGTCTGGCCGACCTGCCAGTCGTTGGGCGCGTAGCCCGCGTCGACCGCCGCCCGGCTCGCGCCGAGCGCCGCACCCAGCTTGTCCGCCAGCGGGATCAGCACTTCATTGAACTTCTCGCTGGAGCCCAGCGCGCGACCACCGGAGACGATGATCTTGGCAGCGGTCAGCTCGGGGCGGTCATTCTTGGTGACTTCACGGCCGACGAACCGGCTCTTGCCGGAATCGGCCACTGCGGCAACCGATTCGACCGCGGCCGAGCCGCCAGTCGCGGCAGCCGCGTCGAAGCCGGTCGTGCGCACGGTGATGACCTTGACGGCGTCGGTGCTCTGCACGGTGGCGATGGCGTTGCCGGCGTAGATCGGGCGCTCGAAGGTGTCGGCGCTGATGACCTTGGTGATGTCGGTCACCTGGGCCACGTCGAGCTTGGCGGCCACGCGCGGGGCGACATTCTTGCCGCTGGCGGTCGCCGGGAACAGCAGGTGGCTGTAGGCACCGGCCACGGCCAGCACCTGGGCGGCGAGGTTCTCGGCCAGGCCGTCGGCGAGGCTGGCGCCATCGGCGTGCAGCACCTTGGTGACGCCAGCGATCTGGGCCGCGGCAGCCGCGGCGGCGGCGGCGTTCAGGCCAGCGACCAGCACATGCACTTCACCGAGCTGCGCCGCAGCGGTCACGGTGTTGAGCGTCGCGCCCTTGACGGACGCGTTGTCGTGTTCGGCAATGACAAGTACGGATGCAGACATCTCAGATCACCTTCGCTTCGTTCTTCAGCTTGGCGACCAGCGTCGCCACGTCCGCCACCTTGATGCCCGCGCCGCGCTTGGCCGGCTCGGCAACCTTCAGCGTCTTGATGCGCGACGCGACATTCACGCCCAGCGCGTCCGGCTTGATCACTTCCAGCGGCTTCTTCTTCGCCTTCATGATGTTCGGCAGCGTCACGTAACGCGGCTCGTTCAGGCGCAGGTCGGTGGTGATGATCGCGGGCAGCGAGACCGACACCGTTTCCAGGCCGCCGTCCACTTCGCGGGTGACCACGGCGCGGCCGTCCACCACCTCGACCTTCGAGGCGAAGGTGGCTTGCGGCAGGTCCGCCAGCGCGGCCAGCATCTGGCCGGTCTGGTTGCAGTCGTCGTCGATCGCCTGCTTGCCCAGGATCACCAGGCCCGGCTGTTCACGGTCGACCAGCGCCTTGAGCAGCTTGGCCACGGCCAGCGGCTGCAGCTCGTCCGCGCACTCGACCAGGATGCCCCGGTCGGCGCCGATGGCCATCGCCGTGCGCAGCGTTTCCTGGCACTGCGTGACACCGCACGACACGGCGATGATCTCGGTGACCACGCCCTTTTCCTTCAGGCGCACCGCCTCTTCGACGGCGATCTCGTCGAAGGGATTCATGCTCATCTTGACGTTGGCGATGTCCACCCCCGTGCCATCGGACTTGACGCGGACCTTGACGTTGTAATCGACGACCCGCTTGACGGGTACGAGTGCCTTCATGCGAGGTTCTCCAGTATTTGAATGGGGCTGAAATCAGACGGCGGGAACGCGATTCTAGGGGCCGTCCAAGCGTGCATTGCGACGGATTGTGGCAATGCCACTCAAAAAAGCACGACCGTTCTATTTTATACAATCTTGCCGCACTGCACCATCAAGGCGCCTGTTTTTGCATCAGGAAACACCGGAAGGCTGGCGGTCCAGGCCGCAACGTCCACTGCTAGACTGGCGCTCCACCGCCGATCCCGCCTGCATGACGACCTCCGCGCCCTCCTCCGCCCCACGCATCGGCGTGTTCGATTCAGGCCTTGGCGGGCTGTCGGTGCTGCGGTCGATCCGGCAGCAACTGCCCGCGGCGCAGCTGCTCTACGTCGCCGATTCAGGCCACGCGCCCTATGGCGAGCGCGGCGACGACTACGTCTGCGCACGCTCGCTGGCCATCGCCGACTTCCTGTACCGCCAGGGTGCGGCGATCCTGGTGATCGCCTGCAACACGGCCACGGCCGCCGCCGCCACCGCCGTGCGCGCACGCTATCCCGAAGGGCGCATCGTCGGGGTCGAACCGGGCCTGAAACCCGCTGCGGCGCTGAGCCGCCATGGCCGTGTGGGCGTGATGGCCACGAACGGCACGCTGCGCAGCGAGCGCTTTCGCCTGCTGGCCCAGGCCCACGCCGCGCACCTCGACCTGCGCCTGCAGGCCTGCACCGGGCTGGCAGCCGCCATCGAGGCCGGCGAGATCGAGGCTCCGGCCGTGCGCGAGCGGGTGGACACCCACTGCGCGGCACTGCGGGCGCAGGACGTGGACACGGTGGTGCTCGGCTGCACGCACTACCCCTTCGTCGCGCACCACATCCAGGCGGCCATGGGCGCAGAGGTGCGGCTGGTCGACACGTCGGACGCGGTCGCGCGGCGCACGGTGTCACTGGTCGGGACGGCGCACGGCGCGCCCGCGGCGGCGCCGCCAGCCCGGTTGTGGACCACCGGGGACATCGCCACGCTGCGGGGATTCGTGCAACGCTGGCTCGACTTCCCTTGCACCGTCGAGGCCTTGGCCGAATAGCACGCCAACGCGAAAAATCCCCCCTGTCGCTTATAGTGCCGCTGCGCAATCGTTCTCGGATTCGCACCATAACCAGCCCCAGAAGGACCTCTGATGCGCACTGCACGCCTGACCCGCCGTCTCTTCACCAGCACGCTGCTGGCCTCCGTGCTGGTCAGCGGCGCCGCCAGCGCCCAGACCACCGTGCGCGTGGGCTCCAAGATCGACACGGAAGGGTCGCTGCTCGGCAACCTGATCCTCCAGGTGCTCGAAGCCGGCGGCATCCGCACCGAGAACAAGGTGCAGCTCGGCAACACCAAGATCGTGCGCGGCGCGATCACGGCCGGCGAGATCGACATCTACCCCGAATACACCGGCAACGGTGCCTTCATGTTCTCGGTCGAGAAGGATCCGGCGTGGAAGGATGCCAAGGCGGGTTACGAGAAGGTCAAGGCGCTCGACTTCCAGGCCAACAAGATCGTCTGGCTGGAGCCCGCGCCAGCCAACAACACCTGGGCCATCGCGGTCCGCAAGGACGTGGCCACCGCCAACAAGCTCAAGACGCTGGACGACCTGGGCCGCTGGATCGCGGGCGGCGGCAAGTTCAAGCTGGCGGCATCGGCCGAGTTCGTCGAGCGCCCGGATGCCCTGCCCGCCTTCCAGACCGCCTACGGCTTCAAGCTCAAGCAGGACCAGCTGCTGACGCTGGCCGGCGGCGACACCACGGTGACCATCAAGGCTGCTGCCGAGCAGACCTCGGGCGTCAACGCCGCGATGGCCTATGGCACCGACGGCCCGGTGGCAGCGCTGGGACTGGTGGTGCTGGACGATACCAAGGGCGTGCAGCCGATCTACGCGCCCGCGCCGATCATCCGCGCCGAGGTGCTGGAAAAGCACCCGAAGATCCGCGACCTGCTCGCCCCGGTGTTCAGGACGCTGGATGGCCCGACGCTGCAGTCGCTCAACGCCCGCATCGCGCTGGGCGGCGAAGACGCGAAGAAGGTCGCTGCCAGCTACCTGAAGTCCAAGGGATTCATCAAGTAAGCGGGCGCAGCGACTCAGAAGCACAGCGGCACGCGCTGATGCGAGGCCGACGCCGCCCTGCGCACCCGGTGCTGTGGGTACTGTTGCTGGCGGGAATGGCCGCCGCGTTCGGCCTGCCCTTCCTGACGCAGGCGCCGAACCGGCTCCTGTCCGGTGTGGGCGTGCCCTTGGCCGATGTGGTGGCTGGCACACGGTGCGGGGCGCTGGTGCCGGTCCTGTTCCTGCTGACCGCCGCGCTGCAGCCCCCATCCGCACGCCCGACGCGCTGGCTGACCCTGGCTGGCGCGACCGGCCTGCTGGCCGGACTGACCTGGCTGGCCGGCACGCATGCCAGCGCGCTGCTGTCCGAGGAGATGCCGCTCGGCCGCACCTCGCTGGGTGGCGGCTACTGGGTGCTGGCCGTGCTGTGCGGACTGGCGACGGCCGAGGCCGTGCGGGGCTGGTCGACACGCGCCTGGCTGCCGCTGCTGGGCAGTGTGGGGTTCGTCGCGCCGGTGGTCGCACTGGTGTGGAGTGGTCAGCTGGACGCCCTTTCGCTGATGAAGGAATACGACAACCGCCGGGACGTGTTCGATGCAGCCCTGCAGCGGCACCTGCTGCTGGTCGGCGCCACGCTGTTGCCGACGCTGCTGATCGGCGTGCCGCTGGGCGTGCTGGCGAGCCGGCGCCCGAAGATGCAGCCGGCGCTGCTGTCGGTGCTCAATCTGATCCAGACTGTGCCGTCGATCGCCCTGTTTGCGCTGCTGATGGTGCCGCTGGCGGCGCTGGCCAGCCGGTGGCCGACGCTCGCGCACTGGGGCGTGAGCAGCATCGGCGTGGCGCCGGCGGTCACGGCGCTGACCCTGTATTCGCTGCTGCCAACGGTACGCAGCACGGTGGTCGGGCTGGACCAGATCGCGCCGGGTGTGCTTGAAGCGGCGCGCGGCATGGGCATGACGCGCCGGCAACTGTTCTGGCAGGTCGAGGTGCCGCTGGCCTGGCCGGTCTGGCTGGCGGGCCTGCGGGTGACCACCGTGCAGGCGCTCGGACTGGCGATGGTGTCGGCGCTGATCGGCGCGGGCGGGTTCGGCGCAGTGATGTTCCAGGGACTGCTGAGCAGCGCCGTGGACCTCGTGCTGCTGGGGGTGGTGCCGGTAGTGGCGCTGGCGGTGGTGGCGGATGCGCTGTTCAAGGTGCTCGCGCAATGGACGACGCGGGGAGCGCCATGATCGAATTCCAGCAGGTGGGCAAGTCCTTCGGCGGCCAGGCGGTGGTCGAGGATGTCTCGCTGACCATCGCGCCAGGTGAATTCGTGGTGCTGATCGGGCGCTCCGGCTCGGGCAAGTCGACCACGCTGAAGATGGTCAACCGGCTGGTCGAGCACGACCGGGGGCGCATCCTCTTGGCCGGCCGGGAGATCCGCTCCTTCCAGCCCGAGGACCTGCGCCGGCGCATGGGCTATGCGATCCAGTCGACGGGGCTGTTTCCGCACTGGACGGTGGAGCGCAACATCGCCTGCGTCCCGACCCTGCTCAAGTGGCCCGCGGCGCGCATCCGCGACCGGGTCACCGAGCTGCTAGAACTGCTGCAGCTGTCGCCGGCGCTGTACCGCGGTCGCTACCCGAACGAGTTGTCCGGTGGCCAGCAGCAGCGCGTCGGCGTGGCGCGGGCGCTGGCCGCGGACCCGGACGTGCTGCTGATGGACGAGCCTTTCGGCGCGCTCGATCCGATCACCCGCGACGCGCTGCAGACCGAACTGGCGCGCATCCACCGGCTCTCCGGCAAGACCATCGTGCTGGTGACGCACGACATCGACGAGGCGCTGCGCCTGGGCAGCCGCATCGTGCTGCTCGACCACGGGCGCATCGTCCAGGTCGGCACCCCACGGCAGCTGCTCGCCGAGCCGGCCAGCGCGTTCGTGCGCGACTTCATCGGGCGCAGTGACACGGGACTGCGCCTGCTGGCACTGGACACGGTGGCCAGCCGGTTGCGCCACGGACCAGGTTCACCCGGCGCACCCGCGACCTTGCGTGGCACCGACTCCCTGCGCGATGCGCTGTCGATGCTGCTCGCGCTGGGCGTTGCATGCTTGCCGGTGGTCGATGGCGCAGGACAGCCGTGCGGACAGTTGCATCTGGCCGATCTGCTGCCCGACGAAGCATGAAGCGCCACCGGTGGACCAACCCGTTGCCATGGGCACTGCTCGCGCTGATCGGGCTCACGCTGGGCATGCCGGCGCTGAAACCGCTGTTTGCCGCCAGTTTCCCCGCGCTGGACCGACCGATGTACGAGCAGGACAGCTTTGCGGCGCTGATGCTGTCGCACCTCGGGCTGGTGGCCGTGTCCAGCCTGGTGTCGGTGCTGCTGGGCTGGGCCGCGGGCGTGTTCGCCACGCGTCCCGCCGGGCGGGCGTTTCGGCCGCTGATCGAAACCGTCGTCGCCATGGGGCAGACCATCCCGCCAGTCGCGGTGCTGGCGATCGCCGCACCGTTGATCGGCTTTGGCGAGACGCCAGCACTGATCGCGCTGGCCTTGTACGGGCTGCTGCCGGTCGTCCAGCAAACCCTGGCAGGACTGGGCTCGGTGCCGGAGGAGGTGCTGGACGCGGCGACGGGGCTGGGCATGACGCCAGCGCAGCGCTTGTGGCGGGTCGAGTGGCCGCTGGCGTGGCCGGTGATGCTGTCCGGGGTACGCACCTCGGTGATCATCAACATCGGCACGGCAGCGGTGGCCTCGACGGTTGGCGCCAAGACGCTCGGGTCGCCCATCATCATCGGACTCAGCGGCTTCAATACAGCGTATGTGCTGCAGGGCGCCGTGCTGGTCGGGCTGCTGGCTGTGGTGGTCGATCTGGGATTCGAACACCTGGTCCCCAGGCGCTGAAACGCCACCGCGAACGGCACAAGACAGAAAATGGAAAAGCCGTCACGATGGACGGCTTTTCTGCTTGTTGGAGCGGGAAACGAGACTCGAACTCGCGACCTCAACCTTGGCAAGGTTGCGCTCTACCAACTGAGCTATTCCCGCAATACTCTTCAAACAATCTTCAATCTGCGAACTTGGTGCCCGGGACGGGAATCGAACCCGTACGCTCCCTCACGGGAAAGCGGCGGATTTTAAGTCCGCAGTGTCTACCAATTTCACCACCCGGGCTGCTGACCAGCACCAGACAAGACAAAACTGGAGCGGGAAACGAGACTCGAACTCGCGACCTCAACCTTGGCAAGGTTGCGCTCTACCAACTGAGCTATTCCCGCATTCAACCACCTGGATCCGATTCTGGAGGCGCGGAGTGGAGTCGAACCACCCTAAACGGATTTGCAATCCGCTGCATAACCGCTTTGCTACCGCGCCACTGAGTCTCTTCACCAAGAAAGCAAGTCAGTGCGAATGACTTACTTTTCTTAAAATTCCAGCAAACATGGAGCGGGAAACGAGACTCGAACTCGCGACCTCAACCTTGGCAAGGTTGCGCTCTACCAACTGAGCTATTCCCGCTTTGCATTTCTTCATTTCTTGACTTGCCGCGCCGCATTTGGTGTTTGGCGCTGCCTGTCGAGAACGAAAGTATAGAACAAATCATTCCCGACACACAAGCATTTCAGACCAGTTTTTTTCAGTGCTTGGTCGCTGCTTCCACGACAGCCGCTGCAGCCGGCTCCACTTTGGCCGCCTCGATCACCTTGGACTCGTCTTCGGGCAAGGGCTGCGGCTGGCACTCCAGCGCAATCTCCAGCACCTTGTCGATCCACTTGACCGGGATGATCTCCAGCTGGCTCTTGACGTTTTCAGGGATGTCCTGAAGGTCCTTGGCGTTGGCTTCGGGGATCAGCACGGTCTTGATGCCGCCGCGGTGGGCCGCCAGGAGTTTCTCCTTCAGGCCACCGATCTCCGTGACCTCGCCGCGCAGCGTGATCTCGCCCGTCATTGCCACGTCAGCCCGCACCGGAATCCCGGTCAGCGCCGACACGAAGGCCGTCGTCATCGCAGCACCCGCACTCGGGCCGTCCTTGGGCGTGGCGCCATCCGGCACGTGGATGTGGATGTCGCGCTTCTCGAACAGCTCTTCCTTGATGCCGAGCCGCGCCGCACGGCTGCGCACCACGGTGCGGGCCGCCTCGACCGACTCCTTCATCACGTCGCCGAGCGAACCGGTGCGGATGATCACGCCCTTGCCAGTCATGATCGCGGCCTCGATGGTCAGCAGGTCGCCGCCCACCTCGGTCCACGCCAGGCCGTTGACCTGCCCGATCTGGTTCTGCTTCTCGGCTTCACCGAAGCTGTACTTGCGCACCCCCAGGAAGTCGTTCAGGTTGGCCGCCTCGACCGTGACCCGCCCGTCGTACTTCTTCAGCGACAGCCCCTTCACCACCTTGCGGCAGATCTTGGAGATCTCGCGTTCGAGCGAGCGCACACCGGCTTCACGGGTGTAGTAGCGGATGATGCCGCGAATCGCATCTTCCTCGACCGTCAGCTCCTCGTCCTTCACGCCATTGTTGGTGCGCTGCTTGGGCAGCAGGTAGCGCTGGGCGATCGAGACCTTCTCGTCCTCGGTGTAACCCGCCAGACGGATCACCTCCATCCGGTCGAGCAGCGCCGGCGGGATGTTCAGCGAGTTCGACGTGGCGATGAACATCACGTCGGACAGGTCGAAATCCACCTCGACGTAGTGGTCACCGAAGGTGTGGTTCTGCTCGGGGTCCAGCACCTCCAGCAGCGCCGACGACGGATCACCGCGGAAATCCGTGCCCAGCTTGTCGATCTCGTCCAGCAGGAACAGCGGGTTGCGCACGCCGACCTTGCTCAGGCTCTGCAGCACCTTGCCCGGCATCGAGCCGATGTAGGTACGGCGGTGGCCGCGGATCTCGGCCTCGTCGCGCACGCCGCCCAGAGCCATGCGGACGAACTTGCGGCCCGTGGCACGCGCCACCGACTGCCCCAGCGAGGTCTTGCCCACGCCCGGAGGCCCGACCAGGCACAGGATCGGCGCCTTGACCTTCTCGACACGCTGCTGCACCGCAAGATATTCAAGGATGCGTTCCTTGACCTTGTCGAGGCCGTAGTGGTCCTCGTTCAGCACGCTTTCGGCGAACGGCAGGTCGTGCTTGACCTTGCTCTTCTTCGCCCACGGCAGGTTGACCAGCGTCTCGATGAAGTTGCGCACCACCGTGGCTTCGGCCGACATCGGCGACATCAGCTTGAGCTTCTTCAGCTCGCCATCGACCTTCTTGCGCGCTTCCTTGGACATGCGCGCGGCGGTGATCTTCTTCTCCAGTTCCTCGAAGTCGGCGCCTTCTTCGCCTTCGCCGAGTTCCTTCTGGATGGCCTTGACCTGCTCGTTCAGGTAGTACTCGCGCTGGCTCTTCTCCATCTGGCGCTTGACGCGGCCACGGATGCGCTTTTCCACCTGCAGGATGTCGACCTCGTGCTCCAGCAGCTCGAGCAGCTTTTCCAGCCGCTTGGCCACCGGGACCAGGTCGAGGATGACCTGCTTGTTCTCGAGCTTGAGCGGCAGGTGCGCGGCGATCGTGTCCGACAGGCGGCCGGCGTCGTCGATGCCCGCGATCGAGGTGAGGATCTCCGGCGGGATCTTCTTGTTCAGCTTGACGTACTGGTCGAACTGCTGCGTGACCGCGCGGCGCAGGGCCTCGATCTCGGGCGTGCCCTGGTCGGGCACGGGCACCGGCGAGACGACCGAGGTGAAGTACTCGCCGCTGTCATCGATCGTCACGGTGTTGGCGCGCTGCAGACCTTCGACCAGCACCTTCACGGTACCGTCGGGCAGCTTGAGCATCTGCAGGATGCTGGAGACGCAGCCGGTCTCGAACATGTCGTCCGACTTGGGCTCGTCCTTGCCAGCGGCCTTCTGTGCCACCAGCATGATCTGGCGGCCCGCTTCCATCGCGGCTTCGAGGGCCTTGATGGATTTCGGCCGACCCACGAACAGCGGGATGACCATGTGCGGGAAGACCACGACATCGCGCAGCGGCAGCAGCGGCAGCGTGATCGGATCGGGGGGAAGAATGGGGTGGCCTGACATCAGAACCTCTCTTTCTGCGCTCCCATCTGGGAGCACACCGCCGGTTTGCAAGAGTCAGCAGCAAACCGGCGCGGATGCACTCAGGCGCTGGCCTTGGCCTGCTCGTGGTAGACGAGCAGGGGCTTGGTGTTGTCCTCGATGGTGTGCTCGTCGACGACGACCTTGGCCACACCGTGGAACGTGGGCAACTCGAACATGGTGTCCATCAGGGCCTGCTCGATGATCGAGCGCAGCCCGCGGGCACCGGTCTTGCGGTTGAGTGCCTTCTGGGCAATGGCGGTCAACCCGGACGGGCGGATCTCCAGATCCACGCCATCCATCGCGAACAGCTTCTGGTACTGCTTGACCAGCGCGTTCTTCGGCTCGGTGAGGATCTGGACCATCGCGTCCTCGGTCAGCTCGCCCAGCGTGGCGATCACCGGCAGGCGGCCGATCAGCTCGGGAATGAGACCGAACTTGATCAGGTCCTCCGGCTCGACCTCGCGGAAGGCTTCCCCGGCGCTGCGCTCGGACTTGGACTTGACCGACGCCCCGAACCCGATGCCCGACTTCTCGGACCGGTTGGCGATGACCTTTTCCAGCCCGTCGAAGGCGCCGCCGCAGATGAACAGGATGTTGGTCGTGTCGATCTGCAGGAAGTCCTGGTTCGGATGCTTGCGGCCCCCTTGCGGCGGCACCGAGGCCATCGTGCCTTCGACCAGCTTCAGCAAGGCCTGCTGCACGCCCTCGCCGGACACGTCCCGCGTGATCGACGGGTTGTCCGACTTGCGGCTGATCTTGTCGATCTCGTCGATGTAGACGATGCCGCGCTGGGCGCGCTCGACCTCGTAGTTGCAGTTCTGCAGCAGCTTCTGGATGATGTTCTCGACGTCCTCGCCAACATAGCCGGCTTCGGTCAGCGTCGTCGCATCGGCGATCACGAACGGCACGTTCAGCAAGCGGGCGAGCGTCTGCGCCAGCAGCGTCTTGCCGGAGCCCGTCGGGCCGATCAGCAGGATGTTGCTCTTGGACAGCTCGACCTCGTCGCTCTTGGCCTTGCCGGCCATGTGCTTGAGGCGCTTGTAGTGGTTGTAGACCGCCACGGCCAGCGTGCGCTTGGCCTGGTCCTGGCCGATGACGTACTGGTCGAGGCTCGCCTTGATGTCGCTGGGCACCGGCAGGTCGTCGCGGCTGGTCTTGGCGGGCAGGTCACCGGCCGGGGCCTCGTCGCGGATGATGTCGTTGCACAGCTCAATGCACTCGTCGCAGATGAACACCGACGGACCGGCGATGAGCTTCTTGACCTCGTGCTGGCTCTTGCCGCAGAACGAGCAGTACAGCGTCTTTTCGCCGGAGGAGCCTTTTTTCTCGGGCATGGAATGCGGCCTTGTCGAGTCGGGAGAAAGAAAAAGTCGAAGCGGATCAGGCGCGCTTGCTGAGGACCTGATCGATCAGGCCGTAGGTCTGGGCTTCGGCGGCGGACATGTAGTAGTCGCGCTCGGTGTCGGCCTGGATCTTCTCCAGCGGCTGGCCCGACCGGTCAGCCAGGATGCGGTTGAGCTGTTCGCGGGTCTTGAGGATCTCGCGGGCGTGGATCTCGATGTCGGTGGCCTGACCCTGTGTGCCGCCGAGCGGCTGGTGGATCATGATCTTGGCGTTCGGCAGCGCGAAGCGCTTGCCCTTCTCGCCGGCCGTCAGCAGGAAGGCGCCCATGCTCGCGGCCATGCCCATGCACAGCGTGGAGACCTGCGGCTTGATGAACTGCATCGTGTCGTAGATCGACATGCCGGCCGAGACGCTGCCACCTGGCGAGTTGATGTAGAGCGAAATGTCCTTCTCGGGATTTTCGCTCTCCAGGAACAGCAACTGGGCGACCACCAGATTGGCCGTCTGGTCGTTGACCGGACCGACCAGGAAGATGACCCGCTCGCGCAGCAGGCGCGAGTAGATGTCATAGGAGCGCTCGCCGCGTCCGGATTGTTCGATGACGATGGGCACCATGCCCAGGTTCTGCGTGTCGATTGCGCTCATTGTGGACCCTTGAAACATCACTGTGTCGCGCTGATGACCGCTCGGTACGGGTCGGCCGTCAGCGATGAACCCGATTATGGGGGTTGCCGGCATTCAACGCCGGACACGGGGTAGGCCATCATGTGACAAGGGGCGCTCGTGGCGCCCCTTGTTTCTGCTTTACCGACGACTGTTGTCGGTTAGTGCGGTCGTTCGTGCGGTCGCTCGTCAGGCACCCATCAGCTCGTCGAAGGCCAGCGCCTTGTCCGTGACCTTGGCCTGGGCCAGCACGAAGTCGGACACATTGGCCTCGATGACCACCGCCTCGACCTCGGCCAGACGCTGCTGGTCGCCCAGGTACCACGCCATGACCTCGGACGGACGCTCGTAGCTTTGCGCCATCTCTTCGATGTGGGCGCGGATCTGGTCCGGCGTCGCGGCCAGCGCATGCGCACGCACGACTTCGGCCACCGTCAGGCCCAGACGCACGCGGCGCTCGGCTTGCGGCTGGAACACCTCGTTCGGGATCGGGGCCTTGTCGGCGTCCTTGACACCGCGCTGCTTCAGGTCGGCACGGGCGTTCTCGACCAGACGGCCGAGTTCGTTGTCCACGAGCGCCTTGGGCAGGTCGAACGAGGTCGCCGTTTCCAGCGCCGCCATCACGGACTGCTTGTTGCGGGCGGCGACGCGGAACTTGACTTCGCGCTCCAGGTTCTTCTTGATGTCGGCGCGCAGGCCTTCGACGGTCGCGTCGGCGATGCCGAGCGATTCGGCGAACGCAGCGTCCACTTCAGGCAGGTTCTGCTGCTCGACCTTCTTCAGCGTGACGAGGAAGTCGGCTTCCTTGCCGGCCACGTCTTCGCCGTGGTAGTCGTCGGGGAACTTCAGCGGGAAGGTCTTGGACTCGCCGGCCTTCATGCCGCGCACGGCGGTCTCGAAGGCTTCGAGCATGCGGCCTTCGCCCAGCAGGAACTGGAACGCTTCGGCCTGCCCGCCCTGGAAGCTGTCGCCGTCGATCTTGCCGTCGAAGTCGATGGTCACGCGGTCGCCGTCGGCGGCCACGTCATCGGCGGCGCGTTCGGTGAAGGTGCGGCGCTGCTTGCGCAGGATGTCGACCGTGCGGTCGATCGCGGCGTCGGTGACCTCGGAGGACACGCGCTCGATCTCGACCGCCGTCAGGTCGCCGACCACCACGTCCGGGTAGACCTCGAAGGTCGCGTCGAAAGCCACCTGGCCTTCAGGCGCTTCTTCCTTCTCGGTGATGCGCGGCGTGCCCGCCACGCGCACCTGGGCTTCGGTGGCGGCCTCCTGGAAAGCCTGACCGACCTTGTCGTTCATGACTTCGTACTGGACCGAGTAGCCGTAGCGCTGGGCGATGACGGACATCGGCACCTTGCCGGGACGGAATCCGTCGATCTTGACCGTGCGGGCCATCCGCTTGAGGCGGTTCTCGACCTCGTTCTGGAGTTCGACGGCCGACAAGGTCAGCGTGATACGGCGCTCGAGCTTGTCGAGGGTCTCCACAGTAACAGCCATGTTCTGAAGCTCTTTAGGTTGCTTGAATCTGGGGGAGTTGCGTGCCTGATGTGGTGCGCGGGGCCGGACTCGAACCGGCACGCCCGTGAAGGCGTCAGGACCTAAACCTGGTGCGTCTACCAATTTCGCCACCCGCGCGGCACGCGTCGGAAATTCCCGGAACCTTGAATTCTAACCCGATCAGGCAGGCGCCCTTTTCACCCGGAACCACGCCGCATACATCGCCGGCAGCGCCAGCAGCGTCAGCGCCGTGGCGACGATCAGTCCGCCCATGATCGCCACCGCCATCGGGCCCCAGAAGATGCTGCGCGACAGCGGGATCATCGCCAGCACGGCGGCCGCCGCCGTCAGCACGATCGGCCGGAAGCGCCGCACCGCCGACTCGACCACCGCGGTCCAGGCCGGCACGCCCGCCACCCGGTCCTGCTCGATCTGGTCGATCAGGATCACCGAGTTGCGCATGATCATGCCCATCAGTGCGATCACGCCCAGCAGCGCCACGAATCCGAACGGCCGGTCGAGCAGGATCAGCGCCGCGGCCACACCGGCGATGCCCATCGGGCCGGTCAGGAACACCAGCAGCGCCCGCGCGAAGCTTTGCAGCTGCAGCATCAGCAGCGTGAAGGTGACGAACAGCATCACCGGCACGCCGGCCGCGATCGAGCCCTGCCCCTTGCTGCTCTCGGCCACCGCGCCAGCGATCTCGATCGCGTAGCCCGGCGGCATGCGCTCCTGCAGCTTGTTCAGCGCCGGCCACAACTCCTTGGTCACGGTCGGCCCCTGCACGCCTTCGGGCACGTCGCCCTGCACGGTGACCGCGTACTTGCGCCCTTCGCGCCACATCACGCCCGGCTCCCAGACGTGGTCGATGCGGGCGATCTGCGTCAGCGGGATCGGCTTGCCGCTGCTGGTCGGCACGTAGGCGCTGCCCAGGTCGGTGATCGCGTCACGCTCGCTGGTCGGCTGGCGCATCACGATGTCGATCAGCTTGTCGCCCTCGCGGAACTGGCCCACCGGCGTGCCGGTCAGCAGCATGCGCGTGGCCTGCGCGATCGACTGGCTGGTCACGCCGAGCGCGCGCGCCTTGTCCTGGTCGATCTGCAGGCGCAGCACCTTGACCGACTCGTTCCAGTTGTCGTTCACGCCGAGCATGTTCGGGCTGGCGCGCAGGAGGTCCTTGGCCTGGTCGGCCCAGACGCGCACCGTCTGCGGATCGGCGCCAACGACACGGAACTGCACCGGGTACGGCACCGGCGGCCCGCTGGGCAGCAGCTTCACGCGCCCGCGCACCTCCGGGAACTCGTCGGCCAGCAGCGTCGGCAGGCGCTTGCGCAGTTCCTCGCGCTGCGCCATGCCCTTGGGCAGCACGATGGACTGGCTCACGTTGGTCTGCGGGAAGATCTGGTCCAGCGGCAGGTAGAAACGCGGCGTGCCGCTGCCGATCCAGGTCGTCACCGTCTCGACGCCGGCCTCCTGCTGCATCCGCTGCTGGAAGCGGGCCGCCACGCGCTCGCTCTCCTGGATCGTCGCGCCCTCCGGCAACCACAGGTCGACCATGATCTCCATGCGGCTCGAATCGGGGAAGAACTGCTGCTGCACCTTGCCCATGCCGGCCAGCCCGAGCACGAACACGCCGATCGTCAGCCCGATCGTGATCCAGCGGTGGTCCACGCACCAGCCCACCAGCCCGCGGAAGCGGTTGTAGAACGGCGTGTCGAACAGGTCGTGGCTCTGCCCTTCGGCGTGCGGCTTCACGCGCAGGAAGCGCGCGCCCAGGTACGGCACGAAGTACACCGACACCACCCACGAGATCACCAGTGCCGCCGAGGTCACGGCGAAGATCGCGAAGGTGTACTCGCCCACCGTGGACTTGGCCATGCCGATGGGCAGGAAGCCGGCGGCGGTGATGAGCGTGCCGGTGAGCATCGGCATCGAGGTGGCGTCGTAGGCGTAGGTGGCGGCGTAGAGCTTGTCATGGCCCTCCTCCAGCTTGCGCACCATCATCTCGACCGCGATGATCGCGTCGTCCACCAGCAGGCCCAGCGCGATGATCAGCGAGCCCAGCGAGATCTTGTGCAGCCCGACGCCCCAGTAGTCCATGGCGATGAAGGTGATCGACAGGACCAGCGGGATCGTGATCGCCACCACCAGCCCGGGCCAGATGTCGATGCGGAACGGCTTCGTGTGCAGCCCCAGGCTGATGAAGCTCACCGCCAGCACGACCGCGATGGCCTCGACCAGCACATGCACGAACTCGCCCACCGAGGTGGACACGGCCACCGGCTGGTCCTGCACCTGCGACAGCGTGATGCCCGCGGGCAGCTCGGCGCGGATCTCCTCGACCCGCGCATGCAGCGCCTGGCCCAGCGCGATGATGTCGCCGCCCTTGGCCATCGAGACACCCAGCGCGATCACCGGCTCGCCCTGGTGGCGCACCTTCACCGCTGGTGGGTCGCTGTAGCCGCGCTTGATGGTGGCAACGTCACCCAGCTTGGTCGTGCTCGCCACGCCCGTGGCCGGGTTGACGACGCGGATCGGCAACTGGCCGAGTTCCTCGATCGAGCGGAACTGACCGCCCACGCGCACCTGCAGGTTCTGGCTGTCGGCGTTGAGGACACCGGCGCTCTCGACCGCGTTCTGTGTGCCGATCTGGCTGATCACCTGGTTCAGGTCGAGGCCGAGCTGGGCCAGGCGCTTGCCCGACAGCTCGATGAACACCTTCTCCGGCTGCGCGCCGAAGGTCTCCACCTTGGCGACGTCCTTGACCTGCAGCAGCTTCGAGCGCACGTCGTCGGCGAACTCGCGCAGCTCTTCCTGGCTGAAACCGTCGGCCGACAGCGCGACGATCGAGCCATAGACATCGCCGAACTCGTCGTTGAAGAACGGCCCGAGCACGCCGGCCGGCAGCGTGCTGCGCATGTCGCCGATCTTCTTGCGCGTCTGGTACCAGATCTGCGGCACGTCCTTCGGCGGCGAGCTGTCCTTGATCTGGAAGATCGTCACCGACTCGCCCGGCTTGGTGTAGCTGCGGATGATGTCGGCGTTGGGCACTTCCTGCAGCGTCTTCTCGATCTTGTCGGTGACCTGGTCGGCCATCTGCTGCGCGGTCGCGCCCGGCCAGACCGCCTGCACGACCATCGCGCGGAAGGTGAAGGGCGGGTCCTCGTCCTGGCCGAGCTGGAAGTACGCGGCGAAGCCGAGCACCATCAGCACCACCATCAGGTAGCGGGTCAGCGCCGGGTGCTCCAGCGCCCAGCGCGAGATGTTGAAGCCCGAGCGGGTGCCGGTGTCGTGGGTGTGGGTCTTCATGGCGCCAACCTCAACGCGACGCCGCCGGGCGCACCGGCTCGACGTAGCGCTTGACCTTCATGCCTGCGGTCAGCACATGCACGCCGGCCGTGACCACTTCCTGCCCCGGCTGCACGCCGCCGCCGACCAGCACCAGATTGCCGTCCGCGCCCGCGATCTGCACCGGCTGAGGCTTGACCGTCATCGAGGTCGGATCGAGCAGCCAGACGACGCTCTGGCCGCCCTGCTCCACCACGGCCGCCAGCGGCAGACGCGTAACCGCGTCGCGCTTGACCAGATCGAAGGCGACGGTCGCCGTCTGCCCGAGGCGCACCTCACCCGCGACCAGATCCGCCTTGGCCACGAAGGTGCGCGTGGTCGGATCTGCCGCCGCGGCGAGTTCACGCAACGTCGCGCGCACCGGCTCGCCGGTCGCGCCCCACAGGCGCACCTGCAGCGCGCCCGGCTGCTTCAGCAGCGCCCGCGCCGAAGCCACGCGGTCTTCCGGCACGTTGAACACCACATCGCGCGCGCCCGACAGCGCCAGCCGCACGATGGGCGTGCCCGCTGCAACGACCGTGCCCGGCTCGGCGTCCACCCCCGTCACCACGCCCGCCGCATCGGCGACCAGGCGGGTGTATTGCGTCTGGTTGCCCTGCACGCCGGCCTGGCTGCGGGCCTGGTCGAGCGTGGCCTGGGCCGCCTTGACGGCGGTCTCGCGGCGCTCCAGTTCGGCCGCACCGATGAAGCCCTGGGCGAACAGGTCGCGGTAGCGCTTCAGGTCGGCGCTGACCTGGTCCCAGTTGGCCTGGGCAGCGCGCAGGCCGGCGGCGGCGGCGTCCTGCCCCAGCTTCAGGTCGCTGGGATCGAGCTGCGCGATCACCTGCCCCGCCTTCACCTCGTCGCCGAGGTTGACCGCGCGGCTCATCAGCTTACCCCCGACCCGGAAACCCAGCCGCGTCTCGGTGCGCGCCTTGATCTCGCCGGCGTACTCCTGCTGCGCGGTGGCGGATTCGGTGCTCACCTTCTGCGTGCGCACGGCGCGGACCGGCTCGGGCGCTGGCTCGGGCCGCGAACAGGCAGCGAGCACGGCAAGCATCGACAGGCCAGCGGCCATCGACAGGGGACGGCGGGCGCGAAGGGGGCGGGGTCGCATGGGGGAAGACTCCAAACTGACTGACTGGTCAGTAATGTAAGAGTCTGTTTGAACCATTGTCAATTCCTGCGGAGATCCGTGGCGATAATCACGACCCGTCCCTCCCGCACTGCCCCGCCCGGTTCCCATGAGCGTCGACCACTACGAAAACTTCCCCGTCGCCTCGGTGCTGTGCCCGCCGGCGCTGCGGCCTGCGGTGACGGCGATCTACTGGTTCGCCCGCACGGCCGACGACATCGCCGACGAGGGCGACGCGACACCCGCGCAGCGCCTGGCCGACCTCGACGCCTACCGCGAGGACCTGCGCAGCGTCGCCCGCGGCCACGCGCCGACGCCACGCTGGGAGGGCGTCTTCGTGCCGCTGGCCGCCATGTTCCGCCGGCACCATCTGCCCTTGCCGCTGCTGGAAGCGCTGCTGTCGGCCTTCGAGCAGGACACGCACCAGCGCCGCTACCCGGACCGCGCCGCGGTGCTCGACTACTGCAAGCGCTCCGCCAACCCGGTCGGGCGGCTGCTGCTGCACCTCTACGGCGTGCGCGACCTCGACGCGCTGAGGCAGTCGGACGCGATCTGCACCGCGCTGCAGCTCATCAATTTCTGGCAGGACCTGAGTGTGGATCTGCCGCGTGACAGGCTGTATGTGCCGCTGCTCGACTGCGCCGAGGTCGGCGTCGGCGTGCCGGACCTGATGCGCCAGCGCGACACCGGGGCGACGCGGGCGCTGGTGGAGAAGGAGGTGCGCTGGGCGCGCGAGCTGATGCTGTCCGGCGCGCCGCTGGCCACGCGGCTGCCGGGACGCACGGGCTGGGAGCTGCGGCTGGTGGTGCAAGGGGGCCTGCGCATCCTGGACAAGATCGAGGCGATGGAGTTCGAGGTGCTGCGGCGGCGGCCGAAGATCGGGGTCGCCGATGCGCCCGCGCTGCTGTGGCGCGCGATGGTCATGTGAGCGCCACGGCACGCACTGTGTTCACTGAGACAATCCCGCCCCATGACGACGACGCCCGAACACTACGTTCAAGAGAAGGCTGCCAAGAGCGGCTCCAGCTTCTATTACGCCTTCCTCTTCCTGCCGCCGCCGCGCCGGGCCGCGATCACCGCGTTCTATGCGTTCTGCCGCGAGGTCGATGACGTGGTGGACGAGACGAGCGATGCCGGTGTGGCCGCGACCAAGCTGGCGTGGTGGCGCTCGGAAGTCGCCAAGGCCTTCGCCGGCCAGCCCTCGCAGCACCCGGTCCTGCAGGCGCTGATGCCACACGCGCCGCTCTACAACATCACCGCCGCGCACCTGCACGCCGTGATCGACGGCTGCGAGATGGACCTGCAGCAAAGCCGCTACCTCGACTTCCCCGGCCTGCAGCGCTACTGCCACCTCGTCGCGGGCATCGTCGGCGAGGTCGCGGCCAGCATCTTCGGCCAGACCGCCCCGCAGACCACCGCCTACGCCCACAAGATGGGCCTCGCCTTCCAGCTCACCAACATCATCCGCGACGTGGGAGATGACGCGCGGCGCGGGCGGATCTACCTGCCGGTGAACGAGCTGAAGCAGTTCGACGTGAAGGCCAACGAAATCCTGAACCGCGGCTACAGCGAGCGGTTCACCGCGCTGATGCAGTTCCAGGCCGAGCGCGCCCACCGCACCTACGACGAAGCCCTCGCGCTGCTGCCCGACGCCGACCGCCGCGCGCAGAAACCGGGGCTGATGATGGCCAACATCTACCGCACGCTGCTGCGCGAGATCGAGGCGCACCAGTTCCAGGTGCTGCACCAGCGCATCTCGCTGACACCGGTGAGGAAGCTCTGGATCGCGATGCAGACGAACTGGCGCGGGCGGTGACCTCCTCGGTCGCCATCGTCGGCGCGGGCTGGGCCGGGCTGGCGGCGGCGGTGGCCGCGGTCGAGGCGGGCGAACGCGTCACGCTGTTCGAGATGGCGCCGCAAGCCGGGGGCCGCGCCCGCAGCCTCGCCGCCGAGCCGGGCGCGCCGCGGCTGGACAACGGCCAGCACATCCTGATCGGCGCCTACACCGCGACACTCGGCCTGATGCGGCGCGTCGGTGTCGATCCCGACACGGTACTGCTGCGCACCCCGCTGGCGCTGCTGGACCAGGGCGGCGTCGGCCTGCGGCTGCCGACGGGGCACCCGGTCATCGCGTTCACGCGGGCGGTCTGGGCGATGCGGCACTGGTCCTTGCGCGAGCGACTGGCCTTGAGCAACGCGGCGGCGGGCTGGATGCTGCGGCGCTTTCGCTGCGACCCGGCATGGACGGTGGCGCGACTGACCGCCGCCCTGCCCTTGCGCGTCCGCGCCGAGATCATCGACCCGCTGTGCGTGGCGGCGCTGAACACGCCCGCCGAGGCGGCCAGCGCGACCGTGTTCCTGCGGGTGCTGCACGACGCGCTGTTTTCCGGGCCGGGCGCCAGCGACTTGCTGATTCCGCGGCGACCGCTCGCCGAGTTGCTGCCCGAGCCGGCCCTGCGCTGGCTGGCGCAGCGCGGCGCGACGCTGCGCACCGGGCAGCGCGTGCAGCGGCTGGCGGCGCGGGCGGACGGCGCGGGCTGGACGGTCGACGACGCGCCGTTCGACCGCGTGGTGCTCGCCTGCAACGCCAGTGAGGCGGCGCGACTGACCCGCGACATCGCCCCGGCCTGGTCGGCGAGCGCATCGGCGTTCGGGTATGAGCCGATCGTGACCGGCTATGTGCAGGCGGCCAATGCGCGACTCGCCGCACCGATGGTGGCGCTGGCCGAAGGTCCGCAGGCGCCGGCGCAGTTCGCGTTCGACCACGGCGCGCTGGGCCTGACGCCGGGGCTGTTCGCGTTCGTGGTCAGCGGCGCGGCGCCGTGGGTGGCGCAAGGCATGGTGGCGACGGGCGAGGCGCTGCTGGCGCAGGCGCGGCAGGTGCTGCGCGGCGTCACGGCGTCATCGGACGTGTCGATGCGGCAGATCGTCGCGGAAAAGCGGGCGACGTTCCGCTGCGTGCCGGGGCTGGTGCGGCCGGCTTCCGCCATCGCGCAGGGGCTGGCGGCGGCGGGGGACTACGTCGAGGGGCCGTATCCGGCGACGCTGGAAGGCGCCGTGCGCAGCGCAATGCACAGTGCACCATGAAAAAAGCCGGCCACCCGGGCCGGCTTCTCGTCGCGCCAGGGTGAATCAGGCGAAGTTCGCTTCCGCGAACGACCAGTTCACCAGGCTGTTCAGGAAGGTCTCGACGAACTTCGGACGCAGGTTGCGGTAATCGACGTAGTAGGCGTGTTCCCACACGTCGATGCACAGCAGGGCCTTGTCGCCGGTCGTCAGCGGGGTGCCGGCAGCACCCATGTTGACGATGTCGACCGAGCCGTCGGCCTTCTTCACCAGCCAGGTCCAGCCGGAGCCGAAGTTGCCCACGGCGGACGCCTGGAACGCCTTCTTGAACTCGTCGAGCGAGCCCCACTTGGCGTTGATCGCGTCGGCCAGCGCGCCGGTCGGGGCACCGCCGCCGTTGGGGCTCAGGCAGTTCCAGAAGAAGGTGTGGTTCCAGACCTGGGCTGCGTTGTTGTAGACGCCGCCGGCCGGGGCCTTCTTGACGATGGCTTCCAGATCGAGGTCGGCGTAGTCCGTGCCCTTGATCAGGTTGTTGAGGTTGGTGACATACGCCTGGTGGTGCTTGGCGTAGTGGTATTCGAAGGTTTCCTTCGACATGTGCGGAGCCAGGGCGTCCATCGCGAACGGCAGTGCGGGCAGGGTGTGTTCCATGTGCTTCCTCGTGTGCAGCGACCAGGGGCGGTCGAAGTGAAAAACGGCTGTGCGATTGTAGGCAAGGCGCTCAATCCGCGCTCGGATGGGGCTGGTTCGGCTCGATGGCGGTGACCGTGGTCTGCACCCGGCCGTCGCGCAGCACCGCCGTCAGCGCAGCACCAGGCCGGACCTGCCCGACCGACACCAGCGCGCGGCCGGTGTCGTCGGTGACCCAGGCGTAGCCGCGTTGCAGAACGCGGGCGGGGTCGAGCGCCTGCAGCCGCGCGGCCAGCACGTCGAGCCGCTGCCCGCGCCGCTGCAGCGATTGAGGCAACGCGGCGGCGTGGCGCTGGGCCAGCAGGGCCAGACACTGCTGGTGCTGGCGCAGCGCGTCGGTCGGCCGCGACAGGCGCAGGCTGGCGCGGTCCAGGCGCTGCGCCTCGCGGTCGAGGCGGCGTTGCAGCGCCTGCCGCAACTGCGCCCGCCGCTGGTCGAGCAAGGCCAGACAGGCCGCCTGCTCGGGCGCGACCAGTTCGGCCGCGGCGGTGGGGGTCGGCGCGCGCAGGTCGGCGGCGAACTCGGCCAGCGTGAAATCGGTTTCATGGCCCACGCCGCACACCACCGGCACCGGCGAGGCCACGATCGCCCGCACGACGGCCTCGTCGTTGAACGCCCACAGGTCTTCGAGCGAGCCACCGCCGCGGCAGACGATCAGCGCGTCCACCTCGTCCCGGCGCCCGGCCTCGGTGATGGCGCGCACCAGCAGCGGCGGCGCCTCGGCGCCCTGCACCGGCGCCGGGTAGACGACGACCTCGACATGCGGCGCACGGCGGCGCAGCGCGGTCACCACATCGTGCAGAGCGGCCGCGGCCAGCGAGGTGACGACGCCGATGCGGCGCGGAAAGCCGGGCAGCGGGCGCTTGCGGCCGGCGTCGAACAGGCCTTCGGCGTCGAGGCGGGCCTTCAGGCGCAGGAACTGCTCCATCAGCGCGCCCTCGCCGGCCGGGCGCATGGCCTCGACGATCAGTTGCAGCTCGCCGCGCGGTTCGTAGACCGCCAGCTTGCCGCGCAGCTCGACCGCCTGGCCGTCGCGCGGCGAGAAGTCGAGGACGCTGGCGGCACGGCGGAACATCGCGCAGCGCAGGCCGGCGCTGCCGTCCGCAGCGCGCAGGTGGAAGTAGCAGTGGCCGCTGGCGGCGCGGGTGAAGCCGGCCAGCTCGCCGCGCACGGCCACGGCGCCGAAGCACGTCTGCAGCGCCTCGCCGATGGCCTGCACCAGCAGGGCCACGTCCCAGATCCGGGCACCGTTCGGAGCATTCATCAGGAATTCACGGTTCCATGGTTGATCAAAAAACAGGCAATCCAACAAAAACACTGTGCTGACAAGCACTTGGACGCTCAATCCTCAGCTTGTCCCCAAGGTTATCCACAGAAGCGGGGGAGAAACCTTGTGCTGCCGCCAAGGACACGACCACGTCCAGCGCGCCACCTTGAGGCCATAATTGCTGGCGTTGCGCCGCACCGCGCAAGGCTGCGGATGCCCACCTCACTCAGGACGCTGCGGGCGTCAATCTCGGGGAACGACCTTTGTTTTCGATCATACAAGCCGCTGGCTGGCCGATCTGGCCGCTGATCCTGTGCTCCATCGCCGCTCTGGCCATCATCATCGAGCGTTTCATGAGCCTGCGCGCCGCCAAGGTGGCGCCACCCAAGCTGCTCGATGAAGTGCTCGCGGTCACGCGCGGCAGCCTGCCGTCGGCGGACGTGGTCGACAAGCTGCACGGCAACTCGGTGCTCGGCACGGTGCTGGCGGGCGGCATCCGCGCCGCGATGGCCGACCCGCGCTGCGACGAGGAGCAACTGCGCAACGCCTTCGAGACCTCCGGCCGCATCGCCACGCACCAGCTGGAGCGCTACCTCAACGCACTGGGCACCATCGCCTCGGCCGCGCCGCTGCTGGGCCTGCTGGGCACGGTGGTCGGCATGATCGAGATCTTCGGTGCGCAGTCGCCCACGTCGGGCGGCAACCCGGAGCAGCTCGCGCACGGCATCTCGGTGGCGCTCTACAACACCGCCTTCGGCCTGACCGTGGCGATCCCGTCGCTGATGTTCTACCGCTACTTCCGTGGCCAGGTGGACGAGTTCGTGCTGACGCTGGAGCAGGCGGCCGAGCGGCTGCTGCCCCAGTTGCTGCGCGGCCCGCGCCGCTGATCCGGAGCGCTGCACGATGGCCATGAACTTCCGTCACCGCCGCCCCGAGGAGCCGGAGATCAACCTGATCCCGTTCATCGACGTGCTGCTGGTGGTGCTGATCTTCCTGATGCTCACCACCACCTACGCCAAGTACACGCAGCTCAAGATCACGCTGCCGGTGGCCGAGTCGAACCGGATCGAGAGCCAGCCGCGCGAGATCGTGGTGGGCGTGTCCTCGGACGGCGTCTACACGATCAACAAGCAGCCGGTCGAGGGCGTGGGCATCGAGGTGCTGACCAGCGCGCTGAGCGCGGCGGCGCAGGGCGACGCGAGCCGCACCGTGATCATCTCGGCCGATGCGATGGCCGCGCACCAGAGCGTGATCAACGTGATGGACGCCGCACGCCGGGCCGGGCTGGTGCAACTCACCTTCGCCACCCAGAGCGCCCGCAGCGGCGGCAAGGGCCCGTGAGCCGGTGACCCCCGCGGCGCGGCTGGAAGCGGTCTGGCGTGACGGCGGACCGGCGCAGTGGGCGCTGCGACCGCTGGGCGCGCTGCACCGGGCGCTGGTCGGGCTGCGGCGCGCGCTCTACCGGCGGGGCTGGCAGCACACCGTCCGGCTGCCCTGCCCGGTCATCGTCGTCGGCAACCGGGTCGCCGGTGGCGCCGGCAAGACCCCGACCACGCTGGCCCTGGTCCACGCGCTGCAGCAGGCCGGCTGGCATCCGGGCATCGTGTCGCGCGGACACGGTGGCCAGGGCACGGCGCCCCGCCCGGTCGGCGCCGACAGCGTGGCCGCCGCGGTCGGCGACGAACCGCTGCTGATGCAGCGGCGCGCGGGCGTGCCGGTGTGGGTCGGCCGCGACCGCGCTGCCGCTGCACAAGCCCTGCTGGCTGGCCATCCCGACGTGAACGTGCTGGTCTGCGACGACGGTCTGCAGCACCTGCGGCTGGGCCGCGACATCGAGATCGTGGTGTTCGACGAACGCGGCGCCGGCAATGGCTGGCTGCTGCCGGCCGGGCCGCTGCGCGAGCCGATCGACGCGCCCGCGGCGGCGCGCCACCAGTTCAACCTCTACAACGCGGCGCAGCCCAGCACCGCCCTGCCCGGCGACTGCGCGACGCGACAGCTCGCCGGGGCGGTCGATCTGGCCGGCTGGTGGTCTGGCGCACCGGCCACGCACGCACATCTCGCTGCGCTGCGTGGCCGGCAGCTGCTCGCCAGCGCGGGCATCGGTCAGCCGCAGCGCTTCTTCGAGGCGCTGCGCGCCGCGGGCCTGTCGATCGACACCCTGGCCCTGGACGACCACCACGACCACGCCCGCCTGCCGTGGCCAGAAGGCACACGCGAGGTGGTCGTGACCGAAAAGGACGCCATCAAGCTCGATCCGCAGCGCATGGCCGCCGAGCGTCCGGGACTGCGGGTGTGGGTGGTTCCGCTGGTGCTGGTACTGCCGCCGGTGTTCATCCGGCGCGTGCTGGAGGCACTCGGCCCCGCGCCGGCAAGGTAGCATCACGCCCCATGGACACCCGCCTGATGCAACTGCTCGTCTGCCCGCTCTGCAAGGGGCCGCTCAACCATGACCACGCCACGCACGAGCTGGTCTGCCCGGCCGACCGGCTGGCGTTTCCGATCCGCGACGGCATGGCCGTGATGCTCGAAAGCGAAGCGCGCACGGTCGACCCGGACGCCCCGCCGCCCTCG
>Ga0228699_1000025_pt1 | contig 165863 bp, 149 predicted proteins | sample McNCre217_Aug_MG_FD_178016 | JGI IMG/M metagenome (GOLD analysis project Ga0228699, IMG submission 178016) | Freshwater microbial communities from McNutts Creek, Athens, Georgia, United States - 2-17_Aug_MG | ecosystem: Environmental > Aquatic > Freshwater > Creek | place: USA: Georgia... | reverse complement strand
GGCCATGCCGATCAGCAGGCCGCCCGCGACGTTGCCGAGCAGGATCGCGACGAAGGTGCCCATCTCCACCATGCCGTTGCCGCCGGTGATCTCGCGCTCGCCGAGGTGCTGCGGCAGGTAGGCGAACTTGACCGGGCCGAACAGCGTCGAGTGCAGCCCCATCAGGAAGACGCAGGCCAGCAGCGTCACGACACGCACGTTCACCGCGTCCTGCACGAAGGCCCAGGCCGCCAGCCCCATGATCCCGATCTCCAGCGACTTGACGAAGCGCATCAGCAGCGCCTTGTCGAGCTTGTCGGCGAGCTGGCCGCTGGTGGCCGAGAACAGCAGGAAGGGCAGGATGAACAGCGCCCCGATCGCCAGCCCCGCCAGCGAGGGCGGCAGCCACGCGACCTGCAGCTGGTAGGTCACCAGCACGGTGAAGGCGAACTTGAACAGGTTGTCGTTGGCGGCGCCGAGGAACTGGGTCCAGAAGAACGGCGCGAACCGTCGCTGGCCGAGCAGCGCGAACTGGCTGGTCTGGTCGGGGTGACTCATCGGGAGCGGTCCTCGTCAGGCGCGGCGCACGGGGGTCGGCGCCGCGGGAACACTGTAGTGCAAGCGGTGCAGGATCAGCGCACGGTCTGCGGCGCGCCGCCCAGCCCGGTGCTGCGCAGGAAGGCGAACACCGAATCGACGGTGACGGTGTCGATGCGGTCGGAAAAACGCCGCGCGGCCGGGTGGTCGTCGAAGGCGACGTTGGCGCTGCCGACGCGGGCCCCCAGACGCTGGCCGGCGCTGAGGTTCAGCGTGGTCGGCTGGTAGCCCTTGAACTGCAGCCAGGCCTGGGCGCGGGGGCGGTCGCAGGCACCGGGCTCCAGCGCGCAGGCCAGCGTCTCCAGCGCCCACTGGTTGCTCTGCTGGTAACGCTGCGCCCACGGGTAGGCGACCATGCTGTAGGCCTTGGTGTGCAGCGCGGCGGCGCGGGTGTTGTCCTGCAGCAGCGGGCGCAGCGCGTCCTGCACGGCGGGGGTCGGGATCACCAGCCCGGCCTCGAAGTCGTAGAGGTCGTCGCTGAAGAATTCGGCCAGCCCCTGCCGGTACAGCGCCGACTCGGCCGTGCCGCACTGGTTGAGCTTGTGGACGATGCGCCAGGCCTTGGCGCTGTCGTCGCGGTAGACGTAGCCGAGGTGCGAGTAGCGCACGCCGTAGCGGTCGAGGTTCTGGCCGCGGCGGGCGATGACGGCCAGCGTCGCGCCGCTGCTGTCGAGCCAGCGCGCGGTCTTCACGGCCAGGTCGAGCGCGCTGCGGATCTGCTCGGGCGACGGCGGCTTGTGCGCGCAGTTCTGGCCAGCACGGGTGGCCGGCGCGGCCAGTGCCAGCGGCAGCAGCAGCGCCCAGGGGGCGAGGCGCACGGCGGTGGTGGTGTTCATCGCGTCATCCGTTCGTTGTAAAGCAGCGAGGCGCCGATCTCGTTGGGGATGAAGCACAGCGCCTTGCCCGCGGCCGACAGGATCCAGCCGGTGCTCAGCGCGGTGACCACCACGGTGGTGCCTGCCGTGACCGAGAGCGCCTCGGCGCCGGCGGCGCTCAGCGTCAGCGCGACGCTGGCGCCGGTTGCCGCCTGCGTCACCACCCAGACGATGCCCGCCGCGGCCACGTCCACGCTGGCCACGGTCAGCACGACGCCAGCGGTCAGCACCGAGGCGGCCGGGGCCGCAGAGATCGCCAGCGGCACGCCCAGCGACAGGGCCGAGAGCGCGCTGGCTTGCGAGCCATCGCGGTGCGCCCAGGCCTGCGTCGGGGCGGTCACGACGCTGGCGACCAGCGCCAGCGCGAGGAGCTTGTTCATCGTGTTCATCGCTTTCATGGCAGTGTCCTTGTCGGGTCGGAGGTCGAAGATCAGGCGTCGTCGCGGGCTTCGTGGCGGCCTTGCAGACGCGCTTCGAGCACATCGGCCTCGTAGGCATCGCGCAGCGTCTTGGCCAGCGTGAACACGGAGGAGATGAGGAACAGCCAGCTCACCGCGAGGTAGGCCTTCCACACCGGCGGCACGTCCATGCGCCACAGGCCCCACGCCGTCAGGCCCATCGCCAGGAAGAAGCCGCCCCACACCACGTAGCGCCAGCCGGGGGTGTCGTTGCGGCGCTTGTCGTTGTCGCGGATGAACTTGGACAGACCGAAGGCCGAGGTCAGGCAGAACAGGTAGCCCATCACCATGAAGGCGCGGTCCAGGTCCTGCCCCGGCAGCCAGGCCAGGCCGGTCGCGCACAGCACCACCGCCAGGCCGAAGGAGATCCAGACCTGCATGCGCCAGGCACGGGTGTCGCGGCGCACGAGACTGGAAGCCGCGGACAAGGAACTGGCAACGGAGAGGGAGTTGAGATCAGAGGACATGGCGGAAGGCTTTCGGCTGACAGTGCGTTGAACACGGCATGGATACTCGGACAGAGCGCCCTGGGGTGCAACCACCAGCAACGCGATATCAGCCCATGCGTCGATGGGTATCATCTGGCGATACCAGAGACCAGACACCAGATGCCAGCCCAGGGAGCGTCCACACCATGAGCACCACCGCCGACCTGATCCGCATCCTCAAGGCCGAGCTGAAGACCGCCGGCCTCACCTATGCCGCGCTGGCCGTGCAGCTCGACATGGCCGAGTCCAGCGTCAAGCGCATGTTCGCGCAGGGCGACATGCCGCTGTCGCGCATCGACGCCATCTGCCGCGTGCTGCGCACCGACTTCGCCGAACTGGCGCGACGCGTGGCGGAAGACACGCCGCCCCGCACCGAGCTGACGCCCGAGCAGGAGCACGCCGTGGTCGCCGACCGCAAGCTGCTGCTGGCGGCGATCTGCTGCCTGAGCCAGTGGACCTTCGAGCAGGTGCTGGCCGGCTACGGCTACACCGAGGCCGAGCTGACGGGCTACTTCGCGCAGCTCGACCGGCTCGGCATCATCGAGCTGAAGCCGCACAACCGCTACCGGCTGAAGGTGGCCAAGACCTTCCGCTGGCGGCCGCACGGGCCGGTGATGCAGTTCTTCCGCGCCGAGGTGGTGCCGGACTACTTCCGCGGCGGCTTCGACGGCGAGGGCGAGCAGCTCATGCTGGTCCACGGCGAGATCAACACCCGCGTCGCCCAGGTCTTCAACGAACGGCTGGCGCGCATCGCCAGCGACTTCGCGCAGCAGCACCTGGCCGACCAGCGCCTGCCCGCGGACCAGAAGCGCCCGTACACGCTGGTGATCGGCACCCGCGCGTGGCTGTTCGGGCCATTCCGCAACCTGCGGCGCGACGGGGACCGGATGCCGCACGGCGGGTCCGAGCCCTGAGGCGCCGACTGCGGGGATTCCCGAAGAATCGGGTTTTCCCTCTCCTGAGAATGCCCGGACGCCGCGACACTGCGGTCAAATTGGAACCGGTTCCAATCCCGTCCGCCTCCGGAGTCAACCTTGTCAGATCTCGACCAGAGCCCGCTGTCCCACCGCATCGCCCCGCCGCCCGGATCGGCGATGGCGCAACCCGATTTCTTGTGGGGGGTGGCGACGGCGTCTTACCAGATCGAGGGCGCCATCGACGCCGGTGGTCGCCTGCCCAGCATCTGGGACACCTTCTCGGCCACCCCCGGCAAGACCCTGGGCGGCGACACCGGCGAGCGGGCCTGCGAACACTTCGAACGCTGGGAGGACGACGTCGAGCTGATCGCGCATCTGGGGGTCGATGCCTACCGCCTGTCGATCGCCTGGCCGCGCGTCATGCACGCCGACGGCACGCCGAACCAGGAAGGCCTGGACTTCTACCGCCGCCTGCTGGCGCGGCTGGGCGCCCACGGCGTGCAGCGCTTCGTGACGCTCTACCACTGGGACCTGCCGCAGCACCTCGAAGACCGCGGCGGCTGGCTCAACCGCGACACGGCGTACCGTTTCGCCGAATACGCCGCGCTGGTCACCCGCGAGCTGCGCGGGCTGGTCGAGGGCTGGATGACGCTCAACGAGCCCTGGTGCTCGGCCTTCCTCGGCTACGGCAACGGCCACCACGCGCCGGGTCTGGCCGATCCGCGCTACGCGGCGCAGGCCATGCACCACCTGCTGCTCGGCCACGGGCTGGCGCTGCAGGCCATCCGTGACAACGACCCTGGCACGCCCGCCGGCATCGTCGCCAACGTCGGCCGCGGCACCTCCGACAGCGCCGATCCGGCCGACCAAGAAGCTGCCCGCCTCTACGAGCTCCAGCACAACGACTGGGTGCTGCAGCCGCTGCTGGCCGGCCGCTATCCCGCGGACCTGTGGGACCGGCTCTGGCCCGGCAGCGCCCCGCTGGTGCTGCCCGGCGACATGGACCTCATCCGCCAGCCGATGGACTTCCTCGGCATCAACTACTACTTCCGCAGCAACCTGCGCAGCGACGGCGCGCACGGCTTCGTCGACGTGCCGCTGGCCGACGTCGAGCGCACGCAGATGGGCTGGGAGGTCTACCCGCAAGGCCTCGAAGAGCTGCTGTGCCGCTTCAAGGCGGTCTACCCGAACCTGCCGCCCATCTACATCACCGAGAACGGCATGGCCAGCGACGACCACGTCGCGGGTGGCCGCGTCGACGACACCCAGCGCCAGTCCTACCTGCAGCGCCACTTTGCCGCGGTCAGCCGCGCGATCGACGCCGGGGTGGACGTGCGCGGCTATTTTGTCTGGTCGCTGATGGACAACTTCGAGTGGGCCTTCGGCTACGAGCGCCGCTTCGGGCTGGTCCACGTCGACTACACGACCCAGGTGCGCACGCTCAAGGACAGCGCACGCGCCTTCCAGGCCTTTTTGCAACAGCGTCGGGCAGCCGCTACCCCAGCCGCCCTTACAACCTGAGGAGACAAGCGATGACGAAGACCATGAACCTGCGCATGAAGCAACTGGCCGCCGCGGCACTGATCAGCGTCGGCGCCATCGGGGCGGCCCACGCCCAGAAGGCCGAAGTCATCCACTGGTGGACGTCCGGTGGCGAAGCCGCCGCCATCAAGGAATTCGCCACCATGTACACCAAGGCGGGCGGCACCTGGGTGGACACCCCGATCGCCGGCGGCGGCGGCGCGCAAGCCCGCACCGTGATGGCCAACCGCACGATGGGTGGCGATGCGCCGACGGCGGCCCAGTACAACTACGGCAAGCAGTACGAGGAGATCATCAAGGAAGGCCTGCTGAACAACCTCGACGATGTCGCCGCCAAGGGCAACTGGGACAAGCTGCTGCCCGAGAAGATCAAGAACGCGGTGAAGGTCGGCGGCCACTACTACGCCGTGCCGGTCAACCTGCACAACGAGAACTGGGTCTGGTTCAACAAGGCCGTGCTGGCCAAGGCCGGCGCCAAGGAGCCGACCAACATGGACGAGATGTTCGCGGCCATGGACAAGGTCAAGGCCGCCGGCGGCGTCACGCCGCTGGCACTGGGCGGCCAGGGCTGGCAGGAAGCCATCACCTTCCGCGGCGTGCTGCTGGCCGTCGGCGGCCAGGAGCTGTACCTGAAGACCTTCAAGGACAAGGACGCCTCAACCCCCGGCTTCCGCAAGGCCGTCGAGACCTTCAAGAAGCTCAAGGGCTACGTCGACCCGGGCTCCCCGGGCCGTGACTGGAACCTGGCCACCGGCATGGTGATCCAGGGCAAGGCGGCCTTCCAGATGATGGGCGACTGGGCCAAGGGCGAGTTCGTGAATGCCGGCCAGAGCGCGGGCAAGGAATACGGCTGCTTCATGGCCGGCGGCCCGAAGATGCCCTACGCCATCGGCGGTGACGTGTTCGTGTTCCCGAAGCAGAAGGCGCCCGAGGCCGCAGCGGCACAGAAGAAGCTGGCCGAGCTGATGATCTCGCCGGAAGGTCAGGTCGCCTTCAACAACAAGAAGGGCTCGATCCCGATCCGCACCGACGTGGACACCAGCAAGATGGACGTGTGCGCCCAGATGGGTGTGCAAGCCGTCAAGGAAGGCCGTCTGCTGCAAGGCACCAACGAACTCCTGAGCCCGGACGCCGTCGGCGCCTTCGAGGACGCCGTCAGCAAGTTCTGGAACTCGAACCAGTCGACCGATGACGGCATCAAGGCCATGGCCGTCGCCCTGAAGCGCTGAGGCTTCGCTGCGCGGGGCCAGCGAGCTGCCCCCGCGCGAGACCTTTCTCCCCCTTCGCGACGCTCCGACCCGGCAGGCTGACACTGTCCGGGCCGGGCCGCCGCATGACCAGCGAGATCCGCCATGGCGCGCTCCGCACGACCTAAACGCCTGAATCTGGCCCTGCACGTGGCCCTGTTGCCGCTGGCCATCACTGCCCTGCTGGCCTATGTGGGCTCGGTGATCTGGAGCATCCGGATCTCGCTGTCCTCGTCCAAGCTGTTTCCCCGCGACGACTGGGTCGGCGTGGAGCAGTTCATCCGCCTGTTCGATACCGACCGCTGGAACGTGTCGATCCAGCACCTGGGTGTGCTGGCGGTCATCTACATCCTCGGCGTGCTCGTGCTGGGCACGCTGATGGCCATCTTCATCGACCAGCAGGTCAAGGCAGAGAGCTGGTTCCGCACCATCTTCCTGTATCCCTACGCGATGAGCTTCGTCGTCACGGGCCTGATCTGGCAGTGGCTGTTCAACCCCAATCTGGGCCTGCAGAACGCGTTCCGCCTGATGGGCTGGGAGAGCTTCACGCTCGACTGGACGGTGCAGACCGACATGGTGCTCTATGCCATCGGCCTGGCCATGATCTGGCAAGGCAGCGGCACCACCATGGCGATCCTCCTGGCGGCGCTGCGCGGTGTCGACGAGGAGCAGTGGAAGGCGGCGCGCCTGGAAGGCGTGTCCAAGCCGCGCTACTACCTGAGCGTCGTGCTGCCGCAGATCGGCCCGGCCTATGCGACCGCCTTCGTGCTGCTGGCGGTGGCGGTGGTGCGCACCTTCGACGTGGTCATCGTCATGACCAGCGGCGGCCCCGGCGATGCCAGCGAAGTGCCGGCCAAGTTCATCATCGACCACCTCTTCGGCCGCAACAACATCGCGCTGGCCTCGGCCGCGTCCGTGGTGATGCTGGTCACCGTGTTCACCGTGCTCGCGCCGCTGCTGTACTGGCGCTCCAAGGTCCAGGCACGCCAGAACGCCGGCCACTGAGAGAGTTACTGACATGCGCACCTCCCTTTCTGCTTCCACCGCGGCGCCGCGTGCGCGTCCGCGCCGGCCGCTGGTCACCCCAGCGCGTCTGGGCATCTACGCCTTCCTGCTGGTCACCTCCGCCTTCTTCCTGCTGCCGCTCTACGTGATGGTGGTGACTTCGCTGAAGTCGGCCGAAGAGGTGCGCCAGGCGGTGCTGTTCGCCTTGCCGTCCTCGCCGCAGTTCGGCAACTGGGTCGAGGCCTGGTCCTCGGCCTGCATCGCCCTGGCTTGCGAAGGCATCCAGGGGGGCTTCTGGAACTCGGTGCGCCTGGTCGTGCCGGCGACCATCCTGTCGGTGTTCCTGGCCGCGCTCAACGGCTATGCGCTGAGCTTCTGGCGCTCGCGCTGGGGCGACCTGCTGTTCGGCATCATGCTGCTGGGCGCCTTCGTGCCCTTCCAGGTGATGATCTACCCGCTGGTGGCGTGGTTCCGCCTGGGCGGCTTCTACAACACCTACTGGGCCATCCTGCTGGTGCACTGCATCTTCGGCATGCCGGTGCTGACGCTGCTGTTCCGCAACTACTACGTCGCCGTGCCGCAGGAACTGTTCAAGGCCGCGCGCATCGACGGTGGCGGCTTCTGGCGCATCTTCTTCCAGCTCATGCTGCCGATGGGCACGCCGATGCTGATCGTGGCGACCATCCTGCAGGTCACCGGCATCTGGAACGACTACCTGTTCGGCCTGATCTTCGCCGGCAAGGAGAACTACCCGATGACGGTGCAGCTCAACAACCTGGTCAACACCACCTTCGGCGTGCGCCGCTACCACATCGACATGGCGGCCACCATCCTCACGTCGCTCGTGCCGCTGGCGGTGTACTTCTTCTCCGGTCGCTGGTTCGTGCGTGGCATTGCCGCCGGCGCGGTCAAGGGCTGATTCCACTATTTTTGACGAGACCCCACCATGGCCAGCGTCCACATCGAGAACCTCGACATCGTCCTCGGCGGCAACACCATCCTGAAGGGCATGAACCTCGAAGTCGCCGACGGCGAATTCCTGGTGCTGCTCGGCCCCTCGGGCTGCGGCAAGTCCACCCTGCTGCACACCATCGCCGGCTTCAACGATGTCGCCGAAGGCAGCATCCGCATCGGCGACCACGACGTCACCTGGGCCGACCCCAAGGACCGCGAGATCGGCATGGTCTTCCAGTCCTACGCGCTCTACCCGACGATGAACGTCGAGCGCAACATGTCCTTCGGCCTGCGCGTGGCGCGGGTGCCAGCGGCGGAGATCGACAAGCGCGTGGCCAAGGCGGCCGAGATGCTGCACCTGAAGGAGCTGCTCAAGCGCCGCCCGGCGCAGCTCTCGGGCGGCCAGCGCCAGCGGGTCGCCATCGGCCGCGCCGTGGTGCGCGATGCCAAGGTCTACCTCTTCGACGAACCGCTGTCCAACCTCGACGCCAAGCTGCGCGCCGAGCTGCGCCGCGAGCTGAAGCAGCTGCACCACCAGCTCGGTGCGACCATGGTCTACGTCACCCACGACCAGGTCGAGGCCATGACGCTGGCCGACCGCATCGCGGTGATGAAGGCCGGCGTGATCCAGCAGATCGGCTCGCCTGACGAGATCTACGCGCGGCCGGTCAACCTGTTCGTCGCGGGCTTCCTGGGCTCGCCCACGATGAACACGCTGCGCGGCAAGCTGGTCGCACGTGCAGGAGGCACCACCTTCACCGGCACGGCACTGAGCACCGACGTGTCGGCCTACCCGTTTGCCGCCCCCGCCACCGACGGCCGCGAGGTGGTCCTCGGGGTGCGCCCGGAGCAGGTCCGCCTGGCGCACGAAGTCGGCCCCGCCACGCCGCACACCGGCCAGCTCACGCTGATCGAGCCGCTCGGTCCGCAGAAGATCGTCTGGTTCACGGTCGGTGACGTGCTGCTGAGCGCCATCGCCGACGACCAGTGGCAAGGCACGGTCGGCCACAGCGTCGCCTTCGGTTTCGACCTGCCGCGCGCCTCGATGTTCGACGCCAAGAGCGAAGCCCGGCTCTGAGCCGGCGCACCCACCACAGGACACGCCATGGCCCGCTCTCTGCTCCAGCAGCCCTTGCACGAGGGCTGGCGGTTCCGTGTTGCCGATGCCCGGTTGGGTGACACGGAACAGTTCACCGCGACCGACGGCTGGCACGCGGCCACGGTCCCCGGCACCGTCTACCAGGACCTGATCGACAGCGGCGCCCTGCCCGACCCGCTCGTCGGTCGCCAGGAGGCCGCCGTGCAGTGGGTGGCCGAGCGGGACTGGTGCTACCGGCTCGACTTCGAGGTCGGTGCGGACACGCTGCGTGAACACATGGCGCTGGTGTTCGAGGGGCTGGACACCTTCGCCCGGGTCTGGCTCGACGGCCAGCCGCTGGCCGAGAGCGACAACATGTTCGTGCCGCTGCGCGCGGACATCACCGACCGGCTGCCACACGCCGGGCCGAGCCGGCACACGCTCTGGATCCGCTTCGACAGCGCGCTGCGCCGCGGCCGCGCCCTCGAAGCCCACCACGGCGCCCGTCCGCTGTGGAACGGCGATCCGAGCCGGCTCTACGTGCGCAAGGCGCCCTACCACTACGGCTGGGACTGGGGCCCGACGCTGCTGACCTGCGGGCCTTGGAAAGCGATCCGGCTGGAATCGGCCGACCTGCGCATCGCCGAACTCGCCAGCCCGGTGACGCTCGGCGACGACCTGTCCCACGCGCGCATCGAGCTGCACACCCGGCTCGACGGTGACCTGTCCGGCAGCGTCACGCTGGAGCACACGCTGCTGGATCCCGCCGGCACGCTGGTCGCCACGCACCGCAGCCCCGCCACCGCGCAGCACACCGCGTCGCTGTCGGTGGACGCGCCGCAACTCTGGTGGCCCGCGGGTCACGGCACGCAGCCGCTGTACACGCTGCACACCCGGCTCGTCCGCGCCGACGGCACCGTGATCGACACGCAGCAGCGCCGACTCGGCCTGCGCCGGCTGCGGCTGGTGCAGGCGCCGGTGGCGGGCGAGGCGGGGCGCAGCTTCGTGTTCGAGGTCAACGGGGTCGAGATCTTCTGCGGCGGCGCGAACTGGATCCCCGACGACAACCTGCTCAACCGCATCACCCCGGCGCGTTACCGCGAGCGCGTGCAGCAGGCGGTAGACGCCAACCTCGTGATGCTGCGTGTCTGGGGCGGCGGCATCTACGAGGACGATGCCTTCTTTGATGCCTGCGACGCGCTGGGCGTGCTGGTGTGGCAGGACTTCGTCTTCGCCTGCGGCCTGTACCCGGCGCACCCGGCGTTTGTCGCCAGCGTCGAGGCCGAGGCCCGCGCCGCCATCACCCGGCTGCGCCACCGCGCCAGTCTCGCGCTCTGGTGCGGCAACAACGAGGACTACATGCTCGCCGAGGCCGTCGGCGCCTACGGGCCGGGCGGCGACCTCTCGCGCTTCGAGGCCAGAGCGATCTACGAACAGGTGCTGCCGACGCTGTGCCACACGCTAGACCCCGGCCGCCCCTACTGGCCCGGCAGCCCGTACACCGCCAGCACGGGGTCGGACACGACCGTGGCGGGCAGCGGCGTGCGTCCTTCGCAAGACCCCACCATCGGCGACCGCCACAGCTGGGAGGTCTGGCACCAGCTCATGCTGCCGTACCAGCGCTACGCCGAGGTCGGCGCGCGCTTCGTCAGCGAGTTCGGCATGCAGTCGCACCCGTCGATGGCGGTGCAGGAACAGGCGATTCCCGCCGAGGAACGGTTTCCCGGCAGCCGCACGCTGCAGTGGCACAACAAGGCGTTCTCGCCCGTCGGCGCGGACGGCCACCGCCGGCTGGCCGTCTACCGTGCCGACACGCTGCGCCACCCGGACACGCTGGCCGCCGAGGTCCACGCAACACAGTTCGTGCAGGCCGAAGCGCTGCGCCACGCCTACGAAGTCTTCCGCCGCCGCTGGCAGACCGCCGGCGCGCGGGGCTGCGGCGGCGCGCTGGTGTGGCAGCTGAACGACTGCTGGCCGGTGACGAGCTGGGCCATCGTGGACAGCGCCGGCACGCCCAAGCCGGCCTGGTACGCGGTCCGCCGCGCGATGGCGCCCCTGGCCTGCGCGGCGCGGCGCGGGGCGTCGGGCGTGGCGGCCTGGGCGATGCACGCGGGCGTGCAGCCGCTGGCCGTGCAGGCGCGCTGGCAGTTGCACACGGTCGACGGCGACGTGGTCGATGACGTGACCACCGGCGTGACGCTGACCGCCAATGCGACCACCGAGCTGGTGCCGCCGTCGACGTGGTCCGCCGATCCGGAGCGGCCGCTGATCGCCTCGCTGGTGCTCATCGACACCGCGGGCGGGTCGGTCGCCCGCGCCCACGCCTGGCCGGAGCCCTACCGCTGGCACCGCTTCCCCGACCCCGCACTGCAGATCGCCACCGACGCGGACGGCACCGTCACCGTGCAGGCGACGCGGCCCGCCAAGGGCGTCTGGCTGGACGTGCCCGGCAGACCCGAGGCGCGGTTCGAGGACAATTTCCTCGACCTGCTGTCCGGCGAGGCACGGCAGCTGCGGTTGACCGGTGCGTCGGTGGCGGCCGATGGAATCCTCGCGACCTGTCTCAATACGCTGCAGGACCCTCCGGCGTGACCGGCTTCCCACTGCCATGAGCACCATCAAGGATGTCGCCCGACTGGCCGGCGTGGGCGTGGCAACCGCCTCGCGCGCCCTGTCCGGCAACGGCTCGGTCTCCGAGGCCACCGCCCGGCGCGTGCGCGACGCTGCCACCGCGCTCGACTACCGCCCGTCCGTCACCGCCCGGGCGCTGTCGTTGCAGCAATCCAACGCCATCGGCGTCTATGTCCCGGGTTTCGATGGCCATTTCTACTCCGGCATCGTCTCCACCATCGACGGCGTGCTGCGCTCGGTCGGGCGCCACATGATCGCGGCGAGCGGCTGCGGCATCGGCACGACCCGCCAGCTCGACCTCGACGGCATCGACTTCCTGATCGGGCGGGACTGCGACGGCCTGATCGTCGCCTCCAACAGCCTGGACGACGACGATCTGGAGCGGCTGATGGAGCGCGTGCCCACCCTGGTGGCGATGAACCGCAAGCTCACCGTGCACGGCGACAACACCTTCTGCGCCGACCACCACGCCGGGGGACGGCTGGCCGCCCGCGCGCTGCTGTCGCGCGGCCACCGCACCATCGCCACCGTGCGCGGCCCGCGCGACACCCCGGACAACGAGGCCCGCCTGAGCGGTTTCAACGACGAGCTGGCCCGCCACGGCCTGCGCGTCCTCCCCGAGCACAGCGCCGAGGGCAACTTCCTGCTGCCCAGCGGCGACGCGGCCGCCCGCGAGCTGCTGGCGGCCGCACCCGGCGGGCGACCCGCGTTCAGCGCGATCTTCGTCGCCAACGACGTGATGGCGCTGGCGCTCATCAGCCGGCTGGTGCAGGCCGGGCTGCGTGTGCCCGAGGATGTCTCCGTGCTCGGCTACGACGACGACGAATTCGCGCCCTACACCTCCCCGCCGCTGACCACGATCCGCATCCCCACGGCCAGCGTGGCGACCAACGCCTGCCGGCACCTCCTCAACCTCTGCTACGGGCTGGACCTGCCTGTCACACGCGACTTTCCGCCCGAAGTCGTCTGGCGTGCCTCGGTCGGCCCGGGCCCGCACCCACCGATGGAATTCTCATGACCTCCGCTTCCGCGACACGTTCCGCCGCCCTGCCGATCGGCATCATCGGCTGCGGCAACATCTTTCCCGCCTACCTGAAGACGCTGCAGCGCTGCCGCCGCGTGCGCATCGTCGCCATCGCCGACGCCAACGCCGCCCTGGCCGCGAGCCGCGCCGCCGAGCACGGTCTGGCCACGCTGTCCATCGACGACCTGCTCGCCAGCGAGGCGCAGATCATCCTCAACCTCACGCCGCCGCAGGCGCACCACGCCGTCGGCCTGCGCGTGCTGAACGCCGGCAAGCACTTCTTCACCGAGAAGCCGCTGGCCGCCAGCTTCGAGCAGGGGCTGGAGCTGGTCGAGCTGGCGCGCGCCAAGGGCCTGCGGGTCGGCTGCGCGCCGGACACCTTCCTCGGCGCGGCCGGGCAGGCGCTGCGCGCGCTGGTGGACGCCGGCACGGTCGGCGCGATCCGCCACGGCACGGCGCAGTTCATGAACCACGGCCCCGACCACTGGCACCCGAACCCCGCCTTCTTCTACCAGCCGGGCGGCGGGCCGCTGCATGACGTGGGCGTCTATTACCTGACGCACCTGGTGAACCACCTCGGCCCGGTCGCCAGCCTGACCTCGACCAGCCACACCACGCACAACCCGCGCACGGTTCCGCTCGGCCCGCGCGCCGGCGAGCAGTTGCCGGTGGCGGTTCCGACGCACGTGGTCACGCAGCTCAGCTTCGCCAGCGGCGCGCACATCGTGCTGACCTCCAGCTTCGACGTCTGGCGCCACACCCACACGCCGATGGAGCTCTACGGCGACGACGGCACCCTGCTCGGCGCCGACCCGAACCAGTTCGGCGGCACCGTGCGCCACAACCGCCAGACCGGCGAATTCGAGCGCGCACCCGGTGGGCGGCCGTACACCACCAACAGCCGCGGCATCGGCCTGGTCGACATGGCGCTGGCGATCCAGGAAAACCGCCCGCACCGCTGCAGCGCCGAAATGGCCCTGCACGTGCTGGAGGTCATGGACCGCGCCCTCGACGCCGGCCGCACCGGCCAGCGCATCCCCCTCACCACCGGCTGCGAGCGCCCGGCGCCGCTGACGGGCAAGCTGTTCTAGGAGCCTGATGATGAAACTCTCCGTCCAGATCTATTCCCTGCGCGACGCAGGCGACCTCGACACCCAGCTCGCGCTGGCCCGCGCCGCCGGCTTCAAGTGGATCGAGTCCGTTGCCAGCCACGGCCTGCCGCCCGACGAATTCGCCGCCAAGGTGGCCGCGCATGGTCTGCGCGTGTCGTCGATGCACGTCAGCCTGGCGATGGTCGAGCACGACCTGCCCCGCGTGATCGAGACCTGCCACGCCACCGACTGCCGGCTGGCGATCATGCCCTGGCTGCCCATGGGCGAGCGCCCGGCCACGGCCATCGGGTGGCAGGCACTCGGCGCCCGGCTGGCCAAGGTCGGCGACACGCTCAACGCCGAAGGCCTGCGGCTGGCCTACCACAACCACGAGTTCGAGTTCCTGCAGTACAACGGCCGCACCGCGCTCGACTGGATCTTCAGCACCGCCAGCGCCCAGCAGCTCGGCTGGGAGGCGGATCTGGGCTGGGTCGCCCGCGCCGGACTGGACCCGATGGCGGCGATCGAGCCCTACGCCGACCGCCTCGTGGCCATCCACACCAAGGACATCGCCACACCCGGCACGGCGGCCGACGAAGACGGCTGGTGTGCGCTGGGACAGGGCATCGTGCCGTGGCCGGCCCTGCTGGCCGAACTGCAGAAGCGCGTGAGCCTGTTCGTGCTCGAACACGACAAGCCCAAGGACCATGCGGCGATGCTGAAGACCAGCTTCGACTTCATGCACCAGCAGCTGATCGCCAACTGAGCGATGCAGCAGGAGAACGGCATGAGCACCACTTCCCCGATCCGCGGCCCCGGCGTCTTCCTGGCGCAGTTCGCGGGCGATGCCGCACCGTACGACACGCTCGACGGCCTGGCGGGCTGGGCGGCCGGCCACGGCTACGCGGGCGTGCAGATCCCGAGCTGGGACACGCGCCTGATCGACCTCGCGCTGGCGGCCGAGAGCCAGACCTACTGCGACGATCTGTGCGGCCGGCTCGCCGACCACGGCCTGCAGATCACCGAGCTGTCCACGCACCTGCAGGGCCAGCTCGTCGCGGTGCACCCGGCCTATGACGCGCCGATGGACGCGTTCGCCCCCGAAGCGGTGCGCGGCAAGTACGCCGAGCGCACCGAATGGGCGAAGCAGCAACTGCACCTCGCCGCCAAGGCGTCGCAGCGGCTCGGACTGACCGCGCACGCGACCTTCAGCGGTGCACTCGCGTGGCCCTACCTCTACCCGTGGCCGCAACGCCCGGCCGGGCTGATCGAGGCGGCGTTCGACGAACTCGCGGCACGCTGGCGGCCGATCCTCGATGCCTTCGACGAGGCCGGTGTCGATGTCTGCTACGAGGTCCATCCGGGCGAAGACCTCTGCGACGGGGCGAGCTACGAGATGTTCCTGGAGCGCGTGGGCAACCACCCGCGCGCCAACCTGCTGTACGACCCGAGCCACTTCGTGCTGCAGCAGCTCGACTACCTCGCCTACATCGACTGCTACCACGCGCGCATCAAGGCCTTCCACGTCAAGGACGCCGAGTTCCGCCCGACCGGCAAGCAAGGGGTCTACGGCGGCTTCCAAGGCTGGAAGGACCGCGCCGGCCGCTTCCGCTCGCTCGGCGACGGGCAGGTGGATTTCCGCGCCATCTTCAGCAAGCTGACCCAGTACGGCTACACCGGCTGGGCGGTGCTGGAGTGGGAATGCTGCCTCAAGCACCCGGAGCAAGGGGCGGCGGAAGGCGCGCCCTTCATCCGCGAGCACCTGATCCGCGTGGCCGACAAGGCCTTCGACGACTTCGCCGCCAGCGGCACCGACGACGCCACCAACCGCCGCATGCTCGGCCTGGAGCCCCGCGCATGAGCCCGACCGCGACCCCGCGCCGCCTGCGGCTGGGCATGGTTGGCGGCGGGCAAGGCGCATTCATCGGCGCCGTGCACCGCATCGCGGCGCGGCTCGACGACGACTGGGAACTGGTGGCGGGCGCGCTGTCGTCGGACCCGGAACGGGCGCGTGCCAGTGGCGCCGAGCTGCGCATCGACCCGGACCGCTGCTACAGCGACTTCCGCGCCATGGCGCTCGCCGAAGCCGCCCGGCGCGAGAACAGCGGCGACGGCATCGACGCGGTGGTCATCGTCACGCCGAACCACCTGCACTTCCCCATCGCCTGTGCCTTCATCGAGGCCGGCATCCACGTCGTCTGCGACAAGCCGCTGACGACCAACCTCGCCGATGCGCAACAACTGCAGGGGCTCGTCCGCCAGCACGGCGTGCGGCTGTGCCTGACGCACAACTACAGCGGCTACCCGCTGATCCGCGCGGCGCGGGCGCTGGTCGAGGCCGGCGAGCTGGGCGAGGTGCGCCTCGTGCAGGTCGAGTACGCGCAGGACTGGCTCGCCCAGCCGCTCGAAGACTCCGGCCAGAAGCAGGCCGCCTGGCGCACCGACCCCGCGCTGGCGGGCCCGGCCGGCTGTCTCGGCGACATCGGCACGCACGCGGCACAGCTCGCCGAGTTCGTCACCGGCCTCGCACCGCAGCAGCTCAGCGCCGAGCTGACCACCTTCGTGCCCGGCCGGCGCGTCGATGACCATGTGCAGGTGCAGCTGCGCTATGCGAACGGCGCACGCGGCCTGCTCTGGGCCAGCCAGATCGCGACGGGCGAGGAGAACCACCTGCGGCTGCGCGTCTACGGCACGAAGGCCGCGCTGCACTGGGACCAGGAATCGCCCAACGCGCTGACCTGGCAGCCCGCCGGCCAGCCGGCGCAGCGCCTGACGCGCGGCATGGCGTCGCTGCCGGCCGTGGCCGCCGCCGCGACCCGCACACCCGGCGGCCATCCCGAGGGCTACCTCGAAGCCTTCGCCCAGCTCTACCGCGACTTCGCCAGCGACCTGCGCCATCTCGAACGCCCGGCCAGCGTGCCCGGCGTGGACGACGGCGTGCGCAGCCTCGCCTTCGTGGAAACGGTCCTCGCCAGCGCCAGCCGCGACGGCGCCTGGACGGCCCTGGCCGCCTGATCGCCTGATCGCCTACACCCCGTCATGCCCGCGCACGCAGGCACCCACGCCACCCCACCCGCCCGCCTCCCCATGACCACCCCCGACATCCCCGCCCTGCTCGACGCCCTGACGCTCGAAGAACAAGTCAGCCTGCTCACCGGCGCCGACTTCTGGTGCACCGTTGCCATCCCGCGGCTGGGCATCCCGGCCGTCAAGGTCACCGACGGCCCGAACGGCGCCCGCGGCGGCATCTTCAACGGCGGCCCGCAGACCGCGTGCTTTCCCGCCGCCATCGCGCTCGGCGCGACCTGGGACCCCGCGCTGATCGCCGAAGCCGGCCACGCGCTGGCCGAGGAATCGCGCCTCAAGGGCGCTGGCGCCCTGCTCGCCCCGACCGTCAACCTGCACCGCTCGACGCTCAACGGCCGCAACTTCGAGTGCTACTCGGAAGACCCGTACCTGACCGGCGAGATCGCCTGCGGCTACATCCGCGGGCTGCAGGACCACGGCGTGGCCGCAACGATCAAGCACTTCGTCTGCAACGACAGCGAGGTGGAGCGCATGTCGATCGACTCGCAGGTCGAGGAGCGCACGCTGCGCGAGCTGTACCTGGTGCCGTTCGAGAAGGCGGTCAAGGAAGCCGGCGTGCAGGCAGTGATGACCTCGTACAACCGCATCAACGGCGACTTCGCGGCCGACCATGCGCCGCTGGTGCGCGACGTGCTGCGCGGCCAGTGGGGCTTCGATGGCCTGGTGATGTCGGACTGGTTCGCCGAGCACCACACGCACCAGTCCGCCACCGCCGGCATGGACCTGGAGATGCCCGGCCCGACCCGTCACCGGGGCGACGCGCTGGTGCAGGCGGTGCGCGAGGGCCGCGTGCCGGCCGAGGACGTGCGCGCCTGCGCCGGCCGCGTGCTGCAGTTCGTCGAGCGCCTGGGCGGCTTCGCGTCGCCCGGCATCCCCGACGAGCGCGCCGAGGACCGCCCCGAGCGCCGCGCGCTGATCCGCCGCCTCGGCGCGGCAGGCAGCGTGCTGCTGAAGAACGAGGGCGGCCTGCTGCCGCTGGCGGGCACGGCACGCACGATCGCGCTGATCGGCCCGAGCGCCGAGACCGCGCGCATCATGGGCGGCGGCAGCGCCAACGTGAACGCGCTGCACCGCATCACGCCGCGCGAGGGGCTCGAAGCGCAGACCGGTGCGGCGATCCTGGGCGTGGCCGGCGCCGACTGCTACCGCTGGGTGCCGGTGCTGCAGCAACCGATGGCGGTGACCTACTTCCACTCCACCGACCTGAGCGGCGAGCCGGCGCTGACGGTGACCTACCCGTCGAGCGAGAAGCTCTGGGCCGGCCATGTCGAGCCGGGCATCGATCCGCTGCACTTCTCGGCCCGCGCCTCGCTGCGCTTCCTGCCGCCGGCCGACGGCGACTACCAGATCTCGCTGACCAGCGCCGGCCTGTCGCGCGTGTTCTTCGATGGCGAGCCAGTCATCGAAGCCTGGGAGAGCTGGTCGCGCGGCGCGACCTACTTCACCTTCGGCTGCGACGAGCGCATCGTCAGCCGGCGGCTGCGCGCCGGCCAGCCGGTGGCGATCACGGCCGAGTTCTCGTCACCGACCGGCGTGGACGTGTCGTTCAAGGCGCTGCGGCTGGGGGTGCACCTGCCGCGCGGCGAAGCCGATCTGGCCGCCGCCGAGGCGGCCGCGCGCCAGGCCGACGTGGCGCTGGTGTTCATCGGCCTGAACGACGAGTGGGACTGCGAAGGCCTGGACCGCCCCGACATGGCGCTGCCGCACCAGCAGAACGCGCTGGTCGAGCGCGTCGTCGCCGCGAACCCGAACACCATCGTCGTGCTGCAGACCGGCGCGCCGGTGGAGCTGCCGTGGCTCGACCGGGTGCCGGCGGTGCTGCAGGCGTGGTACCCCGGCCAGGAGTGCGGCCACGCGATCGCCGACGTGCTGACGGGCCGCGCCGAGCCGGGCGGGCGGCTGTCGCAGACCTGGCCGAAGCGGCTGGCCGACGTCGTCACCTCCAGCGGCGATCCGCTGCGCTACCCCGGCGTGGACGGACGCGTGGTCTACGACGAAGGCGTGTTCATCGGCTACCGCCACCACGACACGCACGGCGTCGCGCCGATGTTCCCGTTCGGGCATGGCTTGTCCTACACCTCGTTTGCCTGGGGTGAGGTGCGCGTCGATCGCACCGAGATCGCTGCGGGGGGCAGCGTCACGGTGTCGGTGGACGTGACCAACACCGGCACACGCGCCGGCAGCGAGGTGGTGCAGCTCTACGTCGCCGACCCGGTCAGCGGCGTGGCGCGGCCGGCGCAGGAACTCAAGGGCTTCGCCAAGCTGCACCTGCAGCCCGGCGAGACGGCCACCGCGACCATCACGCTCGGGATGCGCGCCTTCGCGTGGTTCGACAGCGCGCGCGGCGGCTGGGTGGCCGAAGCGGGCGCGTTCGGGCTGCGGGCCGGGGCGTCGTCGCGGGACATCCGGGGCGAGGTCGCGGTGACGCTGGCAGGCGAATGGTTCGCGGCGGCCTGAGCCATGCTGATCCACAGCGCCTTGTTCTGGCTGCGGGAGGATCTCTCGGACGGGGAGCGGTCCCTGTTCGAGTCCGAGTTGCAGCGCCTGGCCGCGATTGCGTACCTGGAGCGCGGTTACGCCGGCCCCGCGGCCGCCACCGAACAGCGGGCGGTGACGGACAACACCTTCGGCTACGCCACCAGCCTGCACTTCAAGTCGATGGCGGACCACGCGTTCTACCAGACGCAGTGCCCGGACCACGCCCGGTTCATTGCGGTCTGCGCGCCGTTCTGGACGCGGGTGGTCGTGCATGACATCACGCCGCTGCCGGCGGGCTGAAGCCACAGCGGCGTAGAGTCCGCTGCCACGCCGACTCCATCCCTCGACCGCCATGTCCAGCTCCCCCGCCCCCCTGACCCTCCTGCCCCTCGGCTTCCCCTGGCCGACGCAGGATCCCTTCCTGTTCTGCGTCCACCACGACGACCACTATCCGAAAGGCAACGGCCAGTACGGCCCGGCGGCGTCGCTGGCAGGGCGCCAGATCGGCAGCGACTTCTCGTACCGCGACGGCTGGAGCATGTACCACGGCCAGTCCGTGCCCGGCTTCCCCGCCCACCCGCACCGCGGCTTCGAGACCGTCACGCTGGTGCGCACCGGCCGCATCGACCACGCCGACTCGATGGGCGCGGCCGCCCGCTACGGCGACGGCGACGTGCAGTGGCTGACGGCCGGGCGCGGCATCCAGCACAGCGAGATGTTCCCGCTGCTGTCCACCACCGCGCCGAACCCGCTCGACCTGTTCCAGATCTGGCTGAACCTGCCCGCCCGGAACAAGTTCGCCGCCCCGCACTTCACGATGCTCTGGGCCGGCGATGTGCCGCGCCGCACCGACACCGACGCAGCGGGCGCGACCACCGCGCTGGTCTGCGTGGCCGGCGCACCGGACGGCATGGCCACGCCGCCCAGCCCGCCGCCCGACTCCTGGGCCAGCGACCCGGGCGCCGACGTGGCGATCTGGACACTGAAGATGGCGCCAGGCGCGCGCTGGACCTTGCCCGCGGCCCGCGGCGGAGCCACGACGCGGCGCCGGCTCTACTTCTACAGCGGCGCCACGCTCACGGTGGATGGCCAGCCGGTGCCGGGCCACGCGGCGATCGACGTGCCGGCGGAGCGGGCCGTCGAGATCGTCAACAGCGCATCCGCGCCCGCCGAACTGCTGATGCTGCAGGGCCGCCCGATCGGCGAACCGGTGGCGCAGTACGGCCCCTTCGTGATGAACAGCGAGGCCGAGATCCGGCAGGCGTTCGCGGACTACCAGCGCACGCAGTTCGGCGGCTGGCAGTGGCCGGATGCGGCGCCGGTGCACGGCAGCGATCCGGCACGCTTTGCCCGCCAGGCCGACGGGCGCACGGAGCAGCCACCCGCCTGAGCGGGCCGGGCCGGTCGACGCATGGGCATGGCGGCTCGGGCGATCAGACCGGGATGCGCAGCACCTGACCCGGATAGATCTTGTCCGGGTGGCCCAGCATCGGCTTGTTGGCCTCGAAGATCTTCATGTAGGCGTTGGCGTTGCCGTACTCGGCCTTGGCGATGCCCGACAGCGTGTCGCCGCGCACGACAGTGTGGTAGCGCGACGCGTCGGCCGGCGCGGTGACGGTCAGCAGGTCGTTGACGCCGGTGACGCCAGCGACGTTGCCGCAGCACAGCAGGACCTTTTCCTTGGTGGCCTGGTCGGGCGCACAGCCGGAGACGGTGGCCTGGCAGGTGGTGCCGTCAAAGGCAACCTGCAGATTCTCGACATGCAGGCCCTGGGCGCCGATGTACTTCTCGATCGCAGCCGCGGCGCTGGCATTGGCCGCGGCGAGCTTTTCTTGCGCAGCGACCGGGTCGGCAGCGGCGGCGGCTTCAGCGGCGGCTTTTTCCGGGTTGTTGCTGCCGAAGAGCTTCTCGCCGGCATCCTTGATGAAACTCATCAATCCCATGGTCCTGGTTCCTTCTGCGTCTGCATCGGTGGGTACACAACGTGCCTTCATGGCGCGTCCATGTGGGTTATAGACGCACCACGATCACCTGACAAGCGTGACTTGTTTCACCTTAATCAGCCCCACATCGCGGTGCAGGGCTTGCAAAACCACGCCAGACGCCGGGTACTGCACGCGCGCTGGCGGTCGATCATCGGACGGCGGGATGCTCGGCCAGGGGCTGGCCACGGCCGAAGACGTCGGCGATCGGGCGCAGGTTGGCGTGTTCGCGCTCGCAGGTGGCCGGCTCCTCGGGGCAGGTGGCGAGGAAGTCGCGGCGGAAGGTGTCCAGCAGGCCCTGGTCGTGCAGCACGGTGGCCAGCACGTTCAGCGCATCGATGCGCTCGCCGTAGACCCCCGGGCGCACGCCCGCGCCGTGGAACAGCGTGGCGATGTTGTGGCGACCGGTGCGGTAGCCATCGCCCTGCGAGGTGTCGGTGGAGCCGTCCTCGTCGAAGGTGACGATGAGCAGGCTGTTGTGCGTGCGCGCCCAGGTGGCGTAGGGGCCGATGTGGCGGCGCAGCCAGTCGTCGGCATCGGCCAGCGAGGCGCTGTGGGCGTCGTGCTGCTCGTCGGGGACGACGATGGAGACGGTGGGCAGCGCCGAAAAGTCGAGCGGGCGGCCATGCTCGTCTTCGGCGAAGCCGCGCCAGCGGCGGCCGGTCGGGTCCTGCGTGGCCTGGACACCGAGGTTCACGTCGACCGGCAGCAGGAAACGGCGCTGCGCCTCGGGCACGGCACGCGGTGTGCGCGCGGGGCCGAAGTCGATCCAGTTGATCGCCGGGTTGTGCTTGCGGCGGTAGTGGTCGGTGAGCGGGTTGACATCGCCCTCGCCGTCCCACAGCGGGTGCGGCAGGCTCTCGGAGAAGCTCAGGAAGGTCTTGCCCGCCTGGCGCAGCGCGGCCCCGAGGTTGGCGGTGCCGAAGGGGCGGCGCTCGGCAGGAACCAGGTGGTTGCCGATGCCGGCGGGCTGGTCGTCGCGTCTGGCGGGCAGCGCATCACCGTTGCGGGCCATGCGCACGTCCGCACGGTAGGGCGACGTCGGATCGGAAAACCACGCGGGCAGCACGCCCTGGTGGCTCGCCGAGAACAGATAGAGGTAGTTGGGCTGGCTCGGTCGCGTCGACAGCGGCCCCTGGAAGCCGGCGGGGAGGCGCCGGTAGGGCGTCTCGGAGGCGTAGGCATTGGAGAAGCGCACGCCGTGCTGCGGATCGTCGGCGAGGCCGTTGAGGAAGGGCATCGCCGGGTTGCCCCAGATGCGCTGCTCGCCACCCGCATCAGCCGACCGGTTCTCGAGCACGACGAGCACGATGTGGTCGTAGGGTGCGGCACGGGCCGGCGTGGCCACTGCGCTCAATGTGGCCGCCAGAACGGCGCCCCAGGCCAGACGCTTCGCTGCTGTCACAGGCATCACAGACTCTCCGGAATCGCAACCATCGCAGGGAAAAAAACCGTCCCACAAGCGAAAACGCCAACCGGTGGCGGTTGGCGTCTTGGCATTGCACGAATCAGGTGGTGCGCCCGGCTGGGATCGAACCAGCAACCCTTGGCTTCGGAGGCCAATACTCTATCCATTGAGCTACGGGCGCAGCGAACGAGATTCTAGCAGTGATCCGAACGCAGCATGCACGCAACACGATCAAGATGCATCCGGCCCTTATAATTCGCAGGTTTTGCGCACCCTGCCTGCCCTGCACGCGAACAGTGCCCACACCGCGTTCACCAGCCCCGAGGAACCCATGAGCCAAGCCCACGACGAGCACGAAACTCCGATCAAGACCCCCAAGCAACTCATCCTGGCGGTGATCTTTGCGTTTCTGGTGCCGATCTTCGCGATTGTCCTGCTGGTGAAGAACGTGGGCAGCGACACCCGCTCCGGCGCAGGGGCCGATGCGCTGAGCGCAGAAGCCACCGCCACCCGCATCCAGCCGGTCGGCGCGGTGACCATCAAGCTCGAAGGCGGTCCGCTGAAGACCGGCGAAGAAGTGTTCAAGGGCCAGTGCACGGCCTGCCACTCCGCCGGACTGGCGGGTTCGCCGAAGTTCGGGGACGCGGGCGCCTGGGGCCCGCGCATCACCAAGGGCTACGAAGCGCTGCTGACCTCGGCCCTCAAGGGCAAGGGCGCGATGGGCGCACAGGGCGGTGGCGATTTCAGCGATCTGGAAGTCGGCCGTGCCGTGGTCTACATGGCCAACGCCGGTGGCGCCAAGTTCGAAGAGCCGAAGGCGGCCGCCGCACCGGCCGACGCCGCGTCGAAGTAATCCAGCAGCAGCACAGGCACACCCCGGTTCCCCGAGAGCCAGAAAGACAGAAGCCGGTCATCGACCGGCTTTTTTCATGCCTGTCGATGCCCGCATTCAGGCCGGCGCTGCTGCGGACTGAGGTGGTAGCCGAAGCGGGTCGGCAACTCGGCGAACGGCACCTCCTGCGGTCGCCAGATGCCGCAGACCACCGCATCCGCCGCCGCGTCCATGTCGGCCGAACGCACCAGGCCGAGGCCGATCGGCGTGTGCAGGAACAACCGCCCGTGCTCGTCGAGCAGCGCGGCCTCCACCGAGGAGACCGGATGGCCCGTGTGCGTCTCGACCAGGAAGGCACCGTCCACCTGCTGCACGCCGAACACCCAGGGCGCGGCCTCCAGTTCGACGAAGACCTTCTGCGGACCGTTCTGGAAGAACCAGCCCCCCTCGGCATCGGCCTGGTAGTTGCGGCCGATGAAGGCGCGCAGCTTGTCGTGCAGGATGCGGCTGCCCTTGACGCGCGGAAACGGGCCGGCCGCCTGCGTGCGGTCGTCGCGCATGTACCAGTCGCCGCGCACATCGAGCGCGAGCCAGCCCCGGCAATCGGGCACGCCGGGCCACTTCTCCAGGGCCGCCTTCACGATGTCATCCATGCCGCGGATCTTGCCTCAGTTCAGCGCAGCGCGGACGGCCAGCGGGCGCCGAGTTGCGCCCGCATCCAGCCCATCACGGCCCGCGGCAGGCCGCGCACGTCCCCGGGCAGCGGCCCGGCCGCGAACCCGACATGTCCGCCATGGTCCGGCTGCCACAAGGTGACGTGGCGGCCGACCTCGTGGGCGCCAGGCAGGCTGGCGGCGGGCACGAACGGATCGTTGCGCGCATTGATGACCAGCGCGGGAAGGCGGATGTCGGCCAGATGCGGCTTGGCGGAGGCGCGGCGCCAGTAATCCTCGGTGTCGCGGTAGCCGTGCAGCGGTGCGGTGAAGAGGTTGTCGAAGGCATGGAGGTCGCGCGCCTGGCGCAGCCGCTCGGCGTCGAACAGACCGGGATGCTGCGCGAGCTTGGCGAGCGCTTTGGGCTTCATGGTGCGCAGGAACATCGGCGTGTAGAGGTAGCGGTTCAGGCCGCGCCCGATCGCGTGGCCTGCCGCGGCCAGATCGATCGGCGAACACACCGCCGCCACCGCCTGCACCACACGCTCCGCCTGCGCACCCGACTCCTGCGCCCAGCGCAGCAGCGCATTACCGCCCAGCGAGACACCGACCGCGACGACCGGACCGCCACCAGCGTGCGACGCGCGGATCCGGTCCAGCATCCAGCCGATCTCGGCGTGGTCGCCCGAGTGGTAGGCGCGCGGCGCCAGATTCAGCTCGCCCGAGCAGCCCCGAAAATGCGGCACCGCGTAACGCCAGCCGTGGCGGCGCGCCCAGTCGGCGAAGGCCAGCGCGTAGTGGCTGCGGGAGGAGCCTTCCAGTCCGTGGAAGAGCACCAGCAGGCCCGCGCCCTGCCAGGCCGGCTCGACCAGCCAGTCGATGTCGACGAAGTCGGCGTCCGGCGTGGTGTGGCGCTCGCGGCGGTAGACCACGGGATCGGCCCGGTCGTGGCTGCGCGAGAACAGCGCCGGCCAGACGGTCTGTGCCTGGCCGCCGGGCAACCAGACCGGGGCGGGGTCGAGCGTCAACTCAGTGCAGCATCGAGGGTTCGTCGCTGAATTCCTGCACCTGGCGCGGGCTGCCGGGACTGGCATGGTGGGCCAGCAGGCGCCAGCCCTGCGGCGTCTTGACGAAGAGGTTGGTGGCCAGCACATAAAGGTGCTGCGGCCCCTCGGGCGTGGTCGTGCGGAACTCTTCGAGCACATGGTGCACGGCAAATCCCCCCGCCACGATGCGGCGGACCTGCGAGACACGGGCATCAACGTTGCCATGGGCGAACAGGCTCTCGAAGGCCGCCCGGATCGCCTGTGCGCCGACCAGCCGCGGTCCGCCCGGATGGATGCAGGCGATGTCCTCGTCGTCGGACCAGACGGACATCACGCGTTCGAGGTCGGCGTGCTGCAGGGCCTCGTAGAACTGGGCTTCCGTCTCGTCGGGGGTGGCCATCAGGACGGCTTGCAGGGGTTTGACGCGGGGCATGGGAGTCCTTCAGCGGAAGACGACGGTCTTGCGGCCGTTGAGCAGCACGCGGTGCTCGACATGCCAGCGCACGGCACGCGCCAGCACCACGCATTCCACGTCGCGCCCGACGGCGGTGAAGTCCTCGGGGCTGAGCGTGTGGTCCACGCGCTCGACGTCCTGCTCGATGATCGGGCCTTCGTCGAGGTCGGCGGTGACGTAGTGCGCGGTGGCGCCGATCAGCTTCACGCCGCGGTCATGCGCCTGGTAGTAGGGCTTGGCGCCCTTGAAGCTGGGCAGGAAGCTGTGGTGGATGTTGATCGCCCGGCCCTGCAGGAAGGCGCAGAACTCGGGGCTGAGGATCTGCATGTAGCGCGCCAGTACCACGAGGTCGATGCACTCGCGGGTGAAGAGCGCCTCGATCTGCTGTTCCTGCTCGCGCTTGGCGGCGGCCGGGCTGCCGGTGGGCAGCGGCAGGTGGTGGAAGGCGATGCCGTAGCTGGCGGCCAGATCGGCAAAGTCGGGGTGGTTCGAGACGATGGCGGGGATGTCCACGCCGAGCTGCCCGCTCTTCCAGCGGAACAGCAGGTCGTTGAGACAATGGCCGTGCTTGCTGACCATCAGCATCAGGCGAGGCTTGCGCGCCAGGCTGCGAACCTGCGCGGTCATGCCGAACTGCTGGCGGGTGTGGCTGAACAGGCGGTCGAGGGTCGCGGCGTCGCCGAGGTGCTCGGGCGCGTCGAAGTGGACGCGCATGAAGAACAGCCCGGTCGCGTCCTCGCCGAGGACATCGCCGAACTGCTGCGAGTCGATGATGTTGCAGCCTGCCTGGTAGAGCAGGCCGGAGACGGCGTGGACGATGCCCTTGGCATCGGGGCACGAGAGGGTGAGGACAAAGTCGCGGTGCATCGGCATGGTGGGCCGGATTCTACGCAGCCACCATGGCGCGTGTGTGGCCTCTAGAATCCGCCGACTTCCACGAGGACCCGCGAATGGCAGCGACTTCCCCAGAACGTGCGCAGGAATTGGCAGATCTCCTCGCCAGAACGGGTCTGGGCGACCGAGCCGCCTTTTCCACGCTCTACCAGCGCACCAGCGCGCATCTGCTCGGGGTGATCCTGCGTATCCAGCGGCAGAGAGATCTCGCCGAAGATCTCCTCCAGGAGGTCTACGTGAACGTCTGGCGCAGCGCATCGAGCTTCGATGCCAGCCGCGCCCAGGCGCTGACCTGGCTGTCGAGCGTGGCGCGCAACCGCGCCATCGACAGCCTGCGCCGGCGCCAGACCGAACCGGAGACCGTCAGCACCCACCGCCCAGGGAGGGAGGACGAGGAAGACCACGACATGTTGCAGGATTTCGCCTCCGATGACCCCGACCCCCAGACGCTGTTCAGCAACGCCGTCGAAGCCCGCGCCGTGCGGGTCTGCATGGACGCCCTGAGCACCGACCAGAAGCAGAGCCTGGCACTGGCCTTCTACCAGGGCCTGTCGCACGCCGAGGTGGCCGAGCAGATGACGCAGCCGCTGGGCAGCGTGAAGAGCTGGGTGCGCCGCGGCCTGCTGGCGCTGCGCAGCTGCCTGGAGCGCGCCGGCTTCGGGGGCGATGCCGGGCCGGCCGTCGCCACCGTCCACGGACCGCGGGGCTGAGCCATGGACTACAGCCGCCGTGAACTGAGCGATCGCCTGGCCGCCGAATATGTGCTGGGCACCCTGCGCGGAGGCGCACGCCGCCGCTTCGAAGCCCTGCTGCCGGCGCACCCCGGCTTGCGCAGCGCCGTCTGGCGCTGGCAGGACCGGCTGGTGCCGCTGACCGCGAGCGTGCCGCCGGTGACCCCGTCGCCCGCCGTGTGGCGCGGCATCGAGCAACGGCTCTTCGGAGACACCGCGACCGCGGATGCCCCGGCCTCGGTGCAGCAGCGCATCACCCGCTGGTGGGAGCGCCTCGGACTCTGGCAGGGCCTGGCCGGGGCGACCAGCCTGGCCACGCTGGCGCTGGCCGTGGCGCTGACCCTGCCTGGTCCGGTGCAGCCGCCGGTCGTGGTGGTGATGGGCACCGAGCAGGGGCCGGCGAGCTTTGTCGCCAGCGTCGGCGCCGATGGTCGCAGCCTGGTGCTCAAGCCGCTGGCGGGCGTGACGGTGACGGCCGCGCAGGCGCTGGAGCTGTGGGCCGTGCCGCCGAAGGGCGCGCCGCGCTCGCTGGGGCTGGTGTCGAGCCAGGGCGCCACCACCGTGCTGCGCGAGCACCTGCTGCAGGGCACCGCCGCCTTCGCCGTCAGCGTCGAGCCGCCGGGCGGGTCACCGACCGGCGCGCCGACCGGGCCGGTGGTCTCGGTGGGTCACCTGGAACTCTGAGACGCAACGGCAGCCGCCGCCGCCTCGACCCGCGCCCATAGCGCCCGGCGGACCCGCTCGGGCGCCACTTCGGTCAGGCAGCGCGTGTGGCCGAGCGGACAGACCCGCTCGAAGCACGGCGCGCAGTCCAGCTTCCGCTCTGTCTTCAGCCAGATCACCTCGGCGCGGGCGTTCAGCGGCGGGGTGTGCTCAGGGCTGGTCGAGCCGAAGACGGCGACCTGCGGCAATCCGAAGGCCGCCCCGACGTGCATCAGTCCGGAATCGTTGCTGACGAGCCCGCGGGCGCCCGCGATCAGCGCCATCGCGGCATCGAGCGAGGTCTTGCCGGCCAGCACGCGGCAGCCGGCGCCGGCCTGGCGGGCGATGTCCTCGGCCAGCGCCGCTTCCTTGCCGGAGCCGAGCAGGACGACCGGCTGGCCGCTGTCCGCGTGCAGCGCGCGGGCCAGATCGGCGTAGTGGGCGGCGGGCCAGCACTTGGCGGGGCCGTATTCCGCGCCGGGGGCCAGCACCCAGTAGGCACCAGCCTGCAGGCCGTGGGTCTGCAGGACCGCCGCAACCCGCTCGACCGGCAGGCGCATCACTGGATTGGCGACAGCGTTCGCGGTCGAGGTCGCCGCCGCGCCCTCCCCGGCCAGCGCACGGTAGAACGCCACCATCGGCGGGCGCTGTTCCGCGGGCGCCGGTCGGCGGTCGTTGAGCAGCAGGTAGCGCCCCTCGCCGTGGTAGCCGACGCGGTGCGGGATGCGCGCAAACCAGGGCAGCAGCGCCGACTTGAGCGAGTTGGGCAGCACGTAGGCGTGCGCGAAACGCCCGCGCCATGACCGGCCCAGCGCGCGCCGGGCCTTCCAGTCGAGACGACCGTGCGCGAACGGCAGGTCGATCACCTCGGCCACCTCCGGCATCGCCCGGTAGACCGGCGACACCCAGGGCAGCGCCGCCACGCTCAGCACCTCGCCACGCGCAGCCAGCGCCGCGACCAGCGGCTGGCTCATCACCGCGTCGCCGATCCACTGCGGCGCGATGACCAGCGACCGGTTCATGTCAGACAGAACGACCGGCTCAGTGGTGCGCGTGGATCTTCTCGCCGGCCTTCAGGCGGTAGACGGTGCCGCAATACGGGCACTTGCCTGCGCCGTCGTGGCTCAGGTCGATGTAGACCTTGGGGTGGCCGCTCCAGAGCGTCTGCTTCGGGTTCGGGCAGAACACGACGCCCGGCCCGTGCAGGTCCGAGGCGAGCACTTCCACGACGGCGGCGGCTTGGTTGGTGTCACTCATGACTGGAATCTCCTCGAATCGGGTCAGACCGGCTCAGACCGGGGTCAGCCACTCGGCGTACTTGGGATTGCGGCCACCGACGATGTCGAAGAAGGCTGCCTGGATCTTTTCGGTGATCGGGCCACGCGAGCCGCTGCCGAGCTCGATCCGGTCGAGTTCACGGATGGGGGTGACTTCGGCGGCGGTGCCGGTGAAGAAGGCCTCGTCGCAGATGTAGACCTCGTCGCGGGTGATGCGCTTTTCCACCACCTTCAGGCCCAGGTCGGTGCAGATCGAGAAGATCGTGTTGCGCGTGATGCCGTTGAGGGCACCGGCCGACAGGTCGGGCGTGTAGACGACGCCGTTCTTGATGACGAACAGGTTCTCGCCCGCGCCCTCGGAGACAAAGCCGTTCGCGTCGAGCAGCATCGCCTCGTCGTAGCCATCCTCGGTCGCTTCCATGTTGGCCAGGATCGAGTTGGTGTAGTTGCTCACCGCCTTGGCCTGCGTCATCGTGATGTTGACGTGGTGGCGGGTGTAGCTGCTGATCTTGACGCGGATGCCGCGCTTCAGGCCCTCTTCGCCCAGGTAGGCGCCCCACGGCCAGGCGGCGACCATCAGGTGGACGGTGTTGCCCTTGGGGCTGACGCCGAGCTTCTCCGAGCCGATCCAGGTCAGCGGACGCAGGTAGCAGCTCTCCAGCTGGTTCTCGCGCACGACGGCCTTCTGCGCCTCCATCACCTCCTCGAACGAGAAGGGGATCTTCATGCGCAGGATCTTGGCGCTGTTGAACAGGCGCTCGGTGTGTTCGCGCAGGCGGAAGATCGCCGTGCCGTCGGGCGTCTTGTAGGCGCGCACGCCTTCGAACGCGCCGCAGCCGTAATGCAGCGTGTGGGACAGGACGTGGATCTTGGCGTCGCGCCAGTCCACCAGTTGTCCGTCCATCCAGATCTTTCCGTCTCGGTCGTGCATCGACATGGTGATTGTTGGCCTCGGTGGGCTACAGGTCGGGGTGCGAGATTGTACGGGTCGAGAGCTTGAAATTCACCATCGCGCGCAGCCGGTTGGGCGCCACCGGCCGGGCCAGCAGGTGGATGCCCGGCTCGGTGGCGGGCGGACCGTCGCCCTCCCCGTCGCTCAGCAACACGGCGGGCAGCGCCGCGCCGAACACCTGCCGCAGGGCCCGGACGAGATCGCATCCGCCACGCTCGTGCGCTGGCGTGCGCCCGATCAGCACCAGATCCGGCAGGCGGGCCTGGCTGGTGGCCCAGTCGAGCACCTGCGCCGCGGTGCAGAAGGCGCTGACCTGTGCGCCCCAGGCCTGCAGCATGGCACCGGGGCCGTCGGGGCTGGCATCCAGTTCGGCGCCGACCAGCACCACATGCCGCCCGGCCAGCGTCGGGCCGGTCCAGGCCGGGGTGGCGGCCGGCGGTGCGGCCGCCAGCTCCGCCAGTTCGTCTGGCTGCGCGGCACTGCTCAGCGGCAGCAGCAGGCTGAACACCGTGCCATGCCCCAGGCGCGAACGCACGCTCAGCGGTGCACCGAGCAGTTCCGCCAGCCGCCGCCCGATGGCCAGCCCGAGGCCAAGGCCCTTGCGCGACGACGCCTCCGGCCCGGCAGACACACGGACCTGGTAGAACTCGTCGAAGATGCTCGGCAGCAGGCGGTCGTCGATGCCCAGCCCCGTGTCCCAGACCTGGATCAGCAGGCGCCCGGCACGGGTGCGGCAACTCACCAGGATCCCGCCATCCTCGGTGTAGCGGATGGCGTTGGACACCAGATTGCGCAGGATGCGCTCCACCAGCAACGGATCGGCCCGCACCGCGTGGCGCCCGCCGACAAACCCGAGTCCGAGCCCCTTGTCGAAGGCCTGCGGCTCGAAGTGCAGTTTCAGCCGCGCGTACAACTCGCGCATGTAGAACAGGCGGGGCTCGACCACGATGGCGCCGCTGTCGATGCTGGTCAGGTCGAGCAGCTTGTCGAACAGCGCCTCCAGCGCATCGACCGACTCGCCGATGCGGGCGATGGTCGGTGCCAGCACCGCGGCCTGGTTGCGCAGGCGCAGCGACTCGGTGAACAGCACCAGCGCATGCAGCGGCTGGCGCAGGTCATGGCTGGCAGCGATGAAGAACTGGGTGCGCGCCCGGGTGGCGGCCTCGGCTTCGAGGCGGGCCTCCTCCGCGATGTCCTTCTCGGCCGCCAGTTGCGCGGCCAGCAACTCGGAGTGCTGCTGGGACGACAGCAGCCGGAGAAAGAACTTGCGCTGGTGGTGCCCCACCAGCGCAATCCCGAGGACCACACCCGTCACCACCAGCCCCGCCACCCAGGGCGAGAAAGACAGGGGCGGCCGGCCGCCGACATCCGGCAGGACCACCAGTTGCCAGACCGCGGCCGCCGCGATGCAACCGGCGCCGAACAGCGTGGCCCAGTGCCCGGCCGCGGCCGAGCCGATGGTCAGGCAGGCCAGCAGCGCCAGCAGTCCGGCCCGCTGCAGTTCGTTGCCCAGGGGATAGAGCCAGAACAGGGCCAGTGTCCAGATCCCCGCGCAGGACAGGGTCGAGCACGCCCAGCGGCGGTGCCACATCGGCCAGTCGGTCAGGGGCGGCACGGGCTGGGCGACATGGACCCGGTGCAGCCACCAGCGCCAGCCCCAGGCCAGCCCCGCCAGCAGCAGCCAGCCCGACAGCGCGTTCAGCCGCTGCGCGTCCGGCAGCACCAGGAACAGCGCAGCAGCCACCCCCACGGCAACCGCCTGCCCGATCAGGCTCGTGGACAGGCGCGCGTAGAGGCAGCGGACCACATCCGGCAGTGCCTGCGGATCGGCAGACAGCCACCCCATCGGCTCAGCGCAGCAGGGCGCGGCGTGGCGCGGCGGCAGTGCCCGACGCCAGCGGCATCCGGCTGACCACCGCCACGGCCTGCGTGCGCGAATTGACCCCGAGCGTGCGCAGCACGGCCGCCACATGGTCCTTGACCGTCTCGACCGAGATGGCCAGATCGCGCGCGATGGTCTTGTTCGACTTGCCGTCCAGCAGCAGCGCCAGCACCTCGCGCTGCCGGGGCGTGAGGCCCAGGCCTTCCAGCAGGGCATCGCGCTCGGCGGCCTCGCTGGCGAGACGGCGGGAGTCGCCGCGGCGGCTGTCGAAGAAGGGCCGATCGTCACCCCGCCCGTTCGACAGGGCCACGGGCAAGGCCGAATCGCCCAGGTTGAGCGTCATCGGCGGCACGTAGATGCCCCCCGACATCACCAGGTGCAAGGCCTCGAACAGCAGCTCGTTGCTGGCCCGCTTGGGCACGAATCCCATCGCACCGGAGTCGATGGCCCGGATCATGTCCCCGGCCCGGTCCGACGCGGAGACCACCACGACCGGCAGCGCCGGATAGTCCATGCGCAGCTCCCCCAGCACGTCGAAGCCGCTGGCATCGTCCAGATGCAGGTCGAGCAGCACCAGGTCGAAATCGGAATCACGCCGCAACAGCTCCCGGCATGCGGCGGCCGTTTCCACACCGATGGCTTCCACATTGGCGCCCAGACCGAGGATCACGCTCTGCATCGCAGACAGGATCAGCGGATGGTCATCGATCAGCAGCACCTTCATCGAACACTCCATGGGCAACATCGTTCTCGGTGATTCGATGGTAGCGCCGTGCAGAGTCCTCGAATGGAGAGATCGGCACCCCCAGAAGAGGGAGTGCCGGCCTCGTGCGGTCAGACCGCTTCGGGCATGCCCGAGTGCAGCGAGCGCGTGATCGCCAGCCCGATGCGGGTGGCCTCCATCGCGTCCGACAGCGTGAGCGACAGCGGCTCGACCCCGCGGCAGGCGGCGACGAACGCGTTCATCTCGTGGGCGAACGCCGACTCGAAGCGCTCGTGGAAATCGCCGAGCACCGCGTGGCCGACGCCTGCGGCGTCGCTGCGGATCACCCGGTCGCGCGCGGCGTGTTCGCCCACCAGCAGCTTGCCGGCCGTGCCGATCACCTCGGTCGTCGTCTCGTGCCCGTGGGCCAGCGTGCGCGAGGCGTAGAACACCGCGCGGGCACCGCCCTCGAACTCGACGATCGCCAGCCCGTTGTCCACGTCGCCGCAGGCGGCCAGGCCGGGGTGCAGCGCGATGGTGCCGGAGGCGAAGGCCCGCAGCGCCTTCGGCCGGCCCAGCAGCCAGCGCGCCAGGTCGATGTCGTGGACGCTGCAGTCCATGAAGATGCCGCCGGACGTGGGCGCGAAGCGGACGAAGAAGCCGTCCGGGTCGTTCTTGTCGCAGGTCTGCGAGCGCACGAGGAAGGGCCGGCCGATCTCGCCCGCCTCGACCGCCGCCGCCGCATTGCGGTAGCTCGGGTCGAACCGGCGCACGAAACCGACCATCGCCACCTGCTGCGGATGCTCGGCGGCGACCGCCAGCACGCGCGCGCAGTCGGGCAGGTTCAGCGCCAGCGGCTTCTCGATGAAGACGTGCTTGCCGGCGTTCAGCGCGGCGATCGCCTGGTCGGCGTGCAGCGAGGTCGGCGTGACCAGCACGATGGCGTCCAGGCCGGGATCGGCGACGAAGGCGTCGAAGTCGCTGTAGAGGCGGTCCGCGGCGATGCCCAGCTCGCTGCCGGCGAACGCGCGCTCGGACTCGACCGGGCTGCACGCGGCCACCAGATCGACGTGGCGAGTAGAGAACGCCAGGGCTTCGGCATGGCGCCGACCCAGACGACCGAGGCCGGCGATGCCGACGCGCAAACGGGCGGCGGCCATCAGAAGCGCACCGGCTGGCCGCTGAGCGCGCTTTCGGACGCGGCATCAGCGAGGATCTGGGCCTTCACGCCGTCGGCGACGGTCGTGCGGAATGCGGCGCCGGTCTGCAGGCAGTCGAAGAAGTGCGCGATCTCGGCCTTGTAGGCGGCGGCATAGCGCTGCAGGAAGAAGGCTTCGGGCTTGTCGGCGGTAATGCCGTTGCTGTCCCACTGCACGACCTGGCTGGGCGTGTGGTTGCCGCACTGCAGCATCCCGGCCGAGCCCAGCACCTCGAAGCGCTGGTCGTAGCCATAGGCCGCGCGGCGGCTGGTGTTGATCTGGCAGAGGCGGCCCTTCTGCGTGCGGATCGTGACCGCCGTGCTATCGAAGTCGCCCAGGTCGGCGATGGCCGGGTCGGTCAGCACCGAGCCGGAGGCGCTCAGCCACGCGGCCTCGTCGCCGTCGGCGCACAGGATCCAGCGGAACACGTCCAGGTCGTGGATCAGCATGTCGCGGAAGATGCCGCCCGAGGCCTTGATGTACTCGGCCGGCGGAGCACCCGGGTCGCGGCTGGTGATGACCAGCATCTCGGGGTTGCCGATCTCGCCGCGGTCCATGCGGGTGCGGGCTTCGTTGAAGGTGGGGTCGAAGCGGCGCTGGAAGCCGATCATGCAGGCGACCCCTGCGGCCTGGACCGCCTCGCCGCAGGCGATGGCGCGCGGCACCGACAGGTCGACCGGCTTCTCGCAGAAGATGTGCTTGCCGGCGGCGGCAGCGCGGGTGATCAGATCGGAGTGGGTCGAGGTGGGCGAGGTGATCGCCACGGCGTCGATCGACGGATCGGCCAGCACGGCCTCGATGGTGGAGACCTGCGCGCCGAGCTGCTGTGCGAGCTGCGCGGCGCTGTCGCCCATCGGATCGCAGATGGATTGCAGCTTCACGCCAGGCAGGCTGGCGAGGTTGGTGGCGTGGATGCGGCCGATGCGACCGGCACCAAAGACGGCGACGTTTTTCATGGAGTCTCCTGGGAGTGGGGCGTTGACGGCCTCGAATGCCGGGCTGTCCTTGGATCGGCACTATAGCGACGGGCCTCCATTTTGGAAATATTTTTCCATTGGTGTTTTCCATGGAACATATTTTTGAACATCCGCTCTGGCACGGGGTCGGGGGGAGGCGTCTCGAAGGATGCAAGCGGGTCGGCGAATGCTGATCAGATTTGATCAACGCAGCTGCTGCAGAGGACGGCCGTGGTCCCTAGAGTGCGGGCCAATCCAACACACCCACCCACCGAGCGAGCGAGACAACCCATGACCCACTCCATCCACTTCGCCCTCAACCGCATGGCCGTGCCGCGCCTGCGCTTCGCCGACTTCGCCGCGATGACACGCCGCCTGGGCGTGAGCGCGATCGAGATCCGCAACGACCTGCCCGACATCGAGATCACTGACGGCGTGCCCGCCAGCGAGATCGGCGCCATCGCCAAGGCGCATGGCCTGACGATCCGCTCGATCAACGCGCTGCAGCGCTTCGAGCAGTTCACCGCCGAGCGCGAGGCCGAGGCCATCGCCATGGCGCAATACGCCCGCGACTGCGGCGCCGAAGCACTGGTGCTGTGCCCGACGAACAGCCGTGGCGACCAGCGCACCGCCGAGGAGCGCCATGCCGCGCTGGTGCAGGCGCTGACCGCGCTCAAGCCGATCCTCAACGACCACGGCCTGGTCGGGCTGGTCGAGCCGCTGGGCTTCGAGGAATGCGCCGTGCGCCGCAAGTCGCAGGCCGTGCGCGCCTTCGAGGACATCCGCGCCGACGGCACCTTCCGCCTGGTCCACGACACCTTCCACCACCACCTCGCCGGCGAAGGGCTGTTCTTCCCCGAGTGGACGGGCCTGGTCCACATCTCCGGCGTCGAGGACTCGGCAGTGACCGTGCCCGACATGCGCGACGGCCACCGCGTGCTGGTCGGCGGAGCGGACCGGCTGGGCAACACCACGCAGCTGCGCACGCTGCTGGACGCCGGCTACACCGGTTTCGTCTCCTACGAGCCGTTCGCGGAAGAGATCGCGGCCGCCACCGACATCGAGGCGCGACTGGCCGCCAGCATGGCGCACCTGCAGGACAGCGTCGCCGCGCTTGCCAGCGCCGCCTGAACATGGCATCACGGCGGGATGGCTGAATCCACATCCACCCGTCGCAAGCGCAGCGCCCGCTTCACCGACATCGCCGCCGCCGCGCACGTCAGCACGGCCACGGTCAACCGTGTGCTGAACGAGCACGGCGGGGTCTCGGCAGAGACCACGGCGCGCGTGATCGCCGCGGCGCGGCAGCTCGGGGTGCCGCGCGTGCTGCCCGACACCCGCCACGGGTTGACGCGGTTCGACGTCGTGCTGGCGCGCAGCACGACGCCCTACTTCCGCCGCCTGGACCTCGCGCTGACCCGGTCAGCGCAGATGCTGGACCGGCGCATCCTGGTGCACCGCCACATCGTGGAGGCCACCCATGCCGCACAGCTCGACGAACTCCTCGCCCGACCGCGCCACCGCCGCGACGGACTGATCGTGGCGCTGCATGACACGCCCCCGGTGCGCGCCGCGCTGCGCCAGCAGATCGCCCAGGGCGTGCCGGTGGTGACGCTGATGAGCGGCATCGGCGATGTGCCGGGCCTGCACTATGCCGGCATCGACAACCTCGGCGCCGGACGCACCGCCGGCCACTTCATCGGCCGGCTCGCCCACCGCACGGGCCGCGTGCTGCGGCTGGCCAACACGCTCGACTACCGCGCCCACGCCGACCGCCAGCGCGGCTGCGCCGAAGTCCTGGCCGAGCGCCACCCGCTGATCGATCCCGGTGCGCCCGTGCCCTGCCATGACGACCCCGACCGCTGCCAGCTCGCGCTGCGCCAGGCGCTGGCGGAGGCGCAGCGCGACGGCGTGCCGCTGGTCGGGCTGTACCACAGCGGGGCCGGCTCGGCCGGCATCGCCGCGGAGCTGCAGCGGATGCCGCCCGCCGAACGCCCGGTCTGGGTCGGCCACGAACTCAGCGACGAACACCGCACGCTGCTGCGCCTGGGGCTGCTCGATCTCGTCATCGACCAGGACCCGGACGGGCAGATCGCCAGCGCGCTGCACCACCTGCTGCATGCCAGCGGCCATGTCGACCAGCCCGCCTCGGCCGAACCCAACGAATTCCGCCTGTTCTGTGCCGAGAACCTGCGTGGCGGGCACTATCTGAGCGATTGATCCGAGCGATTGACGTGCGGGTCAGGCGGAGACCGCCGCCGCGTCCTTGGCCGCCGCCTCACGCAGGCGCTGGCGCTTGGCCCGCGCCCGGATGTTGAGCGCCTCCACACCGAGCGAGAAGGCCATCGCGGCGTACAGGTAACCCTTCGGGATGTGCACGTCCAGCGCTTCGCCGGTCAGCGCCATGCCGACCATCACCAGGAAGGCCAGTGCCAGCACCTTGACCGACGGGTGCGCATCCACGAAGTCGCCGATCGGCTTGGCCGCGAACAGCATCACGCCGACCGCCGCGATCACGGCCGCCACCATCACGCCGAGCTGGTCGACCATGCCGACCGCGGTGATCACCGAGTCCAGCGAGAAGACGATGTCGATCACGCCGATCTGGCCGATCGTCGCCCAGAGCGCACGCTGCCCGGCGGCCTTCAGCACGGCCGGATCGGACTCCGGCGGCCCCGCCTCCTCGCGCGCCTCGACCTCCACGAAGATCTCGTGCGACGCCTTGTAGAGCAGGAACAGGCCGCCGCCGAGCAGCACGAGGTCACGGCCGCTGATGCCCGTGCCCAGCACGGTGAACAGATCCGCCTTCAGGCCCATCACCCAGCTCAGCGAGAACAGCAGCAGCAGGCGTGACACCATCGCGAAGCCCAGGCCGAGTCGCCGCGCGAAGTCACGCTGCTCGGGTGGCAATCGGCCGACGAGGATGGAGATGAAGATGATGTTGTCGATGCCCAGGACGATTTCCAGGGTGGTCAACATCGCGAAGGCGATCCAGAGATTGGGGTCGAGTAGGAATTCCATGGGCAGAGTCTAGGAGGCCCCGATACTTCGCGTATAGTCAAATAAATAGAATATTCACTTCCTCTAAACAGAAGTGTCCCGAGCACCCCAGGTGCCACCAGCGCAGCCGACTGGGCCAGAATCACATCCCCGCCCGTTCGGCCACCCCATTCCGAGAGCTGCCCATGCCCGCCTACCGTTCCAAGACCTCCACCGCCGGCCGCAACATGGCCGGTGCCCGCGCCCTGTGGCGCGCCACCGGCATGAAGGACGGCGATTTCAGCAAGCCGATCATCGCCATCGCCAACTCCTTCACCCAGTTCGTGCCCGGCCACGTGCACCTGAAGGACCTGGGGCAGCTGGTGGCCCGCGAGATCGAGGCGGTCGGCGGCGTCGCCAAGGAGTTCAACACCATCGCGGTCGACGACGGCATCGCGATGGGCCACGACGGCATGCTGTACTCGCTGCCCAGCCGCGAGCTGATCGCCGACTCGGTCGAGTTCATGGTCAACGCCCACTGCGCCGACGCGCTGGTGTGCATCTCCAACTGCGACAAGATCACACCGGGGATGCTGATGGCCGCGATGCGCCTGAACATCCCCGTGGTCTTCGTCTCCGGTGGCCCGATGGAAGCGGGCAAGACCAGACTGGCGAATCCCACCACGCACATCATGGAGTTCAAGAAGCTCGACCTCGTCGACGCCATGGTGATGGCTGCCGACGCCAGCGTCTCGGACGAGACCGTCGCACAGGTCGAACGTTCGGCCTGTCCGACCTGCGGTTCGTGCTCGGGCATGTTCACCGCCAACTCGATGAACTGCCTGGCCGAGGCGCTGGGCCTGGCGCTGCCGGGCAACGGCACGGTGCTCGCCACGCACGCCGACCGCGAACAGCTCTTCAAGCGCGCCGGCCGCATGGCCGTGGACCTGTGCAAGCGCTACTACGAAGACGAGGACGCCTCGGTGCTGCCGCGCGCGATGGGCTTCAAGGCCTTCGAGAACGCGATCACGCTCGACATCGCCATGGGCGGCTCGACCAACACCATCCTGCACCTGCTGGCCATCGCCCAGGAAGCGCAGATCGACTTCACGATGGCCGACATCGACCGCCTGTCGCGCGTCGTGCCGCAGCTGTGCAAGGTCGCGCCGAACACGCAGAAGTACCACATCGAGGACGTGCACCGCGCCGGCGGCATCATGGCCATCCTGGGGGAACTCGACCGCGCCGGCCGCCTGCACACCGACGTGCCGACCATCCACGCGCCCACGATGAAGGACGCGCTCGACCAGTGGGACATCGCCCGCAACCCGAGCGAAGAGGTGAAGCATTTCTACCGTGCAGGACCGGCCGGCATCCCGACCCAGGTTGCCTTCAGCCAGGACACCCGCTGGCCGAGCCTGGACACCGACCGCGCCGAAGGCTGCATCCGCTCGGGCGAACACGCCTATTCGCAGGAAGGCGGCCTGGCCGTGCTGCGCGGCAACATCGCGCTGGACGGCTGCGTGGTGAAGACGGCCGGCGTCGATGACGCGCTGATGGTGTTCGAAGGCTCGGCCTACGTGACCGAGTCGCAGGACGAGGCGGTGGCCGACATCCTGGCCGACAAGGTCAAGGCCGGCGACATCGTGGTCGTGCGCTACGAAGGCCCGAAGGGCGGCCCGGGCATGCAGGAAATGCTCTACCCGACCAGCTACATCAAGTCCAAGGGCCTGGGCAAGGCGTGTGCGCTGCTGACCGACGGCCGCTTCTCGGGCGGCACCTCGGGCCTGTCGATCGGCCACTGCTCGCCGGAAGCGGCGGCCGGCGGCGCGATCGGTCTGGTGCGCCAGGGCGACCGCATCCGCATCGACATCAAGAACCGCTCGATCAACGTGCTGCTGTCGGACGCGGAACTCGCCGCCCGCCGCGCCGAGCAGGATGCCAAGGGCTGGAAGCCGGCCCTGCCGCGTCCGCGCAAGGTCTCGGCGGCGCTGAAGGCCTATGCGCTGCTGGCCACCTCGGCGGACAAGGGCGCCGTGCGCAACCTGTCGCTGCTGGGCGATTGATCTGAACTACAAGCACCTGTACTACTTCTGGGCCACGGCCAAGGCCGGCGGCGTGATGCGTGCCAGCGAGCAGATCCACACCACGCCGCAGACCCTGTCCACCCAGATCAAGCTGCTGGAGGACAGCCTCGGCTGCGCGCTGTTCCGCAAGCGCGGGCGCGGGCTGGAGCTGACCGACGATGGCCGGGCCGCGCTCGGCTATGCCGACCAGATCTTCACGCTGGGCGCAGAGCTGGAGGCGGCGATCGGCCCGGCACGCCGGGCCGAGACGCTGCCCGAGTTCCGCGTGGGCATCGCCGACCAGGTGCACAAGTCCATCGCCTACCGCCTGCTGGAACCCGCGCTCGACGGCCCGGAGCCGGTACGGCTGATCTGCCACGAAGGCTCGCTCGCCGACCTGCTGGCACAGCTGGCCGTGCACCGGCTGGACCTGGTGATCGCCGACGAGCCGATGGGGCCGAACCTGAGCGTGAGGGCCTACAGCCACCCGCTGGGCACGACGGCCATGAGCTTCTTCGCCACGCCTGCGCTGAAGTCGACGCTGCAGGGCGCGTTTCCGCAGTGCCTGGACGGCGCGCCGATGCTGATCCAGGGCGCGGCCTCGGCGATGCGCCAGCGGCTCGATGGCTGGCTGGGCGAACAGGGCGTGCGCCCGCGGCGGGTGGGCGAGTTCGACGATGCGGCGCTGCTGAAGGCCTTCGGTGCCGAGGGCCGGGGCGTGTTCATGTCGCCGACGGTGCTGGAGGCGCAGACCTGCGCGCAGTACGGCGTCGAGGTGCTGGGACGCTCGCCGACGCTGGTGGAGGCCTTCTACGCGATTTCGGTCGAGCGGCGCATCACGCACCCCTGCGTCATGGCCATCACCGCGGCAGCACGGGGGCAGTTTCTGGCGCAATCGGGCGCGGAAACCGAAGGATTGCGTTAAAGTTTTCACATCCCATCGGACCCCCCACCAGCATCGGAGGCTGCGGCCATGAACGACGTCACCATCCAGGACGACGAGCTGAACCGCTCGACGCGCATGCTGCACATCATCTACGGGCTGCACGCGCTGGGCCTGGGCCTCGGGGCGTTCGGTGCAGCCACCGTGCTCGGCTCCTTCCTGTTCGGCTGGCCGTCGATCATCGCGGTGGTGCTGAGCTACATCGAGCGCAGCAAGGTCGGGAACACCTGGCTGTCGTCCCACATCGCCTGGGTGATCCGCACCTTCTGGATCGCGCTGGGCTGGTCGCTGGTGGTGCTGGTGGTCTCGCTGCCGCTGATGCCGCTGCTGGTCGGTTTCGCGACACTGCCGGCGGGTCTGTTCCTGCTCGGCGTGTGGGCGATCTACCGGATCGCGCGCGGCTGGCTGCGCCTCAATGACGGGCAGCCGATGCCGGCAGAGTGAGCCGGCACGCCGGACATCAGCACTCCACGATCGCCTTGATCACCCCTGCGGCGGGATCCAGCAGCCCGGCGAAGTCCTCCGGGACACGCGCCAGCGGCATCCGGTGCGTGTTGAGCGCCGCCGGAATCAGGCCGGCGCGCATCGCCTGCAACACGGTCTCGAAGTCCTCGGTGGTGGCGTTGCGGCTGCCGAGCAGCGTGGTTTCGCGCTTGTGGAACTCGGGATCGGAGAAGGTGATGTTCGCGCCGACGATCGAGACCAGCACGTAGGTGCCACCGTGCGCGACGAAGCGGAAGCCGCGCTCCATCGCCTGCGGGTTGCCGGTGGCGTCGAACACCGTGTCGAAGAACTCGCCATCGGTCAGTGCCGACAGCTGCGCCTCGTCCTGCTCCCCGAGGGCAACCGTGGCGGCCACGCCCAAGGTGGTGCGGCAGAAGTCGAGCCGGTCCTGTCGCCCGTCGAGTGCGGTGACGGTGGCCCCGCGCAGCCTGGCGAAGCGCATCGCCGCCATGCCGATCGGGCCGGCACCGACCACCAGCACACGCTGGCCGGCCTGCACGTTCGCCCGCCGCACGGCGTGCGCGCCGATGGCCAGGAACTCGACCATCGCGGCCTGGTCGAGCGTCACGCCCTCGGCGCGGTGGACGAAGGCCTGCGGCACGCTCAGGTATTCGGTGAACGCGCCGTCGCGGTGGACGCCGAGCACCTGGATGCGCGTGCAGCAGTTGGTCTTGCCGGCGCGGCAGGCGATGCAGTGGCCGCACGACAGGTAGGGCATCACGTAGACGACATCGCCCGGACGCAGCACGCTGCCCTCGGGCGCTTCCTCGACGAGGCCCGAGAGTTCATGGCCCATGACGCGGGGGTAGCTGAGGTAGGGCTGCCGGCCGGTGTAGATGTGCAGGTCGGTGCCGCACACGCCGACGCGCTTGACGCGCACCAGCACCTCGTCGCCAGCGCGGACAGGCCGGGGGCGTTCTTCGGCACGCAGCAGACCGGGGGTTTCGCAGATGACGGTGAGCATGGGGGTTGCTTTCATTTCAGTACGTGGCGGGCAGTTCGTGGCGCATCGGCAGCCCTTCCATGTCGCCGACCACCTGCAGGGCACGCGCAGCGATCCAGTTGGCGCGCCGCAGCGCATCGGGCCAGGAGCGGCCTTCGAGCCGGGCGCTGAGGATGCCGACCGCAAAGGCGTCGCCCGCACCGACGGTGTCCACGATGACCGGGACGACCTCGCCGGGGACGTGCAGCGACACGCCCTGCGCCGTGCGGACGTGGGCGCCGCCAGCCCCCAGCTTGACGACGACGGCCTGGACGCCGCGTTCGAGGTAGAACCCGGCGATGGCCTCCGGCGTGTCGCGGCCGGTGAGCAGGCGGCCTTCCTCGATGCCGGGCAGCACCCAGTCGGCGTGCAAGGCCAGCGTGTTGAGCGTGTCGCGCATCGTGGCGGTGTCGGGCCACAGGCTCGGGCGCAGGTTGGGATCGAACGAGACGCTGCGGCCACTGGTGCGGAAGCGGCGCATCGCCAGCGCCACGAGTTCGCAGGCCGCTGGCGACAGCGCAGGCGTGATGCCGGTGGCGTGGAGGTGGCGGGCCTGGAGCGCCCACGCCGCATCGAACTGCGCCGGGCCGAGCTGGCTGGCGGCCGAGCCTCGGCGGTAGTACTCGATCGCCGGGTCGCGGCCATCGGCGCTGCGGGTCTTGAGCATGAAGCCGGTCGAGCGCGTCGGGTCGGTCTCCACCCGCGAGGTGTCGATGCCCTCCGCCTCGATCGAGGCGCGCACGTAGGCGCCAAACGAGTCCGCGCCCAGCCGGCTGATCCACCCGACGCGCAGCCCGAGCCGCGCCAGCCCGATGGCGACGTTGGTGTCAGCGCCAGCCAGCCGCTTGCTGAAGTGCTGCGCCTGCGCAAGCGGCCCCGGCTCGTCGGCGACCAGCAGCGCCATCGTCTCGCCGATGGAGAGCACGTCGAAGCCGGACGGGTGCAGCGCCGGGTTCATGCCGGGGCTCCCGACGCGGCCCACTGGCGCAGCGTCCCGGCCACGCCATGCGACGCCAGCGACTGCAACGCCACGTGCACCGCATCCACCAGTGGCACGCTGCCGGCCAGATCGCCGAAGACCGGCGCGTACCCGAGCATCGTGGCCACCGCCGCGCGCTCCAGCCGCTGGCCGATCGTGGCGCGGTGCAGCGCGGTCAGCGCGGCGGCCTGCGGGTCGTCGATCGGGCAGGGCTCGCCGCGTTCGTCCACGCCGCGCAGGAAGTGCAGCCACGCCGCCACCGCCAGCCCGAGCCGCGCCACCGGCTGTCCGTCGCGCAGCCGGTCGCGCACGGTGCCGAGCAGGCGCTGCGGCAGTTTCTGCGAACCGTCCATCGCGATCTGCTGCGTGCGGTGCGCCAGCGCGGGATTGGCGTAGCGCTGCAGCAGGCTCTGGCGGTAGACGGCCAGGTCCAGTCCGGGCAGATCGGGCAGCGTCGGCTCGATCTCCTCGCGCATCAGCGCCTCGATGAAGGCACGCAGGTCCGGCTGCCGGATGGCCTCGTCCACCGTCGTCCAGCCGGCCACGACGCCCAGGTAGGCGATGCACGAGTGCGTGCCGTTGACCATGCGCAGCTTGAGGCGCTCCCACGGCTCGGCGCGGTCCACGAAGCGGGCGCCGCCGAGGGTCCAGTCCGGCCGGTCGGCGGCGAAGCGGTCTTCGACGGCCCAGTCGAGGAAGGATTCGCCCAGCACCGGCCACGCATCGCGCAGGCCGAGCGTGGCGCTGACCGCGTCGCGGTCGGCGTCGGTGGTGCGCGGCACGATGCGGTCCACCATCGAGCAGGGGAAGGTGCAGTGCGCATCGATCCACTGCGCCAGCGCCGGGTCAAGCGCCACGGCGAAGGCCAGCACCGCGCCGCGCAGCGTGTGGCCGTTGGCGGGCAGGTTGTCGAGCGACAGCAGCGTCACCGGCCCCCTGCCCTGCGCCCGCCGCACCGCCAGTCCGCGCACGAGGAAGCCGATGGCGCTGACGGGCGCCACCGCACCGGCCGACTGCGCCAGGTCATGGGCAATGTCGGGATGGTCGAGCCGCAGCCGCCCGGTGGCCGGATCGAGGCAGTAGCCCTTCTCGGTCACGGTCAGGCTGACGATGCGGGTGGCAGGGTCGGCGATCTGGTCCATCACGGCTTGCGGGTGTTCCGGCGCGACCAGCACCGACAGCACCGCACCGACGACCTGCAGCCGCTCGCGGGGCTGGCCGTGTGCGTCCGCATCGCGCACGGCCAGCGTGTACAGGCCGTCCTGCGGCGCCAGCGCGTCCCGGGTGTCGGGCTGGCGCAGCGAGACGCCGACGATGCCGAAGCGCGTGTCCCCCGTGGCCAGTGCGGCTTCGGTGATCGGCGCGAGGTGGGCGCGCATGAAGGCGCCGATGCCGAGGTGCACGATGCCGGGCTGCAGCGCGCGGCGGTCGAATGCCGGACGGGCGGCGGCCGGCAGCGTGTCCAGACTGGAGGGATGCAGGCGCGGGATCATGCGGGTCATGGCGTCACCAGTTCCACAGCGTGCCGTCGTGCTGCTGCCGGTTCACGGGCAGGTAGGCGCGCTGGTAGGGGAATTTCGCGGCGACCGCTTCGTCGATCGTCACGCCGTGGCCGGGCACGTTCCCCGGGTGCATGAAGCCGTCCTGGAAGGTGTAGGCATGCGGGAACACCGCGTCGGTCTCGTCGGTGTGGCGCATGTACTCCTGGATGCCGAAGTTCGGCACCCACAGGTCGAAGTGCAGCGCCGCACCCATGCACACTGGCGAGAGGTCGGTGGCGCCGTGGCTGCCGGTGCGCACCTGGTAGAGCGAGGCCAGATCGGCGATGCGGCGCAGGTGGGTGATGCCGCCCGCGTGGACCACCGTCGTGCGGATGTAGTCGATGAGCTGGTTCTCGATCAGCCCCTTGCAGTCCCAGATGGTGTTGAAGACCTCGCCCACGGCCAGCGGCGTCGTCGTGTGCTGGCGGATCAGGCGGAAGGCGTCCTGGTTCTCGGCCGGGGTGGCGTCCTCCATCCAGAACAGGCGGAACGGCTCCAGGTCCTTGCCGAGCCGCGCCGCCTCGATCGGCGTGAGGCGGTGGTGCACGTCGTGCAGCAGGTGGATGTCCGGCCCGACCGCGGCGCGCACCTGGTCGAAGAGCTGCGGCGTGTGGCGCAGGTATTTCTCGGTGGACCAGTCGTGTTCGCTGGGCAGGTCGGCGTCGGCCGGCTCGTAGAACATCGTGCCCTTGCCGACGCCGTAGACCTTCTCCAGCCCCGGCACGCCGCTCTGCGCCCGGATCGCCTTGTAGCCCATGTCGCGGTAGCGCAGCACCTCGTCCACCGTCTGCGCGGTGTCGCGGCCGTTGGCGTGGCCGTAGACCATCACGCCGGTGCGGCTGGCGCCGCCGAGCAGCTGGTACAGCGGCAGACCCGCCGCCTTGGCCTTGATGTCCCACAGCGCGGTGTCCACGGCGGCGATGGCGCTCATCGTCACCGGGCCGCGCCGCCAGTAGGCGCCCTTGTAGAGGTATTGCCAGAGGTCCTCGATCTGGTGCGGATCACGCCCGATCAGGCAGGGAATGACGTGGTCGGCGAGGTAGCTCGCCACCGACAGCTCGCGGCCGTTCAGGGTGGCGTCGCCGATGCCCGTGAGGCCCTCGTCGGTCTCGATCTTGAGGGTGACGAAGTTGCGCCCGGGGCTGCAGACAATGACGCGCGCGGCAGTGATCTTCATGGGAAATCCTGAGGGGTTATTTCAGCAGGCCGAAGTGGTGGGGCAGCCAGAGCGTGATGGCCGGCACGTAGGTGATGGCGATCAGCGCGACGACCAGCGGCACCAGCCACGGCAGGATCGCCATCGTCGTTCGCTCGACCGACAGCCGGGCGATGCGGGCCAGCACGAACAGCACCATGCCCAGCGGCGGGTGCAGCAGGCCGATCATCAGGTTCAGCGTCATGACCAGGCCGAACTGCACCGGATCGATGCCGAGCTTGAGCACGATCGGCAGCAGGATGGGCACGAGGATGGTGATGGCCGCGATGGTGTCGATGAAGCAGCCCACGAACAGGATCAGCAGATTGGCCAGCAGCAGGAAGACCCACTTCGTCTGCGTGAAGGCCAGGATGCCATCGGCCAGCGCCTGCGCGGCCTGCGTGGTGGTCAGCAACCACGCGAAGATCGAGGCGGCCGTGACGATGAACAGCACCGACGCGGTGGTCTCGATGGTGTCGAACGTGGCCTTGACCAGCCCCTTCAGCGTCATCGAGCGGTAGCGCACCAGCCCGAGGAAGAGCGCCCACAGCACGGCCGCGACCGCCGCTTCGGTGGGCGTGAACCAGCCCATCGTCATGCCGCCGATCAGGATCACCGGGGCCATCAGCGCCATCACGGCCGAGAAGTTGAAGCGCCAGTCCAGCACCAGCAGCGTGGCGAAGGCGAGGCCCGCCGCCCGGTTCGGCGAGACGCCGGCGCGGGTCATGCCCCACACGGCCAGCGGGAAGGCCAGCACGATGCCGATCTCCAGGGTCGCGACGCCCAGGCGCTTCCAGTCGAAGGCCACATCGCCGCCCCAGCCGTTGCGGCGGGCGAAGTAGGCGACCGTCAGCATCATCAGCACGGTCATGAACACGCCCGGCAGGATGCCCGCGACGAACAGGGCGCCGATCGAGACGTTGGCCATCATCCCGTAGATCACGAAGGGCAGCGAGGGCGGGATGATCGGCCCGAGCGTGGCCGACGCCGCCGTGACGCCGACGGCGAACTCGGTCGGGTAGCCGTGGTCCTTCATCGCCTTGATCTCGATCGAGCCCAGCCCTGCCGCATCGGCAATGGCCGTGCCCGACATGCCGGAGAACACCACCGAGCCGATGATGTTGACCTGCCCGAGGCCGCCACGCATCCAGCCGACCAGCGCGACAGCGAAGTCGTAGATGCGGCCGGTGATGCCGGCGATGTTCATCAGGTTGCCGGCCAGGATGAAGAAGGGCACGGCCAGCAGCGGGAACGACTCGATGCCGGCGATCATGCGCTGGGCGAGCACGATGTCGGGCACGCTGCCGGAGACGAGGATGTAGACCAGCGAGCCGCCGGCCATGGCGACGGCCACCGGCACGCCGCAGACCATCAGGCCAAGGAAGCTGGCAATCAGCAGGAACATGGGAGGAACTCCGGAAGGTTGAGGGCGGACGGGTCAGCCGTCGGTGTCGTCGAAGGCTTCCGGACGCTGCAAGGCGGAGTAGCCGCGCCGGTGATTCTCCCAGGCGACCTGCACGGCCCGCACGGCCATCAGCGCGAAGCCGGCACAGGCCAGCCAGTACAGGATCGCCTTGCTCCACGGCACGGTGGTCATGGGCTCGTCGCCCACCGCCAGCGTGTAGCGCGCCACCAGCCAGGTGGCAAAGCCGTAGAACAGCACGCAGGCCACATCCACCGCGCCCGACAGCACCCGCCCGGCCCCCGCACCGAGGTAGCGGTAGAGGAAGTTCACCTGGATGTGCCGCATCCGCCGCACACAGGCCGCGGCCCCGATGAAGACGATCGGGATCAGGCAATACACCGCCAGCTCCTCCGTCCAGGCGAACGAGTCGTTCAGCACATAGCGGGTGAAGAACTGCAGGAAGACCAGCAGGGCCATCGTCCAGAAGAAGACCAGGCAGATCCAGTCTTCGGCCGAATAGCCCGAGAGATCGACGGCGACGGCCTGTGCGTCGGCCTCGGCAAAGCTGGCGACGATGGCCTCGGGGTCTTCGGCGCCCGTGCGTGCGGCGGCGGGGAACGAGGCGGGCGTGGCAAGGGTGTTCATGGCGACGGCGGGGGTTCAGGTCACTTCAGCGCCTGGATGCGGTCCCAGTCGGCTTTCTGGTAGCCAAACTGCTCGAAGGGCACGTTCTTCAGCACCGTGTCGCGGAACTCGGCGGTGTTCACCTCGGCCACGCTGATGCCCTTGGTCTTGAAGATGCCGACGAGCTCCTTTTCACGGTTCGACACCTCCTGGGTGGCCTTGGCGGCAGCGTCCAGCGCAACCTCCGAGAAGATCTTCTTGTCGGCGTCCGACAGCTTCTTCCACACGCCGCCCGCCACCACGGTGTTGAGGTGGTCGACGATGTGGCCGGTCAGCACGATGTGCTTCTGCACTTCGAAGAACTTCTTGGCCTCGATGGTGGGCAGCGGGTTCTCCTGCGCCTCGACGGTGCCGTTCTGCAGCGCCAGGTAGACCTCGGCGAAGGCGATCGGCGTGGTGTTGGCCCCGCAGGCCCGCGGCATCGCCAGGTAGGCCGGCACGTCCGGCACGCGCATTTTCAGGCCCTTCATGTCCGCACACTTGGCCATGGCGCGGTTGCTGGTGGTGTGGCGGGTGCCGTAGTAGGTGGTGGCGATGATCTCGTTGCCGGTCTTCTGTTCGTAGCCGGCGGTGAGTTCCTTGTAGATGTCGCTGCGGGTGTAGGCCAGCAGGTGCTCGGGGCCGCGGAAGGTGTAGGGGTAGTAGGTGACGCCGATGCGCGGGAAGGCCTTGGCCGCGAAGCTGGAGCCGGAAATGATGATGTCGACCGTACCGAGCGACAGTCCCTGGTTGATGTCGTTTTCCTTGCCCAGCTGCGAGGCGGGGTAGACATCGATCTGGTAGCGACCGGCCGTGCGCTTCTTGATCTCGTCGGCGGCCCAGACCGACCACTTGTGGAACGGCTCCGAGGTTTCATAGACGTGCGCCCACTTGAGCTTGGTCTGCGCGGCGGCAGGGGCGGCGGCCAGCAGGCCGGCAGTCAGGGCCAGGGCCAGCGGGCCGAGGAGTTGGGTCAGCGTCATCGTGTTGTCTCCGGTTGTTGTCGGTGCAGGAATCAGGGGCCAGGGGCCAGGGGCCAGGGTTCAGGGACCGGGACTCAGTGGTCCGGCACCAGCAGCACCTTGGTACTGGCGTTGCGGTCGAGCGCGAGGTCGAAGGCCTCCTTGGCACGGCTCAGCGGTACCCGGGCCGTGATCAGCGGGCGCACATCGATGCGCCGGCTGCGCAGCGCCTGCACCGCCCAGTCGAATGCCCGGTCGGCCCGGAAGGCGCCAACGTAGTCCAGCTCCCGCGCCATCAGCGTGTTGGCGGGAAAGGGCATGTCGTTGGGCAGGGTGCCGACCTGCACGATGCGCCCGCCGCGACGCACGACAGCGAAGGCACTGGCCAGGGCCGCCGGGTGGCCGGCCGCCTCGATGGCGATGTCCACGCGGTCGCGCCACGCCTGCAGCGCGTCGTCCGAGTCGACCACGGCGTCGGCCCCGACCGCCAGCGCCAGCGCCCGGGCCCGCGGCGTCGGGTCGCTGACGACGACGGTCTGCGCCCCCGCCAGCCGCGCGGCCATCACCGCCATGCAGCCGATCGTGCCCGCCCCGGTGACGAGCACCGTGGCGCCCAGCAGCGGCCCGGCGCGGTGGACGGCGTGCAGGCCGATCGACAGCGGCTCGGCGCAGGCGATCTCGTCGAGGCCGATGTCCTCGTCGATCGGCGTGAGCTGCGCCTGGCCGATCAGGAACCGGGCGCGGAACAGGCCCGGCCGGTGCGGGAAGATGGCCGCACTGCCCAGGTAGACCATGTGGTCGCACAGGTTCGCGCGCCCGGCGCGGCAGGCGCGGCACTGGCCGCAGGGGTGCGACGGGTTGATGGCCACCCGCTGGCCGGGCTGCACGCGCTGCACGCCCTCCCCGACCGCCTCGACCACGCCCGACGCCTCGTGGCCGGGCACGAACGGGGCGCGCAGGGCGAAGGCGCCGATGCGGCCGTGCTGGTAGTAATGCAGGTCGGAGCCGCAGATGCCGCCCGCGCCGAGCCGCACGCGGACCTCGCCGGGGCCGGGTTCACCGACGGGGTGCGGATCGACGCGCAGGTCCATCGGCGCGTGCAGGGTACAGGCGAAGCTCATGGCAGGGTGGTGAGGCTGGGGATGGGTTCGGCGGCAGGCCACACGTCGGCGAAGCGGTCGTGCGAGTGGCCGAGGTGGGCCTGCATCGCCACGCGGGCGGCCGCGGGGTCGCGGGCGGCGATGGCGTCGAGCAGGATCTGGTGCTCGCGCACGGCGGCGCGCCAGGTGGCCTCGCGCTCGAAGTGGATGCCGAAGCGCTTGAACAGCGCGCCGTAACGCTCGTCGAAGAGCTGCGTCACGACACTCAGCAGCACGCTGTTGTCGCTGGCCTGCGCGATGCCGAGGTGGAAATCGCGGTCCCCGGTGATCGGCATCACGCCGCGGTCGATGTCTTCGCGCATCTGGCGCAGCGCCGCCGACAGCCCGTCGATCAGCGCCGGCTCGGCCACGCGCGCGGCGGTGGCGGCCAGCTCGCCCTCCAGCACCTGGCGGGCACGGATGGTTTCCAGCGGACCGTGGGCGCTCTCGATGCGGCGCGTGGATTCACGGGCCATCACGAAGATGCCCGCGCTCATGCGCACCTCGATCAGCCCGTCCACCTCCAGCGCGATCAGCGCCTCGCGCACCGAGGGCCGGGACACGCCCAGCTTCTGCGCCAGGTCGCGCTCGGTGGGCAGCTTGGAGCCGACCGGGAATTCACCGCCCTGGATGAGCTGGCGCAACTGGTCGGCGATCTGGCGGTACAGGCGCCGGGGTTCGATGGTCTGGAAGGGCATGTGCGGGGACTCATTGGTCTGTTGGCCTTACCAACAGACCGAAATCTAGCCCCGTGGCCGCGGCTCCGCCACCGGGTTATCCCCCACGCCCTCCCCGCTCACGGCATCGCCGTGGCGCCGAACGCCGCGGTCGCCACCGTCCAGGCCCGCGCCTGGTCGCTGAGCGAGAACCCCAGCCCCGGCCGGTCCGGCACCCACATGCGGCCCGACTTCAGCTGCAGCGACTCGTTGAAGAGCGGACCGAGCCACTCGAAGTGCTCCAGCCACGGCTCGATGGCGTAGGCTGCGGCCAGGTGCAGGTGGATTTCCATCGCGAAGTGCGGCGCGAGCATGCGGCCCTTGAACTCGGCCAGCGCCATGATCTGCAGGAACGGCGTGATGCCGCCGACCCGCGGCGCGTCCGGCTGCACGAAGTCGCTGGCGTTGGCCATGATGAACTGCGCATGCTCGCCGACACTGGTGAGCATCTCGCCAGTGGCGATCGGCGTGTCCAGCGAGGCCGCCAGCGCGGCGTGTCCCTCGGCATCGTGGGCGTCGAGCGGCTCCTCGATCCAGGTCAGGTCGAAGGCTTCGAGGCGGCGGCCCATGCGCTGCGCGGTCGGGCGGTCCCACTGCTGGTTGGCGTCCACCATCAGCGGGAAGTCCGCGCCCAGCCGCTCGCGCACGGCGGCCACGCGCCGCAGGTCGGTCGCGCCGTCCGGCTGGCCGACCTTGAGCTTGATGCCCCCGATGCCGCTGGCCTGCGAGATCTCGACGTTGGCCAGCACCTGGTCCAGCGGCGTGTGCAGGTAACCGCCCGAGGTGTTGTAGCAGCGCACCGAGTCGCGCTGCGCGCCTAGCAGCTTGGCCAGCGGCAGCTGGGCGCGGCGGGCCTTCATGTCCCACAGCGCGATGTCGAACGGCGCGATGGCCTGCGTCGTCAGCCCGCTGCGGCCCATGCTGGCCCCGGCCCAGAGCAGCCGGGTGAACAGCCGGCTGATGTCGTTCGGGTCTTCGCCGATCAGGTTCGGGGCCAGTTCCTTGGCATGGGCGAACAGGCCCGGGCCGCCGGCGCGCTTGGCGTACCCGAAACCGATGCCCTCGTGCCCGTCGCGCGAGGTGATCCTGGCGAAGATGAAGGCGATCTCGGTCAGCGGCTTCTGCCGACCGGTGAGCACCTTGGCGTCGCTGACCGGCGTGGCCAGCGGCAGCAGCACCAGCGACAGCCCGACCGATGCGATGCGGTCCCCCGTGTCGGCGGCGGTGCGCGCGTCGGCGGCGACCCGGGCGTAGGAAACAGTGCTGGATTCGACGGCCATGGAAAGTCCTTGTCTGTGTGGTCCGTGCAGACCGATGAAAACGTTTTCATTCTACCCAGACACTATGATTCCGCAATGCCCTTGCCTGCCACCGTCCCCACCGTCCCCGCCGCCTCGGGCGTGCGCATCCACGATGTCGCCCGTGCCGCCGGTGTGTCACTGGTCACCGTGTCGAGGGCGGTCAACCACCCCGAGCAGCTCGCGCCGGAAACCCTGGCCCGCGTGCGCACCGCGATCGCCGCGCTCGGCTACGTGCCCAACCTCAACGCCGGCAGCCTGGCCACGCGGCGCAGCGGCATCGTCGGCGCGATCGTGCCGACCGTCGCCAACGCGGTGTTCTCGGAGACGGTGGAGGCGCTGACGCAGGTGCTCGGCGCCGCGGGCTACCAGCTGCTGCTCGGCCAGAGCGGCTACCGCGACGAGGACGAGGCAGCGCTGGTGGAAACGTTCCTGGGCCGGCGCGTCGAAGGGCTGGTGCTGACCGGCACGGGGCAGTCGCCCGCGCTGCTGCAGCGAATCTGCGCCGCAGGGGTCGCGCTGGTGCAGACCTGGGACCTGGACGACGCGCCGGCCGACATGCAGGTCGGCTTCGACAACCGCGCCGCCGGGGCCGTGGTGGCGACCCACCTGCTCGGGCGCGGCCATCGGCGGCTGGGGGTCATCGGCGCGGCCGAGCCGCGGTCACGCCAGCGGCTGGAGGGCTTTCGACAGGCCGCGCATGCGGCCGACGGCACCACCCGGGTCGAGGCCGCGCTGATGGCCGCCCCCGCGCAGCCCGACGGCGTGGGGGCTGCGCTGCAGGAGCTGCTGGAGCGCCTGCCTGACCTGCAGGCGGTGTTCTGCACCAACGACCTGATCGCCGCCGCGCTGCTGTTCGAGTGCCAGCGGCGCGGCTGGGCGGTACCGCAGCGGCTGGCGGTGGTCGGCATGGGCGACCTGGCGCTGGCACGCGCCACCTGGCCACGACTGACCACCCTGCGCATCCATGGCCAGCGCATCGGCGAGTGCGCGGGGCAGATGCTGCGGACGCGCCTGCAGGGCCACGCCAGCACCGAACCGCAGATCGACGTCGGGGTGATGCTGGTCGAGCGGGACAGCGGCTGAGCAGCCCGCAGGATCACTCCGGCTGGATGCCCCCGGTCTTGATCACCTTGGCCCACAGGTCGATCTCGCTCTTCACGAAGTCGGTGTAGGGCCTGGCCCCCGGCGGCGGCACCACGAAGCCCGCGGACTCCAGCCGCTGCCGGATCTCCGGCGACGCCATGATCTTGCGCATCGCCGCCTCCAGCTTGTCCACGATCGGTTGCGGCGTGCCCTTGATGGCCGACAGGCCGGACCAGCTCAGGGCCTGGAAGCCGGGGAATCCGCTCTCGGCAACCGTTGGCACCTCCGGGTACAGCGGGTTGCGCTGCGCGCTGCTGACGGCCAGGGCCCGCAGCTTGCCGGACTTCACGTGCGGCAGCGCCACATCCTGGTTGATGAACATCAGCGGGATCTGGCCGCCGAGCAGGTCCTGCATCATCGGGCCGCCGCCGCGGTAGGGAATGCCGACCATGAAGAACCCGTTGCAGTACTTCACCTTCGGCGGGCACTTGCTGGCCTCCTGCTTGAGCAGCTCCATCGCCATGTGGCCGGAGGCGGCGTGCGTGTAGCCGTAGTTCAGGTTGCCGGGATGCTGGCGCACATGGTGGACCAGCTCGCCGAAGGTCTTGTAAGGCGTACTGGCGTTGACGACCAGCACATTCGGGCCGGAGTGGACCTGCGCGAGGTGGACAAAATCGCGCATCGAGTCGTAGCCGAGTGCCGGATTCAGGCCATGGGCCACCGCGTTCTGGCCGACACCGGTCTGCATCAGCGTGTAGCCATCCGGCGCGGCCTTGGCGCCACGCAGCGTGCCGATGGTGCCGCCGGCGCCGCCGATGTTGTCCACCACGAACTGCTGGCCCAGCTCCCTGCTCAGCGCCTCGGCGACCATGCGGGCCATGATGTCGCTGGTGCCGCCCGCCGGGAACGGACTGATGATCTTGACCGGCTTGTTCGGGTAGTCGGTGGACTGCGCCAGCGCCGGCAGCGCCAGGCCAGCCAGCGCGCCCATGGTCGCAGCGACCAGGGTGCGACGGATCTGCATCTTCTTCACGGTCTTGTCTCCTGTGGAAGTCCTGTGGAAGTCCTGTGGCAGCTCAACGCCCGCGGGCGACGCGCCATTCAGCGAATTCGGCGCGGCTCTGCGCCAGCGTCGGCGGGTACAGCCCGATGACCGGGCGCCCCTCCATCACCTTTTCCTGCACGAAATCCTCGAAGGCGGTCATTTCGACAGCCTCGGCGGCCACTTCGTCGGCCAGGTGCGCCGGCAGCACGATCACGCCTTCGGCGTCGCCGACCACGATGTCTCCCGGCCACACTGCCACGTCGCCGCAGCCGATGGGCACGTTCAGGTCCAGCGCCTGGTGCAGCGTCAGGTTGGTCGGCGCGCTCGGGCGCTGGTGGTAGGCGGGCATCGGGTACTTCGCGATGTCGGGGGAGTCGCGAAAACCACCATCGGTCACCACGCCGGCCACGCCACGCTGCATCAGCCGCGCCACCAGGATGCCGCCCGCCGATGCGGCGCGGGCATCCTTGCGGCTGTCGATCACCATCACCGCGCCTTCGGGGCATGTCTCGACACCGACCCGCTGCGGATGCGTCGGATCGAGGAAGACACCGATGGGGTTCAGGTCCTCGCGCGCCGGGATGTAGCGCATCGTGTAGGCCGGCCCGACCATGTTCGGCAGGCCGGGGTTGAGCGGACGCACGTCCTGGATGCACTGGTTGCGCAGGCCGCGCTTGAACAGGGCGGTGCAGAGCGTGGCCGTGCTGACGGTCATCAGCCTGGCGCGGGTGTCGGGGTTCATGGGCGTCCGTTCAGAAGATGTCCGGCTCGGGCACGGGCGCGCCGAAGCTGGTTTCGAGGAAATCGAAGTCGCAGCCCTGGTCGGCCTGCAGGACATGGCGGCCGAACATCCAGCCGTAGCCGCGCTCGTGGCGCGGCGGCGGCGGTGTCCACGCGGCGCGGCGGCGGGCGAGTTCGTCGTCGCTGACGTTCAGGCGGATCGTGCGCGCCGGCACATCGACGGTGATCGTGTCGCCCGTCTGCACCAGCGCGAGCGGCCCGCCGACCGCTGCTTCCGGGGCGCAGTGCAGCAGACAGCCGCCGTAGCTCGTGCCGCTCATGCGCGCGTCCGACAGCCGCAGCATGTCCTTCACGCCCGCCTTCAGCAGCTTGGTCGGGATCGGCAGCATCCCCCACTCCGGCATCCCCGCGCCCTTCGGTCCGGCGTTGCGCAGCACGAGGATGTCCTCGCCGGTCACGTCGAGGTCCGGGTCGTCCACGGCCTTCTTCAGCGCCGGGTAGTCGTCGAACACCAGCGCCCGGCCGGTGTGCTGCAGCAGGTGCGGCGCGCAGGCGCTCGGCTTGATCGCCACGCCGTCCGGCGCGAGATTGCCGCGCAGCACGGCCAGCGCCCCCTCGGCATAGATCGGGTTCGTGACCGGACGGATCACGTCGTCGTCGTAGGTCTCGGCGCCAGCGATGTTCTCCCCGAGCGTGCGGCCGTTGACGGTCAGCGCCTCCGTCTGAAGGTGCGGTCGGATCTGCTCCAGCATCGCCGACAGCCCCCCCGCATGGTAGAAATCCTCCATCAGGTAGGTGTCGCCGCTGGGTCGGATGTTGGCAACCACCGGCACGCGGCGGCTGAAGGCATCGAAGTCGTCGAGCGTGACCGGGTGGCCGGCGCGGCGCGACATCGCGATCAGGTGGATCACCGCGTTGGTCGAGCAGCCCATCGCCATCGCGCAGGCGATGCCGTTCTCGAAGCTCGCCCGGGTCAGCATCCGCGCCGGCGTCAGGTCGTCCCACACCATCGCCACGATGCGCCGGCCGCATTCGGCGCTCATGCGGATGTGGTGCGCGTCCGCTGCGGGAATCGACGACGCGCCGGGGAGCGTGAAGCCACAGGCCTCGGCGATGCCCATCATCGTCGCGGCCGTGCCCATCGTCATGCAGGTGCCGTGGCTGCGGGCGATGCCGGCCTCCATCTCCTGCCAGGCCTGGTCGGACAGGCGGCCGGCACGGCGTTCATCCCAGTACTTGAAGGCATCGGAGCCGGAGCCGAGCACCCGACCCCTCCAGTGGCCACGCAGCATCGGGCCGGCAGGCAGGTAGATGAACGGCAGGCCCATCGACAGCGCACCCATCACCAGCCCCGGCGTCGTCTTGTCGCAGCCGCCCATCAGCACCGCGCCATCGACCGGGTGCGAGCGCAGCAGTTCCTCCGTTTCCATCGCCAGGAAGTTGCGGTAGAGCATCGAGGTCGGCTTGACCATCGACTCCGACAGCGAGATCGCCGGCAGCTCCAGCGGAAACCCGCCCGCCTGCAGCACGCCACGTTTCACATCCTCCACCCGCTGCTTGAAATGCGTGTGGCACTGGTTCGCGTCGCTCCAGGTGTTGACGATGGCGATGACCGGCTTGTCCTTCCAGTCGGTCGGCGCGAAGCCCATCTGCATCACGCGGGAGCGGTGGCCGAAGGAGCGGAAATCGTCAGGCGCGAACCAGCGGGCACTGCGCAGGGAGTCAGGGGAGCGGCGAGGCATCATGCCCGGCAGTGGAGCACTGATATATTAGTACGTCAATGCCGGGTTACCCCCAGGCCGTCGCCGGCGGGCCACCTACAATGCACGCCGATGAGCGCCCCTGCCCTGCCCCCGTTCCGACTCGACCGCACCCGCCAGGCCACACCGCAGGTGTTCGAGCGGCTGCGCGAGGCCATCCTGACGCTGGAACTCGCTCCGGGCACGGTCCTGTCGCGGGCCGAGCTGGCGGCCTCGTTCGGCGTGAGCCAGACACCGGTGCGCGAGGCCCTGATCAAGCTCGGCGAGGAGGGTCTGGTGGACATCTTTCCCCAGCATGCCACGGTCGTCAGCCGCATCGGTCTGACCGCGGTGCGGCAGGCGCACTTCCTGCGACGGGCCATCGAGCTGGAGGTCGTGGCGACCCTGGCCAGCCAGGACCCCGAGGCCGTGGCGGTGCTGGCGCCGGTGCTGCACGGCCTGATCGCGCAACAGCAGCAGGCCATGCAGGCGGGGGATGCCACGCAGTTCGTGCGGGCCGACCGGGCCTTCCACGAAGCCATGCTCGCCGCAGCCGGCGTGGCCGAACTGGCCGAGCTGATGCGCCAGCGCAGCGGGCAGGTGGACCGGCTGCGCCTGCTGCACCTGCCCGCGCAGGGCAAGATGGAGGCGATCCTGGCAGACCACGGGCGCATCGTCGCCGCCATCGCCGCCCGTGACACGCTGGCGGCACAACAGGCACTGCGCAACCACCTCGGCGGCACCCTCCTCGTCGCCGACGCCATCCGCCAGCGCCACCCCGGCTACATCACGGACTGATGGCCGTGCGGATGGCCGCCTGCGTGGGCCGGTAGGGCAGCTCCAGCCGGTACGCCAGCGCGATGAACAGGCTCTGCGCCAGACCCATGGTCGCCGTCAGCGAGCGGAAGCCGAAGGTCGCGCTGTCCTGCACGATCAGCACCACCTCGGCCTCGCGGGCCAGCGGGCTCATGCGGCTGTCGGTGATGGCAATGAGCCGCGCGCCGCGCTGCACCGCCTGCTGCGCGACGGTCACCGTCTCCTCGGCATACGGCGCGAACGAGATCGCGACGGTCACGTCCCCGGGGCGCACCGAGCGCATCTGGCCCTCGTGCATGCTGCCCATCGCGGAGACCAGACCGATGCGCTTGTCGGTGTGCTGCAGCGCGTAATCCAGGTAGACGGCGATCGGGAAACTGCGCCGCGAGCCGGCGATCCAGATGGCCTGCGTGTCGGCCAGCAGATCGACCGCCTGCCCGAAGGCGGTCTCGTCCAGCGTGTTCTGCAGCTCCTGCATGCCGGCCAGGCTGCCGCCGAGGAACTCGTGGGCGATCTGCGCGGCGTTCAGGCTGGGCGCGCCGGACTCGATCACGTCGCGGATGCGGGCGCTGTAGTTGCGGCCCGGGGCGATCTGCTGCGACAGGCCGTCGCGGAAGACGCGCTGCAGCTCGGTGAAGCCGGTGAAGCCGAAGTGCTTGGCAAAGCGCACCACGGCCGAGGGCTGCACGCCGCAATGCGCGGCCACGTCCTGGATGCCCTCCAGCCCGAGGTGATCGCGGTGCTGCTCGACGTAGCGGCCGATCAGCTTGAGCTGGCGACTGAGGGAGTCGTAGTCGTCGGAAATGCGCTTCAGCAGCAGATCGACCGTCATTTTTTCTTCATTGGCATTCATCGGTGGTCATTCCAGGAAAATCAGGCACTCTCGGACATGCGCGGCGAGTCGATGATAGTTTCCATTCCATCTTCGCACCAACAATCCATTTCCAATCCTGCGCAGCCTGGCCCTGGAGCGGACGCAGCGGTGGCGGCCACCCGGACCGGCACCTGAAGATTAGACTGCCCTGCCCCGTCTTCCGTGCCGCACCGATGCTCGACATCCTGTCCATCACGCTCCCGATCTATCTGGTCATCGCCACCGGCTATCTGATGACACGGCTGGGGGTGTTCGCCAAGGCCGAGCTGAAGGCCTTCGGCCAGTTCGTTCTGCGTCTGGCCCTGCCGGCGCTGCTGTTCAACGCCCTGAGCCAGCGCCGCATCGCCGACGTGCTCAACGCCAGCTACCTGCTGGCCTACGCCGCCGGCTCGCTGGTGCTGGTCGGCGCGGCGGTGGTCTGGGCGCGGCGGCTGGCCGGCAAGTCGTGGTCGGAGAGCGCCCTCTGCGCCATGGGCATGGCCTGTCCGAACAGCGGCTTCGTGGGCTACCCGATCCTGCTGCTGCTGATGCCGCCGGTCGCGGGCGTGGCCCTGGCGCTGAACATGCTGGTCGAGAACCTGGTCGTGCTGCCGCTGCTGCTGGTCCTGGCCGACCGGGGCGACTCGCGGCATCTGCCCTGGTACCGGGTGGTCAGCCAGTCACTGGCCCGGCTGGCGGCGAACCCGATGATCATCGGCCTGGTGCTGGGCTTTCTCGCCTCGGCGCTCGGCTGGCAGTTGCCCGCCCCGCTGGCGCGCACGGTGACGCTGTTCGCGCAGGCCAGCAGCGCGCTGTCGCTGTTCGTCATCGGTGGCGCGCTGCACGGGCTGTCGCTGGCCGGCATGGGCCGCCAGGTCGGGCCGATCATGGCCGGCAAGCTGGTGCTGCACCCGCTGGCCATCCTGGGCGCACTGGCCCTCGCTGCGGCCGTCGACCTGCCTGCGCTGGCGCCCGAACTGCGCACGGCACTGGTGATGACGGCCGCGATGCCGATCATGGGCATCTACCCGCTCCTGGCGCAGCGCCACGGGCACGAGGGCTTCAGCGCCGCCGCGCTGCTGGGCACGACGCTGGGATCGTTCGTGACGCTGAACCTGCTGCTCTGGCTGTCGCATTGAACGGAGAACGACCAGCCCCCTGGGTGTCCGCCGTCGCGGGCATGACGGGATGGCAAGGGACACGACACTAGGTGGACACGGCCAGCGCAGCCGACTCCTCGCGCAGCCACCGCGCACACGCCACGTTGTTGTCCCAGATCGAATACCGCGCCCCGCCGCCATAGTCCGGAAACGGGATGAACTCGCAGCTCACCTGCTGCGGCGCTTGCTCCGGGTGCGCCTGCATCCAGCGCAGCAGGTCGCGCACCGCGTGCTTCCACGGCTCCAGCCGCTCGGCGCGCCACTCGGCGTGGAACGTGCCCGGCGGCGGCTCGACCAGCGGGTACTGGATCGCCCGCCCCGGCTGACCGCGCCGCCGGTTCATCGCCGCGTTGTGCGGCACGCCGGGCGCGACGCTGCGGGTGTGGGCGTGCACCACCCAGCCTTCCTGCAGCCACTGGCGGTACAGCGTCGCCGAGCCGTCGGGCGCCAGCAGGTCGCGCGCACCGTCCGGCGCGTCGCCCAGCCCGCTCAGCGCCAGTTCCGCCGCGTGGCCGATCTTGAAGACCAGGTGCGAGTGGTCCAGCGTCAGCCGCAGCGGCATGTTCGTCCGCGCCAGCAATTCGCCCACCCGCTCGACGCGCCGGAAGTCCTCGCTCCACATGTCCACATGCACTTCGAGGCTGGGCAGGCAACCCGCGCGCGTGCCGTGCTCCATCGCCTCGCAGTAGAAGCGCACCACCTCGGCGTCGCTCAGCGCGTGGCCGTCGGCGTGGCGGGCGTAGAGCTGCAGGTTGAACAGGTGCGCGCCGAGCCGTCCGCCCGTCGCCAGACCCCAGCGCATCCGCGGCTCGTCGACACCCGCGCAGAAGATGCCCCCGAAGACCCGGATCGGCAATCGGTACCGATCGACCAGTTCGAAGTACGGCCCGAAGTCCTCGGTCGGGTCGATGTTCTTCTCGATGTAGTCGAACGCGCCGCTGTGGCGGATCCAGGCGAAGCGGGTCGCCGGCTTCGGCGTCGCCAGTCCGTCGTGGACCAGCACGCCGTCGAGGTTGATGCCGATCGGCAGGCTCATTTGAAGACGACGGTCTTGTGCCCGTTGAGCAGCACCCGGCGCTCGCTGTGCCACTTCACCGCACGGGCCAGCACCTGGCTCTCGGTGTCGCGCCCGATCGAGGTGAGATCGTCCACCGTCAGGCTGTGGTCCACGCGGGCCACGTCCTGCTCGATGATCGGCCCTTCGTCGAGGTCGGCGGTGACGTAGTGCGCCGTCGCCCCGATCAGCTTCACGCCCCGGTCGTGCGCCTGGTAGTACGGCTTCGCACCCTTGAAGCTCGGCAGGAAGCTGTGGTGGATGTTGATCGCCCGTCCGCTCAGCGCCCGGCACATCGGGTCCGACAGGATCTGCATGTACCTCGCCAGGATCACCAGCTCCGCGCCCTCGGCCCGGATGATCTCCAGCTGCCTGGCCTCCGCCTCCTGCTTGGTCGCCGCCTTCACCGGGATGTGGTGGAACGGGATGTTGTAGCTGGCGGCGAGCTGGTAGAAGTCCCGGTGGTTCGAGACGATCGCCTTCACGTCGATCGGCAGCAGCCCGCTCTTGCAGCGGAACAGCAGGTCGTTGATGCAGTGACCGTGCTGGCTGACGAGGAGGACGGTGGGCATGCGCTGGTCGGCGCGGTGCAGCTCGACGGTCATGGTCCAGGTGGCGGCGACCTCCTGCAGCGCGGCGTCGAGCTGCTCGGGGCTGGCCTGGGCGCAGGCGAACTGCACGCGCATGAAGAACAGGCCGGTCTGCGCGTCGTTGTACTGGGCGGCCTCCTCGATGTTGGCGCCGTGCGCGAACAGCAGGCCCGAGACGGCGTGGACGATGCCCGGCTTGTCGGGGCACGAGAGGGTCAGGATGTAGGACGGAGTCGGCATGGCGGACAGGCTCAGGGCTGCTGGTCGAGGAACTGGGTGAACTGGTCGAGTACCTCCGGCGCGACCGACACGTTGTGCTTCGCTTCGGGGTAGGCGCCGCTGTCCACGTCGGCGCGGTATTCGCTGAACGCGGCGATGCGCTCGGCCTGCAGGCGGGCGTGTTCGGCGGCGAAGTGGCGGTAGACCTTGGCGTGGCGGGGGATGTGGCCGGTGTTGTAGCCGAGCACGTCGCTGGCAAACAGGTACTGCGCATCGCCCCCGGCACCGGCGCCCATCGAGATCAGCAGCAGGCTGGTGCGCCGCGAGATCGCGGCGGCGATGTCGGCGGGCACGACCTCGATCTCGGCCGCGAAGGCGCCGGCTTCTTCGAGCGCCTTGACCTGTCGGTACACGAGCTGCGCCGTCTCCAGCGTCTTGCCGACCGCCTTGAAGCCGCCGGTCCACGTGCATTGCGACGGGATCAGCCCCGAGTGGCCGCAGACGGGAATGCCCTCCTCGCGCAGCCGGCGCACGATGCCCATGCTCGCCGCGCAGTAGACCGCGTCGCCGCCCGCCTTCATCGCGGCGAAGGCAGCGCGCAGGTACTCCTCGGCGGTGACGAAGTCGCCGTATTCGAGGCCGGGGATGGCGAACACGGTCGGCGCGGCCTCGCGGAACGCCGGGCCGAGCAGCGCGGGCGGCACCGAGAGCAAGTCCACGCCGGCTTGCTGCGCCGCGGCGGCCTCGTCGAGCGTCTCGACCCGCAGCATGCTGAGCTGGCGTCGCCCTTTGAGGGCACGCAGGTCGGCGATCGTCGGGCGTTGGGGCTTTTTCATGGGGAACTTCCGGTGGAACGGGGTTGGATCAGAGCAGCGACTTGAGCTTGATGGCGGGATCGGCCAGCGCCTCGGGCGACGGCTGGCGCCGCCGCTCGACGAGCATCCGTGCCAGCTTGAGTTCCTTGGCCACCTCCGACACCGGGCCGAAGCCGCTGACGCCGACCAGCCGGCCGTTGGCGTCGAGGTGGAAATCGATCAGGGCGGTGTCGCCCAGCGGGCGCGTCACGGTGGTCACGCCGAGCGCCGGCTCGCCGCAGACCTGCAACTGATGGTCAAACTGGTCGGACCAGAACCACGCTGGCGTGTCGTACAGGACGCCCTGGCCGAGCATGTTGGCGGCCACGACGCGGGCCTGTGCCTCGGCGTTCTGCCAGGTTTCCTGGCGGATCGGCGCGCCGCTGAGCGGGCTGGGGAATTCGGCCACGTCGCCGGCCGCGAAGACACCGGACGCGCTGGTGGCGAGCCGCGCATCGACGACGATGCCGCGGCTCACCGCGAGGCCCGCCTGCACCGCCAGTTCGACCGCCGGCACGATGCCGATGCCGACGAGCACCGTGTCGGCTTCCAGCGCGGTGCCGTCGGTCAGCGTGACACGGGTGCGGCCGTCGGTCTGGCGCTCGAAGGCGGTCGGCAGCATGCCCAGGCGGATCTCGACGCCATGCGCCTGGTGCAATGCCAGCACCCGCGCGCCGATCGCTTCCGGCACGGCACGACCGAGCAGGCGCGGTGCGCCCTCGATCACCGTGACCTCGCAGCCCCGCTGGCGTGCCGACGCAGCGACCTCCAGCCCGATGAAGCCGCCGCCGACGATGACGAGACGGGCCCCAGGCTGCAGGCGTGCGGCGATCTGCGCCGCGTCGTCCAGCGTGCGCAGGCCGAGCACCCCGGGCAGGTCCGCGCCGGGGATGTCCAGCCGGCGCAGGTGGCCGCCGGTGGCCAGCAGCAGCGCCTCGTACGCGATGCGGCGCTCGGCGCGCTGCGGCCCGCCGGTCAGCACGATCTCATGCGCAGCGGTGTCGATCGACTCGACCCAGGCGACGACGTGCGTGATCTGGTCGGCGTCCCAGTCGACCGCCGGGCGCAGTGCGGTCGACGCGGCGTCCTGCTCGCCGGTCAGCAGGCCTTTGGACAGCGGCGGGCGTTCGTAGGGCAGGTGCGGCTCGGCGCCGATCAGCACGATCGGGCCGGCCCAGCCGAATTCGCGCAGCCGCTGCGCGGCCCGGCCACCGACGTGGCCGGCACCGACGATCACCATGGGGCGGGAACTGGGCATGGTCGGCTCGCGCTCAGACTTCGATGAACACCCGACCGCCCTCGACCTTGGCCGGGTAGGTCTTCAGGTTCACGCAGACGGGGGCGCCCAGGGCGCGGCCGTCGCGGATGTCGAAGCGGCCGTTGTGCTTCGGGCACTCGATGACGTGCTCCATCACCAGGCCGTCGCAGAGGTGGACCTTCTCGTGGGTGCACAGGCCGTCGGTGGCATAGACCTTGTCGTCGACGCGGTAGACGGCGTAGGTGTGGCCGGCGTGGTCGAAGCGGGACACGTCCTCGTCGTCGATGTCGTCGAGGGGGCAGACGTTGATCCATTGGGGCATGGGGAACTCCGGTTTCAATGCTGGGAAGCGGGCAGGGGACGCACGACGTGCCACGTCGGCTCGCTGGACTGGCGCCACAGCGCGGGCAGGATTTCGCGGTACGCGGCCACCGTGCCGTCGTAGGCGGGTGGGCAGTCGGCCTTGATCGCCTCGTGCAGGCGGGGCAGCGCGTGGTACGGCACCATCGGGAACATGTGGTGCTCGACGTGGTAGTTCATGTTCCAGTAGAGGAAGCGGAACACCGGGTTCATCTTCACCGTGCGGCAGTTCTGGCGGTGGTCGAGCACGTTCTCGGGCAGGCCGGCGTGCTGGGTCAGGCCGAAGAAGTTGTAGAGCCAGGCGCCTGCCATCGATGGCAGCCCGATGTAGAACAGCGGCAGCCAGCTCTGGAGGTAGAGCGCCACGCCGATCAGCGCCGCGTACAGCGCCACCCAGATGCGCGCCTCGCGCACCATCTTCGGCCACTCCATCTCGGGGACGAAGGTCTTCTCCTCGGCGCTCAGGTGACCGAAGGCGTTGGCGATGACACGGGCGTATTCGGTGGGGGCGCTCTTGATCGCGAAGCAGTTCAGTGCCATCGTCAGCAGATCGGTCGGGACCGGCGCCGCGATCTCGGGGTCGCGCCCGACCACCAGCGTGTCGGTGTGGTGGCGGGTGTGGCTCCAGCGCCAGCGGGTCGGGCGGCGCAGCACCATGAAGCTGGCGACCTGGTAGAGCGCCTCGCTCATCCAGCGGGTCTTGAAGCAGGTGCCGTGGCTCGACTCGTGCCAGCGCGAATCGGCCGGGCCGCAGTAGAGCGTGGCGTAGAGGAAAAAGGCGGCGGCGAACCAGCCCGTGCCCCAGGCCATCGCCATCAGCACGCCCGCGCCGATCACCAGCGCGAACCACAGCAGCGTGTCGCGGACCGCGTGGGCGTCGTCGCGCTTCATCAGGTCCTTCATCAGCGGGCGCGGCACGGCGCACTTGTACCAGTCGCCGTTGACCAGCCCGGCTGCCGCCGCACGGTCGCCCGCGCCGCCAATCAGTCGGTAGTCATCGCGGCTGGGCGCATCGGAGGTCATCGTGGAGCTGGAGCTGTTCATGTGGGGTACATCCTGGAAAAATATTTCCAAAACAGAATGGATCGGATCGTAGAGACACCGCCCCGGCCTCACAATCAAAATCCATCATCTGCCATCAGAAGGCATCACCCATGCGGCGCTGCACCATGTCATTTCCATCATCACTGATCCGGGATTACCCGAAGCAGGACCAGCCGTGAGCCGCCGCCCCACCCTCACGGCCGTCGCCGAGGCCGCCGGCGTCAGCACCGCCACCGTGGACCGCATGCTCAACAGCCGTCTGCCGGTGCGCGAGGGCACGGCGCTGCGCATCATCGAAGCGGCCGAGCGCATCGGCTACCACGGTGCCCACCTGATGCGCGCGCGGCTGCAGGAACGCGCCGACCGCACGGTGCGCACGCTGGGGTTCTGCCTGCTGCGGCGGCACGAGGCGTTCTACCAGGCGCTCGGGCGCGAGCTGAACGCCGCGGTGGCGCGGCATGCGTCGCCGGGGGTCGCGGTGATCGAGTACATGGACGCGGTGGAGCCGGCCGCGATCGCGCAGCAGTTGCTGGAACTCGGCCGCGAAGTGGATGCGCTCGCGGTCGTGGCGGTCGATCACCCGCATGTCACCGCGGCGATCGAGGCGCTGCACGCCGCAGGCAAGCCGGTCTTCACGCTGCTGTCGGACCTGAGCGCGCCGCTGCGCACCGGCTTCGTCGGCGTCGACCCGCGCAAGAGCGGGCGCACGGCGGGCTGGGCGGTCAGCCGGCTGGCGAAACGGCCGGGGCCGGTGGCGGTGTTCGTCGGCAGCCACCGCTACCTCGGTCACGAGGCGTGCGAGATGAGCTTTCGCGCCTATCTGCGCGAGCATGCACCTGCGTTCCGGGTCCTCGACACGCAGGTCAACCTGGAAGACGCCCAGATCGCCCACGAGGCCACGCTCGACCTGCTGCGCCGCCACCCGGATCTGGCGGGCATCTACGACGCGGGCGGCGGCGGTGCGGCCGGCATGATCCGCGCGTTGCGCATGGAACGCCCGCCCGGCCATCCACACGGGCACGTGGTCACGGTCTGCAACGAGCTGACGGGAGAGCACCGCACGGCGCTGGTCGACGGCGTGGTCGATCTGGTGCTGGTGACCCCGCTGGCGAAGATCACGCAGACGGTGGTGGACGCCATGCATGCCGCGCTCGACCAGCCGCAGGCGCTGCCCCGGGCGATGCAGATGGCGGTCCCGGTGGAGGTCTGCACGGCGGAAAACGTCTGATCCGGCCACCCCGTGGAAATGGCCAGCTTACCGGGCTGATTTCCAACCTTGCAGGCGCAACCCATCCCGGAACATGGCCAGCCCACTCACCGAACCCCTGCCATGTCCACTGCCCATTCGCTCCCGCGCCTCGCGTTCGTGTCCGCCCTGCTGCTGGCCTCCTGGGCCGCCCAGGCCTCCAGCAACACCCCGCACTGGGACTACAAGGGCCCGCACGACCCCGCGCACTGGGCGCATCTGGATGCCTCCTTCGAGGGCTGCTCGGCCGGCAAGCGCCAGAGCCCGATCGACATCAAGGCCACCGAGAAAGTGGCGCTGCCCTCGCTGGAATTCGGCTACAGCCCGACCAAGGCCAGCGTGGTCAACAACGGCCACACGATCCAGGTGAATCTGCCGGCCGGCAACAGCCTGACGGTGGGCGAGCAGCGCTACGAGCTGCTGCAGTTCCACTTCCACACGCCCAGCGAAGAGGCGCTGGGTGGCAAGCGCAAGCCGCTGGTCGCGCACTTCGTGCACCGCAGCGCGGAGGGGCAGCTGGGCGTGGTAGCCGTGCTGTTCGACTTCGGCAAGGCCAACGAGACCTACGCCCCGGTGTTCGCACACCTGCCAGCCCGGGCCGGCGAGACACTGACCGCCGACGACCTGACGCTCGATCTGGCCGCGCTGCTGCCGACCGAGAAGGGCTACTACAGCTTCGAGGGTTCGCTGACCACGCCCCCCTGCTCGGAAGGCGTGAACTGGATGGTCCTGAAGCAGCCGGTGAAGCTCTCGGCGCAGCAGATCCAGCGCTTCCGCCAGATGTTCTCGTTCAACGCGCGGCCGATCCAGCCCCTGAACGGCCGCGTGGTCAAGGAATCGCTCTGAGCGGATTCAGCCGCGGCGCTGGCGCTGGCGGTACTGGTCGGCCACCACCGCCGCGACGATGATCGCGCCCTTCACCATCTCCTGGTAGTACGCGTCGATGCGGATGAAGGTGAAGCCCGAGGTCATGACGCCCAGGATCAGCACGCCGATCAGCGTGCCCGTGACCCGGCCGATGCCGCCCGACAGCGAGGTGCCGCCGATGACGACCGCCGCGATCGCATCCAGCTCGTACATCACGCCCATGCCGGACTGGCCCGAGATCGCGCGCGCCGCCGTCACGCTGCCGGCGATGCCGCTGAGCAGCCCGGCGATCGTGTAGACCCAGATCAGGTGGCGATTGACGTTGATGCCCGACACGATCGCGGCCTGGCGGTTCGCGCCGATCGCATAGGTGAACTTGCCGAAGCGGGTGTAGCGCAACACGACATGGAAGATCGCCGCGATCACCAGGAAGATCATCACCGGGTTGGCCCCCGAGCCGATCCAGGCGAAATCGTCGGTGAGCATCGACACCGGCATGCCGCCCGTGAACCACTTGGCGAAGCCGCGTGCAGCCACCATCGTGCCCAGCGTGGCGATGAACGGCGGGATCGCGGTGAAGGCGATCAGCGAGCCGTTGAGCAGGCCGATCAGCAGCCCGATGGTGGTGCCCGCCAGCAGCGGCCAGACCATCGGCAGATCGGTCAGGTGCGGGAACACGGCGCGCGGAAAGTCCGACACCTGCGCCAGACTGGCCGAGACCACCGCCGCCGCCGCGACCACCGAGCCCGAGGACAGGTCGATGCCGCTGGTGATGATGACCAGGTTCACGCCGATGGCGATGATGCCGATCACCGCCATCTGCAGGATGATGATCTGCAGCCGCTCCGGATTCATCAGGAAGCTCTGGCCGTTGACCCACCAGCCCAGCGCCTCGAAGAACAGGCTGATGCCGACCAGCACCAGGAAGATGCCCAGCTCGGGCGGCCACTTGCGCTTGGCCGGCTTGAAGGTCATGGACTGCGCGCCCACGCTCGGGTTACCAACGGACATTGCTCGTCTCCAACTTGTCGATGCGGTTGAACTTGTGGTGTTCAGGGTGTGTGTTCACTGCGAGGCCAGTTCCATGATCCGGACCTGATCGGCCTCGGCGCGGTCGACGATGCCGGTCATGCGGCCCTCGTGCATCACCATCACCCGGTCGCTCATGCCCAGCACCTCGGGCAGCTCCGACGAGATCATCAGCACCGCCACGCCCTGCCCGGCCAGCTCGCTGACCAGGCGGTGGATCTCGGCCTTGGCCCCGACGTCGATGCCACGGGTCGGCTCGTCGAGGATCAGGATCTTCGGTTTCGTCAGCAGCCAGCGGCCGATCAGCACCTTCTGCTGGTTGCCGCCGGAGAGGTTCTGGATCACCTCGGCCAGGTTGGGCGTCTTCACGCGCAGGGCCTTGCTCATCGCCTCGCAATCGCGGTCGAGCGCCGCCTGCTGCACGAAGCCGTACTTCACATAGCGCTGGCTCAGCACGGCCGATTCCATGTTCGACAGGATGTCGAGGATCAGGAAGCAGCCCGAGTCCTTGCGGTCTTCGGTGAGGAAGGCCATGCCATGGCGCATCGCCGCCGCCGGCGAGCCGATGGTGGTGGCCGTGCCACCGATGCGGATCTCGCCCTTGGTGGCCGGTACCACGCCGAACAGGGCCTCGGCCACGTTCGAGCGGCCCGAGCCGACCAGTCCGGCCAGCCCGAGGATCTCCCCGGCGCGCAGCTCGAAGCTCACGCCGCTGAAGATGCCGTCCACCCCCAGGTTCTTCACCGACAGCACGACCTCGCCGATCGGCACGGTCTGCTTGGGGAACATCTGCGTCACCTCGCGCCCCACCATCATCTTGATGATGTCGTCGCGCGTCACCTCGGTGGACAGCCGGGTATCGATGTACTTGCCATCGCGGAACACCGACACCTCGTCGGCGATCTCGAACAGCTCGTTCATCTTGTGCGTGATGTAGACGATGCCTTTGCCCTGGGCGCGCAGCTGCCGGATGATGCGAAACAGGTGTCCCACCTCGGTCTCGGTCAGCGCGGACGTGGGCTCGTCCATGATCAGCACGTCGGAGTTGAACGACACCGCCTTGGCGATCTCGACCATCTGCCGGCTGGCGATGGACAGGCTGCGCACCTCGGCCTCGGGATCGAGGTCGATGGCCAGCCGGTCGAACAGCGCCTGCGTCTGCTGACGCAGCGCGGCGTGGTCGACGAAGCCGAAGCGGTTGAGCGGCTCGCGGCGGATCCAGATGTTTTCCGCCACCGTCATGAAGGGCATCAGGTTGAGTTCCTGATGGATCATCGCGACGCCCTGGTTCAGCGCGTCCAGCGGACCGCGCAGCGTCACCGGCTGCCCTTTCAGGCGGATCTCGCCCTGGTCGGGCGTGTAGATGCCGGCGATGATCTTCATCAGGGTCGACTTGCCGGCACCGTTCTCGCCCATCAGCGCGTGAACGGTGCCGGCGCGCAGGCGCAGGCGCACGTTGTCCAGTGCGACCACGCCCGGGAAGGCCTTGCGGATGCCCTCGATTTCCAGCAATACAGTCTCAGACATCCTCAACCTCAAGTACCTTCAATCTTCAGACCTTCAGGCGTGCTTCCAGCTCAGTTCTTGCCGCTGTACTTGGCCAGGTTGGCCGGGGTCACCAGCTCGAACGGCACGTTCACGAAACGCTCGACCGGCTGCTTCTTGATCAGCTTCAGCGCGGCTTCCACGGCACCCGAACCCTGGCCGGCGGCGTTCTGGAACACCGTCACCTTCAGGTCACCGGCCTTCATCGAGGCCAGCGCGTCCGGGGTGGCGTCGATGCCGGCGACGATGCTGTTCGGCGTCCACTTCTTGCCCGCCTTCAGCGCGTTGATCGCACCGATCGCCATCTCGTCGTTGTTGGCGATGATCGCGTCGAACTTCACGCCCGACGACAGCCAGTTGGTGGTGATGTCCTGGCCCTTGGTGCGGTCCCAGGCGCCTTCACGCTTGTCGACGATCTTGAGGCCCGCGCATTCCTTGGTCGCGACCACGTCCTCGATGTCCTTGGTGCGGGTGCGCGCAGCTTCATTGGACAGCTCGCCCATCAGCACCAGAACGTCGCCCTTGCCCTTGAGCAGGCGGCAGACTTCCTCGGTCTGCACCGTGCCCGACACCTTCTCGTCCGAGGCCACGAAGGCCACGCCAGCAGGCAGCTTGGCGAAGTCGACCGGCTTGCGGTTGACGTAGACCAGCGGGATCTTGGCGTCGGTCACCATCTTGGTGATCTTCGGCGTCGCGTCGGTGTCGACCGGGTTGACGATGATCGCGTCGACCTTCTGCGCGATGAGGTTCTGGATCTGGCTGAGCTGCTTGCCCACGTCATTGCCAGCGTCCTCGACCTGCACCGCGGCGCCCGCCTTCTTGCCCGCATCCAGCGTGCCGTTCTTCAGGATGGTCAGGAAGGTGTCGAGCTGGGCCATGGCCAGACCGATCTTCTGGGCATGGGCCATCGGGGATGCCAGCGAACCCGCGACAGCGGCGGCAATCAGCAGTTTCTTCATGGTCTCGGTCTCCTCTATGTGTGACAGACGGGGCGCATCGGCGCCACCCGGGGGTTTGGTTGATCGCGCCGTGAAGCACTGCTCAACACGCCGCCACTGTAGCGCTGGCGCCCTGAAATTTGGAAATAGATTTCTAAGGAAATACACCTAGGGAATTCAATTTCCGAAGACTCTAGACTCGACGCCAACCTTGGCAAACCCTATGCAAATGCCCTTTGTGGGCGGGACGTCCCCGATGAGCACCTTGAATTTCCCCTCCGATCGCCCGATCGACCTGGCCTGCCTGGGCCGGGTGGCGGTCGACTTCTATGCCCAGCAGTTCGGCAGCCGACTGGAAGACGCCCGCAGCATGGCGATGTACCTCGGCGGCTCGTCCGGCAACCTGGCCTTTGGCGTGGCGCGGCTCGGGCTGCGCAGCGCGATGGTCTCGCGCGTCGGCAACGAGCAGATGGGCCAGTTCCTGCGCGAGACGCTGCAGCGCGAAGGCTGTGACGTGAGCCAGCTGCAGACCGACCCCGAGCGCCTCACCGCCCTCGTGCTGCTCGGCCTGAAGGACCGCGACACCTTCCCGCTGCTGTTCGTGCGCGAGAACTGTGCGGACATGGCCATCCGCGCCGACGAGATTTCCGAGGACTTCATCCGGGACTGCCGCGCCCTGGCCATCACCGGCACGCACCTGTCCACGCCGACGACCCGCGAAGCCGCGCTCACCGCGCTGACCTTCGCGCGGCGCCACGGCACGATGCGCATCCTCGACATCGACTACCGCCCGGTGCTGTGGGGCCTGACCAGCCGCGGCGCGGGCGAGAACCGCTTCGTGGACAACGCCGACGTGACGCGCCAGCTCCAGCAGGTGCTCGGCGAATTCGACCTGCTGGTCGGCACCGAGGAAGAGTTCTTCATCGCGGGCGGCCACCCGGACGACCTGATGGCCTCGCTGCGCGCGGTGCGCGCGGTGTCGGCCGCCAAGCTGGTGGTCAAGCGCGGCGCGGCGGGCTGCTGCGTCATCGAGGGCGCCATTCCGGCGGCGATCGAGGACGCACCCACCTTCCGCGGCGAGCGGGTCGAGGTGCTGAACGTGCTCGGCGCGGGCGACGCCTTCCTGTCGGGGCTGATGGCCGGGCTGCTGCAGGGCAAGGACTGGGCCGAATCCACCCGCATCGCCAACGCCTGTGGCGCCATCGTCGTCTCGCGCCACGCCTGTTCGGCCGCGATGCCGACGCCGGCCGAACTCGACCACTGGTTCAGCGGCAGCCGCAACCCCAAGGTGGACGCCGATGCCCAGCTCGCGCACCTGCACCGCGTCACCGCCCCCGCCCGCCCGGTGTGGAGCGAACTCTGCGTGATGGCCTTCGACCACCGCAGCCAGTTCTACGACATCGCCCGCGAAGCCGGCGCCGACGAGGGCCGCATCCCCGCGCTCAAGCAGCTGCTGGTGCGCGCCGCCGAGCAGGTCGAGCGCAGCCACCAGCTGCAGGGCCATGTCGGCGTGCTGATCGACGGCGGCGACTACGGCCGCGACGCACTGGCGAGTGCCACGGGCCGCGGCTGGTGGGTCGGGCGGCCGGTGGAGCTGCCGGGGTCGCGGCCGCTGCGCTTCGACGGCACGCGCTCGGTCGGCTCGGCTCTGATCCACTGGCCGACCGAGCAGGTCGTCAAGTGCCTCGTCCACTACCACCCGGACGACACCCCAGCGCTGCGTGTCGAGCAGGAGCAGCGCGTGCTCGAACTCTGGGAAGCCACGCGCGAGAGCGGCAACGAGCTGCTGCTGGAGATCATCCCGCCCAAGGCCGTCACGCCCGCCGGCACCGAGGATGCGGCCGTGCTGCGTGCCGTCAAGCGCTTCTACAACCTGGGCGTCAAGCCCGAGTGGTGGAAGCTCGCGCCGATGAGCGCCGACGGCTGGACGCAGCTCGCCGCGCTGGTCGCCGAGCGCGATCCGCACTGCCGCGGTGCGGTGATCCTGGGCCTGAACCAGCCGCTGCAGTTCCTCGCCGACAGCTTCGTCCACGCCACCAACCCCATCGTCAAGGGCTTCATGGTCGGTCGCACGCTGTGGGTCGAGGCCTCGCAGCAGTGGCTGCGTGGACAGATCGACGACACCGCCTTCATCGACACCGTGGCGCAGAATTTCGCCACCCTCGTGGACGCCTGGAAGCGCCGCAAGGCCGCCTGAACCAACCCCCTGCCCCCATGCACAGCCACAACACCATCCGACTCACCGTCAGCCAGGCGCTGGTGCGCTATCTGGCGGCGCTGCGCGTGGAATTCACCCACGTCGACGGCTCCACCGAAGTCGTGCCCTATGTCGGCGGCGCCTTCGCCATCTTCGGCCACGGCAACGTGACAGGCCTGGGCGAATCGCTGCACCAGGTGCGCGCGCAGTTGCCCACCTTCCGCGCCCACAACGAGCAGGGCATGGCCAACGCCGCCATCGCCTACGCCAAGGCGAATTTCCGCCAGCGCATCATGGCCGTCACCTCCAGCATCGGCCCCGGCGCCACCAACATGGTGACCTCGGCGGCGCTGGCGCATGTCGGGCGGCTGCCGGTGCTGCTGCTGCCGGGCGATGTGTTCGTCACCAGGCTGCCGGACCCGGTGCTGCAGCAGGTCGAGGACTTCGAGCAGGGCGACGTCAGCGCCAACGACTGCTTCCGCCCGGTGACCCGCTACTTCGACCGCATCACCCGGCCCGAGCAGCTGCTGGTCGCGCTGCCACGCGCGATCCAGGTGCTGACCGATCCGGCGCAGTGCGGCCCGGTGTGCCTGGCGCTGCCGCAGGACGTGCAGACCTTCGCGTTCGACTGGCCGGCGGACTTCTTCGAACCGGCCGTGATCCGCTTCCGCCGCCCGCCGGCGGAGCAGCGCGAACTGGATGAGGCCGTCGCGCTGCTGAAGACGGCGAAGCGTCCGATGCTGGTGGCCGGCGGCGGCGTGCTCTACAGCCAGGCGTGGGCCGCGCTGCGCGACTTCGCGGACGCGCACGGCATCCCGGTCGTCGAGTCGCAGGCCGGCAAGGGCAGCATGGCGTGGGACCACCCGCTCAACCTCGGCGCGATCGGCGTGACCGGCTCGCCCGCGGCGAATGCGGCGGCGGCCGAATGCGACGTGGTCTTCGCGGTGGGCACCCGGCTGCAGGACTTCACCACCGGCTCGCATGCGCTGTTCAGCCACGCCAGGCTGCTGAGCCTGAACGTGCAGCCTTTCGACGCGGGCAAGAAGCGCGGCCAGGCGCTGGTCGCCGATGCATGGGCAGGCCTGGCGCAGTTGTCGGCCGCGCTGGGCGACTGGCGCGCGGACGCCGCCTGGACCGCCACGAGCCGCACGCGCGCCGCTGCCTGGGTCGCGCGCGTGACCGAGCTGACGCTGAACGTGCCGACCGACACGCGGCCGTATGACGCGGAGGTGATCGGCGCGGTGCGCGAGTCGGCGGCGGACATGGGGCTGGACAGCGGCACGAACGACCTCGTGGTCTGCGCCGCTGGCACGCTGCCCGCCGAGCTGCACAAGCTCTGGCGCAGCGGCCTGCCCGGCAACTACCACATGGACTACGCCTACTCGACCATGGGCTACGAGGTCGCGGGCGGCCTGGGCGCCAAGCTGGCGCGGCCCGAGCGGGAGGTCTTCGTGCTGGTGGGCGACGGCTCCTACATGATGCTCAACGCCGAACTCGCCACCTCGGTGATGCTCGGCAAGAAGATCATCGTCGTGCTGCTCGACAACCGCGGCTATGGCTGCATCGAGCGCCTGCAGGTGAACTCGGGCGGCGCGAGTTTCAACAACATGCTGGACGACTGCATCCCCGAAGGCGGCCAGCCCTCGGCAATCGACTTCGCGATGAACGGCCGCTCGATGGGCGCCGAGGCGGTCCACGTCCAGGATGTCGCCGAGCTGCGCCGCGAACTGGCCCGCGCCCGTGCCGCCACGAAGTCGCAGGTGCTGGTGATCGACACGACACACCGCCGCACCACCGGCGACGGCGGCACATGGTGGGAAGTGGCCCTGCCCGAGGTGTCGCCGCGCCCCGAAGCGCTGGCCGCGCAGGCCCGCTACGTCGAAGCCAAGAAGAAGCAATTCCACTGAATCCCGTTGAATTTCACTGAACCCGACCCACTGGAACCGCACATGACCTGGAACGTCCGCATCGGCATCAACCCCATCTCCTGGATGAACGATGACCTGCCCGCCCTCGGCGGCGAGACCCCGCTCGAAACCGCCCTTTCGGAAGGCGCCGAGATCGGCTACGAAGGCTTCGAACTCGGCAACAAGTTCCCCAAGGACGGCCCCGGCCTGCAGGCCAAGCTCGCCGAGTTCGGCGTGGCCTGCGTCTCGGGCTGGTACTCGGGCTTCCTGGCCGAGGACACGGTCGAGGCCGAGATCGCCCGCTGCGTCGCGCACATGGAGAAGCTCCAGTACAACGGCGCCACCGTCGTCGTCTACGGCGAGTGCGCCGGCACCGTGCAGGGCCAGATCGACACCCCCGTGAGCAAGCGCCCGACCTTCCGCGACGCCGCCGCGTGGCAGGCCTATGCCGAGCGCCTGAACGCCTTCGGCCAGCACCTGATCGACACCTACGGCATCCGGCTCGCATACCACCACCACATGGGTGCCTACGTCGAAAGCCCGGCCGACATCGACCAGCTGATGGCGCTGACCGACCCGGCCAAGGTCTTCCTGCTCTACGACACCGGCCACGCCTACTTCGGCGGCGCCGCCGATCCGCTCGTGCCGCTGAAGAAGCACCTGAGCCGGGTGGTCCACGTGCATTGCAAGGACGTGCGCCCCGCCGTCATCGCGCAGGCGCGCAACGACGGCTGGAGCTTCCTGAACGGCGTCATCAACGGCACGTTCACGGTGCCCGGCGACGGCGTGATCGACTACGACGCGGTGCTGACCACGCTGAAGGACGCCGGCTACGAAGGCTGGCTGGTCGTCGAGGCCGAGCAGGATCCGGCCGTCGCCCCCAGCTACCAGTACGCCAAGAAGGGCCACGACACGCTGCGCGCGATCGTGAACCGCCTGGGGAGCTGAGCCATGAGTCTCCTCGTCAAGGCCGCTGCCGGCCGAGAAATCTGCGAGATCACCCCCGAGCGGGCCGGCTGGACGCACGTGGGCTTCCGCGCGCTGCGGCTGGCGGCGGGGGACCATGAAACACTCGACACGGGCACGCGCGAGCTGTGCCTGGTCGTGCTGACGGGCACTGTCGAGGTGCAGGTCGGCGACACCGTGTACGCGGCGCTGGGTTCGCGCGACAGCGTGTTCGCCGAGCAGTCGCCGGACGCGCTGTACGTGCCCGGCGGCCAGACGCTGACCGTCACCGCCTCGCGGGACAGCGAGGTCGCGCTGTGCACGGCCCCGTCCAAGGGCGGCCAGGTGGTGCGCCGGATCGACGGCAGCACCATGCGCCGCAGCGTGCGTGGCAAGGGCTCCAACACGCGCCACGTCTGCGACATCCTGCCCCAGGACGACCCGACCGCCGACCACCTGCTGGTGGTCGAGGTCATCACCCCGGCCGGCCACTCCAGCAGTTACCCGCCGCACAAGCACGACCGCGACGTGCCGCCGGAAGAAACCCTGCTCGAAGAAACGTATTACCACCGCCTGAATCCGCCTCAGGGATTTGCATTCCAGCGCGTCTACACGGACGACCGCAGCATCGACGAGGCTTGCGCGGTGGAAGACCATGACGTCGTGATGGTTCCGCGCGGCTATCACCCCTGTGTGGCGCCGCATGGCTACGACCTGTATTACCTGAATGTCATGGCCGGCCCGGGACGCCTCTGGCATTTCAAGAACGACCCCGCGCATGAGTGGATGGTCGCGCTGTAATGTCGCGTAATCACGACAAGGATGTTCCCTAGGTTTGCAGTTAAATCTTCTCGATGTAAAAACGCAAACGTTTACATCGCCCCTGTGCAGCCTTGTCTTGACACGACTTCACGCGCGAGAAACCGGACGTAACCCGTCTGTTGCCCGAACGGGCGTCGCTTCCTGGGCCGGAGTGCGACGCACACAATTCAGCACCGACAGAATGTTGCATCGAAGCGACAATTTTGTGAAACCGAGGGTCAACCTCAGGTAAATCAAAATTGATTAGTTGCTAATGTTCGTCACCCAAGGTCGAGTATTCGGCCATCTTCCCGCAACGAAAGAGGAGTCTGACCATGATCCGCAAAACCCAATTCGCCGTGGCTGTTGCCGCCCTGATCTCCGCTCCGGCTTTCGCCGCTGTCGGCTGGGATGCCAACATCGAACTGGACACCACGTACCAGAATCAGGAGCGTGGCGCGAGCCAAAGCGGCCGCGTTGAACTCAACGCCTTCTCGAAGACCGACAAGGGTGGCGGTTTCGTGGCGGCACGCGCCAGCCTGATCGCAGGCAAGGCCGGCGCCACCACGGTGGACGACATGTGGGTCCAGATCGGCAATGCCTCTGGCGACATCAAGCTGGGCCGCTTCGAAGCGGCGGACGTGTTCCCGCTGGGCAAGGACGTCATGGTGGACGACGGCGGCGCACCGAGCGGCTACCGCACCAACACCTTCCGTGGCCGCACCTCCAGCGCCCACGCTGCACTGACCCTGAACGCCGGTGCTGGCGTCGGCTTCGAACTCGGCGTGATGGCCGATGCCAAGAACACCGGCATCCGCCCGGTCGTCAGCTTCGGCATGGACGGCTTCTCGGCCAAGGTCGGTCTGGAAAACGGCAAGAACGCAGCGGGCCAGAAGGTCAGCGGCGCTGGCCTGACGGTCGGCACGACGATGGCCGGTGTCGGCCTGAACGCCAGCTTCGGTTCGGGCAAGGTCAACGAGGTCAAGGGCTCGAGCTTCGGCCTGAACGGCACGTTCGGCCCGGCTGGCCTCGGCTACATCATGGACAAGACGGCTGGCAAGAAGGAAAACACCGTGTACGCCGCCTACAGCCTGCCGCTGTTCGACACGGGCGCCACCATCACCCCGGCAGCTTCGTACAGCAAGGCCGACGGCGACACCAAGCGCATCAGCCTGCGCGCGCGCGTCAACTACGCTTTCTGATCCCGGCTGCCCTGGCGGCAGCGGATCCAAAGCTTTCGGGGTCCACGGTTCTAGTGGTCCTGAGGGGGTGGCATAGAGTGCTGCCACCCTTTCTTGGTGAGCGCCCGCAGGGTGCTCACCTTTTTTTATGTCTGAACGAACCATGCCGTCCATGCCGTCCATGTCGTCCACACCGCCCACGCTGCAGGTCGCGCTGATCGGGTTCGGCTATGTCGGCCAGACCTTCCATGCACCGCTGATCGAGAGCGTCGAGGGCCTCTCGCTCGCGCTGGTTGCCTCCAGCGACGCCGGCAAGGTCCACGCCCGCTGGCCGCAGGTGCGTGTCACCGCCGACCACCTGGCCGCAGCCACCGACCCGGCGATCGACCTCGTCGTCATCGCCAGCCCCAACGACAGCCACTACCCGCTGGCCTGCGCCGCGCTGCTGGCCGGCAAGCACGTGGTGATCGACAAGCCCTTCACCGTCGCGGTGGACGAGGCACGCGATCTGGTGGAGCTCGCCGTGACGCGCGGGCGCCTGCTCTCGGTGTTCCACAACCGGCGCTGGGATGGTGACTTCCTCGGCGCACAGGCGGCCGTGCGCAGTGGCGCGCTGGGCGACGTGCGCGAATGCATCTCGCGCTTCGACCGCTTCGCCCCCGTGCCGCGCGACCGCTGGCGCGAGCGGCCCGGGCCGGGCGCGGGACTGTGGTTCGACCTGGGGCCGCATGTGGTCGACCAGGCGCTGTGCCTGTTCGGCCTGCCGCAGACGGTGATGGCCGACATGGCCGGGCTGCGCGACGGTGCTGCGGGCGTGGTGGACTGGGCGCAGGTCGTGCTCGGCTACGACGCGGGCGGCGTGCAGCGCCGGGTGACGCTGCACGTGACGCGGCTGGCGGCCTGGGCGGCACCGCGCTTCGAGCTGCACGGCACCGCCGGCAGCTGGATCTCGACAGGACTGGACACCCAGGAAGACCAGCTGAAGGCCGGCATGGTGCCCGGCGCGGCCGACTGGGGCCGCGACCCGCGACCAGCCGTGCAGGTGCTCGGCACGGCCGCACCCGCCGAGGTGGCGCGTCCGCGGGGCGACTACCGCCAGTACTACCTCGGCATCCGCGACGCGCTGCGCGGCACCGGCCCGAATCCGGTGCCGGCCACCGAGGCGCTGCAGGTCATGGCGGTGATGGACTGCGCGATGCGCAGCGCCGCCGAGGGCCGCACGCTGCGCTACACACCGGTCTGATCGGGGCCGCTCCGGGTCATTCCGCCTCCGCCGGCTCCGGCGTCATCAGGAACGCCACCGCCGCCATCACGCACTGGGCCACCGCGTGCGGCGGGCTGGCGTAGAACGCGGTCCATGCGGCGCCCCGGTGCTCGTTGTAGTCGGGCGCCGGCTCGTCCGCCTCGCGCGGGGGCAGCGACTGCTCCCAGCCCACGCGCACGGACACGCCCACCAGCACATCCATCACCAGCAGCCGCTCGGCACGCAGCTGCGGATTGGCGCGGCAGATGTCGGACACTGCCACCAGCGCCTCGATCGTGAGCTGGCGGTACTCGGGCGCCTGGATCTTGTTGAGCAGATCCTCCACCTGCAGCGCGAAACCGCGCTCGGACGGCGTCATGTCGGCGCGCGCGACGCGGCTGTCCATCTGGTTGCGGCTGTCGAGCTGGTCGCCGATGACCAGGCCCGGGAAATGCCGCAGCACCTGCCAGACACGGGCATAGAAGTCCTCCGGCAAGCGGGTGATGACGCCCTGCACCTCGCGCCACGCCAGCCAGCCCCCGACGCTCTGGTCCAGCACCGGATCCGCGGACGCCGGGAAATGCACCGTCGCCAGCCCCGCCGCGCGGCCCGTGCCGTCGCGGCTGATGCGGCCGTGCAGCGACTGCAGGCGCAGCAGGTTGCGGTTCATGTCCTGCTCGTGGGCGATGACCTCGCGCAGCCGGGTCAGGATCGCATGCGGGCTGAGGCTGAGCAGGAAGTCGAAGGCCTCGGCCTGCGTCAGCTCGTGCTCGCGGGCCAGCCAGCCGGTGATGAGCAGGATCAGGTACCAGGCGCGCAGCGTCAGCGTGCCCTTGAACAGCGCCGCCTCCGACTTGATCAGCACGCCCAGCAGCAGCACGATCTCCTGCAGCAGCACCCGCGCCCGCGGATCATCCCCGCCATAGCGGCAGATGCGCTCGTGGATCTCGGCGCTGCCCATCGGCCGGCTGATCACCGCCCCTTCGCCGTAGGCCCGGCCGACCGCCACCCGCTTCTGGCGCACGACGATCTGCGCCACCGCTTCTTCGAGCGCATCGTCGTGCAGCCCGAGGACACCGGCCGCGCGCCGGATCAGGCCCCACTTGCGACCGTGGCTGGCGCGGGCGTGGAAGTCCAGCACCATCTGCCAGACCGAGCTGCCGCGGTGCGTGCCCCACTGCGCACCACCACGGCGCACCAGCAGCCCGAGGATCTCGATCTGCTCGTAGGGATTGCGGCTGCGGTCGAGCCGGCGCAGCAGGACCTGGGGATCGGCCTCGTGCTCCAGCGCGGCGGCGCGTGCAGGGGTCAGCGGCCGGGTCGCGCCCTCCTCCCAGCGCAGGTCCGGCGGCAGGCGGGTGTCGGCGGTGGCCGGCAGCTCGGCGGTGGCCGCCCAGGGGGCCGCATCGAGCCAGTCCATGCGCGTGGTGCGCACCCGGGGCAGCAGTGCGGCCAGCGGCCCGACCTCGACACCGGCCGTGTCGTCGCGCCCGAGTTCCTTCAGGAAATTCAGCAGCACCTCGGCGCTGTTGGCCCCGAGCATGGCCTCGCCGATCAGCAGCAGCAGCAGCGGCTGGCCCTGCTGGTCGCGCACCTGCCAGTGGCGACGCAGCGCGGCGATCTCGGCACGGATCTCGTCGACCAGCAGCCGGTTGTCCAGCGTCAGATAGAAGCCCTGGCGGCTGTAGAACGCCGGCAGGAAGACCATCGTCTGCACCGGACCACCATCCGCAGCGTCCAGCGTGAACACCTGGCTGGTGACGAGGCTGTCGAGGCGCTCGATCGGCCGGCCCGTCAGACCGAGGCGGTCCACCCGCCCAGTTCGGCCAGCGCCAGCGCCAGATCGTCGGCATAGCGCACCTGCAGCGGCTGCACCTGCTCGGGCGTCTCGCAGGCGATGCCGTGCGAGGCCAGCCGCGCCTGCACCAGCCGGTCCGCACCCAGCACGGCCACCTGCACCCGCACCTGCTCGCGCGCCGCCTCGATCATGGCCTTGGACGCCGCGTCGCTCGGACCCCGCCCGCGGGGCAGCAGGTCGCGCGCCGTCACGTGGCGGTCGTGCACCAGCACGCCGACCAGGTAGAGGCTCTGCGCCCACACCAGCGGCACGTTGTCGTTGGGCTCGCGGCGCTGGCTGCGGGGCTCCAGACGCTCGGCATCCACCCGCTCGGCCGGCACGAAGTACAGCTCGGGCAGCAGGCGCACGCCGTCCTGCTCGACCATCAGCGCCTCCAGCCGCGCGCGGTAGTCGCGCGCAGCCGCCTGGTCCCCGCGCAAGGCAGCGTCCAGCAGCAGGTAGCAGAAGAACAGCGGCCACTCGGACTCGATGTGCGCGAACTGCTCCAGCTCGCCCGGCTCGTAGTGCAGTCGGCTGTGGTCTTCGGTCACCGTCTGGTGGCCGTCGCGCAGGAAGCGCTTGCAGCCGTAGCGGCCCTGCAGCTTGCCGACGATCTCGGCCCGGGTGCGCTCGACCAGCGTGGCGTCCCCCACAGCGAATGCCGGAAAACCGATGATGGACAGCAGCGCCGCATCGGTTTCCTTGGACTCGGACTCGCGCGGCAGCAGGCTCTCCAGCGTGTGGCGGGCCTGCGCGATGGCGTCGGCGGGGACATGGATGCGCGGGCTGTCGGCACCCGGCAGCAACTGCGCGCCGTTGACCACCTCCAGCGCCGCCTTGGCCATGCCGACCGAGCTGGCGTTGACCTCGGCCTGGCCGTCGTTGCGCTTGTGGCCGCGCTCCCAGATGCCGTAGTCGGGCGTGCGCCAGGCGTGGGCCAGGTACCAGACCAGGTTCTGCACGAAGTTCAGCTCGTCGCGGTCGCGCACGATCGACAGCCCGCCGGCGCTCATCTGCCCGAGCATCAGCAGGAAGATCGCGGTGGCGTCGAGCTGCAGGTGCCCCCATTCGGTGTCACCGACCACCGGCTCGCCGGACTGGGTCGAGTACTTGGCGTGCAGCGCATCGTGCGGGTGCTGGGTGCGCTTGAAGCGCTCGACCTTGTGCGCCTGCCGCATCATCGCGGCCAGCAGACCGCGCATCAGGCGGGTCGTGGCGGTGTCCAGGTCATCGGCCTGCACGGGATCGTGGGCACGCCAGGCCCGGCCGAGCGCCCAGACGGCCAGGATGCTGTAGACGTTGTCCCGCACCCAGGCGTGGGTGTAATCACCGTGGACCGTGATGGCGGTGCTGGCGGGCAGCAGGCCGGTGGTCGGGTCCTGCCGGGACAGGATGATGGTGCGTGCCTGCTGCGTGAGTGCCTGGAGGGCCTCCAGGCGCGGCGCGTTCGTGGAATCTGCGTGTGTGCTCATGTTGTCCGTCATCCCCGCGCAGGCGGGGATCCGCCCGGACGGTCTGTCCACTTTAGCAAGTCACATGCCGCGCGGCACCAGCCACAGCATCTGGTACGGCGCCAGCGTGACCGGCGAACGGGCCGCGAACGCCGACTGGCCGATCAGGTCCACCAGGGGCGCCGGCATGGCCGAGAACACCTCGGCGGCGATGGTCTGCGGGTGTTCGCTGAAGTTGCCAAGCACCAGCACGCTCCCGGCGCCCCCCTGCACGCCGTCGCGCAGATAGCCCAGCACGGACGGGTTCCTGGTGAGGAACGGCACCAGATGCCCGCCGGCCAGGGACGGCAGGTGCCGGCGCAGCGCGATCAGGTGGCGCAGGCCGGCGTGGAGGCGCCCCGCATCGGTGCTCGGGTCGCGCCGGTCGGCATAGCGCCGCTCGTCGCGGGCCGGGCGGTGCACCCAGCGGCTGTCGCCCGCCTTGCCGGGATCGTGGACATAGCCGTGGTCGTCGAGCGTGCCCACCTCGTCACCGAGGTAGATCAGCGGAATGCCGCCCGAGGACAGCGCCACGCCGTACAGCAGCAGGATGCGCGCGACCGCGTGCGCGTCGCCCTGCTCCAGCCCGCACAGCGAGGCGGCCGTGCCCGAGATGCGGCAGTCGCCGGTGGCCGGGTTGTCCTGGAAGGGCACGCCACGCGCGAAGCTGCCGGGGAAGCGGTTGACGTAGAAGCGGTTGAGGAACTGGCGGTGGTCGAAGCCGTTGATGCCGAGCTGCGCCGCGTCCTCGTCGGCGAAGGTCCAGCCGATGTCGTCGTGGCTGCGCACGTAGTTGACCCAGGCGGTGCCGGGCGCGATGTGGTGGCGCTCGGCCAGCGCCTTCTGCAGCATGTCCACCTGGCGCGTGGCCAGCGTGTTCCACAGCAGCGCCATCTGCAGCGGGTTGTACGAGATCTGGCACTCGGCGGGCGAGATGTAGGCCACGACATCATCCGGGTGGACGATGGCCTCCGACTTGAACAGCAGCGCGGGCGCGGCGATGCGGGCCAGCGCGTTGTAGGCGCGCAGCAGGTGGTGCGCCTCGGGCAGGTTCTCGCACGACGTGCCCAGCCGCTTCCAGATGAAGGCCACCGCGTCCATGCGCAGGAACTCGACCCCCAGGTTGGCAATGAACAGCATCTCGCCGGCCATCGCGCGGAAGACCTCGGGGTTGCTGTAGTTCAGGTCCCACTGGTAACTGTGGAACGTGGTCCAGACCCAGCGGCCGTCGTCGAGCTGCGAGAAGGCGCCCGGGTGCTCGTCGGGGAAGATCTCGCGCACCGTGCGCTCGCAGGCGTCGGGCTGGACGCGGTCCGGGAAAATGTAGAAGAAGTCCTGGTACGCCGGGTCGTTCGCCCGCACGCCGACCGCCCAGTCGTGTTCGTCCGAGGTGTGGTTGAACACGAAGTCGAGCACCAGCGAGATGCCCGCCTCGCGCAGCTTCTCCGCCAGATGGCGCAGCTCGTCGATGCTGCCCAGCGAGGGCCTGGTCGCCCGGTAGCTGCTGACCGCGTAGCCGCCGTCGCTGTGCGGCTCGGGGCACAGGAACGGGGGCATCAGGTGCAGGTAGGTCAGCCCGAGTTCCTGGAAATACGGGATCTGCGCCTCGATGCCGCGGAAGTGGCCCGCGAACAGGTCGACGTAGCAGACGCCGCCCAGCATGCGCTGCGACTGGAACCAGTCCGGATCGTGCTCGCGCTGGGCGTCGAGCGCCTTCAGGTCGGGGGCGCGGTCGCGCCAGGCGCCGAACGCGGTCTGCAGCAGGCGCACGAGGAAGGCCTCGAAGTCGGTGCGCGCGCCGTAGAGCGGCAGCAGCTCGCTGCGCAGCGTGGGCAGGTGCGCGCGCACGCGTTCGTCGAAGGCGGGCCAGTGGGGCTCGCGGCCCAGGGCCTGGTGCAGGGTCTGCCAGACGCGGCCGAGCTGGGCATCGGGCGTGGCCCAGGCGGGAACGGGGCGTCCGGTCACCCGCGGGCCGGAAATCAGGTCGGTGGCCACGGTGGCTTCCTTGTCAGTGGTCGGTCGTTGTGGGGGTCAGTGTCGGGGCGTGCAGGCGCAGCATCCGCGCCTCCCAGGGCCGCAGCGGCGAGCCGTGTAGCGCATCGCCCGCGCACGGCGGGTAGTTGCCGAGCATCCAGTCAAAGCCGCTCGCGGGGACGTCGGCGGGCAGGTCGAAGACAGGCGTGTCGCCGCTGAAGTTGCAGACGACGAGCCAGCATTCAGCCGGCTCGCCCGCGCCCTTGGACAGCGTGCGGGTGTAGGCGTAGAGCTGCGGGTGGTCGGGCAGCAGCAAGGCGTAGCGGCCGTGCACCAGCACCGGGTGCACCCGGCGCATCGCGATCAGGCGCCGGTAGTGCTGGAACACCGATGCCGGATCGGCCACCGCCTGCGCGGCGTTGATCTGCGGGTAGTTCGGGTTCAGCTGCAGCCAGGGCGTGCCGGTGGTGAAGCCGGCGTTGGCCGAGGCGTCCCATGGCATCGGGGTGCGCGCGTTGTCGCGGCCCTTGGCGTGGATCGCGCGCATTACCTCGGCGGGATCCTGTCCGCGCTCCTCGGTGGCGACGCGGTACATGTTGCGGATCTCGATGTCCTGGTAGTCCTCGATCGACGCGAAGGCCACATTGGTCATGCCGAGTTCTTCGCCCTGGTAGACGTAGGGCGTGCCCTGCATCCCGTGCAGGAAGGTCGCCAGCATCTTGGCCGACTCGACCCGGTAGCGCCCGCCATCGCCGAAGCGCGACACCGGCCGCGGCTGGTCGTGGTTGTTCAGGTAGAGGCTGTTCCAGCCCTGTTCGTACAGCGCATCCTGCCAGCGCGACATCGTCGCCTTCAGGTCGCGCAGATCCATCGGCTTCAGCGCCCACTTGCCGTTCACGTGGCCGCCGACGCTGTCGAGGTCCATGTGCTCGAACTGGAACAGCATGTTCAGCGCGCCGGTCTCAGGGTTGGTCAGCTCGCGGCCCTGCGTGACCGTGGCCAGCGGCGCCTCGCCCACGGTGATGGTGTCGTAGTGGTCCAGCACCTGCTCGCGCATCTCGCGCAGGAACTCCAGCAGGCGCGGCCCGTTGCAGGTCAGCGCAAAACCGGGCTGCAAGAAGCCCTCGCGCACGATCGGCGCATCTGGCAGGCTGCCATCGGCGTTCCACGGCTTCGAGACCATGTTGATCACGTCCATGCGGAAGCCGTCCACGCCCTTGTCGAGCCAGAAGCGCATGACGTCGTGCACCTCGGCCCGCAACGCCGGGTTCTCCCAGTTCAGGTCCGGCTGCTTGCGGCTGAACATGTGCAGGTAGTACTCGCCCGTGGCCTCGTTCCACTCCCAGACCGGGCCGTTGAAGGCCGCTTCCCAGTTGGTGGGCGGTGCGCCGTCGGCCTTCGGCTCGCGCCAGATGAAGTGGTCGTGGTACGGGTTGTCGCGGCTCTGGCGCGCTTCCTGGAACCAGACGTGTTCGTCCGAGCAGTGGTTGACGACGAGGTCCATCATCAGCCGGATGCCGCGCGCGTGCATCTGCGCGAGCATGTCGTCGAAGTCGGCCATCGTGCCGAACTCGGGCGCGATGGCGCGGTAGTCGCTGATGTCGTAGCCGTTGTCGTCCTGCGGCGAGGCGTAGACCGGCGACAGCCAGACCACGTCGACGCCGAGCGCCTTCAGGTGGTCGAGCTTCGAGGTGATGCCGGGCAGGTCACCGACGCCGTCGCCGTTGCTGTCGCAGAAGCTGCGCGGGTAGATCTGGTAGACGACAGACTGTTTCCACCAGTCGCGGTCAGGGCGTGCGGTCATGGTCGACGGGCGTGTGGTGAGCGGATGCAGGGAATGCAGGAGATCAGGACGGCAACTGCACGGTGCGCTCGAACGCGAGACCCGCCGCATCGAAGAGGTAGCCGTGTTCCGGACGGATCCGCAGCGTGATGCGCTCGCCCGCCGAGTGGCCGGCGTAGCCTTCGAGGCGCAGCGTCACCATCGGCGCGTCGGGCGCGATGCCGAGGTAGAGCATCGACGAGTCGCCCAGCCGCTCCATCTGGCGCACCTTGGCGTGCAGCGGCGAACCCGCACCGGTCTCGCCGGCCAGCAGGTGCTCCGGGCGCACGCCCAGCGAGACCTGGTCGCCGGCCTTCGCACGGCGGGCATCCACCGCGACCGTGATCTGCGCGCCATGCACCTCGACCACCGCGTGGTCCGCCTCGGCGCGCACGAGGCGGCCGGGCAGGATGTTCATCTTCGGACTGCCGATGAACTCGGCGACGAAGAGGTTATCCGGGCGGTGGTACAGGTCCATCGGCGAGCCGAACTGCGCCACGCTGCCGTGGTCCTGCACGCCCTGCCCCGAGCGCAGCAGCACGATCTTGTCGGCCAGCGTCATCGCTTCCACCTGGTCGTGGGTCACGTAGATCATGCTGGCGGTGCCGATGTCGTGGTGCAGCTTGGCGATCTCCAGCCGGGTCTGCACCCGCAGCGCGGCGTCCAGGTTGGACAGCGGCTCGTCGAACAGGAACACGTCCGGCTCCTTGACGATGGCGCGGCCGATCGCCACCCGCTGGCGCTGGCCGCCGGACAGGGCCTTGGGCAGGCGGTCCAGCAGCGGGGTGAGCTGCAGGATCTCCGCGGCCTTCTTCACCTTCTGCTCGATCGCGGCCTTGTCGGCGCCCAGCACGCGCAGCCCGAAGGCCATGTTCTCGGCCACCGTCATGTGCGGATAGAGCGCGTAGCTCTGGAACACCATCGCGACACCGCGCTTGGCCGGCGGCAGGTCGTTGACGCGCACGCCGCCGATCGAGAGGTCACCGGAGGTGATGTCCTCCAGCCCCGCGACCATGCGCAGCAGCGTGGACTTGCCGCAGCCGGACGGCCCGACGAAGACGCAGAACTCGCCCTGACCGATGCTGATGTTGGCGTTGTTGATCGTCAGCGGCAGGCCGGGGGCGTAGCGCTTGCCGATGTTCTTGAAGTCGATGCGTGACATGGCGGGTCCCTTGCGAAGGAGGAGCGTCGTGGGGATTCAGACTCGGGTCAGACGCGCGAAGCGCACGCCGCAGGGGTCGAAGGACAGGGTCGACTGCCCATCGACCAGGTCCCCGGCGGGCAGCGTCAGCGTTGCCGGCTCCGTGCTGAGGTTGAAGGCGCACAGCAGCCGTTCGTCGCCGTGCGTGCGCACGAAGGCGAGCACCTGCGGATGCACCGGCAACAGCGCCAGGTCGCCGTGCACCAGCGCCGGCTGGGTGCGGCGCCACTGCAGCAGGTGGCGGTAGTGGTGCAGCAGCGCGCCGGGGTCGGCCTCCTGCGCATCCACAGCCAGCGCGCGGTGCGACCCGGCCACCGGCAGCCAGGGCTTGACGGTGCTGCCCGGCGCACCAAAGCCGAGGTCCGGCGCGGTCGAGTCCCAGGGAAACGGCGTGCGGCAGCCGTCGCGGCCCTTGAACTCGGGCCACATCGTGATGCCGTAGGGATCCTGCAGATCCTCGTAGGCGATGTCGGCTTCGGGCAGGCCGAGTTCCTCGCCCTGGTAGAGACACACGGCGCCGCGCAGGCTGAGCTGCAGCGCCGGGGCCAGCCGCAGCAAGGCGGGATCCGGCGTGTCGCCGCCCCAGCGCGTGGCGAGGCGCTGGCAGTCGTGGTTGGACAGCGCCCAGCAGGCCCAGCCGCCGCCCGCTTCCGCCGCGACGCGCTCGAACTTGGCGATGACCTCGTGCAGATACGGCGCGTCGTGGCGGTCGGCCAGCAGGTCGAAGCAATAGCCCATGTGCAGCCGCTCGGCGCCCTCGGCGGACGGGCTGCTGTACTGCGCCACCATCGCCATGCCGGACTCGTCGCCGATCTCGCCGACCATCATCGTGTCGGGGTACTGGTCGGTCAGTGCGCGCAGGCGCTCCAGGAAACCGAGCGCATCCGGGCGGCTGCGGTCGTACACATGGTGCTGCCACGCATACGGGTTGCTGGCGGCCACGGTCGGGTTGCTGCCATCGGGCATGCCGGCGCCGGGGTTGCTGCGCAGCTCGGCGTCGTGGAAGCAGAAGTTGATCGCGTCCAGCCGGTAGCCGTCCACGCCGAAATCGAGCCAGAACTTGACCGAATCCAGCAAGGCTTGCTGCACCGCGGGGTTGTGGAAATTCAGGTCCGGCTGGCTGGTGAGGAAGTTGTGCAGGTAGTACTGACGGCGGCGCGTGTCCCATTGCCAGGAGCTGCCACCGAACACACTCAGCCAGTTGTTCGGCGGATTGCCGTCGTGCTTGGCGTCGGCCCAGACGTACCAGTCGGCCTTGGCGTTGTCGCGGCTCTGGCGGCTTTCCTGGAACCACGGGTGCTGGTCCGACGAGTGCGACAGCACCTGGTCGATGATGACCTTCAGGCCCAGTTCGTGAGCACGATCGACCAGCGCCCGGAAGTCGGCCAGCGTGCCGAACATCGGGTCGATGTCGTTGTAGTCGCTGACGTCATAGCCGAAGTCCTTCATCGGCGACTTGAAGATCGGTGACAGCCAGACCGCGTCGGCGCCGAGGCGGGCGATGTGGTCGAGGCGGCGGGTGATGCCCGGCAGATCGCCGATGCCGTCGCCATTGCTGTCCTGGTAGCTGCGCGGGTAGATCTGGTAGATCACGCCGCTGCGCCACCAGCCGTTGTTCGGCGCTTTGCGGGATGCTTGCATGACTGGGCTCATAGTGGTTGGAAGCGCACGCCCCAGGGCTCGAAGCGCACGGTGCCGGCGGCATCCAGCGCCAGCTCGGCGGGCGTGTCGCTGAGATTGAAGGCGCACAGCATCCGCTGGCCCTCGTGTGCGCGCACGAAGGCCAGCACCTGCGGATGCACCGGCAGCAGCGTCATGTCGCCGTGGATCAAGGCCGGCACGCCACGCCGCCACGCCAGCAACTGCCGGTAGTGCGACAGCAGCGACGCGGGATCGCCGGCTTGCTGGTCCGCGGCCAGCGCGCGGTGGCTTTCCGACACCGGCAGCCACGGCTTGACGGTGGAACCGGCCGCGCCGAAGCCGAGATCGGGCGCTGCGGCCTCCCACGCCATCGGGGTGCGGCAGCCGTCGCGGCCCTTGTACTCCGGCCACATCGTGATGCCGTAGGGATCCTGCAGGTCCTCGAACGCGACCTCGGCTTCCGGCAGGCCGAGTTCATCGCCCTGGTAGAGGCACGCCGTGCCGCGCAGGCTGAGCTGCAGCGCCGCCGCGGCCCGCAGCAGGCCCATCGGCGGGTTCGCGCCGCCCCAGCGCGTCGCCACGCGGGGAATGTCGTGGTTCGTGATCGCCCAGCAGGGCCAGCCGGTGCCGACCACCTCGTTGAAGCGGGTGAACACGCCGTGCAGGTACGGCGCGCTGTGCGGCTCGCCGAGCAGGTCGAAGCAGTACGCCATGTGCAGCTTGTCGCCGCCCGAGGTGTACTCGGCCACGCGGGCCAGCCCGTCGTCGTCGCCGATCTCGCCGACCATGGTCGTGTCGGAATACTGGTCCACCAGCGCGCGCAGGCGCTGCAGGAAGGCGAGGTTCTCCGGCTGGCTCTTGTCGAAGTGGTGCCACTGCCAGGCGTACGGATTCACCGGGCTGACCGCCGGGTCGCTGCCGTCGGGCATGCCGCGGCCCGGGTTGTCGCGCAGCAGCCGGTCGTGGAAGTAGAAGTTCACCACGTCCAGCCGGTAGCCATCGACGCCGAAGTCGAGCCAGAACTTCACGCAGCCGAGCACCGCGTCCTGGACTTCCGGGTTGTGGAAGTTCAGGTCGGGCTGGCTGGTCAGGAAGTTGTGCAGGTAGTACTGGCGCCGGCGCGTGTCCCACTGCCACGCCGAGCCGCCGAAGATCGACAGCCAGTTGTTGGGCGGGTTGCCGTCGTCCTGGGCGTCGGCCCAGACGTACCAGTCGGCCTTCGGGTTGTCGCGGCTGGCGCGGCTTTCCTGGAACCACGGGTGCACATCGGCGGTGTGCGAATACACCTGGTCGATCATCACCTTCAGGCCGAGCGCGTGCGCCCGGTCGACCAGCGCGCGGAAGTCCGCCAGCGTGCCGAACAGCGGGTCGACGTCGTTGTAGTCGCTGATGTCGTAGCCGAAGTCCTTCATCGGCGACTTGAAGAACGGCGACAGCCAGATGCCGTCCGCGCCGAGCGCGGCGATGTGGTCGAGCCGGCGCGTGATGCCGGGCAGATCGCCCACGCCGTCGCCATTGCTGTCCTGGAAGCTGCGCGGGTAGATCTGGTAGATCACGCCGCCGCGCCACCATTGGCTGTTGGACGCCTTGGTCGTCGTCATGGTCATCGTCATCCTTCAGCCCTTGATGGCGCCGGCCGTCAGGCCGGAGACGATCTTCTTCTGGAACACCAGCACGAGGAGCACCAGCGGCACGGTCACGATCACCGAGGCGGCCATGATGCTGCCCCAGGGGATCTCGTAGGCGGTGGCCCCCGAGATCATCGAGATGCCGACCGGCACGGTGCGCTTGAAGTCGTCGGTGACGAAGGTCAGCGCGAACAGGAACTCGTTCCACGCGCCGATGAAGGCCAGCAGCCCGGTGGAGACCAGCGCCGGCGCCAGCAGCGGCATGAAGACCTCGAAGATGATGCGCAGCGGGCCGCAGCCGTCCATGATCGCCGCCTCTTCCAGCTCCTTGGGCAGGCCGCGCATGAAGGTGGTCAGCATCCAGACCGTGAACGGCAGCGTGAACACCGTGTACGGCACGACCAGGCCGATCGAGCGGTTGTACAGCCCGAGCGACTGCATCAGCTCGAACATGCCCGACAGCACCGCCACCTGCGGGAACATCGACACCGCCAGGATCGCCAGCAGCAGCGTGCTCTTGCCCTTGAAGTCGATCCGGCCGAGCGCGTAGGCGCCGGTGATGGCCATCAGCATCGAGATCACCACGGTGACGGTGGCCACCAGGATCGAGTTGCCGAGCTGGGTGCCGAAGGGCTGCTTGCCGTTGAACAGCGCGACGTAGTTGCTCAGCGTCGGCGCATCGGGCCACAGGCTGGTGCTGAACAGCGCGGTGCCGGTCTTCAGCGAGGTGGTGACGGTGTAGAGGAAGGGGTAGACCGACATCACGACGACCAGCGCCGCGAACAGGTACAGGACGATCGAGCCCCAGAGCGGACGCTGGTTCATGTCAGTTCGACTCCTCGTTGAGCTTGACGCGGGCGGCACGCATGAAGAGCAGCGCCGCCAGGAAGATGATGATCGTCAGCGAGGTGGACGCCGCCGAGCCGGAGCCCAGGTTGCCGTTGTCGACCATGTCGCGGCGCACGAAGCCGGACATGCTGATGGTGGAGCCGCTGTTGGAGGTCAGCACGAAGATCAGGTCGAAGATGCGCAGCGCGTCGAGCAGGCGGAAGATCACCGCGACCAGCAGCGGGTGGCGGATCAGCGGCAGCGTCACCTTCCAGAACAGGCGCAGCGGATGCACGCCGTCGACGCGCGCGGCCTCGTAGCAGTCCTTCGGCAGCGTCTGGAGGGCGGCCAGGATCAGCAGGGCCATGAAGGGCGTGGTCTTCCACACGTCCACGGCCACCACGGTCCACAGCGCATAGGCGGGGTCGGCGGTGAAGGCGATCTTGTGGCCGATGAGGCCCCAGTCGATCAGCAGCTGGTTGATCAGCCCGAACTGGTCATGCAGGATCCAGCCCCACATCTTGGCCGACACGATGGTCGGGATGGCCCAGGGCACCAGCACGGCGGTGCGCACCAATGTGCGGCCCTTGAACTCCTGGTTCAGCAGCATCGCCACGCCCAGGCCGGCCAGCGTTTCCAGGATCACCGAGAAGAAGGAGAACTGGAAGGTATTCCTGATCGACACGCCCCAGTCGGTTTCCCAGAACTCGGCGGAGAAGACCGAGAAGCCGAACAGGCCGTACTCGGAGAAGTAGTTGTCGAAGCCGACGTAGTGGTACTCGGCGATGTTGTTGATGTTCGTGTCCGTGAAACTGAACCAGACCGACCGCGCCAGCGGCCAGCCGGCCACCAGCACCATCAGGATCAGCATCGGTGCCAGGAAGGTCCAGGCCATGCGGGTGCGGTTTTTCATGGGGTGTCCAGTTGCATCCAGACGGAGAAACAGGAACGGGGCGCCGGCAGCCATAGGCAGACGCCCCATCGGGAGCTGGGCCCTGGGCAGGGCACGGTGACTCGCGCTTGCGCCGAGCCACCGGATCAGCCGATCAACAGATCACCACTTGGCCTTCTTGATCTGCTTGAGCTTGCCTTCGAGCTTCTTGACCGCTTCGGCGCCGGTGGCCTTCTTCTCCAGCACGTCGTGCGCGGCGTCCCAGAACGCATTGGAGACTTCCGGGTACTTCAGGCCGGTGGCGGTGGCCGGACGGGCCGCGGCGTTGGTGAACACGTCCAGCAGCTCGACCATGAACGGGTTCGCCTTGGCAATGTCGGCGTCCTTGTAGAGCGCCGGGATGGTCGGGTTGTACGAACCGCCCACGGCGCGCTTCTTCTGGATCTCGGCGCTTGACATGTACAGCGCCAGCGATGCGGCAGCGTCCACGTTCTTCGAGTACTTGTTGACCGCGAGCTGCCAGCCCCCCAGGGTCGCCGCCTTCTTCGCACCCGGGCCCGTGCCGGCCGGCAGGGCCGCCACGCCGATCTTGTCCTTGATCGGGCTGTCGGCGGCCTGGCCCAGCGACCAGGCGTAGGGCCAGTTGCGCATGAACGCGGCCTTGCCGTTCTGCCACACGCCGCGGGCGTCTTCCTCGCCGTAGTTCAGCACGCCTTGCGGAGCGATCGTGCCGATCCACGAGGCGGCCGCGTCGAGCGCCTTGGCCGCCTGCGGGTTGTTGATGGTGATGTCGCCCTTGCCGTCGACGATGGTGCCGCCGCCGTAGCTGTAGACCCATTCCAGCGCGTCGCAGGTCAGGCCTTCATACGCCTTGGCCTGGAACACGAAGCCCTGGAAGTCCTTGTCGGCGCCGCGCTCGGCGTCCTGGATCTTCTTGGCACCGGCGGCCAGCTCTTCCCAGGTCTGCGGCACCTTCACGCCATGCTTGGCCAGCAGGTCCTTGCGGTAGAACAGCAGGCCGGCGTCGGTGAACCAGGGCATGCCCAGCAGCTTGCCGTCGACGGTGTTGTTGGCGACGATGGCCGGGAAGTGCTCTTTCTCGACGCCCTTGGAATACTTCTTCAGGTCGACCAGGTGGTCCTTGATCACGCCGGGCCACACCACGTCGATCATGATGACGTCGAGGTCGGACGACTTGGCGGCGAACTGCTGGCGCAGCAGGGCCAGGTTGTCGGTGGTGCTGGCCGGCGGGGTGTACATCTTGACCGTGTGGCCGTTCTTCTTGCCCCACTCTTCGGCGAACTTGCCGCAGAACTCGACGTCGGCGGCGTTGTTGCCGCACGAGATGGTGATGGTGGCAGCGTGTGCGCCGAGCATTCCGCCGAACGCCAGGGCGATGCCCGCGGCAACTTGCTTGTACGTGATGGACATGATGGCCTGTCTCCTGTTGTTTGTGGCAATCCACGCCACAGAACGCAATGTAATTTTCTTACATAAACTCAAAAACTGGTGGAAACCCTGAACTTCGTCGCTCGAAAATACGGCAACTCAATCGTTTGCGTCAAAATCGGTATCGTTTGCGTTCTGTTGCGTTGCACACGGCAGGCCAAATGACAACCGATACCCAACTTCTCCACTTTTTGATCTCAATGTAATTTCATTACCATGCCAGCCATGACCGCCCACCCAGCCGCCCTGCCCTATCCCGACGGACCACGCCTGCTGGCCGATGTCGGGGCCAGCAACATCCGCTTCGCGCTGGAGACGGCCCCCGGCTGTTTCGGCAGCACCGCCGTGCTGTCCTGCGCCGACCATGGCAGCCTGGAATCGGCGATCCGCGCCTTCCTGCAGAGCCAGCACGTCGCCAGCGTGCGCCATGCCGCGCTGTCGCTGCCCAACCCGGTCTCGGGCGACCGGATCAAGCTGACCAACCACCCGTGGGAGTTCTCGGTCGAGGACCTGCGGCGCACGTTCGGCCTGCAGACGCTGCTGGCGATCAACGACTACACCGCACTGGCCATGGGGCTGACCCGGCTCGGCCCGCACGAGCGCATCCAGATCGGCGGCGGCGATCCGCTGCCCGGCGCGGTGGTCGGCGTGATCGGGCCGGGCACCGGTCTGGGCGTGTCGGCGCTGGTGCCCTTCCAGGACCGGAATGTCAGCCTCACCACCGAAGGCGGCCATGCCAGCTACCCGCCGCAGGATGCCGACGAGGCCCTCGTCGTCGCCCATGCCAGCGAACGTCACGGCCACGTCTCGGGCGAGCGGCTGGTCTCGGCCTCAGGGCTGCAGCTGACCTACGAAGCCCTCGCCCTGCGCCGAGGCCACCAGCCGGCCAGCCGCAGTGCGACCGAGATCTCGGCGGCCGCGCTCGCCGACAAGCCGGATCCGGTGGCGCACCAGGCGCTGTCGATGTTCTGCGCCATGCTGGGCACCGCCGCAGGCAACCTGGCGCTGACGCTGGGTGCGCAGGGCGGCGTCTACATCGGCGGCGGCATCGTGCCGCAGATCGCCGGCTTTTTCGCGCAATCGGCGTTCCGTACCCGCTTCGAGGCCAAGGGGCGCTTCCAGCCCTGGCTGGCCCGCGTGCCGACCTGGATCGTCACGGCGCCGCGGGCGGGTCTGCGTGGCGCCTCCGCCATGCTCGACGACCACCTCACCGCCGACCACGGCGCCGGCCCGCTGCTGGTGGACATCCGGACCGCGATGGACAAGCTCTCGGCAGCCGAGCGCATCGTCGCGCAGGACCTGCTCTCGGCACCACGCGCCTGGATGAGCGACTCGATCGCCCGCATCGCCGAGCGCTGCGGCGTGAGCACGCCCACCGTGATGCGCTTCTGCCGCTCGCTGGGTTTCAAGGGGCTGGTGGACTTCAAGCTGCGCCTCGGCTCGGGCCTGTCGGGCACCACCAAGGTCGCCCACCGCGCGGTCAGCGCCGACGACCCGACCGCCGAGCGCATCGGCAAGATCTTCGACAACTCGATCTCGGCGCTGATCGGCCTGCGCGACCGGCTGCACCCGGACGTGTTCGAGCGCGCGGTGGCCGCACTAGCGGGCGCACGCCGCATCGAGGTCTACGGCACCGGCAGCGCCGCCCTCGCCGCCGAGGATGCGCAGCACAAGCTCGGCCGGCTCGGCCTGGCCGCCATCGCCCGCACCGATGCGCAGCAGCAGAACCTGACCTCGATCTACCTCGGCGCCGAGGACGTGCTGCTGGTGTTGTCGAACTCGGGCGAGCTGGAGTCGATCAACGAGGCCGTGGCCCGCGCGCGCCACGCCGGCACGGTGGTGATCGCCGTGTGCCCGCAGCGCAGCGAGCTGGCGCGGCTGGCCGACATCGTGCTGCCCGTCGACCACCCGGACGACGTGCAGGCGCTGGTGCCGATGGTGTCGCGGCTGATGCAGACGGTGATGGTCGACGCGCTGGTGAGCGACCTGGCGCTGCAGCGGCGCGGGCTGATCACCGGGGCGCTGGCGCACCAGGACGACCAGCGCTTCGGCGCCCTCAGCTCGCACAGCCGCTGAGCGGCACGGCGGCTCCGCCCGCCCGACCGGGCCGCCGGTCAGCCCATCAGCGCCACGCCCTTGATCTGGGCGTGCAGGCGATCGCCCGGCTGCAAGGCGAGCGTGTCGGCGCTGCGGCGGGTGATGCGGGCGAGCAGCGCGGCCGCGGCCCGGTCCCCGCACGCACCCAGGCGGAGTCGCAGCAACACCGTGCGCCCTTCGGGCTCCAGCCCCTCGATCGCCTCCAGTGTCACCGGCAGCACGTTCAGGATGCTGCTGTGCTGCGGCGCCTCGCGCGCGATGCTGACATCGCGGGCCAGCACGCGCACGCGCACCGGCGTGCCTGGTGGCTGCTCGACCGCGCCGAGCCACAGGCTGCCGCCGGCCACGGCGATGCGCGTCAGGCCATAGGCCAGATCGTGCGCGGCGACGGTCGCCTCCAGCACGGCGCCCGCCTCGTCCTGGCGGCCCAGCGGCAGGTCGGTGCGCGCGAACAGGTCCGCCACGCCGCCCTCGGCCAGCACGCGCCCGGCCTGCAGCAGCACGAGGTGGTCGGCCAGCCGCGCCACCTCGTCGAGCGCATGGGTCACGTAGACGATGGGCAGCGCCATGGTGCGGTGCAGGCGCTCCAGGTAGGGCAGGATCTCGGCCTTGCGGGCCGCGTCCAGCGCGGCCAGCGGCTCGTCCATCAGCAGCAGCCGCGGGCTGGTCGCCAGCGCGCGGGCGATGGCCACGCGCTGGCGCTCGCCGCCGGAGAGCGTGGCGGGGCGGCGGTCCATCAGCGCGCCGATGCCGAGCAGGTCCACCGCCTGGTCCAGCGCGATGCGGCGCTCGGCGGGAGCGATGCGGCGCTGGCCGTAGTCGAGGTTGCTGCGCACGTCGAGGTGCGGGAACAGCGCCGCCTCCTGGATCACGTAGCCGATCGGGCGCTGGTGGGTCGGCACGAAGACGGCCCCGGCAGCGTCGTCCTGCCATGTCTGGTCGTTCAGTGCGACACGCCCGGTCGCCCGCTCCAGCCCGGCCAGTGCCCGCAGCAGCGTCGTCTTGCCGCAGCCGGACGGGCCGAACAGCGCGCTGACCCCGCGCGAGGGCAGCGCCAGCGCCACCTCCAGCGCGAAGTCGCGCCGGGCCAGCGTGAGCCGCGCCTCGATCACCGCCGCGCCTGCGCGCCGCGCGCCGGGCGCTGGATCGCGTAGAGCGTCACCAGCACCACCAGCGCGAAGGCCACCAGGCCCGCCGCGAGCTGGTGCGCCTCGGCGAACTCGGTCGCTTCGACGTGGTCATAGACCGCCACCGACAGCACGCGGGTCGCGCCGGGAATGTTGCCGCCGATCATCAGCACCACGCCGAACTCGCCCACCGTGTGCGCGAAGCCGAGCACCGCGCCGGTGAGCAGCCCCGGCCGGGCCAGCGGCAGCGCGACCGAGGCGAAGCGGTCCCACGGCCCGGCGCGCAGCGTGGCCGCGGCTTCGAGCAGCGCTTCGGGGATCGCCTCGAAGGCCTGCTGCAGCGGCTGCACGACAAACGGCATCGCATACAGCACCGACGCCACCACCAGCCCGCCGAACGTGAACGGCAGCCGGCCCAGCCCGAGTGCTTCGGTCATCTGGCCCACCGCACCCTGCGGCCCCATCAGCAGCAGCAGGTAGAAGCCCAGCACCGTCGGCGGCAGCACCAGCGGCAGCGTCACCAGCGCACCGACCAGCGGCTTCAGCCGCGAGCCGGTGCGCGCCAGCCACCACGCCAGCGGTGTGCCGACCAGCAGCAGCAGCGCGGTCGTCACCGCCGCGAGCGTGGCGGTCAGACGGATGGCGGTCCAGTCCGCGGCGCTCATCCCCCGTCAGCCACGTTCATAGCCGCAGGACCGGATCACCGCCTGCGCCGGCGCGCTGCGCAGCCATTGCAGCAGGGCCGCCGCAGCCGGCTTGCCGGCGCCGGGTTTCAGCAGCACGGCGTCCTGCCGGATCGGTTCGTGCAGCGCCGCCGGCACCCGCCACATCGATCCGCCCGCAGCCTTGCCCGGCACGCTCACCTGCGACAGCGCGACGAAGCCGAGTTCGGCATTGCCGGTGGCGATGAACTGGTAGGTCTGCGCCACCGATTCGCCGGTGACGAGCTTCGGCGCCAGCGCCGCCGTCAGCCCGCGGGCGGCGAGCACCTCCATCGCGGCGCGGCCATACGGCGCCGTCTTCGGATTGGCGATCGCCAGCTTCTGGAACCGGCCAGAGGCCAGCACGGCGCCCTGCGCGTCGACGAGCCCGGGGGTCGCGCTCCACAGCACGAGCTGCCCGACCGCGTAGGTGAACGCGCTGCCCGCCACCGCGTGCCCCTCGGCGATCAAGCGCCGCGGCGTCTCGTCGTCCGCGGACAGCAGCACCTCGAACGGCGCCCCGGCCACGATCTGGCTGTAGAACTTGCCGGTGGCGCCGCTGGCAAGCTGGAGCGTGTGGCCGGTCGCGGCGGTGTAGGCGTCGGCGAGCCGGGCCATCGGGGCGGCGAAGTTGGCAGCGACGGCGACGAGCACTTCATCGGCGCGGGCGCTCGTGGCTCCCAGCGCCAGCGCCAGCAGCACCCCGGCCAGTCGGACAACAGGATCGGTCATGCCGGCAGTCTACGTGCGGCACCCGAGGACCGGCCGATCAACCGCGCCGCGCCCCGCCCCGCTCGATGCCCGCACCACCAGCGCCGCCCCGATGTCCCGGTGCGTGGCGGCGCCGCCCGGTCCGGCCATCAGCGCCAGCAGCAGGTCCATCGCCTCGCGTCCGTGCGCGGCCGGATCGGTGCGGATGCTCGTCAGCGGCGGCACGGCGAACGGCGCCAGCGGCAGGTCGTCGTAGCCGACCACCGCCACATCGTCGGGCACGCGCCGCCCGGCTTCGCGCAACGCCCGCAATGCGCCGAAAGCCACCGTGTCGTTGCCGACGAACAGCGCCGTGAACGGCACGCCGCGCGCCAGCAGCACGCGCGTCGCGTGCCAGCCGCTCTCGGCGCTGATGTCGGCCTGCGCGACCCAGGACAGCTCCGGCACGATGCCGCGGGCCGCCAGCGCATCGCGCCAGCCGCGCTCGCGCTCGCAGACCGAGTGGAACTCCGGGGGCGCGAAGCCGACGTGCGCGATGCAGCGGTGGCCGAGGTCGAGCAGGTGGTTCACGGCGAGCGTGGCACCGTGGTGGTTGTCGGTGCCGAGGGTGTGGAAGTCGCCGGTGCCGTCGCGGCCGCTGCCGAGCACGACCAGCGGGATGCCGGCCGCCGCGATCCGGCGCAGGTGGTCGTGTTCGCTGCGGCGCAGGTTGACGACGATCAGCCCGTCGATGCGCCGGCTGCGCACCAGATCGACGAAGCCGCCCGGCTCGCGGCCCTCGCCATCGGTGGACTCGATCAGCATCTTCAGGCCGGCGCGGTGGCAGGCCTCGTTGATCGAGCCGACGAGGTGGGCGAGGAAGACGTCGTCGTAGAGGTGCGCCGCCTGCGGCATCACCAGACCGACCGTGGCCGAGGCGCCACCCGCCAGCATGCGCGCCGCGATGTTGGGCCGGTAGCCGAGCTCGTCCGCGGCGGCCAGCACGCGGGCGCGGGTCGCCTCGCTGATGCCGCGGTCGCGCACGTCGTTGAGCACGAAGGACACCGTCGTGCGCGACACCCCCGCTTTCCTGGCCACCTCGGCACTGGTGGGCGACGTGGTCAGGAGCGGGACTGGCGGCATGGCGGAATCGGATCGTCAGGGGTTCAGGAACTCCGGCAACACCGCGCGGTGGGCCGTCAGCAGCTCGTCGACCATCGCGCGGATCTGCGACAGGTCGAGCGTCGCCGCGGTGTGCGGGTCGAGCATCGCGGCATGGTACACATGGTCCCGACGCTGGCCGAGGATGGACTCCACGACCAGTTCCTGCACGTTGACGTTCGTGCGCATCAGCGCCGCGAGCTGCACCGGCAGCCGCCCGACACGCGTCGGCTGCACGCCGTTGTGGTCGACCAGGCACGGCACCTCGACCGCGCAGCCGTCCGGCAGGTTGTCGATCAGCCGGTCGTTGAGCACGTTGCCGTTGATGACCCGCGGCTGGCCGGTGACGATGGAATGGATGATCGAACTGCCGTATTCGACGCTGCGGGTGATCTGGCGCAGGCCGTCGATCATCTGGGCGGCGCCAGCGATCTCGCGCGGCATGACGTGGATGTCGGCGGCGCGCAGCTGGGCCAGCAGCGCAGCGCTGTCCTGCGAGCCGGGGGTCTGCAGCTCGCGCTCGATGTAGGGCCAGGCGTGTTCGAACACCTGGCAGCGACCCGGGTATTCGTCGAGCGGGATGTTGAACTTCTTCAGCAGGTCTTCGCGGCCCTGCTTGATGAACCACGGCACGTACTCGCTGAAGTGCTCGCTCGACTCGGTGGGGAAGTGGCCGAGCTGGCCGAGCATCTCGTAGCGCACGCGGTTCCAGTCGGGCATGCGGCCGTCGCGCTGGATCTCGCGCAGGCGCGGGTAGAGGTCCTGCCCGCGGTGCTCGAAGCGCAGGTAGAAGCTCATGTGGTTGATGCCGGCGCAGTGGTAGTCGATTTCCTCCACCGGGATGCCGAGGTCGCGGGCCAGCTCGGCGGCGGTGTGCTGCACGCTGTGGCACAGGCCGACGGTCGGGACGCGCGTGGACGCGCGGTTCAGCGCCCAGGTGATCATCGCCATCGGGTTGACGTAGTTCAGGTGCACGGCGCCGTCGGCGCAGACCTCCTCCATGTCGCGCAGCATGTCCAGCATCACCGGGATGGTGCGCAGGCCGCGCATGATGCCGCCGATGCCCAGCGTGTCGCCGATGGTCTGCTCCAGGCCGTACTTCTTCGGGATCTCGAAGTCGGTGACGGTGGACGGCTTGTAGCCGCCGACCTGGATGGTGTTGAGGACAAAACGGGCGCCGTCGAGCGCGGCGCGGCGGTCGGTGCTGGCGGTGATGACGGGCGACACCCCCAGCGCGCCCGCGATGCGGTGCGCGACCTGCTCGGACAGGCCGAGGCGGTGCGCGTCGATGTCGTGCAGCGCGATCTCGGCGCCGGCGAGTTCGGGGTAGGACAGCAGGTCACCCAGCAGGTTGCGGGTGAACACGGTGCTGCCGGCACCGATGAGCGTGATCTTCAGACGGCGGTTCGGGGCGGTCATGAACAAGGTGTCCTTGAAGGCGTGAAGGATGGAAAGAAAAAACCGGCCCGGACTGGACGTGACGGGCCGGTGAACCTGGGCCGGCAAAGGCCCGAGGAGACAGATGCAGAACCAGTGGACTTACTGCTTGACGGCGACGTTGGCCTTGGCGCCGGCTTCTTTCAGCACGGTCGCGGCATCACCCTTGCCGCGCAGGATGGCCTGCATGGCGTTGTCCATGATGTCGTTGACCTGCGAGCCGTTGTCGGCGATGGGGGCCAGGAAGGTCTTGCCCTTGGTCATCTCCAGGAAGGCCGACGAATCGACGCCCTTGGCCTTCTGGGCGGCGATGGCCTTCTCCGGCATGCCCTTCACCGCCGGGAACACGACGCCCGCGCTGGCGACGATCTCCTGGCAGGCCGGCGAGCCGAGGAACTTGACCCACTTCCACGCCTCTTCCTTGTTCTTCGAGCCGACCCAGATCGAGTCCGCGAGGCCGTTGAACATGGTGGCGCGCTGGCCGATCGGGCCCTTGGGCAGCGGCACCCAGGCGTAGGGGAACTTGGCGTTGCTGGCGAAGTGGGTGATCATCCACGAGCCCTGCGGCACGATCGCGGCCTTGCCGGCGATGAACATCGCGTCGGAGCCGAGCTTGCTCACGTCCTCGGCGGTGGCCGACAGGCCCTTGCCCGGCAGGCCCGCCAGCCAGCCCATCGTCTCGGCCAGCTTCGGATCGTCGTAGTAGTACTTGGCGTCCCAGGGCTTGTCCTGGAACTTGAAGCCGTTCGACACCGCGAAGTGGCTCCACTCGGTCTGGCCCATCATGCCGCCCGAGCCCGGGTTCTGGTAGCCGTAGACCGCCACCTTGGACTTGTCGAACTTGGCCGAGGCGGCGCTGTTGCCGGCGGCGTCGGTGGTGAGCTTCCTGACGATCTGCTCGAAGCTGCCGCCGTCCTTCGGGTTCCAGGTCATGTTCTGGAGGTCGGCCGCCGACACGCCCGCCTTCTTGGCCAGGTCCATGTTGACGATCATGCCGATGGTGTCCCAGTCCTTGGGCAGGCCGAACTGCTTGCCGCCGCGGCCCCAGATGTCGTAGAGGCCGGCCGAGTAGAGACCGACATCGACCTTGTCGCGCTGGATGAAGGGCGCCAGATCCACCAGCTGGTTGTTCTTGGCGAACTCGGGGTACTTGGCGAGGTGGTTGGTGAACACGTCCGGGGCGGTGCCGGAGATGAAGCCGGTGGAGATGCCGGTCCAGTAGTCGTCCCAGCCCTGCTGGGTGATCTTGATGGTGATGTCCTTGTTCGCCTTCTGGAACTCGTTGGCGCAGCTCTGGTAGGCCGGGCGCTGGTTCGAGTCCCACAGGACGTACTTGATCTCGACCGCGTGGGCGCTGCCGGCGGCGGCGAGCAGGGTGGCCACGGCCAGGGTGATGCGGGGGTTCTTCATCGGCTTGTCTCCATCTTCGGTGGGTGAGGTGCGGGGGCGGGGGAATGGCGGTTCAATGGCGGTTCATTTGCTGCCGCTGAACTGCACCGACTCGACCACCTTGCGGCCGAACAGGAACAGCAGCACCAGCACGGGGACCACGGCCAGCGCGGTGGCGGCCATCAGACCGCTCCAGTCGGGCGAGCCTTGCGGGGTCTGGGACTTGAAGGACTGCAGCGCAACCGTCAGCACCTGCTGCGTCTCGTCCTTGGCCACGAGGAACGGCCAGAAGAACTCGTTCCACATGTTGATCGAGGTGAGCATGGCCAGCGTGGCCAGCGGCGCGGCGGACAGCGGCAGCACGATGCGCCAGAACACCCGCAGCGGCGAGGCGCCTTCCAGGATCGCGGCCTCCTCCAGGTCCCGCGGGATCGACAGGAAGAACTGGCGCAGGAAGAAGATCCCGAAGCCCGACATCAGGCAGAACGGCGCCACCATGCCGGCCATGGTGTTGAGCCAGCCGAGGTCCTTGATGAGGATGAAGTTGGGGATGAAGGTCACGACCCCCGGCACCATCATCGACGCGACGAACAGCCCGAACAGCAGCTCGCGCCCCGGGAAGCGCAGCCGTGCAAAGGCATAGGCCGCCATCGAACTGGTCAGCACCTGCAGCGTGACGATGATCCCGGTGAACAGCAGCGAGTTGCCGACCGCACGCAGGAAATGCACTTCCGCACCCGAGCCGCCCATCGCCAGGCTCTCCTCGTGCGTGACGAAGCCGAGCACGCGGTTGAAGTTGCGCAGCGTCGGCGCGTCGGGCCAGAGCTGGGCGGCCTGGCTGAACACGTCCTGCGAGGGCGTGAGCGCGGTCTTCACCACCACCCACAGCGGCACGACGGTGAGCGCCAGCATCGCCAGCAGACAGGCCCAGGCCAGCGCCTGTCCCGGGCTGATCCGGCGGCGGCGGGGGAGAACGGCGGAGGGGGTCATGCGGGCAGTCCTTGCGGCTCAGGCCAGGTCGTTTTCATTGGCCCGCAGGATGCGCATCTGCAGCACCGTGTAGAGCACCATCACCAGGCACAGCGTCATCGACATCGCCGAGGCGTAGCCCATCTTGTAGAAGCTGAAGGCGTTCTGGACGATGTAATGGACGATCACGCGGGTCGACTCCAGCGGCCCGCCGTTGGTCGCCACCGCCACCGTGTCGAAGATCTGGAACGAGCCCGTGACGCTGGTCACCAGCACGAACACCATCACCGGGCGCAGCAGCGGCAGCGTGATGCGCCAGAACATCTGCCACTCGCTGGCACCTTCGAGCGCGCCAGCCTCGTAGAGGTAGCGCGGGATGTTCTGCAGCCCGGCCAGGAACAGCAGCGCCACCAGCCCCATGTGGCGCCAGATGTTGACCGCCGCGACGGTGGCCAGCGCCTGCGTCTCGCCGGCAAAGAACGGCTGGTGACCCAGGCCGCTCCAGGTCAGCAGCGCGTTGACACCGCCCAGCAGCGGGTCCAGCAGCCACAGCCACATCAGCGCCACCAGCACGTTCGACAGCAGGTACGGCAGCAGCACCACCGCCTTGATGAACAGCGAGCGTGCCAGCCGGTCCATCACCACCGCCAGGAACAGCCCGAGCACCGTCTGCATGGGAATGTTGAAGGCCACGTACCAGGCCGAGAGCTGCATGCCGTGCCAGAAGCGCTCGTCGCCCCAGAGCTTGGCGTAGTTGTCCAGCCCGACCCAGTTCGGCGCGCGCAGCAGGTTCCAGTCGGTCAGGCTGATCTCCACCGCCCGCCACGCCGGCCATGCATAGAACAGCACGAAGCCGATCAGCGCCGGCAGCACCAGCCCGAACGCCGTCAGCGTCTCGCGCCGGCGATTCGGTCCGAACGCCGATGGCGGACGGGGGACAGCGGACATGGAGGCTCCTCGGGTTGGCAATCAGACCGTGCAACTAACTCGCGTTAGTTTTCAATGGAGCGAACTCTAAGGATCCAGACGGTTACCCGGCAATGGGGGTTATCACCAATTATTAGCACACCATCATCGGCGACGATCACCGGGTCGGGCCGCAGGCTTGGGTACCATCGGTACTCCAGACCACGCCCGCGCCACCCCACCGCCGTGACCACCCGCAAACCCGCCCCGATGCCCACCCGCCGACCGACGATGACCGACGTGGCCCAGGCCGCCGGCGTGTCGCAATCGACCGTGTCGATGGTGCTCAACAACATGACCGGGGCGCGGCTGTCCGCCGAGACGCGCAGCAAGGTGCTGGGCGTGGCGATGGAGCTGGGCTACCGGCTGCCGCGCCGGGAAGCACCCGCGCCCGCCGCCGCCGTCCCCGCCGCGCCGGGCGTGCCGGGCGTGCGCCGCAACCTGATCGGCTACCTGGTCGACGAGATCTCGACCAGCCCGCACCCGGTCGTCAGCGTCGACGGCGCGCGCGACGCGGCCTGGGCGCACGACTGCGTGGTCAGCGTGGCCGTCACCCGCGGCAATGCCGAGCAGGAGGCCGCCGCCATCGCGATGCTGGCCGCGCATCCGGCCTTGCTGGGGATCGTCTACTCGACCATCTTCACGCGCGAGGTGACACTGCCCGAGGCCCTGGCTGCGCGGCTGGACACCACGCCCGTGGTGCTGCTGAACTGCCACGACGAGCAGCACAAGCTGCCCACCATCGTGCCCGGCGAGGTCGGTGGCGGCCACGCGGCGACCGAACACCTGATCGCGATGGGCCACACCCGCATCGGCTTCATCAACGGCGAGCCGTGGATGGAGGCCGCGAAGGACCGCATCAAGGGCTACCGCCGCGCGCTGGCCACCGCCGATCTGCCCTTCGACCCCGCGCTGGTGCGCGACGGCGACTGGATGTCGGGCACCGGCTTCGAGGCCACGCGCTCGCTGATGGCCGAGCCGCGCCCGCCGACCGCCCTGTTCTGCGCCAACGATCTGATGGCGCTCGGCGCGATGGAGGCGCTGGCTCAGCTCGGCCTGCGGGTGCCGGAGGACGTGTCGGTCATGGGCTACGACGACCAGGAAATCTCGCGCCACACCCACCCGCCGCTGACCACGATGGTGCTGCCCAACTACGAGATGGGGCGCGCGGCGGTCGAGGCGCTGCTGGCCGCCGCCGACACCCCCGCCGCGCAGCGCGCCGGCCGCCGCCACCTGATCAAGATCGACTGCCCGCTGGTCGAGCGCCAGACGGTGCGCCGCCACGCCTGATCCAGAACCCCGGGGAGGGGTTCGTCTCGGGGTTTTCACCGATTATCGCTAATATTATTAGCAGCAGAATCGGTGCATGGCGAACATCGAACTGAAATCTGTCTTCAAGGCCTATGGCGACCACGCCCCCGTCATCCGGGACGTGAACCTGCACATCGCGCAGGGCGAGTTCTGCGTCTTCGTCGGGCCGTCGGGCTGCGGCAAGTCGACGCTGCTGCGCATGATCGCGGGGCTGGAAGACATCACCGGCGGCGAGCTGCAGATCGGCGGGGTGACGATGAACGACGTGCCGCCCGCGCACCGCGGCGTGGCGATGGTCTTCCAGACCTACGCGCTCTTCCCGCACATGTCGGTGTACGAGAACATGTCCTTCGGGCTGGGGCTGGCCAAGGTGGACAAGGCGGTGATCCGCGAGAAGGTGATGGCCGCGGCCAAGGTGCTGCAGCTCGACCACCTGCTCGACCGCAAGCCCAAGGCGCTCTCGGGCGGCCAGCGCCAGCGCGTGGCGATCGGGCGGGCCATCGTGCGCGAGCCGGGCGTGTTCCTGTTCGACGAGCCGCTGTCCAACCTGGACGCCGCGCTGCGGGTGCAGACCCGCTTCGAGATCGCCAAGCTGCACCGCGACTTCGGCAAGGCGAGCACCGTCTACGTCACCCACGACCAGGTCGAGGCGATGACGCTGGCCGACCGCATCCTGCTGCTCAACAGCGGCGAGGCCGTGGCGCGGGACGGCTCGGTCGCCCAGTGCGGCACGCCGCTGGAGCTCTACCACCGCCCGCGCAACCTGTTCGTGGCCGGCTTCATCGGCTCGCCCAAGATGAACTTCCTGCCGGGCACACTGGTCAGCAGCGCCCCGGACCACGCCATGGTGCGCCTGAGCAGCGGCGAGACGCTGCGCGCGGCGGTCGATGCGCGGCGGCTGCAGCCCGGCGCGCCGGTCACGCTCGGCGTGCGCCCGGAGCACACGCAGCTCGGAGTCGCGGTGCAGCACATCGTGCGCCCGCTGCAGTGGCAGGAGCGGCTGGGCGAGTCGACCTTCCTCTACATGGAAGGCGCCGACGGCAGCATCGAGTCGCTGGTCGCCAAGGCGCCCGGCCACGCGCACGCCGCCACCGGCCACCGGCTGGCGATCGGCCTGCCGGCGGACGCGCTGCACCTGTTCGACGCGCAGGGGCTGGCGCTCGCCCGCTGCATCCCCGACCAGGACCAGTCGCTGCCGCAGGCCGCCTGACGCCCACTGATTCCGCCAAGAGACCGACATGCAACTGGGTGTCTGCTACTACCCCGAACACTGGCCGCGCGCGCAATGGGCCGAGGACGCACGGCGCATGCACGCGATGGGCATCCGCGTCGTGCGGATCGCCGAATTCGCCTGGAGCGTGATCGAGGCCGAGCCGGGCGTCTTCACCTGGGACTGGCTCGATGAAGCGGTCGAGACGCTGCACGCGGCCGGCCTCGGCATCGTGCTGTGCACGCCGACCGCCACGCCGCCGAAGTGGCTGGTGGACCGGATGCCCGACATGGTGGCGATCGACCTGCAGGGCCGCCCGCGCGGCTTCGGCTCGCGGCGGCACTACTGCTTCTCGCACGCCGGCTACCGCGCCGAGTCGCGCCGCATCAGCCGCGCGGTCGCCGAGCGCTACGGCCAGCACCCGGCCGTGGTCGCCTGGCAGACCGACAACGAGTACGGCTGCCATGACACCGTGCTGAGCCTGTCCGAGTCGGCGCGACTGGGGTTCCGCCGCTGGCTGGCCGCGCGTTACACGACGATCGACGCGCTCAACGCCGCCTGGGGTACGGTGTTCTGGAGCCAGGTCTACCGCGCGTTCGACGAGATCGACCTGCCCGCGCTGACCGTGACCGAAGCCAATCCGGCGCACCGGCTCGACTGGCGCCGCTTCGCCTCCGACGAGGTGGTGGCGTTCAACCGGGAGCAGGTGGCGATCCTGCGCGCGTGCTCGCCAGGGCGGCCGGTGTCGCACAACTTCATGGGCTTCTTCACCGAGTTCAACCACCACGACGTGGCGGCGGACCTCGACATCGCCACCTGGGACAGCTACCCGCTCGGCTTCACGCAGATGTTCTTCCTCAGCGCCGAGGAAAAAGCGCGCTGGGCACGGACCGGGCACCCGGACATCCCGTCGTTCCACCACGACCTGTACCGCGGCATGTGCGCGGGCGGGCGCTGGTGGGTGATGGAGCAGCAGCCCGGCCCGGTGAACTGGGCGCACTGGAACCCGGCGCCGCACGACGGCACGGTGCGGCTGTGGACCTGGCAGGCCTTTGCGCACGGCGCCGAGGTGGTGAGCTACTTCCGCTGGCGGCAGGCGCCGTTTGCGCAGGAGCAGATGCACACCGGCCTGCTGCGTCCGGATTCATCCGAAGACCAGGGCGCGCTCGAAGCGGCGCAGGTCGGCGCGGAGCTGGCGGCGCTGACCGAGCGGGGCGTGCTGACGGACGCGCTGCGGCTGTCGGTGCGGGCCGATGTGGCGCTGGTGTTCGACTACGACGCGCTGTGGATGGCGCAGATCCAGCCGCAGGGCGCGGATTTCAACCCGCTGGAGCTGACCTTCCGCGCCTACAGCGGGCTGCGGCAGCTCGGGCTGGACGTGGACATCGTCGGGCCGCGGGCGGGCCTGGACCTGAGCGGCTACCGGCTGATCGTGCTGCCGGCGGCGCTGCATGTCGGCGCGGACCTGCAAGCCGCGCTCACCACGGCGGCGGCCAGCGGCGCGCAGATCGTGCTCGGGCCGCGCGCGGGCAGCAAGTCGGTGAACCTGTCGTTCCCGCCCGCGGACGGGCCGTGGTCGGCGCTGCCGCCGGGGCCGCTCGCTGCGCTGGCGGGGGTGCAGGTGACGCGGGTCGCCTCGCTGCCGCCAGGCGTGATCGAGCCGGTGGCGCTGGACGACGGTGCATCGACGGCCACCGTCACGGTCACCCGCTGGCGCGAAGACCTCGCGCTGCGCGGCGCCGAAACGCTGGCGGCGTTCGCGGACGGCCGCCCCGCCCTCACCCGCAACGGCCCGGTGCGCTACGTCGCCGGCTGGCTGGACGCGGCAGGCTGGCAGGCGGTGTTCGCCGGGGCTGCGGCCGACGCGGGACTCGCCGTGGAAGCACTGCCCGAGGGCCTGCGCATCAGCCGCGCCGGCGGGCTGACGCTGGCCTTCAATTTCTCGGATCTGGCGCGGGACTGGACGCCCACGCCGATCGCGACGCCCGTGCTGGGCAGCGCGCACCTGCCCCCCAGAGCCATGGCGATCTGGCGGGCATGACCTCACCACAGGACTCCCCAGGAGACAGACAGATGCACAAGAACCTCACCACGCTCGCCGCCCGCTTCAGCGTGCTGGCGCTCGCCGCCGCGGCCTGCGCCGCCCAGGCCGGCACGCTCGTCATCAACACCGACGCCTCCGACCCGGCCCCGAAGGCGGCGTGGGAAGCGATGGCCAAGGGCTTCATGGCCGCCAACCCGGACGTGACAGTCAAGATCAACACCTTCGACCACGAAGGCTTCAAGACCTCGATCCGCAACTTCCTGAGCGCCGAGGCACCGGACATCGTCACCTGGTACGCCGGCAACCGCATGGCGCCGTTCGTCAATGCCGGCCTGTTCGAGGATGTCTCCGACGTCTGGACCAAGGAAAACCTCGGCACCCAGCTCAAGAGCGCCGCCGCGTCGATGACCCAGAAGGGCAAGCAGTGGGGCGTGCCCTACACCTACTACCAGTGGGGCATCTACTACCGCAAGGACGTGTTCGCCAAGCACAGCATCGCCGTGCCCAAGGACTGGAAAGAGCTGATCGCCGCCTGCGCCAAGCTCAAGGGAGCCGGCGTGACGCCGTTCGCCATCGGCACCAAGGCGCTGTGGCCGACCGGCGGCTGGTTCGACTACCTGGACATGCGCGTCAACGGCTACGAGTTCCACATGGACCTCACCGCCGGCAAGGTGCCCTACACCGACAAGCGCGTGCAGGAAGTCTTCGACCGCTGGGACGACCTGACCAAGCCGGGCTACTTCCTGGCCAACCACGCCTCCTACGACTGGCAGGACGCGCTGCCCGCCTTCGTCAAGGGCGAGGCCGCGATGTACCTGATGGGCAACTTCGCCGTCGATCCGATGAAGAAGGGCGGCCTGACCGAAGCACAGCTCGGCTTCATGCAGTTCCCGAAGATCAACAACGTCCCGATGGCCGAGGACGCGCCGACCGACACCATCCACATCCCCGCCAAGGCCAAGAACAAGGTCGACGCCAGGCGCTTCCTGGCCTATGCCGCCAGCGCCAAGGTGCAGGGCGAGGTCAACGCCATCCTGGGCCAGCTGCCGGTCAACAAGGACGCCACCAAGCCGACCGACGTGTACCTGAAGGACGGTTTCGCGATGCTGTCGAACGCCTACGCGCTCGGCCAGTTCTATGACCGCGACGCGCCCGCCGAGATGGCCAAGGCCGGCATGGAAGGCTTCCAGCGCTACATGGTCAAGCCGGAAACGCGCAAGGACGTGCTGGAGCGCCTGGAGCAGGTCCGCCAGCGCGTCTACAAGTAAACCCAGGCCCGCCCATGTTCGCCCGCCCTTCCCCGCCGCGGTTCTCCTGGTGGACCCGCCACCAGCGCCAGATCGCTCCCTGGCTGTTCCTGCTGCCGGCGCTGCTGATGTTCGGCACCTACGTGATCGCGCCGATCTTCGAGTCGATCGCGATCAGCTTCTACGACTGGGACGGGCTGGGCAAGGCGACCTATGTCGGTGTCGCCAACTACGTCGAGCTGTACGGCGACCCCGACTTCCGCACCGCGCTGCAGAACAACCTGCTCTGGCTGGGCCTGTTCCTGCTGTCGGTGCCGATCGGCCTGGGACTCGCGCTGTTCCTGAACCAGACCGTGACGGGCATCCGCCTCGTCAAGTCGATGTTCTTCTTCCCCTTCGTGATCTCGCAGGTCGTCATCGGCCTGGTCTTCACCTGGTTCTACAACCCGACCAACGGGCTGTTCACGCAGATCCTGGCCACCCTCGGCATGCCGGGTGTGGCCGTGCTGTCCGACGAGCACCTCGTCACCTACGGGATCATCGCCGCCGGCCTCTACCCGCAGATCGCCTACTGCATGATCCTGTACCTCACGGGCCTGAACAACGTGCGCCCTGACCTGATCGAGGCGGCGCGGCTCGAAGGCGCCAAGGGCTGGTCGATGCTGTGGCACGTCGTGCTGCCGCAGTTGCGCCCCGCCACCTTCATCGCCGTCGTCGTCACCATCATCGGCTCGCTGCGCAGCTTCGACATGGTGTCGATCATGACCTCGGGCGGCCCCTACGGCTCCTCGCGCGTGCTGGCGTACTACATGTACGAGCAGGCCCTGAGCGAATACGGCTACCGCATGGGCTACGGCACCGCCATCGCCACCGTGCTGTTCTCGATCATGCTGGTCTACATCACCTTCGTGCTCTGGCGCATCTACCAGCAAGAGAAGGAACTCGCCTGATGTTTCCCACCCCGCTCGCCAAGACCTCGCCGGTCACGCAGGCGCTCTACAAGGCCGGCCTGCCCATCGCGCTCGTCGTCTGGCTGCTGCCGATCATCGCGGTGGCGCTGACCTCCCTCCGCGGCCAGGGCGACATCGCCGCCGGCAACTACTGGGGCTGGCCGACCGAGTGGCAGGTGATCGAGAACTACTCGGCCGTCTTCCGCAACACGCCGATCGCCCGCTACATCGTCAACAGCCTGATGGTCGCCATCCCGACGGTGATCGGGGCGGTGGCGCTGAGCTGTCTGGCCGGTTTCGCCCTGGGCACCTACCGCTTCAAGGCCAACCTGGCGGTGTTCTTCCTGTTCGTCGGCGGCAACTTCATCCCGTTCCAGATCCTGATGGTGCCGGTGTGCGACCTGAGCCTGCGCATGGGGCTGTACGACTCGATCGGCGGGCTGGTGCTGTTCCACATCGCCTTCCAGACAGGGTTCTGCACCTTCTTCATGCGCAACTTCATCCGCGACCTGCCGCACGAGCTGATCGAGGCGGCGCGCATCGAGGGTGCGAGCGAGTGGCAGATCTTCTGGAAAGTCGTGCTGCCGCTGGTCCGCCCGGCGCTGGCCGCGCTGTCGGTGCTGATCTTCACCTTCATCTGGAACGACTACTTCTGGTCCACCGTGCTGATCCAGGGCGACCACGCGATGCCGGTCACCGGCGGGCTGAAGTCGCTCAACGGCATCTGGGTGGCGCAGTGGCACCTGGTGTCGGCGGGCTCGATCGTCGCCGCGCTGCCGCCGGTGCTGATCTTCTTCCTGATGCAGAAGCAATTCATCGCCGGCCTCACGCTCGGCGCGTCCAAGGGCTGATTGCAGGCCTGATCCCGCTCCCGCTCCCGTTCACATGACCAGCGACTACCTGATCCTCCACAGCCGGCGCAGCAGCGTCGTGCTCGAATGCCCGCCCGACGAAGCGCCGCTGTGGCGCTACTGGGGCCCGCGCCTGCCAGACGCAGCGACACCCGGCACGGCGCTGCGCGACACGCGCCCGCTGCCGTCGTTCATGCTCGATTTCGACCAGCCGCTGACGGTGGCGCCCACCTTCGGCGTCGGCTGGTTCGGGCAAAGCGCCCTGCTCGCCCACCGCGACGGACAGGACTTCGCGCAAGCCTTCACCCGCTGCGACACTGAATGGCTGCAGCAGGACGCGGCGGGCTCGGCCCTCTGCCTGCACCTGCACGACGACGTGGCCCGGGTGCGGCTGGACCTGACGCTGCGGCTGGACGCGGAATCCGACGTGCTGGTGCTGCAGTCGGTGCTGCACAACCTGGGCGACGCGCCGCTCGACGTGCAGTGGCTCGCCGCCGGCACGCTGCGGCTGCCGGGGCACTGCGACGGCGTGCGCTCCTACGCGGGGCAGCATGTCCACGAGTTCCTGCTGCAGGTCGATCCGCTCACGCGCAGCCTGTGGCGCAAGGAAAGCCGCCGCGGGCGCACCAGCCACGACTGCTTCCCCGGCGCGGTCGTCACGACGCCGGGCGCGACCGACGACACCGGCCTCGTCTTCGGCGCGCACCTGGCCTGGTCCGGCAACCACCAGCAGACGGTCGAATGGCTGCACGACGGCCTCTACCAGTGGCAGATGGGCGAATGGCTCGCACCCGGTGAAGGCCGGCTGCTGCCGGGGCAGGCGCTGCACTCGCCGGAGCTGGTCGCCACCTGCTCGGCCGACGGCCTGAACGGGCTGGCGGCCAACTTCCACGCCGAACTGCGCCGCCGGCTGAACTGGCCGGGCGGCGCGATGAAGCCGCGGCCGGTGCATCTGAACACCTGGGAAGGCTTCTACTTCGATGTCTACCCGGACCGGGTGAAGGAGCTGGCCACTGCGGCGGCCGCGGTCGGCATCGAACGTTTTGTGCTCGACGACGGCTGGTTCCACGGTCGCCACCACGACCGCGCCGCCTTGGGCGACTGGTGGCCCGATGAAACCAAGTTCCCGAACGGCCTCGGCGAGTTGATCGCGCACGTGAACGCGCTTGGCATGGAATTCGGCCTGTGGGTCGAGCCGGAGATGGTCAACCCGGACAGCGACCTGTTCCGCGCACACCCCGAGTGGGCGCTGCAGATCGCCGGCCGGCCGCTGCTGACGGCGCGCAACCAGCTCGTGCTCGACATCGCGCGGCCCGAGGCCAGCGACTACCTGTTCGAGAAGATCGCCGCGCTGCTCGCCGCGCACCCGATCGGCTACCTCAAGTGGGACCTCAACCGCGACCTCGCCCCCGCCGGACTCGCCAACGGCACCGCCGGCTACCGGGCGCAGATCCACGCCGCCTACGCGCTGATGGACCGCCTGCGCACCGCCCACCCGGACGTCGAGATCGAGAGCTGCTCCGGCGGCGGCGGCCGGATCGACTTCGGCGTGCTGCGCCACACGCACCGCGTCTGGACCAGCGACTGCATCGACGCGCTGTCCCGCGTGGACATCCAGCGCGGCTTCCTGCAGTTCTTCCCGCCCGAGATCATGGGCGCCCACGTCGGCACCGCGCCCTCGCACACGACGGGGCGCACGCAGTCGATGGCCTTCCGCGCCGCCGTCGCGGTGCCGGGGCACCTCGGCGTCGAACTCGACGTGCGGCAACTGAGCGACGCAGACACCGCCGAGCTGCGCGGCTGGATCCACGTCTACAAGCAACTGCGCGACCGGCTGCACCACGGCCACGTCTGGCTCGGCGGCGACACGGCGCGCGAGGACGGGCTGGTGTGGCAGGTCCACGGCGACGCGGCGGCGACCGACGTGGTGCTGCTCGTCTACCGGCCGCTGCCGAGCCACCACCGCTACGCGCCGACGCTGCGGCTGCCGATGCTCGATGCGGCGGCGCGTTACCGCGTGCGCGAAATCCTGCCCGAAGGCACCGTGCGCCCGACCGGCCGGCACCACACCGCGCCCTTCTTCGACGCGATCAACACCCCTGACGGGCTGGAGATCGACGGCGCGTGGCTGGTGAACGCCGGCCTGCCGATGCCGCGGGTCCAGGCCGAAACCGCCTTCCTCGTGAGGTTCGAGCGTGTCTGATCCGATTTCTGGGCCGATGTTCGACCCCGCCGACCACAGCCACCGCCGCCGCAACCCGCTGACCGGCCAGTGGGTGCTCGTCTCGCCGCACCGCGCGAAGCGGCCTTGGCAGGGGCAGCAGGAGGAAGCCTCCGACGCGGTGCTGCCATCGCATGACCCAGGCTGCTACCTCTGCGCCGGCAACACGCGGGTCAGTGGCGACGTGAACCCGGACTACGCTGGCACCTTCGTGTTCACGAACGACCATGCCGCGCTGATGCCCGAGGTGCCCGACGCGCCCGCCAGCGGCGACCCGCTGTTCAAGGCCACCGCCGCGCGTGGCACCAGCCGCGTGATCTGCTTCTCGCCCGACCATGCGCGCACGCTGCCCGAGCTGTCGCTGGCGGCGATCGGCGGCGTCATCGACACCTGGTGCGAGCAGAGCGCCGAACTCGGCCAGACGCACCCGTGGGTGCAGGTCTTCGAGAACAAGGGCGCGCTGATGGGCTGCTCGCAGCCCCACCCGCACGGCCAGGTCTGGGCCACCGGCCACCTGCCCAACGAAGCCGCGACCGAGGACCGTGAACAGCGGACCTACTTCGCCGCGCACGGCCAGCCGATGCTGCTCGACTACGTGGCGCGCGAGGCGGCGTCTGGCGAGCGGGTGGTGGTGCAGACCGAACACTGGCTGGCCGTCGTGCCGTACTGGGCGACGTGGCCGTTCGAGACGCTGCTGCTGCCGCGCTTCGCGGTGCAGCGGCTGCCGCAGCTCGACGCCGCGCAGCGCGCCGACCTCGCCGACGCGCTGAAGAAGCTCACCAGCCGCTACGACAACCTGTTCCGCTGCAGCTTCCCGTACTCGATGGGCTGGCACGGCGCACCTTTCGACGCGGACGAGGCCGGCACCACGCCCTGGCAGCTCCACGCCCATTTCTACCCCCCGCTGCTGCGCTCGGCGACGGTGCGCAAGTTCATGGTCGGCTTCGAGATGCTGGCCGAGGCGCAGCGCGACCTGACGCCCGAGCAGGCCGCCGAGCGGCTGCGCGCCGTCCGCGACGTCCACTACCGACACGCCACCCCATGACCGACACCCTGAAAGCCCGCACCGCCGACGCGCTGCAGTCCGCCTTCGGCCACGCCCCGGACCTCTGGGTGCAGGCGCCCGGCCGCGTCAACCTGATCGGCGAACACACCGACTACAACGACGGCTTCGTGCTGCCCTGCGGCATCGACTACCGCACCGTGATCGCCGTGAAGGCGCGCGACGACCGGCTGGTGCGCGTCATCGCCGCCGACTACGGGCACGGCGTCGACACCTTCGACCTCGACGCGCCGATCACGCCGCACCCGGACCTGCAGTGGGCCAACTACGTGCGCGGCACCGTGAAGATGCTGGCCGAACACCTGGCACCCCTCGGCCTGTCGCTGCGCGGCGCCGACCTGGCCATCGCGGGCAACGTGCCGCAGGGGGCGGGGCTGTCGTCGTCGGCGTCGCTGGAAGTGGCGGTCGGGCAGGCGTTCAAGGCGATGCTCGGTCTCGACCACCACGAAGGCCTGAGCCAGACCGACCTCGCGCTGATCGCCCAGCGCGCCGAGAACCGCTTCGTCGGCGTCAACTGCGGCATCATGGACCAGCTCATCTCGGCCCGCGCCGAGGCGGGCCACGCGCTGCTGATCGACTGCCGCCACCTGTCCGGAGAGCCGGTGCACCTGCCGGAGTCCGTGGCGGTGATGATTGTCCACTCGCGGGTGCGCCGCGGGCTGGTGGGCAGCGCGTACAACACCCGCCGCCTCCAGTGCGAAGCGGCCGCGCGCCACTACGGCGTGCCGGCGCTGCGCGATGTGGATCTGGCGCGGCTGGAGCGCGACCGTGGCGCGCTGGACGAGGTCGTCTACCGCCGGGCCCGCCACATCGTCACCGAGAACGCGCGCACAGTGGACGCCGCCGCTGCGCTGGCCGCAGGCGATCTGGTGCGGCTGGGCGAGCTGATGGCCGCGTCCCACGACTCGATGCGCGACGACTTCGAGATCACGCACCCGGCGATCGACCAGCTGGTGGAGATCGCCCAGCGAGCGGTCGGGCAGGCAGGCGGCGCGCGGATGACGGGCGGCGGCTTCGGCGGCTGCGTCGTTGTCCTGCTGCCGGATGGACGCATTCCCGATGTGCAAGCCACGATCGAGGCCGCCTACCGCTCGCCGGAAGGCGAGCCGCCGACGATCTGGGTCAGCCACGCGGCCACCGGTGCCGGACGCCTCGCGTCGGCCTGAACGCCGGGTTGCAGCGCCCGGAGACCGCCTGGTCAGGCGGCGGGCGCGGTCTCCAGCCACTGCGCCAGGGCCAGCGCCACCACGGCGTTGACGCCGCCTTCCTGCGTCAGTGCGCGCTCGCGCATCTGGTTGACCAGATCGGCCGGCAGGCGGCAGGCCACCGACACCAGCTTGGGGGCGGCGTTTTCGGCGCGTTCGACACGCCGGGCGGCCGCATTGGCATCGGCCGAGCCTTGGGCGAACCGCGGGGGCACGCCGGCCGTTTTCATCTTGCCGTCCAGCTTGCGGGCCAGGTGTTTGACCAGATCGGTCTTCTTCGCGCTCATGGGGTCTTTCGGAGAGTTGAGGGGCATTGTCGCCCACCCAGCCCTGCCGGCGGTCCAGTCAAGGCACGCGGATCAGCACCATGCCCGCCGCGTTCGACGCGCCCACATCGAAGGTCATCGTCCGCCCAAGGCTCCACGGGCCACGATGTCCTGGTTCATCTCTTCGATCGACACGCTGCAGGTTGGCGTGCCGAACAGCCCTTTGAGTTCCGTCACGGAGTGCGTATCCGCGACCATCTCGGTGGGGATGCCAATCTGGCGGGTATAGGTGAGATAGACCTCGTCACGCTCCCAGCCGAGCGCGGCGTAGGCGGCCTGCGCCGTGTGATTGGTGCGGGCGGTGGTCAGTTCCATGCGGAGCTTGCCGTGTTCGGCCGACAAGCGCTCCGCGGCCAGCAGCAGCGCGCGACCGGCCCCGCTGCGGCGGGCGTCGGGCGTCACGAACAGGTCTGACAGCAAGTAGATCGGCTGCGCCGCGATCGAGCAGAACACCGGGTAGAGCTGGCAGAAGCCGATCGCCTGGCCCGCACCGTCCTCGGCCAGCAGGATCTGCGATTCGCCGCGGGTCAGGCGGTCGTGGAGGAACTGCGTCGCGGTGGCGAGGTCGGCGGGTTGTTCGTAGAACTGGCGGTAGGCGTCGAACAGGGGGGCGATGCGGTCGAGGTCGGCGAGGGTGGCGGGGCGGGTGGTCATCGGTTGAGGGGAATTAGTGTGGATACAATAAAAAGATGCGAGTGACCTACGATCCTGCCAAAAGCCTGCGCAACGAGGCTGAACGTGGACTGCCATTCGCGATGGCCGAAGACTTCGACTGGAGCTGTGCGCTCATCGTGGAAGACACCCGGCAAGACTACAAGGAGCGGCGCTTCCAGTCGCTCGGCTTCATTGGCGAGCACCTGCACATGCTGGTGTTCACACCGCGAGACGGCGCCGTGCATGTGATCAGCCTGCGCCGGGCGAACCAGAGAGAAAGGAACCGCTATGCCGCGCAAACCGAATCCTGAACAACTGGACCTTGACGCGCCCGAGGCCACCGACGAGTGGTTTGCCAAGGCGCGTCCGGCGTCCGAGGTGCTGGGCGACTTGCTGGGAGCGTCCGTCGCCAAGGAAATGCTCCAGCCCAAACGCGGCAGGCCGGCGCTGGACAAACCCAAAGCGCATGTGAATATTCGCCTGGATGCAGACATTCTGGATGCGTTCAAGGAGACAGGGGCGGGCTGGCAGACGCGGGTGAACCATGCGCTTCGCGAATGGTTGAAGGCTCACCCGGATATGACCGGGGTTTGATGCGGGGCGTCATCTACCCCGGCCGAACCACCACGCATCCAGCGGCGCCACCAGCGCGATGCCGACCGTGTACGCGACGATGTCGCCCCAGGAAAACGCCGAGCCGAGCACGAGGTGGCCCGGGGTGGTCGCGCGGATGGCGTTGATCCACGGCGCCTGGTAGAGCTGGCTGCACTCGTCCGCATACGAGATCACCAGCGCCGTCAGCGCGACCTTGACCACGGACGCGGCGGGCGACACGAAGGCGACGAGCCAGTACACCATTTGTGCCCAGAGGGCGTCGCCGGGGTATTTCTCGAAGATGGCGGGGAATAGGGCTGGGCATTTTCGGGAGGCTAGGCCGAGGGCGATTGTGGCGATGATTGCGGCGGCGAGGAGGAGGCTGCTTCTTGATTTTTTCATGGTCTGCTGCCGATGCTTGAAAAGAATTTCAGATGCATGACTCATAACGCTCAGGCTAACAGGTTTCCGCATTGAACCGCCGGCCATAAAATTTATATATACTGCTCAATTTCTGATTTTCTTTTTATATTGAGAGATAATTGATCGTTTGGCGACTTTACAGTTATAAGGTCTTTAGCCTGCAAAACCTTCAGAGAAGAATCGAATGTCATCATCTTACCGCAGTGATGATTTTTCAGAATATCCGAGGGTATCCTATTATTTCCCCAGTGTCGTTTTCTATGTAGTGCGATCAGTATTTGGCGAGCCCCGACGTCGATATCCATTCTTTTAGAGAAGCCCACAATAGATTGATCGAGACTTTCTAGGATATTTTCGTAGCCTTCAATTCCAAAGTAGTGGCTATGGGTTTGCCTAACCGTAGCAACATCGGATGAACCAATCATTACGACTTCATAGCCCGCCGCTGCCGGAAACATATTTTCATAATCAACGTAAGCTCGAATCGCAGCATCCGGATTCCTGTCAATAATATCCCAACTAACGAAGGCACCTGTATTCCAGTCAAAAACAATAATCCAGTTATTAAGTCCGTTTTTATTTTTAGATTCCTTTTCTGACAAGGTTTTTATGATATCCTCATTTACGTAACTGTCAAAAACCTTATTCTTATCGGATGACTCTATAATTAACTCAGACTGTGCACGAAGGTAGTCTAGTTCAAGCTTTTCCTGCGCGTGAGGTTCTCTCCCTGCTTCGATCTCGTAAAATATATCAGACAACTTTTTGAAGTAATTAATGACCGATTGATCTCCCTCCTTTTCTTTTAGGTGATATCCATAAATCACAGAAGTACGCTCAATACTTTCTGCCCAATAGTGCTGAATTCTGCTTCTTATCTGAAGCTCTAGCTTGACTCCATTTTTCTCAAGCATCAAATGAAGGGATCGGTAGCCTGTATCGTCTCTGCCTTTTTCGCGATAGTCTGTGGAGCGAGCAAGTTTGAAACTTGACTGTGCCGAAATTTTTTCTTCGATGAATTTCCTCAGCTTTTCAACGTCTAGATTTTTTTCAACAATTATTCGGCAACCACCGATATCTTGTAGCTGTGTAAGGCGAACGCTAAGTCGATTCAGCTTTCTGACAATTTGCGGCTTCCGCTTGAGCCGTTGTGCAATGTAATAGCTTGCACCATAGGAATTAAGCCAACTTTGGAGATCAATTGTGGTTTCGGAGAGGGGTTGGAGGTGGCTTTTTCTGTATTCGTCAAATACAGCTTCAAGTTCTAAGAGTTCATCTTCTGAACGGAAATTACCTTTGGACAGTGCGTAGCCTGCTCTGTCAATTTTTGTCTTGGTAAGCTTCATATGCTTTTTGTGTAAGTAAATTTTTAATTTACATTTAACCGGCCATCAAAGGCAATCCGGCGCAATGTAATGCTATGCCTTTGTGCGCCTAATATAGTGCCTATCAAACTCCTGTAAAATATTATGATTATAAAATCGCTGACGGGAACTAGTAGGATTTGCGGGATGCAGGAGGCGAACGATTACATATTTACTATCCTTCTCCAGCGCCTGACGAATTTTGTGGAAATCTTTGTTCTCGAGAAAATTTTCATATCTACGCTTTACCGTATTCACCAAATCTCTATATGTCATGGGATAATTCTTGAGAATATCCTCTTCTCGTACAGTAATGGCTGGTGCATTCGGATCATCAGTCCAGCGGAACGCTACGGCGGCAGTGTCTTTTCCTCGCACAAGCTTGGTTTCCATGCGAAGAGCCACATGCTGCTTTCCACTTTCATCGGCTGGCGTTTCTTCAAGCCCGTCAAGGTATTCCAGCAGTCGCTGCACCTGCTCTGGATATTGGGTTCGTGTCGCGGGTTCAGCGGCCTCGAAGCCATGGTAGAAGGAAATCGGCATCAGAAAGAAGTTGTACTTTGACAAGTCTAGCTGAAACCACTCCGTCGCAAGAAAAAGATAGTTGCGCAGAGAAGCGGTCCCAATCTCCAATACCCTGCGACCGAGATAGAGATCTTTATTTATGAAGTGAGCAGCGTTATCGCGGATCTCAAGGAGGGCCAAGAAGTTGTCGTGGCAGGCAGGCTCTAAACCAGAATCCTTGTCATCCCTGAGCTTTGCTACCAAGTAACCAACTCCGTGCGAAAGCGCGTTGCCACTGCGATTGATCTTCGGCTTCTTGCCTCCCATTCCGTCGTCAACGTACTCATAGATTGAGTCGAGCGACTCTGCATGATCGAGGAGCCATTTTGCCTTTAGCAAAAGCTCCCATGCATTCGACATAAGCAGAGCAAAGGCTTCTTCTCGATATGAAAAATTTGGCTTGTTATAGATTTCGATTGCTGCGATCGCTGCTTGGACTGATTTCTCTGCGAGTTTTGCGCTAATCATCATGAAAGATCTAATATATATTTAGGCTTCATAGCCCGGATTTACTACTCGAATGGTGACGTCTAACTTAGCGCCAAGCCATCGTCCAAGTCGTTGCCAGCATTTATTTCTCTCTCTGCCCTGCATTTATTCACTCCCGTATGGCTTTCCTGAAATCCTGCACTGCCAACGTAAGCGCGTACGCCGTCAGTCAGTCCCCCATCGTGCCGGCACGAAGCTCCGTCGCCCATCGGTAACGCCACCTCAAATCGATAATTTCGTCACGAAAACGCAAAAACGGCCGAGGAGCCCACGCCCCTCGGCCGCCTTGTCAGCGCCGACCTGCCGGCCAGCACTACCGCCCGCGCATCACTTCGCCGTCGGCATCACAAACTCAGCGCCCTTCGCAATACTCGCCGGCCACCGCTGCATCACCGACTTCTGCTTGGTATAGAACCGCACGCCCTCTTCCCCATAGGCGTGCATGTCGCCAAACAGGCTCTTCTTCCAGCCCCCAAACCCATGCCACGCCATCGGCACCGGGATCGGCACGTTGATGCCGACCATGCCCACCTGGATGCGCCGCGCGAACTCGCGGGCCACGCCGCCGTCGCTGGTGTAGCAGGCCACCCCGTTCCCGAACTCGTGGGCGTTGACCAGATCGACCGCCGTGGCGAAATCGGCCACGCGCACGCAGGCCAGCACCGGGCCGAAGATCTCTTCCTTGTAGATGCGCATCTCGGGCGTGACATGGTCGAATAGCGTGCCGCCCGTCCAGAACCCGTCCTCGAACCCCGCCGGCCGGAAGCCGCGCCCATCGACGACGAGCTGCGCGCCCTCCTCCACGCCGGTGGCGATGTAACCCTCGATCCGGTCCCGCGCCACCGCCGTGACGATCGGCCCCATCTCGGCGTCGAGTTCCATCCCGTTCTTGATCTTCAACGCCCGGGCACGCTCGGCCACCAGCGGCACGACCTTGTCGGCGATGTCGCCCACCAGCACCGCCACCGAGATCGCCATGCAGCGCTCGCCCGCCGAGCCATACGCCGCGCCGATCAGCGCGTCCACCACCTGATCGACATCCGCATCGGGCATCACGACCATGTGGTTCTTCGCGCCGCCGAGCGCCTGCACGCGCTTGCCGTGGTGTGCGCCGGTCTCGTAGATGTACTGCGCGATCGGCGTCGAGCCGACGAAGCTGACCGCCTTCACGTCCGGGTGCGTCAGCAGCGTGTCCACCGCGAGCTTGTCGCCCTGCACGACGTTGAACACGCCGTCCGGCAACCCGGCCTTCTTCAGCAGCTCGGCCATGAACAGGCTGGCGCTCGGGTCACGCTCGCTCGGCTTGAGGATGAAGGTGTTGCCGCAGGCGATCGCCACCGGGAACATCCAGCACGGCACCATGCACGGGAAATTGAACGGCGTGATGCCGGCCACCACGCCCAGCGACTGGCGCATCGTCCAGTTGTCGATGCCGGTCGAGACCTGGTCGGTGTAGTCGCCCTTGAGCAGCTGCGGAATGCCACAGGCGAATTCGATGATGTCGATGCCGCGGCTGACTTCGCCGATCGCGTCGGTGAAGACCTTGCCGTGCTCGGCGGTGATCATCGCGGCGAGTTCGTCGCGGTGCTGGTTCATCAGCACGAGGAAGTTGTTCATGACCCGCGCGCGGCGGATCGGCGGCGTCTCGGACCACGCCGGGAACGCGGCCTTGGCCGACGCGACCGCGGCGTTCACCTCGTCCACCGACGCCAGCGCGACCTGCCGGGCCACGGCGCCGGTCGCGGGGTTGTAGACGGCTTGCGAACGGCCGCTCGTGCTGGCGGTGCGCTCGCCGTGGATGTAGTGGCCGATGTCGCGGGTGTCGGTGTAGGGCTGCGTGCTCATGGGGACTCCGGGTGGGTTGTTCTGGATCGGGCGGGACAGGATGCAGCGCAGTCTAGGCACACGCCCGGCACGTGACCAGACCGGGTCGCTGGATACACTGTTCATCCTTGCGAACAATCCCCCGCGTAAACCCGGAACAAAGCCGGAACCCAGAAAGCCTCCGATGGACACCCGCCGCGTCGACCACCTCTGGTCCCATGTCCACTGGCTCACCGTGCTGGGCGACCTGGGCAGCTACACCGCCGCCGCGCAGCGCCTGGGCGTGAGCAAGGCGGCGATGAGCCAGCGCATCAGCGAGCTGGAGCGCGCCGCGGGCGTGCCGCTGGTCCAGCGCACCACCCGCAGCGTGCGCCTGACCGAAGCCGGCCAGCAGCTCGTCGACAGCACCCGCAGCGCCTTCGAGCAGATCGAGCGCGGGTTCTCGGGCGTGAAGGATCTGGCGGCGCAGCCCCGCGGCCTGCTGCGCGTGACGATGCCGGTGGCGCTGGGGCGACAGACGGTGGTGCCGCACTTGCCGGCCTTCCTGCGCGCCTACCCGGAGGTGCGGCTGGAGCTGAACCTGTCGGACCGGCTCACGTCGCTGGCGCAGGAGGGGTTCGATCTGGCGATCCGCCACACCGAGCACCCGCCGGAGACGCACGTGGCGTGGCGGCTGGCGGACACGCGCGCGCTGCTGGTGGCCACGCGCGGCTACCTCGCCGAGCGCGGCACGCCGCAGCACCCGGCCGAGCTGGCGCAGCACGACTGCCTGCACTACATCCGCCCCGGCGAGGCCCCGACCTGGCAGTTCCGCGAGGCACAGGCCGCCGCTGGCGTGCAGGCCAGCCATGTGACGGTGGCGGTGCGCGGGCCGTTCAGCGCCAACAACAGCGAGGTGCTGCGCGAGGCGGCCATCGCCGGACTGGGCATCGCGCTGCTGCCGGATTTCAGCGCCGCGGCAGCGCTGGCCGCGGGCGAGGTGGTGGAGGTGCTGCCGGACTGGCGCAGCGTGGGCGCCTTCGGCGGACACCTGTATGCCCTGCGCCCGTACAGCCCGCATGTGCCGCGCACCGTGCTGGCCTTGGTCGGGCACCTGCGACAGACCATGACAAAAAAAAACCCACCCGGTTAGGGGTGGGTCGATGGACGCTCCGCGAAGAACGCCGTTGGGAACTGGGCACCGGGAGCGGGTTCGATTATTTTTTGTGCGAACTCGCGACTCGCCGGCTGCAGATTTCTGGACTTCCAAATACAACCGCGTGACAGCAACTGGTACCTACTGTACGGAACTGTCTCCCCCACGAACATCCCCACGACGGTGGAAGTTATTGTGGTAATTCATCACAAATCCATGCCCATGCCCTTGTCCCGTCGATCCACCCTCGCCCGCCTGACACGCTGGGCGGCACTGCTGGCGGCACAGCGCGTGCTGTCGGCGCCGAGTGCCGGTCTGACGCGGCTCGCCCATCCGCGTTTCGAGCGCGATCCGTTCGCACTCGGCGTCGCCAGCGGCCAGCCGCGTCCGCACAGCATCGTCCTCTGGACACGCCTGATGGCCGACCCTGGCCAGGCCGGCGCCGAACTGCCGCACGCGCTGATCCCGGTCACCTGGCAGGTGGCCGACGACGCCTCCTTCGCGCGCATCGTCCGCAGCGGCACCGTGCTGGCCGATCCCGCACAGGCCCACAGCGTGCGGGTGCTGGTGGAGCACCTGCAACCGGCGCGGCGTTATTGCTACCGCTTTCTGGCCGGCAGCGCAGCCAGCCCGGTCGGGCAGACCCGCACCGCGCCGGCCGAGGACGCCGCGGTCGACCGGCTGCGCCTGGCGCTGGCATCGTGCCAGCACTACGAGCAGGGCTGGTTCACGGCGCACCGCGAGATTGCGGCGCAGGAGCTGGACGCAGTGGTGTTCGTGGGCGACTACATCTACGACTCCAGCAACCCGCGCTTCCGGCTGCGCACGCACGAGGCGGAGGAGCCCTGCACGCTCGACGAATTCCGCGCCCGCTACGTGACCTACAGGCGCGATCCCGACCTGCAGGCCAGCCATGCAGCCCATCCGTGGATCCTGGCCTGGGACGACCACGAGGTGCGCAACGACTACGCAGGCGCACTCGGCGACGAGGAGGATGGATCGCCGCAGGAGTTCCTGCGGATGCGCACCGCCGCCTACCAGGCCTACTTCGAGCACCAGCCGCTCGCCCCGGACCAGTTGTTGCCGGGGGCGGACGGCGTGCGCATGCACGACCGCTTCCGCTGGGGCCGCCTGGCAGATCTCTGGATGCTCGACGGGCGGCAATTCCGCAGCCAGCAGGCCTGCAACCGCCGCGACACGGCAGGCGGCCATGTGCGCTGGCACTGCAGCACGCTCGCCGACGACCACGGCACGGTGCTCGGCGCCGACCAGGAGCGCTGGCTGCAGGACGGCCTGCGCAGCGCCACCGGCCGCTGGAAGCTGATCGGCCAGGCCACGCAGGTGAGCCCTTGGGGCCTGCCCGGCCCTGCCGGCGGGAGGCTGGTCTACAGCGATGGCTGGGACGGCTACCCCGCGGCGCGCGCGCGGCTCCTCGGCCACATCGCCCACCAGCAGCTCGAGAACGTGGTGTTCCTCGGCGGCGATGTGCACCGCCATGTCGCCGCCCAGCTGCGCGCCAATCCGGACGATCCACGCACCCCGGTGGTCGCCAGCGAGTTCGTGACTTCGTCGATCACCACCGCTGGATTGCCGAAATCCCTCATGTCGCTGATTCACCGCAGCAATGCGGACATCCTGCACGCCCGCAGTGACGAGAGGGGCTACATGCAGCTGGATATCACGAACCGATCGCTACACTGTGTTGCAAGAGCGACAGGTTTCCCGGTTCTCGCACACGCAAAACTGCACACACAGGCGCGTTTTCGTGTCGATTCGGGACGGGCCGGCCCGCAACGTGAATGACCACGGCGGCCCGCGATGCAGCCTGGAATCTATGGAGAGGCACGGTGGATGAGGGCACCCGGGCCAGCAGCGGGAGAATGACAATGACGGCCGAACGACGCACGCTGAGGAGCTGGTTCCAGTGGTCGACCTGGTTTGCAGGCCGGTCCCGACGCGCCGCCGCGCGGCGCAAGGCCGAAGATTTTGCCGACTACGGCACCGCCTTCGGCCTGGACATGAGCATGGATCCGCAGAGCGAGTCCTCGGCCCGCCCTGCCACCCATCCCGCCCCCGCCAAGGCTCCCTCCACCAGACGCTGATCCGGCGTGGCGAGGTGCGCGCCGTTTCAGCGCACCAGCAGCACGGGCGTCTTGCAGTGCGCCATCACCCGGGTCGCCACCGAGCCGAGCACCAGGTTGCCCAGTTCCGAATGGCCGTGCGAGCCCATCATCAGCAGATCGAAGTGGCCTTCGGTCGCCGTCTTGCTGATGGTCTCGGCCACGTGGCCGGTCTTGCTCAGGAACGTCGCCTGGAGGCCCTGCTTGTCCAGGAAGGCGCGGATCGGGTGAAACACCTTCTCGCCCTCGTCGGCGTAGTACGAATGCAGCAGCTCGCGGTCGAGCACCGCAGCCGCCCTGGGTGGAATCGGCGGCACCACCGTGAGCACGGTGTAGGTGTGCTTCGGCCCGAGCCATTCGTCGTGCGCGGCCCAGTAGGCCACCATCCGGTGGGTGAATGCGCTTCCATCAACGGCAACCAGGATCTTCATGACGGGATCTCCTTCCAAGGGATGGAGCCAGTCTGTCAGCCCGGGTTCAGGCTACCGTTGATACAAGTCAACTTTGATCGCGCCCGTGGCACAGCTTGAACTTGCGACCGCTGCCGCAGGGACACGGTTCGTTGCGGCCCACCTTGGGCATGCCGCGGCGCACGGTCGACACCTTCAGGCGCTGCGTGCGGCCGATGGTGGCCAGATCGATGACGGTGGACACCAGATCCTCGATGGCCGCATCGAGCGAGTTGAGCGGGTGCTCCTGGTCGAGCGCCTTGGTGTAGGCCTGCTCGTCCTCGCTCTGCTCCGGCAGATGGCGGCGCAGACAGGCCAGCAGGTCCGACAGATCGGCATGGCCCAGCTCTTCCAGCGCAGGGAAGTGGTTCAGCGCGTGCTCGAAGCCCGTCACCCACGGCGCCAGTGCGCCTTCGATCTCGGCACGGCCGGTCAGGGGCTGGTCGTTGTCGTCGAGCGGCTGCATGACGACGGGGTCGAACCATTCATCCTCGACCATGGCGCGGTGGATGGCGTCGTGGCGGCGCTGGACCAGGGCCATCAGGCGCTCGTGCTTGGCGGCGTGCCAGCCCGGAGTGTCGGGCGTCAGCACCTGGCCGCCCTCGCCCAGGTTCCAGTCGCAGGCCGGCGGCAGCCACTCGGCGATGTCGATGGCGACCGGCTGCGACAGCACGCCGCAGAGGTAGCCGTCCAGCATCACCACGTCCAGCGCGTCGAGCGGCTGGGGAATGGCGGCAAGCAGGTCGTCGAGTTCGCCGATTTCGGCGTCGTTCAGGTCGTGGACTGTGGTCATGTTCAGGCGGTTCTGAGTGTGGCGGTATTGTGCCGGTTGCCGCAGACCGCGGGAGCCGGGCGCTACGATGTCGGCATGGGACATCGACTCACTCAGATCAGCACCCGCACCGGCGACGACGGCACCACCGGCCTCGGCGACGGCACCCGCGTGCCCAAGGACCACCTGCGCATCTCGGCCATGGGCGACGTGGACGAACTCAACTCGCACCTCGGCGTGCTGCTGGCCGAGCCGCTGCCCGACGACGTGCGCGCGCTGCTGGTGGTGGTCCAGCACGAGCTGTTCAACCTGGGCGGCGAGCTGTGCATCCCCGGCTACACGCTGCTGAAGGACGAGGCCGTGCTGCGGCTGGACGAGGCGCTGGCGACGCACAACGCCACCCTGCCACGCCTGGAAGAATTCATCCTGCCCGCCGGCACCCGCAGCGCCGCGCTGGCCCATGTGGCCCGCACGGTCGCGCGCCGGGCCGAACGGGCCGTGGTGACCCTGACGGCGCAGGACCCCGGCGCGGTCCATGCCGCACCGCGCCAGTACCTGAACCGGCTGTCAGACCTGCTGTTCGTGCTGGCGCGTGTGCTGAACCGCGCCAATCTGGACGGATTGGGCGGCGATGACGTCTATTGGCGCAGCGAGCGCCTGCTGCGCAGCGCCGAATGACGCTGCGGCGCTGCGCACTCAGCCGCGCCGCGCCTGCACCGCCTGGTCGAGGACGGCCAGCACTTGCGCCGAATCCTCCCAGCCGATGCAGGCATCGGTGATCGAGCGGCCGTAGTCGAGCCTGGACGGATCATCCTTGCCGGCACTGAACTTCTGCGCGCCGGCCTGGAGGTGGCTCTCCACCATCACGCCGAACACGCTGCGGCTGCCGCCGGCAATCTGGTCGGCGATGTCGCGGGCGACGGCGATCTGGCGCTCGTGCTGCTTGCTGCTGTTGGCGTGGCTGCAGTCGACCATCAGCGTGGCCGGCAGCCTGGCGGCGTCGAGGTCGCGCACGGCGGCGGCGACACTCGCCGCGTCGTAGTTGGGCGCCTTGCCACCGCGCAGGATGACGTGGCAGTCGGTGTTGCCCTTGGTCTCGACGATGGCGACCTGGCCGTTCTTGTGCACCGACAGGAAGTGGTGCGGGCGGGCCGCAGCCTGGATCGCATCGGTGGCGATGCGCAGGTTGCCGTCGGTGCCGTTCTTGAAACCGATCGGCGCCGAGATGCCCGAGGCCAGTTCGCGGTGGACCTGGCTTTCGGTCGTGCGCGCACCGATGGCGCCCCAGGCGATCAGGTCGCCGATGTACTGCGGCGAGATCACGTCGAGGAACTCGCTGCCCGCCGGCATGCCCAGGCGGTTGATCTCCACCAGCAGCTGGCGCGCGATGCGCAGGCCCTCGTCGATGCGGTAGGTCTCGTCCAGGTAGGGGTCGTTGATCAGCCCCTTCCAGCCGACCGTCGTGCGCGGCTTCTCGAAGTACACGCGCATGACGATTTCCAGCGTGCCCTTGTACTGCTCGCGCAGCGGCTTCAGGCGGCGGGCGTAGTCCAGCGCGGCCGCCGGGTCGTGGATGGAGCACGGCCCGATCACCACCAGGAGCCGGTCGTCGCGGCCCTGCATGATGTCGCGGATGGACTGGCGGGTGCTGCCAATCAGTTGCTCGACCGCCGTCCCGCGGATCGGGAAGAAGCGGATGAGGTGCTCGGGCGGAGGCAAGGGGGTCACGTCCTGGATCCTTTCGTCGTCGGTCTGCGAGGTGCGGTCGACGGGCGGATACCAGGAATCGGTCGGGGCGGCGTTGGTGGCGTTCATGGTCGGGGCGTCCTGAATGGCGTGGGGGGGGGGGTGGAGAGGCGAAGAGGGAAGTTCGAGACGAAAAAAAACCGCCGGGGGTTCCGGCGGTTTTTCGGGAGCGCTTGCGGGCTTGTTCAGCTACGCGTGGGCCTCTCCTCCGCCGGTGCGGTACGAGAACCAAAAGTAGCTAAAAAACACGGTGGTGCGCTGCATAGCGTCAAATGTAGGGGGCTGCGCAGTGCGGCGTCAAGCCCGTTGCTCAGGCCGTGCCGCCAACGGTCAGTCCATCGATGCGCAACGTGGGCTGGCCGACACCGACCGGCACGCTCTGCCCGTCCTTGCCGCAGGTGCCCACGCCAGAGTCGAGCGCCAGGTCGTTGCCGATCATCGACACGCGGGTCATCGCGTCCGGGCCGTTGCCGATCAGCGTCGCGCCCTTGACCGGGTAGAGGATCTTGCCCTTCTCGACCCAGTAGGCCTCGCTGGCGGAGAACACGAACTTGCCGCTGGTGATGTCCACCTGCCCGCCGCCGAAGTTGCTGGCGTAGAGGCCGCGGTCGATCGACGCGATGATCTCCTCGGGCGTCTTGTCGCCGGCCAGCATGTAGGTGTTGGTCATGCGCGGCATCGGCACATGGGCGTAGCTCTCGCGGCGGCCGTTGCCGGTCGGCGCGGTCTTCATCAGGCGGGCGTTCATCGCATCCTGGATGTAGCCCTTGAGGATGCCGTCCTCGATCAGCACGTTGCGCTGGCTGGCGTGGCCTTCGTCGTCGATGTTGAGCGAACCACGGCGGTCGGCGATGGTGCCATCGTCCAGCACGGTGACGCCCTTGGCCGCCACCCGCTCGCCGATGCGGCCGGAGAAGGTGCTCGACCCCTTGCGGTTGAAGTCGCCTTCCAGCCCGTGGCCGACCGCTTCATGCAGCAGGATGCCGGGCCAGCCCGAGCCGAGCACCACCGTCATCTCGCCCGCCGGCGCCGGGCGGCTGTCCAGGTTCGTCAGCGCGGCATGCACCGCCTGGTCGACGTACTGCTGCAGCAGCGCGTCCGTGAAGTAGCCGAAACCGAAGCGCCCGCCGCCACCGGCCGAGCCCACCTCGCGCCGCCCGTTCTGCTCGGCGATCACCGTGATCGACACGCGCACCAGCGGGCGCACGTCGGCGGCCAGCGTCCCGTCGGCGCGGGCCACCATCACCACGTCGTACTCGCCCGCCATGCCGGCCATGACCTGCACGACGCGCGGATCCTTGGCGCGCGCCATCTTCTCGACCCGCTCCAGCAGCGCGACCTTCTGCACGCTGTCGAGCGAGGCGATCGGGTCCATGCCGGCGTAGAGACTGCGGCTGGCGGCGACCTGCTGCGGGGTGTCGATCTTCACGCGGCGGCTTTGACCCGCGGCGGCGATGGTGCGGACCGTGCGCGCCGCGTCCAGCAGCGCGGCTTCGGAGATGTCGTCCGAGTAGGCAAACGCCGTCTTCTCGCCCGCCACGGCCCGCACGCCGACGCCCTGGTCGATGCTGAAGCTGCCGCTCTTGACGATGCCCTCCTCCAGGCTCCAGCCCTCGCTGCGGGTGTACTGGAAGTACAGGTCCGCATCGTCGACGCGGTGCGCCGAGATGGTGTTGAGCGCCCGGGTCAGGCTGGCCTCGGTCAGGCCAAACGGGTCCAGCAGCAACTGGCGCGCAGTGGCCAGTCGTTCGAGGGTGGGTTCGCGAGAGATCATGGCCGCATTCTAGGGACGCGGCCGGACAGCGTCTGCGACAAACTGCGGAGCCCTCGCGCCAGCCCTCACAATTCCCGCGATGCGCGCTGTTCCCCCGCTGCCCCGCCTCGTGGCCCACCTCGACATGGATGCGTTCTACGCGTCGGTCGAGTTGCTGCGCCGGCCGGAACTGCGCGGGCAGATGGTCGTGGTCGGCGGCAGCCGGCAGCGCGCCGCCGAGTTCGCCGGCGACTGGCCGCGCCTGGGCGACTACACCGGCCGCGGCGTCGTGACCACCGCCACCTACGAGGCCCGCGCCCGCGGCATCCACTCCGGCATGGGGCTGATGAAGGCCGCCGCGCTCGCGCCGCAGGCCGTGCTGCTGCCGGCCGATTTCGACGAGTACCGGCGCCTGTCGCGGACGTTCAAGGCGGCGGTCGCGGAGATGGCGCCCGACATCGAGGACCGCGGGATCGACGAGATCTACATCGAACTCACCCACCTGCCCCGCGTGCGCGACGCCGTCGGCCACGACCCGCTGGGCGGCGCGCGGGCACTGGCGCAGGACATCAAGAACAACGTGCGCCGCGCCACCGGCCTGTCGTGCTCGATCGGGCTGGCGCCGAACAAGCTGCTGGCCAAGATCTGCAGCGACCTCGACAAGCCGGACGGGCTGACGGTGGTGATGGCGGGCGATGTGCCGACCCGCATCTGGCCGCTGCCGGTGCGCCGCATCAACGGGATCGGCCCGAAAGCGGGCGCGAAGCTCGACGAGCTGGGCGTGCACACCATCGGCGAACTCGCGGCCTGCGCACCGGACTGGCTGGTCACCCATTTCGGCCGCAACCACGGCCTGTGGATGCACCAGGCCGCGCACGGACTGGACGACCGGCCGGTGGTCACGCACAGCGAGCCGGTCTCCATGAGCCGCGAGACCACCTTCGAGCGCGACCTGCACGCCCGCCACGACAAGGCCGCGCTCGGCGCGGTCTTCACCCGGCTGTGCGAGCAGGTGGCCGGCGACCTGCAGCGCAAGGGCTACGTCGGCCGCACCATCGGCATCAAGCTGCGCTTCGACGATTTCCGCAGCGTGACGCGGGATCTGACGCTGCCCGCACCCACCGCGCAAGCCGAGGAGATCCGGCGGGCCGGCGGCCTGTGCCTGAAGCGGGTCGATCTGGGCCGGCGGCTGCGGCTGCTGGGGGTGCGGGTCGGCGGACTGTCGAAGGCCGGTGCGGGCCCGGCATCAACACCACCGAGCGGCCAGCCCACGGCACGGGACGCAGGCACTCCGCGGGAGGCGGCGCCGGCGTCGATGCGTCAGACCTTGCCGCTGTTCCCGGACGACGAGGTGCCGCCGTCCTGAGGCTGCATCCGGGACGGCAGCGCCTCGCGGGTCGGCAGGTGCCACAGCCACCACGCCACGGCCGCACAGCACACCGCAGGCAACCATTGCAGGCGCGGCAGCGTGAATGCCGCGGTGACCGATCCGATGGTCATCATCACCAGTGCCAGTTGCTTGGCGCGCAGGGGCACAGCGCGGTGCTGGCGCCAGTCCCGCACCATCGGACCGAAGCGCGGGTGGCCGAGCAGCCAGGCTTCGCAGCGGGTGCTGCCGCGCGAGAAGCAGGCCGCCGCCAGCAGCACGAACGGTGTGGTGGGCAGCAGCGGCAGGAAGATGCCGGCAATGCCCAGCAGCAGGCTGGTGCCGCCCGCCAGCAGCCACAGCACGCGCTGCCAGGTGGGGCGACGCGACACAGGCGTCAGCGCTGGACCGCCGTCCATGTCAGACCTTGCCGCCATAGGCCAGCAGGCGCAGGGCCGCCAGCACCTGGGGGTCGGACGCGTGGAAGGTGGTCAGGTGCATGGCGCCGGAACGCACCACCAGCCGCGGCACCACCAGCCAGGACATCCCCGACACCTGCAGGAGCTTGACCTGCGTGATGTCGGCCAGCGCCACCTCCTTCGGCCAGAGCCAGCTCTGGCGGATGCAGCGGTCGTCGATGCTGGTGCGGCTGGTCAGGATGCCCCAGTAACCCGAAGCGATGACGACGAACACCGCCAGCACGAACAGTCCCGCCTGCCAGCCCAGCGCCTGCCACGGCTGGCGGTCGATCAACTGCCACCCCTGTGCGCACAGCAGCCCCACGAACAGCGTGGCCAGCACTTTCACGGCCAGCGGAAAGGAAGGTCCCTCGACCTGCACGCCTGCAGCAGAAGCCAGCGGTGGATTCGTGGAATGCATGGTCATCGGGCCGCCTCCATGGCGCCAGGGCCAACAAAAAACCCCTGGAAGGGCGACCGATCCAGGGGTGTTTCTTCAAACCTTGGTGCCGACTATCCGAATCGAACGGATGACCTACGGTTTACAAGACCGTTGCTCTACCAACTGAGCTAAGTCGGCACGGGGTGCGGATTGTAATGAAAAACCCGCACCGCTTGCACTACTTGATGCGCTTGAGCGACGGCCGCCCCCCGGTGGGCGGCGCCGGCGGCGGCTCCTCGCTGTCCGGCCTGGCCGTCGTCGGCTCGCTGGCCAGACGCAGTCCGGTCGGGGCGGCTGATGCCGGGGGCGGCGCTGCATTCTGGGCACTGGCCACCAGCGTCGAGGGCTCCGTCGGCACCGGGAACGCCATGCCTTGCCCGTTTTCACGGGCATAGATGGCGATCACGTGGTCGATCGGGACGGTGATGTCACGCGGAACACCACCGAAACGGGCCTTGAAGTCGATGAACTCGTTGCCCAGGCGCAGACCGCTGGTCGCGTCGAAGCTGACGTTCAGCACGATCTCGTTGTTCTTGACGAACTCCATCGGCACACGCACCGATTCGTCGACGTGCACCGCCAGCAGCGGCGTGAAGCCGTTGTCGGTGCACCAGTCGTGCAGGGCGCGCACGAGGTAGGGCCGCGTGGAGGTGCCCTGGGAATCAGAATCGATGGACATGGTTCGATGGACGGCGTGGACAGCGGATCGGGGCGCGGCGCTTACTTGCGCATCACCTTTTCGGACGGCGTCAGTGCTTCGATGTAAGCCGGGCGCGAGAAGATGCGCTCGGCGTACTTCAGCAGCGGCGCCGCGTTCTTCGACAGCTCGATACCATAGTAGTCCAGGCGCCACAGCAGCGGCGCGATCGCCACGTCGAGCATCGAGAAATCGTCGCCCAGCATGTAGCGGTTCTTCTGGAAGATCGGCGCGAGCTGCGTCAGGCGGTCACGGATCTGCGAGCGGGCCTTGTCGAGATCCTTGTCGGTGGGCTTGCCACCGCTGCGGTTCTCGAGCGTGTTCACGTGGGTGAACAGCTCCTTCTCGAAGTTGAAGAGGAACAGGCGCACACGGGCACGCGCGACCGGGTCCCCCGGCATGAGCTGCGGGTGCGGGAAGCGCTCGTCGATGTACTCGTTGATGATGTGCGATTCGTACAGGATGAGTTCGCGTTCGACGAGGATCGGCACCTCGTTGTACGGATTCATCAGCGCGATGTCTTCCGGCTTCGCGTACAGATCGACGTCGCGGATCTCGAAGTCCATGCCCTTTTCGAACAGGACAAAGCGGCAGCGATGCGAGTAGGGGCAGGTCGTCCCGGAGTAAAGCACCATCATGGCGGGGATCGCTCCTTGGCGTGTCAGGGAGAGAGACCACAGGACAGCCCTGTGATCCGGTCTCGGAAAAAGAAAATCGCGCAGAGGCGTTCAGGCACCTCTGCGCGGCAGACGCCGGCCCATTGAAGGGCACGGCGTCAGGACATCACTTGACGTCCTTCCAGAACGCAGCGTTCAGGCGCCACGCGATCACGGTGAACAGGCCGAGGAACAGCAGGACCCACACACCCAGCTTGGTGCGGTAGTTCTGCGCCGGCTCGCCCATCCACTGCAGGTAGGCGACCAGATCGCCCACGGCGCTGTCGTAGTCCTGCGCGGACAGCTGGCCCGGCTTGATCTGCTCGAAGTTCTTGAAGACGTGGGTCTTCTTGGCTGCATCGTGCGGATCGGACACTTCCTCGAACACCGCGCGGCGCTCGCCCTGCAGCTCCCACAGCACGTGCGGCATCGCCACCAGCGGGAAGGCCAGGTTGTTCCAGCCCGTCGCCTTGGTCTCGTCGCGGTAATAGGTGCGCAGGTAGGTGTACAGGTAGTCTGCACCCGTGCCGTTGGCACCCGCACGCGAGCGGGCGATCACGGTCAGGTCCGGCGGCGCCGCACCCAGCCAGTCCTTGGCCTGGCGCGGGTCGATCGAGACAGCCATCGTGTCGCCCACCTTGTCGGTGGCGAACATCAGGTTGGTCTTGATCTGCTCTTCGGTCAGGCCGATGTCGCGCAGGCGGTTGTAGCGCATGAACGCCGCCGCGTGGCAGTTCAGGCAGTAGTTGACGAACAGCTTGGCGCCACGTTGCAGCGCGGTCGTGTCGGTCAGTTTCTGCTCGGGGAACTTGTCCCAGGCGATGCCGCCTGTGCTGGCTTGTGCCGGTGAAAGCACAGCCAGGCAGGCCGATGCCGCAACGAGCAGGGAAGCAATGAACTTTTTCATGGTTGTCGGGCTCCGTGTCCGTGGGCAGGCATCAGTGCGGCTGGAAGGTCACGCGGTCGGGGACCGGCTTGAACTTGCCGAGCTGCGTCCACCACGGCATCAGCAGGAAGAAGCCGAAGTAGAACAGCGTACCGACCTGGGCGACCAGGGTACCGGCGAACGACGGCGGTTGAATGCCCAGGTAGCCCAGCACGAAGAAGAACACCACGAAGACACCGTACAGGTACTTGTGCCAGTCCGGACGGTAGCGGATCGACTTCGCCGGGCTGCAGTCCAGCCAGGGCAGGAAGAACAGGATGATCACGGCGCCGCCCATCACGACCACGCCCCAGAACTTCGCGTCGAAGGTCTTGAGCAGCGCAACGGCCACCACCGCGCCCACCAGCACAGCCAGCTTGGCCTTGCCCGGGATCAGGCCCTTCAGCACCGCCAGCACCGCCGACAGGCCGATGATCACGCACAGCACGTTGACGAGGTCGTCGGTCGTGGCGCGCAGCATCGAGTAGAACGGCGTGAAGTACCAGACCGGGGCGATGTGCGCGGGGGTCTTGAACGGGTCGGCCGGGATGAAGTTGTTGTACTCCAGGAAGTAGCCACCCAGTTCCGGCGCGAAGAAGATGACCGCAGTGAACACCATCAGGAACACGGTCACGCCCAGCAGGTCATGCACCGAGTAGTAAGGATGGAAAGGAATGCCGTCGAGCGGGTGACCGGTCTTCGGGTCCTTCTTGGCCTTGATCTCGACGCCATCCGGGTTGTTCGAACCCACTTCGTGCAGCGCGATGATGTGCGCGACCACCAGGCCCAGCAGGATCAGCGGCACGGCGATGACGTGGAAGCTGAAGAAGCGGTTGAGCGTCGCGTCCGAGACCACGTAGTCGCCGCGGATCAGCAGGGCCAGGTCCGGGCCGACGAAGGGCACGGCGGCGAACAGGTTCACGATCACCTGCGCGCCCCAGTAGGACATCTGTCCCCAGGGCAGCAGATAGCCCATGAACGCTTCGGCCATCAGGCACAGGAAGATGGCGCAGCCGAACACCCACACCAGCTCGCGCGGCTTGCGGTACGAACCGTACAGCAGGCCACGGAACATGTGCAGGTAGACCACGACGAAGAACGCGGAGGCGCCCGTCGAGTGCATGTAGCGGATCAGCCAGCCCCAGGGCACATCGCGCATGATGTACTCGACCGAGGCGAACGCCAGCGCGGCGTCCGGCTTGTAGTGCATCACCAGGAAGATCCCGGTGACGATCTGGATCACCAGCACCAGCAGCGCCAGCGAGCCGAAGAAATACCAGAAGTTGAAGTTCTTCGGCGCGTAGTACTCGGAGAGGTGCTCCTTGTACAGCTTGGACGCCGGGAAGCGGTTGTCCACCCAGGTCAGCAGCTTTTCGCCTGCAGAAGCGTCGGGGGGAGCGACTTTGAATTCAGCCATGTTGGACCTCAGTTCCTTCAAGCCTTCTTGTCTTCACCAATGAGCAGCTTGGTGTCGGACAGGTACATGTGGGGCGGGACTTCGAGGTTGTCCGGCGCGGGCTTGTTCTTGAAGACACGGCCAGCGAGGTCGAAGGTCGAGCCGTGGCAGGGGCAGAGGAAGCCCCCCTTCCAGTCGTCCGGCAGCGAAGGCTGCGCACCGGCCTGGAACTTGTCCGACGGCGAGCAGCCCAGGTGCGAGCAGATGCCCACGACCACCAGGTACTCGGGCTTGATCGAGCGGCTCTCGTTCTTCGCATAGTCGGGCATCGGGAAGGCCTTGCGGTCCGAATTCGGATCGGCCAACTGTGCATCGTTCGACTTCAGCGCCGCCAGCTGCTCAGGCGTGCGCCGCACGATCCACACCGGCTTGCCACGCCACTCCGCCGTGAGCTTCTCGCCCGGCTTGATGCCGCTGATGTCGACTTCCACCGCAGCACCGGCCGCCTTGGCGCGCTCGGAAGGTGTGAAGGTGCTGACGAAGGGCACGGCAGTCGCTAAACCGCCGACAGCGCCGGCGCAGCCCGACGCGATCAGCCACGTCCGCTTGGCCTGGTCGACTTGCTGGTCACTCATGTGATTCCTCGGGAAAAGAAGGTCCGGTCTGAGATGGGGACAACCCCTGATTCTAGCCCAGCGACACCCGGGTTCTCCACATCTGGCAACATGCGTGCCCTCTCCACGCGCGCGCAAGCTGGGGCAAAAACAACACGCCAGTACCGCGAGATTCCGGCTTGACAGACGGGTTGCAGCGGCAATACTTCACGCCAGCGTAACGACATGTTGTCAGGCGCCCAGACAAGCACCAGGAGAGACTCATGCGCATGGTCAGCGAGTTCAAGGAATTCGCCCTCAAGGGCAACGTGATGGATCTCGCTGTCGGCGTGATCATTGGCGGCGCGTTCGGCAAGATCGTCGACTCGGCGGTCAGCGACGTGATCATGCCCATCGTCGGCAAGATCTTTGGCGGCCTGGACTTCAGCAACTCCTTCATCCCGCTGGCCGGCCAGACCGCGACCACGCTGGCCGAGGCCAGGAAGGCGGGCGCGGTCCTCGCCTATGGCAACTTCATCACCATTGCCATCAACTTCGTGATCCTGGCATTCATCATCTTCATGATGGTCAAGACCATGAACCGGATGAAGCACGAAAAGCCCGCAGCACCGCCGGCACCGCCGGCCGAAGACGTGCTGCTGCTGCGCGAAATCCGCGACGCACTCCAGCGCTGAGCGCACCACAGCCCGGCCCCGAAAGCACAGCGGGTCGCGGCACGCTGGCCGGACCCGCTGCGCGGTCGATCAGAACGGGATCAGGCGGCGATCAGGCCTTCTTGGCCCAGGCGCTGCACCAGCCGCCGGCCGCCACCTGCTTGCCAGCGAACAGCGGACAGGCACCGGCCTTGTCACCGGCCTTGCCCTGGAACAGCGCGCAGCCGCCGCAGTTCTGGCCAGCCGCGTACTTGGGGAACTTCTTGGCGTCGGCCTTCTTGGCGTCCGCCACGTAGCCGAGGCCGGCTGCCGCAGGGTCTTTCTCGTCGACCATGGCCTGGGCCTGGGCGGCGGTACCGATCACGGCGCCAGAGGCGGCAAGAGTCATGAGGAATACGCGGCGTTGCATGGTCATGTTGGGTTCCTTGGGGGTGCCTGGACAGTGGGGTGAAACGGAGCTTCGGCCACCATCATGCACAGTGCGCGGGGATTGCGGACAGTAGCGCGGGATGGCGGAGTCACGCCGACAGGCATTCGGCGACAAAGTCGTTGCGGCCAGGATTGTGCTGCACGGGGACGGCTTGTCCATGACCTTGGTCAAGCCGCGCGACGGCCCCGTGTCAGGCCAGCACCTGCGCCATGGCGTCAGCTGTCCGCTCCACGTTGCCGCTGTTGAGCCCTGCCACGCACATCCGCCCCGAACGGACCAGGTACACGCCATGCGTCTGGCGCAGCACATCGACCTGCTCGGCCGTCAGCCCCGTGTAGCTGAACATGCCGCGCTGGGTCAGAAAATAGCGGAAATCGCGTCCCGGCACCTTGTCGGACAGCACGGCGTACAGCCGCTCGCGCATCGCCTGGATGCGCACGCGCATCGCGTCCAGCTCGTCCGTCCACGACTGGCGCAGCGCCGCATCCGCCAGCACGCGGGCGACGATCTGGCCGCCGTGGGTCGGCGGGCTCGAATAGTTCTTGCGCACGGCCACCTGCAGCTGGCCGATCACCAGCCCGGCCTCGGCCACCGTCGGGCAGACCACGCTCAGGCCACCGACACGCTCGCCGTAGAGCGAGAAGCTCTTGGAGAAGCTGTTCGCGACGAAGCAGGCGATGCCCGCATCCGCCAGCGCCCGCAGCGCGAAGGCGTCTGCCTGCACGCCGTCGCCGAAACCCTGGTAAGCGATGTCGACGAAGGGGATCAGGTCGCGCTCGACCAGCACCGGGATCAGCGCGGCCCACTGGGCTGGCGTCAGGTCCACGCCGGTCGGGTTGTGGCAGCAGGCGTGCAGCAGCACGACCGAACGCGCCGGCAGGCCCCGCAGCGTCTCCAGCATCGCGTCGAAGCGCAGTCCGCCGGTGGCGGGGTCGTAGTACGGGTAGGTGTTCACCGCGAACCCGGCGCCTTCAAAGATCGCGCGGTGGTTGTCCCAGGTCGGGTCGCTGAGCCACACGCCGCTGCCGGGGAAGTACTTCTTCAGGAAGTCAGCTCCCACCTTGAGCGCACCGGAGCCGCCCAGCGTCTGCAGCGTCACGGTGCGCCCGCTGGTCACGGCCTCGTGGTCGGCGCCGAACAGCAGATGCTGGATCTGCTCGCGCGTGTTGGCTGCCCCCACCATCGGCAGGTAGCCGCGCGGGCCGATGGACTGCAGCATCGCCGTCTCGGCGCTGCGCACGGCCTGCATCACCGGCAGGCGGCCGGCGTCGTCGAAGTAGATGCCGATCGACAGGTTGATCTTGCCTGGCCGGGGGTCTTTCTGGAAGTTCTCGTTCAGCGTGAGGATGGGGTCGCCGGCATAGGCATCGACGTGTTCGAACATGGAAAGTGCTCCTGCGAGGGGGTCCGCGATTATCCGCCGAGCCCGCCCCCAGAGAACCGGGGGACGAATCAGGAAAAATCGTCCAGGTACCGCGTGCATTCCACCTCGAAGGGTGGCTGGTACCACATCGTATTGAGGGGGATGGCTGCCTTGACGCGCCCGGGGGCGTCTCGAAGAATCAAACCGTTCCCAACCAGACAAAGCGGAGTCGCCCATGCGTGCAGTTGCCCAGCGAATGGCCATCGTCGGCTTCAGTGCATTCGAGCGGCAGACGCTGGCGAGCTACTTCCGGCTGGCGGATGCCGTGCCGGTCTACACGGTGGGCGAGTCGGTCACCGACTGCGACTGGCTGGTGGCCGACGCGGACCAGCCGGAGGCGGTCCTGACCGTCGGACGGGCCGGCCGGGTGCGCGACACGGTGTTCATCGGCGGAGCGGCCCCGCCTCCGACCGCTGGCGCGCACCTGGGCCGGCCGATCGACGCGCTGCAGTTGCGCCGCGCGCTCGACGACCTCAGGAGCCACCGCGCTGCCCGTGCACTGCGCGCGTCCGGACTGGCGCCGCGGCTGCGCCTGGCCGCCACCGGCCCGAGCGGGCTGACCCGGCAACAGGCCCTCAACGACCACGACGTGCAGGACTTCCGCGCCAGCGACGGCTACAGCAACTCGGTGCTGGCCGAAGGCGAGCAGCGGCTCGACCGGGTGCTGGTGGTGAGCAACAGCCCGGCCGAATGCCGGCTGCTGCGCGAGCGGCTGATGGCCTTCGGCTACCGGGTGCTGCTGACGCGCACCAGCGACGAGGCCGTGGCGCTGACCAGCCGGCTGGTGTTCGGCCTCGTGTTCCTCGGCGTGGGCCAGGGGGGCCCGGCCGGCTTCCAGACCTGCCGCCGCATCCGCCGGCATCCGACCCCGGCTGGCATGGCGCCCGTGGTGGTGGTGGCGCTGACGCAGAAGCTGTCGCCGATCGAGCGCATCCGCGCCACCTTCGCCGATTGCGACGCCTGCCTCACCACCCCGCTGGACGGCGACGCGCTGCAACAGCTGCTGGCGCGCCACGACCGCACCTTCGACCGGGTGTTCCAGCCGACCGCGCCGATGGCACTCTGAACCGGCGCCGACGCGGGCTCGGTGCCCGTGTCAGTGCCCGTTGTCGCTGCGGGCGATGGCCATCAGGCGCTCGACCTCGTCGCGGTGCACGACCGTGTTGCGGCGGTGCCAGCGGCGGATCAGCTCCATGGTGCCCGCCACCAGCAGCCCGAAGATCGTGATCGCGCCGAAGGCCGACAGCCCGCCGCGGGTCATGCCGGTGTAGAACGCCCCCAGCGCCAGGATGCAGGCCTGCTCGTTGAAGTTCTGCACGGCGATCGAGCGGCCGGCGCCCATCAGGTTGTGGCCGCGGTGCTGCAGCAGCGCATTCATCGGCACCACCAGGAAGCCGCCCAGCCCGCCCAGCACGATCAGGAACGGTGCGGCCAGCCAGACGTTGTCGATGAAGTTCATCAGCACCACCAGCAGGCCCATCGCCACGCCCAGCGGCATGACGCGCGTGGCGTGCTCCAGGCGCATCATCACCGAGGCCACCACGGCGCCAACGGCCGTTCCGACCGCCACCACGCCGACCAGCGACGAGGCCTGCGTCGTGCCGTAACCCAGCGCAGCGGCCGCCCAGGCCAGCACGATGTAGCGCAGGTTGCCCGAGACGCCCCAGAACAGCGTGGTCGTGGCCAGCGAGATCTGGCCGAGCCGGTCGTTCCACAGGCGCGAATTGCACTCGGAAAAGTCGCGGACCAGCGCCATCGGATCGCTGGAGAGCGGCTGCAGCGGCGCATCGGTGCGGGGGATGTAGAGGTTGAACACCGCGGCGATGATGTAGAGGAACACCAGCGATGAAATGGCCGCCTCGGGCGGCGTGTCGACCCCGAGGTCCAGCAGCGGGAAATCGAAGGCCAGCAGGTGCGGCGCGATGTGCGGCCCGACCAGCTGTCCGCCCAGCAGCACGCCCAGGATGATCGAGGAGATCGTCAGGCCCTCGATCCAGCCATTGGCCTTGACGAGCTGCGAGGGCGGCAGGAGTTCGGTCAGGATGCCGTACTTGGCGGGCGAGTAGGCCGCAGCCCCCAGCCCGACGATGGCGTAGGCAGCCAGCGGATGGGCACCGAACAGCATCATCAGGCAGCCGATGACCTTGATGCTGTTCGAGAAGAACATCACCCGGCCCTTGGGCACCGCGTCGGCGAAGGCCCCCACGAACGGGGCCAGGACCACATAGAACAGCGCGAACATCGGCACCAGCGCGGCACGCTGCCACTCGGGCGAGCCGGAGGTCCGGAGCAGTTCGACCGCGGCAACGAACAAGGCGTTGTCTGCCAGCGAGCTGAAGAACTGCGCCGACATGATGGTGTGGAAGCCTTTTTTCATCCGGCTGAGACGGCTCTGTTGGAAGTGGACGGAGGAACGGGGACAGGGGCGAAAAACGGGGACAGACCAGCTGGCAACGGGTGGCGCTGCAGTGCGGCGCGGTTATAGCATGCGCCCCTGCGGGCACCGCTGGTGAAATCCTCAGGTTGCGGGGGGCTGGCACAATCTTTCGCCATGCCACGCCCGATCGAAGCCCTCCTCCATCCCGATGCCCTGGCCAGCAATCTGCAGGTCGCCCGCCGCCATGGCGGCGACGCACGCCTGTGGGCGGTGATCAAGGCCAATGCCTACGGCCACGGCATCGAGCGGGTCTGGCCCGGCCTGCTCGGTGCCGACGGTCTGGCGATGCTCGATCTGGACGAGGCGCAGCGCGTGCGTGAGCTGGGCTGGCGCGGGCCGGTGCTGCTGCTGGAAGGCTGCTTCGAGCCGCGCGACCTGGAGCTGTGCTCGCGGCTGAACCTCTGGCATGTCGTCCACCACGAGACGCAGATCGACTGGCTCGCAGCGCACAAGACCCACCAGCCACACCGCGTCTTCCTCAAGATGAACAGCGGCATGAACCGGCTGGGCTTCACTGGCGCGCACCTGCGCAGCGCGTGGACCCGGCTGAACGCGCTGCCGCAGGTCGACGAGATCTCGCTGGTCACCCACTTCTCCGACGCCGACGGCCCGCGCGGCATCGCGCACCAGGTCGCCGCCTTCCATGCCGCGACACACGACCTGCCCGGCGAGCGCAGCTTGAGCAACAGCGCGGCCATCCTGCGCCACGCCGCCGACGCCGAGGTGCGTGCCGACTGGGTGCGCAGCGGCATCCTGAGCTACGGCAGCGCGCCCGACTTTCCCGAACACGGCATTGCCCACTGGGGCCTGACGCCAACGATGACGCTGCGCTCGCGGCTGATCTCGACCCAGGCGCTGCAGCCCGGCGACACGGTCGGCTACGGCAGCCGCTTCCGCGCCGAACAGGCGATGCACATCGGCGTCGTCGCCTGCGGCTACGCCGATGGCTACCCGCGCCTCGCCCCCACCGGCACGCCCGTGCTGGTCGACGGCGTGCGCACCACGACGGTCGGCCGCGTCTCGATGGACATGCTGGCGGTCGATCTGACGCCCGTGCCGCAGGCCGAGGTCGGCAGCGAGGTCACGCTCTGGGGCCACGGGCCGGACGGCACGGTGCTGCCCATCGACGAGGTCGCGCACGCGGCCGGCACCATCGGCTACGAGCTGATGTGCGCGCTGGCGCAGCGCGTGCCGGTACGGGTCGTGCATGCACCGGGCGATCCGGCCCATTCCTGATCCACCCGAACCTCCACCCCACCACGCCCATGGACCTGCCCTCCCACCAACTCTCGATGACCGTGCTGATGACGCCGGACATGGCCAACTTCTCCGGCAATGTCCATGGCGGTACCATCCTGAAGCTGCTCGACCAGGCCGCCTACGCCTGCGCCAGCCGCTACGCCGGCCGCTACTGCGTCACGCTCAGCGTCGACCAGGTGATGTTCCGCCAGCCGATCCACGTGGGTGAGCTTGTCAGCCTGCTGGCCAGCGTCAACTACACCGGCACCTCGTCGATGGAGATCGGCATCAAGGTCATCGCCGAGAACATCCGCACCCAGGTCGTGCGCCACGCCAACTCCTGCTTCTTCACGATGGTCGCGGTCGACGACGAGGGCAAGCCGTCCAAGGTGCCGGCGCTGCGCCCCTTCTCGGCCGACGAGAAGCGGCGCTGGGAGAACGCCCAGGCCCGCCGCCAGCTGCGCACCGAGATGGAGCAGCGGCTCAAGGCCGTGCGCCACCCCGCGCCGCCACAGCCATGAAACCACCCGTGATCGACCCGCGCGAGGTCGATTTCACGGCCATCCGTGCCCAGGGCGCGGGCGGGCAGAACGTCAACAAGGTGTCGAGCGCGGCGCACCTGCGCTTCGACATCCGGGCCTCGTCGCTGCCCGAGGCCGTCAAGGAGCGCCTGCTCGCGCTGCCCGACAGCCGCATCGGCAGCGACGGCGTGGTCGTCATCAAGGCCCAGGACCACCGCAGCCTGCCGCGCAACCAGGCCGACGCGCTGGCCCGGCTGCAGGACCTGGTCGACCGCGCCGCCCACGTGCCCAAGTCGCGCCGGGCCACGAAGCCGACCTACGGCTCGACCCAGCGCCGGCTGGAGTCCAAGACCCGGCATGGCGCGACCAAGGCGGCGCGCGGCCGGGGGCGCCTGGCGTCGGAGTGACGCCCTGCCCCGCGTTCAGCGCTCAGGTGCGCCGGAACATCCCCAGCACGGCCCCCGCGACGACGAACAGGCTCCCGAAGGTGCGGTTCATCCAGCGCAGCTGCCGCGGCGCGCGCAGCAGGCCCAGCACGCGCGAGGCCAGCGCCACGTAACCGCTCATCACCAGACATTCGACCACGCCGAAGGTGGCGCCGATCGCCAGGTACTGCGCCAGCAGCGGCCGCGCCGCGTCGATGAACTGCGGCAGCACGGCGATGAGGAACACCGTGCCTTTCGGGTTGAGCGCGTTGACCATCCAGCCGCGCAGGAAGAGCGTGCGCGCCAGGTGGACGTCCGGCACGGCCTCGCCCGCGGGTGCCACCAGTGGCCGGACCGGCGCGCGCCACTGCTGGATGCCCAGCCAGACGAGGTAAGCCGCGCCCACCCACTTGACGACCGAGAAGGCCACTTCGGACGTCGACAGCAGCATGCCCAGACCGAAGCCCACCACCAGCGTCTGCGTCCACACCCCCATCAGCAGGCCGAAGGCGATGACCTGTCCGCGGCGGAACCCGTGGTTCAGGCCGACGCCCATCGCGGCAATTGCGCCCGGTCCGGGCGAGAGGCTGATCGCCACGGCGGCAGCCAGAAAAGTGAGCCAAGTATTGAATTCCATGGGCACATCCTGCCACAGGGGGCGCAGGTGACAATCCGCCACATGGCACGCGACAAGACGATCTACACCTGCCGGGACTGCGGCGGCACCAACCCGAAATGGCTCGGCAAGTGCCCGCACTGCGGGGCATGGAACACGCTCGACGAGACCATCGCCGAGCCGGTGGCCAGCCCTGGCGGCAGCAAGAACAACCGCTTCCAGGCACTCGCCAAGAGCCAGCCGGTGGCCACACTGGCCGACATCGAGGCGGCCGATGTCGCCCGCACGCCGACCGGGCTGGAGGAGCTCGACCGCGTGCTCGGCGGCGGCATCGTCGAAGGCGGCGTGGTGCTGATCGGCGGCGACCCCGGCATCGGCAAGAGCACGCTGCTGCTGCAGGCGGCCGAGGCGCTGTCGCACCAGATGAAGGTGCTCTACGTGACCGGCGAGGAATCCGGCGCGCAGGTCGCGCTGCGGGCGCACCGGCTCGGGCTCGGCGGCACGCAACTGCGCGTGCTGGCCGAGATCGGGCTGGAGCGCATCCAGGCCACGCTCGCGCTGGAGCAGCCCGCCTTCTGCGTCATCGACTCGATCCAGACGCTCTACTCCGACCAGCTCACCTCCGCGCCCGGCTCGGTCGCCCAGGTGCGCGAGTGCGCGGCGCAGCTCACCCGCACCGCCAAGGCCACCGGCTGCACCATCGTGCTCGTCGGCCACGTCACCAAGGAAGGCGCGCTGGCCGGCCCGCGCGTGCTGGAGCACATCGTCGACACGGTGCTGTATTTCGAGGGCGATACCCATTCGAGCTTCCGCCTCGTGCGCGCCATCAAGAACCGCTTCGGCGCGGTCAACGAGATCGGCGTGTTCGCGATGACCGAGAAGGGCTTGAAGGGCGTGGCCAATCCGAGCGCCCTCTTCCTGTCGAGCCACAGCGAGCCGGTGCCGGGCGCCTGCGTGCTGGTGACACTGGAGGGCACACGGCCGCTGCTGGTCGAGATCCAGGCGCTGGTGGACGCCGGCGGCCCGAGCCCGCGCCGGCTCAGCGTCGGCCTTGACCGGGACCGGCTGGCGATGCTGCTGGCGGTGCTGCACCGGCACGCGGGCGTGTCCTGCGCAGACCAGGACGTGTTCGTCAACGCGGTGGGCGGCGTGCGCATCAGCGAGCCGGCGGCGGATCTGGCGGTGCTGCTGGCGATCCAGAGTTCGCTGCGCGGGCGACCGTTGCCGAAGGGTTTCATCGCGTTCGGCGAGGTCGGGCTGGCGGGCGAGGTGCGGCCAGCGCCCCGCGGCCAGGAGCGGCTGAAGGAAGCCGCCAAGCTGGGTTTCACCGTGGCACTGGTTCCCAAGGCCAACGCGCCGAGAAAGCCGATCGAGGGCCTGACCGTGCACCCCGTCGAACGCATCGAAGAGGCCATCGAAGCCGTCCGCCAGCTCTCCTGAGCGCGGATCGGCCGAGACACCCGCTCTACCAGAATGACGCGGATGCGCAAATCCTCCATCAGCAGGGCACAGGCTCAGAACCTAGAGGGAAAACCCTGTTCGTGACCAAATTCATTGAACACAGGATAACCCTTTGATATTCAAAGAATGACCTGTGGCGGATCGTTGGATATCGAGAAAATCAATCGGCAGGAACCGTTCGATATTTATCGTTTGAGGCGGCTGGCTTCCACAGGGGCAGCATGGATGACAAGTGCGCCGTACCCCCTCATGCACGGGGTTAATACTTTTCGTTACATGGCGGGCATCCACGTTTCCGGCTGCTGCGGCGATAAGATCAGGTACATGAAAGTTCCATTTCAACGCACCATCCCTCTTGCCCTGACAGTGTCGGCCCTGCTGGCTGGCTGGTGGGCCTTTCGCTGGGCCGGTCTGGTTCTGGCGGTCACGGTCATGGCCTTCTGGTCGATCCTGCAATTCAACCGCGCCTCGCGCCAGCTGCGCAACGTGGCCGACCGGCCCAAGGGCATGGTCGACAGCGTCGTGACGCTGCAGTCGAAACTGGCCTACGGCATGACCATGGCCGATGTGCTGACCATTTCCAACAGCCTGGGTCAGCGCGTGAACGAGCGAGACAATGACTGGCTCTGGCGCGACAGCTACGGCAACCAGATCATCGTGACCTTGCGCCGCGGCACTGTCGAACGCTGGAGCGCCACGCGCACCGACGCCCAGAACACCGCTCCGACCGTCACCCGACCCGCCATGGCGCAGGAGTCGAGGCGCAGCGTCGAGCGCGGCTCCATCGCTGCCGCCTGAGCCGCACGAACCGAACGGAGCCGGGATACTCAGACCACCTGCCAGCCCAGACGAGTCGCCATCTCGCGGGCCGCCTCGAACTGCTCGCGCAGGTGCTGCGCCATGTGCCGGGCAGGCTCTTCGGCCACTGAAGCCGCCCCCGCCTCCAGTGCCTCGGCCGTCTCGGCCAGCGCCCGCAGACCCAGACTGGCCGCGGCACCCTTGAGCCGGTGTGCGGCTTTCGATCGCTCGTGCGCGGCACCGCCCTGTTCGAGCAGCACGAGCAGGTCGGACAGCGAGCCACTCTCGTCCGACAGGAACCCGGCGAGCAGCGTGCGGTAGGCGTCGACGGACAGTGCCGCACAGGTGTCGGCAATGTGCGCCAGATCCAGCACCCGGGCCGGCTCACCCGGCGGGATGCGCACACGGCGACGCGCGGACTTGCCCGGCGCACGGGCCACCACCGACACCGCAGCGATCGGCGCGGATGCCGATGCCGCCGACGCCATGCGGCCCACCGCACGGGCGCCGAAGTGCTTGCGCAGCATGTCCTCGACGTCGTGCAGCTGCACCGGCTTGGCCAGGAAATCGTCCATGCCCGACTGCCGCGCGCGCTCGTGGGACTCGGCAAAGGCATCGGCGGTCAGTGCCACGATCAGCACCCGGGCGTGCGGCAGCGGCAGGCGGCGGATCGTCCGGGCTGCCGTGAGGCCGTCCATGACCGGCATGTGCACATCCATCAGCACGAGATCACAGGCCTGCTCGCGGAGGACCGCCACCGCCTCTTGCCCGTTGGTCGCCAGCAGCACCCGGTGGCCCAGACGCTCCAGCAGCGCCTGCATGAACTTGCGGTTGACCGGATGGTCGTCGGTCACCAGGATCTGCAGGCTGCCGGCGGCTGGTGTGTCCGGCACCGCCTGGTCGGCGACCATCCAGGTCGGCGTGTCCGCCGCCCGCCCTGCGCTGGCCGCGACCAGTGCCCCAGCGTCCAGTGCCGCCAGCGGCAGCACCACCGTGAATTCGCTGCCCCGCCCGACCTGGCTGGTGACGGAGATCTCGCCGTCCATGAGCTCTGCCAGCATGCGGGAGATCTCCAGCCCGAGCCCCGTGCCACCAAAGCGCCGGCTGATGCTGTGGTCCCCCTGGCTGAACCGCTGGAACAGACGTGCGCGGGTCTCCTCGCCCATGCCGATGCCGGTGTCCGCGATGCGGAACCGGATCGCCGGGGACCCGGTGGAGGTGTGGCCGCGCTCCACGTTCAGGCTCACCCGGCCGGTGTCGGTGAACTTGATCGCATTGCCGAGCAGGTTGAACAGGATCTGCTTGACCCGCTTGGCATCGGCCTGCACGGCCACCGGCAGGTCGGTGGTGATCTCCAGCACCAGCTCCAGCGCCTTGTCGCGGGCCTGTGGCGCCATCAGCGCCTGCACTTCGCTCACGGTCTGGCGCAGGTCCGTCGGCCGCGCCGCCAGTTCCAGCCGACCGGACTCCATCTTCGAGAAGTCGAGCACATCGTTCAGGATGGTCAGCAGATGCTCGCCCGACTGGCGCGCGATATCGAGGTATTCGCGCTGTTGCGGGGTCAGCAACGAGCGGTCCAGCATCGACATCATCCCCAGGAGGCCGTTGAACGGCGTGCGCAGTTCGTGGCTCATGTTGGCGAGAAAGGCGCTCTTGCTGAGACTGGCCTGCTCGGCCTCGGCCCGCGCCTCCTGCAGGCGGTGGGCCAGTGTCTCCAGCTCGCTGCGGCGCTGCTCCTGCGCCCGCACTTGCCGGACCACCACGAACGCGAAGGCACCGATCATCAGGAACTGGAAGATCGTCAGCCAGATGGCGATGCGGTTCTGGTCGCGCACGGCCTCATTGCGCCGGGTGACGATCTCTGCCACGGCCTGGTTGGCCAGCAGCGACAGGTCGCGCACCGCCAGTTTCAGGGCCTCGAACTCGGGCAGGACCCCCCGGATCCGGGCCGGATCGATCTCTGCGGGGGCATCCGGGCCGAGCATCGGATCCAGGTGCGACACCAGACCCCGCAGCCGAGCCAGGACCATGCGTTGCAACTCCAGTTCCGGCATCACGTCGCGCGTGCGGTCGGAATCCACCAGACTGATGCGGCTGACGAAGAGTTCGTAGCGCTCGCGCAAGGGCTCGTAGGGACCGGGCTGCGTCTGTGCTGCGACCTCTTGCAGCAGTTGCCCCAGACGCAGCGACTCGGTTTCGAGCTGGAAGAAATTCCAGACGATGTTGTCGCCGTGGTAGACGAGATTGGCATTGAGCAGGGCCTGCGACTGGGTCTGCAGCCAGCCGATCCCGCCAAAGACGGCGGACAGCACCACCACCATGAGCACCATCAGGCGCCCGACCCGCGAGGTCGGCGCCCTGGCAACGACAGGCCCGGCGGTGACGGCGCCGGTCATTCCAGCACGTCGAGGCGCTTGAGCTGCCAGACGGAGCGGGTGTAGTAGCGCTCGCCCAGCAGCGTGTCATCCGAATCGAACGGGTAGATGATGAACAGCGGACCCTTGTCACGCACGGACATCGGCTTGTCGTCCAGCAGCCGGGCAAGCACCAGATCGAACTTCAGCGCATCACTGATCGGCAGAGAGCTCTTGTAGTCGTTGAGCGCAGTGGCCCGCAGGTTCTTGCCCTGGGCATCGACCGCAGCCAGCACATCCCGCAGCAACGGACCGGTGAACTTGTGCGCCTCCGAATACCACGGCGTTCTGGTGGAGAAGGAATGCTGCGGCAGCGCGGCCAGCATGTGCATGTCGAACTCCGCCGTGGTGTCGGCATTGCGGATGCCGATCTTGCCGCTGATGGTGAGTACCACCTTGCCTTTGGGCCGGTCGAGCGCGAAGGCCGGCGGCGTGACCGCCCCCAGCCCCAGCGACGTGGCCGCAGCGCCCATGAAGTGACGACGAGAGATCATAGGAAGGGTTCCCTTTCCACAGGCCGTGGGCCCGGCTCTGGATCCAGCCGGCCCCACGGCGGGAGCGACCGAATCAGCCGAAGTGGCAGATGTAGTGGTAGGGCTCGCCCTCGACGCGGATCTGGAAGCTCGCGTTGCCCGGCACGTCGAACGACTGGCCCGGCCCGAAGGTCTGCCACTCGTTCTGGCCGGGCAGCAGCACGCTGCACGCGCCCGCCACGGTTTCCATGACTTCCGGCGCGCCGGTGCTGAAGGTCAGCGTCGCGGGCAGGATCACGCCCACGCTCTTCTTCGTGCCGTCGGCCAGCGTGATGCCGTGCGAGACGCAGCGGCCGTCGAAGTAGACGTTGGCCTTGGTGCCGACGCTGGCCACGCTCAGTTGCTCGTTGCTCATGGGGCGGTCCTCAGGCGGTCTTCTTGGCAGCGGCCTTGCGGGCGGCGGGCTTCTTGGCGACCGGTGCCTTGTCGGCAGCGGGCGCCTTCTCGGCGGCAGCCGCCTTGGGTGCAGCGGCCTTTTTCGGCGCAGCGGCCTTTTTCGGCGCAGCGGCCTTCTTGGCGGCGGGCTTCGGCGCGCGCGCCGCACGGGCGTTCGCGGCGATGCGCAGGCGCAGCGCGTTCAGCTTGATGAAGCCGCCGGCGTCCGCCTGGTTGTAGGCGCCGCCGTCGTCGTCGAAGGTCGAGATCTTCGGGTCGAACAGCGAATCGGTCAGCGACTCGCGGCCCACGCACATGATCGTGCCCTTGTAGAGCTTGAGCTTGACGGTGCCGTTGACGGTGGCCTGCGAGGCGTCGATCAGGCCCTGCAGCAGCACGCGCTCCGGCGCAAACCAGTAGCCGTTGTAGACCATGCGCGCGTAACGCGGCATCAGGTCTTCCTTCAGCGCCAGCACTTCGCGGTCGAGCGTGATGGACTCGATGGCGCGGTGGCCGGCCAGCAGGATGGTGCCGCCGGGGGTTTCGTAGCAGCCGCGGCTCTTCATGCCGACATAGCGGTTCTCGACCTTGTCCAGACGGCCGACGCCGTGCAGGCCGCCGATCTCGTTGAGCTTGGTCAGCACCTGGGCCGGCGACAGCTTCTCGCCGTCGATGGCGACCACGTCACCCTTTTCGTAGGTCAGCTCGATGATCTGCGGCTTGTTCGGCGCCTTCTCCGGGCTGCGCGTCAGGCGCCACATGCTGTCTTCGGGCGCGAAGTTCGGGTCTTCGAGGATGCCGCCTTCATAGCTGATGTGCAGCAGGTTGGCGTCCATCGAGTAGGGGGCGCCGCCGCCCTTGCGCTTCTTGAAGTCCACGGGGATGCCGTGCTGGTCGGCGTAGGCCAGCATGCTTTCGCGGCTGGACAGCGTCCACTCGCGCCAAGGGGCGATGACCTTCACGCCCGGCATCAGCGCGTAGGCGCCCAGCTCGAAGCGGACCTGGTCGTTGCCCTTGCCGGTGGCGCCGTGGGAGATGGCGTCGGCTTCGGTCTTCTGGGCGATCTCGACCAGGCGCTTGGCGATCAGCGGGCGGGCGATGGACGTGCCCAGCAGGTACTCGCCTTCGTACAGCGCGTTGGCGCGGAACATCGGGAACACGAAGTCGCGCACGAACTCTTCGCGCAGGTCCTCGATGAAGATGTTCTCGGGCTTGATGCCCATCTTGATGGCCTTGGCGCGGGCCGGCTCGATCTCCTCGCCCTGGCCGATGTCGGCCGTGAAGGTCACGACCTCGCACTGGTACTCGTCCTGGAGCCACTTGAGGATGATGGAGGTGTCCAGACCGCCCGAATAGGCGAGGACGACGCGCTTGATCTGTTGGGACATGGTGACTGCCGCGGCGGTGTGCTGCGTGGAATGAGCAAACCACGATTTTAAGGGCTAGTCTCCCTGGCGAGGCAGCCTACCGGCTGCAGCGCCAGTGCAGCGTCCGGGCCAGTCGCTGCCGTGCCGAGGCAGCGCACGAGCTGCCACGCACCACGCACCGTGCCTTCCACGGCATCGACCGATCGGTACAGCGGGCGGTCCGGGCCCAGCCGTGCGGCCAGCGCCAGCCCGAAGGCCGCGTTGCCGGCCAGCGGCCCTTCCACCACCACGGCACCCCGCGATGACAGCCGCGCGACCAGTGCCGCGCTGCGCTCGGCGCAGTAGACGGCGGCCAGCGCCGGCCGCAGCCGGGCCGGAACGTCCTGCGCGTCGCCGGACACCCGCTGGCCCCGGCGCCAGAACACGAATGCGGCCTCGGCCTGGTCCGCCGGCAGCGGGCGAGCCTCCCAGCCCTCGGCCACCACCGCGGCCAGCGCTTCGGCCGTGGCCCAGGCCGGATCGGCGTCCGCGCACAGGTGGTCGAAGTCGCGCCCGCCCATGAAGCGGGCGGTCGGCACGGGGCGGCCGTCGACCGCGACGTTGAAGAGTTCGGCGTCCACCGGCACGCCCTCGGCACGGGCGGTGGACATCACCACGGTCCAGGTGCCGGTGGTCAGCAGCGTCGTGTCCGGCAGCGACAGGTAGCGCACCAGACAGGCGTTGCTGTCGTGCACCCCGCACAGCACCTCGCAGGTCGGCGACAGCCCCCAGCGCGCCGCCAGCGCCGGGCGCAGCGGGCCCAGCGTGTCGCCCGCCGCCCGCAGGGGCGGGAACAGCGCGGCGATGCCGCTGCGCTCGGCCCAGTCCGAGAACCGCCCATCCCACGGCGCCCAGAGCTGCGTGTGACAACCCAGCGACGACACCTCGCTGGCCGCCACGCCGCTGAGCCACCAGGCCCAGTACTGCGGATAAGGCAGCCAGTGGCGGATGCGCGCCCAGGCATCGGGCCGCGTGCGCTGCAGCCAGAACAGCTGGATCCCGGCATTCAGTCCGGCCGGCAAGCTCGGCGCGCCCGTGTGCGCGAACGGGTCGATCGCCTGCTCGAAGGCGGCGCGGTGGTCGCCGTAGCCGTCCCACTCGTAGTCGATCGGCGGCAGCACGAGGCCCGCGTCGTCGATCGCGCAGAAGGCTGCGCCGTGGGTGCTGATGCTGATGCGGCCGATGCGGTCGCGTTCGGGCAGTTCGGCGACGCTGTCCAGCAGCCATTGCTGCAGCCGCGGCACGCCCAGCGCGGTGTAGCCCGGCCCCGGCATCGGCGCATTGGGCTGCACGCGGCGCGCCAGCACCTCGCCCACCGCATCGACCAGCACCAGCTTGGCGTTGCTCTTGCCGATGTCGAGCACCAGCGTGTGGGACGGCGTGTGAGGCGACGACGTCGAAGCGGAAACCCCCACCATGCTCAGTCCAGGTGGAACAGGCACGGCATCGGCTCCGCCACGGGCGAGCCGTCCGGATTCGACTGCATGATGTCCTGCATGTGCTGCCACCAGCGCTGCATCACCGGGTGTTCGGGCAGCGTGTCCATCGCGTGGCCGGCGCGGCGACGCAGCACCGCGAACAGCACGCCGCGCGGCGCATCCAGGAAGATGCTGTAGTCCCGCACGCCGCTGTCTTTGAGCAGGGCCACCAGTTCGGGCCAGATGGCGTCGTGGCGGCGCTGGTATTCGGCTTCGCAGCCGGGATTCAGGAACATGCGCAAGGCGATCTTCTCGGTGGTCATGTCAGTGCTCTCGGTCATGCAAGTGCCTTTTGCGTCCTCAACCGCTTGAACAGCGTGAACCGCGGCAGCACCATCGACACGACCAGCAGCACGCCGATGACCATCGACATCACGATGCCCGACACGTTGAGCATGCCCAGGGCGAAGGTGAAACTGCCCAGCAGCACGGCGGCCAGCACGGTGCCGAGGATGCTGCCCCGCCCGCCCTCGATGGCCACGCCGCCGAGGATGACGATGGTCACCGCGTCCAGCTCCCAGCCCATGGCCAGGTTCGGCCGCGTGCTGCCGATGCGCCCGGTGAGCAGCACGGCGGCCAGCGCGGCCATCACGCCGGCGAAGAGGAACAGGCCCATGCGGTAGCGGTCCACCGCGATGCCGGAGAAGCGCGAGGCGATCGGGTTCGAGCCGATGGCGTACAGGCGCCGCCCGTGCAGCGTGCGGTGCAGCAGCAGCCCCACCGCCAACCCGGCCACCAGCAGCACCGCGAACTCGATCGGCACGATCAGCCACGGCACCCCGATCAGATCCCCCACGCTGCCGTTGCCCCAGGTGCTGAGCGTCTCCGGGTAGCCCGTGATGGCCTGGTCACCCAGCACCACCTGCGCGAGCCCGCGGTAGAGCGACAGCGTGCCGATGGTGACGACGATCGCCGGGAGCTTCCAGCGCGTCACCAGCCAGCCGTTCAGCGCCCCGCACAGCAGCCCGGTGGCCAGCGCGGCCAGCAGCATCAGCGGCAGCCCGGCACCCGCCTTCATCGCGAACCCCATCGCCAGCGAACACAGCGCCATGGTCGCCGCGATCGACAGGTCGATCTCGCCGGCCACCACCAGCAGCGCCATCGCCAGCGCGATCAGGGCCTTTTCGGAGAAGTTGTAGGTGCTGTCGGCCAGCGCGTAGGGCGACAGGAAGCCCTCGATGCCGAGACCGAAGGCCAGGTAGACGAGCGCGATCAGCGCCAGCAGCACGCGCTCCCAGGTGTCGAGGGCCTTCATGCGGTGGCTCCTTGTGTCGTGGTGGTGGAAGGTGTCGCGGTGGACGGCGCCATGGGAGCGGCCGCGGGGGCTGCGTGCTCCAGGATCTGGCGCCCGGCCTGCTGCTGGCCGCGGGCGTTGAGGGCCACCGACACCAGGATCACGAAGCCCGCGATGGCCTGCTGCCAGAACGGCGAGACCTGGATCACCGGCAGCGCCGCGTTCAGCACGCCGATGAACAGCACGCCCAGCACCGCGCCGCTGACCGTGCCGACACCGCCGCCGATGCTCACGCCGCCGATCACGCAGGCAGCCACCACCGTCAGCTCGAAGCCCGACGCCAGTTCGGTGAACGCGATCGAGTAGCGCCCGACCCACAGCAGCCCCGCCAGCCCGGCCAGCAGGCCCGACAGCGTGTAGGCCATCATCAGCCGCTGCTTGACCGGGATGCCGGCGTAGACGGCGCCGGTCGGACTGCCACCGAACGCATACAGCTCGCGGCCCTCGCGGCGCCAGTGCAGCAACCAGACCGTGAACGCCACCACCACCGCCGCGAACCACATCAGCACCGGCAGCCCCAGCAGCGTCTCGCGCGGCAGGCCCTTGATGAGCGGGTGGATCTCGTGGTCCGAGATCCACGCGCCGCCGCTGGCCACGAAGATCGCGCCGCGGTAGACCGACATCGTGCCCAGCGTGACGACGATCGACGGCAGGTTGAAGCGCATGATCAGCCAGCCGTTCACCGCGCCCAGCGCCGCGCCGATCCCGCAGGCCAGCACCAGCAGCCCGACCAGCGGCACCCCCGGCCACGCCCGCCCGGCCAGCGCGCACAGCATGCCGGTCAGCGCCAGGTTCGATGCCACCGAGAGGTCGATGCAGCGTGTCAGCAGCACCAGCATCTGGCCCATCACCAGGATGGCGAGGATGGCCGAGTCGTTGCCGATGTCGAGCGCGTTGCGCCACGTCAGGAACACCGGCGCGCGCGCGCCCACCGCCAGCGCGATGGCCGCGATGATCGCCAGCAGCACCCATTCGCGGCGCAGGTTCGTGAGGGAAAAAGAGGATCGGGAGGGTCGTGTCATGCCATCTGTCCGTGTGCTGGCGTGTGGTGCAGGCCCGAGGCCGCGGCGACGATCGTTTCGGCGTCGGCCTGCTCCCGCGAGAATTCGCCGACCCGGACACCGCGCCGCATCACGACCGTGCGGTGCGCCAGGTGCATCACCTCCGGCAGCTCCGACGACACCAGGATCACCGCCAGCCCCTCGGCCACCATGTCGGCGATGAGCTGGTAGACGGCCTGCTTGGCGCCGACGTCGATGCCCTTGGTCGGCTCGTCGAGGATGACGATGCGCGGGTTCAGGCCCAGCCACTTGGCGATGACCACCTTCTGCTGGTTGCCGCCCGACAGGCCGGACAGCGGCGTGTCCTGCGAGGCGGTCTTGATGCGCAGCCGCTCGATCAGGCGCGCGGCCAGCGCCTGCTCGCGCTGCGGCGACAGCCACGCACCGTGCGACAAGGTGCCGCTCAGGCCGGTGCGTGGCCCGGCCAGACCCGCCAGGCTGATGTTGTGGCGGACCGAGAACGACAGGATGCCACCCTGGCGCTGGCGTTCCTCGGGCACGTAGGCCAGGCCCGCTGCGATGGCGTCACCCGGCGCGCGGATGTCGATGGCGGTGCCGTCGATGCGCACCTCGCCGGTCGCCGACGGGTTCAGCCCCATCAGCGCCAGCATGGCCTCGCTGCGCCCGGCGCCTACCAGCCCGTAGAAGCCGAGGATCTCGCCGCGGCGCAGCGTGAACGACAGGTCCGCGAACTCGGTCGGGTGGGACAGCCCGCGCACCTGCAGCACCACCTCGCCGGGCCGGTGCGGGATGGCGGGGTAGATCTGGTCGATGGCCCGACCCGCCATCAGCCTCACCAGCGACGGCTCGTCCACGTCGGCGATGCGGCCGCCGCCGACCGAGGCGCCGTCGCGCAGCACGACGTAGCGGTCGGCGACGGCGAAGATCTCGTCGAACTTGTGGGTGATGAACAGCACCGCGACACCCTGTGCCTTCAGGTTGCGCACGATGCCGTAGAAGTCGCGGATCTCGGCCTGCGACAGCGCCGCGGTCGGCTCGTCGAGGATGACGACCTTGGCCTGCTGCGACAGGGCGCGCGCGATCTCGATCAGGTGGCGCTGCGCCAGGCTCAGCGCTCGCACCGGCGTGGTCGCCGCGAAACCGGCCCCGACCTGGTCCAGCACCCGCTGCGCGTCGCGGTTCATCGTGGCCCAGTCGATCACGCGCAGGCCCGGAATGCCGCCGAGCTGGCGCATCGGCTGGCGGCCGATGAAGATGTTCTCGGCCGCGCTCAGCTCCTCGAACATCACGGTTTCCTGGTGGACCGCGACGATGCCGGCGGCCTGCGCGTCCTGGGCGCGCGTGAACCGCTGCGGCTGGCCGGCCAGACACAGCTCGCCCGCGTCGGCCTGGTGGACGCCGGTGAGCGTCTTGACCAGCGTGGACTTGCCGGCGCCGTTCTCGCCGATGACGGCGAGCACCTCGCCGGGCACCAGGTCCAGGTCCACGCCCTTCAGGGCATGGGTCGGACCGAAGTGCTTGTGAATGCCGCGCAGCGTGAGCATCAGAAAATCTTGGCGAACTGCTCGACGTTGGTGGCGTCGTAGGTGAAGGGCTCGGCCATCGCGCCTTCGAGGTTGGCGTCGAGGGTCGTGCTGCCGACACGGCCCAGCGAGATCTTCTCGCCCGCCACGCCCTTGACCTGGCCCTTCAGGAAGGCATGCACGGCGTGGATCGACGAGTAGCCCAGGTCGATCGGGTTCCAGATCGCGAAGGACTTGACCGCCCCGCTCTTCACGTGCCCCGCCATTTCCGAGGGCAGACCCAGGCCGGTCACGAAGATCTGGCCGACCTTCTTCTCGTCCTGCACCGCCTTGGCCGCGGCAGCGATGCCCACCGTGGTCGGCGCCACGATGGCCTTCAGGTTCGGGTAGCTCTTGAACAGGCCCTGCGCTTCGCGGTAGCTCTTGTCGGTCTGGTCATCCCCGTAGACCACGTTGACCAGCTTCAGCCCGCTGTAGGCGGGCTGGGCCAGCAGCTTCTTCATCTCGCCGATCCAGATGTTCTGGTTGGTCGCCTGCGCGGTGGCCGACAGCACGGCGATCTCGCCCGTCTTGCCCGCCACCTGCTCGCTCATCTTGACCAGCTTCTCGCCGATCAGCACGCTGTTCGACGGGTTCAGCTGCATCAGGCGGCCATCCTTCTTCACGCCCGAGTCGAAGGACACGACCTTGATGCCGCGCGACATCGCCTTCTTCAGCACCGGCACCAGCGCGTCCGGGTCGTTCGCCGAGATGACGATGGCCTTGACGTTCTGCGCGATCAGCGCGTTGACGATCTCGATCTGGCCTTCGGCGGTCGCCTTGGCCGGGCCGGTGTAGATGATCTCGACGTCCTTGAGCTCCTTGGCGGCCTCCATCGCGCCCTGGTGGGCGGCGTCGAAGAAGCCGTTGCCCAGGCTCTTGACGACCAGGGCGATCTTGTCGGCGGCCATCGCCGGACTGAACAGACAGACGGACAGGGCGGCCGTGGCGACGAGCTTGAAACGGGGGGGCATGTTGTCTCCTTTTTTCGCGGTGAACGCCGGAGTGTCCGGCGGGGGTGAAACCTGGAACGTCGAACCGGTCAGACGATGCCGCCCGAGCCGCCGGCCACGGCCGGGCGGGCCTCGGCCATGCGCTGGCGGTAGCCGCTGGCGCGGTAGGCGCCGACCGGGTCGATCGCGCCGCCCGCGTCCAGCCGCACGCGCTGCAGGATCGGCGTCACGTCGGTCTGGAAGCCGGCCTTGAGCAGGTGGGTCGCCGTCAGCGCGTCGCTGCAGTCCTGCGCGGCGTCGAGCGCGGCGCGGTCCACCAGCAGCGCCTGGGCGTAGCTGCGCTGCACCTGCGCGGCGCTGGTCATCAGGCTCTCGATCGGGTCCGTGACGTTGTGGCTCTGGTCGAGCATGTAGGCCGGGTCGAACGCCACGCCCTCGTGCGCCGCCGCGACCAGTTCGTTGAACACCAGGAACAGCCGGTACGGCGACACCGAGCCGGCATCCAGATCGTCATCGCCGTACTTGCTGTCGTTGAAGTGGAAGCCGGCCAGCTTGCCCGCCGCGATCAGGCGGGCGACGATCAGCTCGATGTTGACGTTCGGCGCGTGGTGGCCGAGGTCGACCAGGCACTGCGCCTTCGGCCCGAGCGCCGAGGCCGCCAGGTAGCTCGAACCCCAGTCCTGGATCACGGTGCTGTAGAACGCCGGCTCGCAGATCTTGTGCTCCAGCATCATCCGCCAGTCGCCCGGCAGCGCGGCGTAGATCTCGCGGGCGCTGTCCAGGTAGCGGTCGAAGGCGCGGCGGAAGTGCTGCTGGCCGGGGAAGTTGCTGCCGTCACCGACCCACACCGTCAGCGCCTTGGAGCCGAGCTGCTGGCCGATCTCGATGCATTCGAGGTTGTGTGCCACGGCCTGCGCACGGGTGGCGGCATCGGTGTGCGTGAGGCTGCCGAACTTGTAGCTGTGCGCCTGGCCCTTCTGGTCGGAGAAGGTGTTGGAGTTCATCGCGTCGAACGCCAGGCCGTGGCTGGCCGCCGTCTGGCGCAGCTCCGACCAGTCGCTGCACTGGTCCCAGGGGATGTGCAGCGAGACGGTCGGCGTGGCGCGGCCGAGCTGCTGGATCACGCCGCAGTCCTGCAGCTTGTCGAAGACGTGGCGCGGCTCGCCCTGGCCGGGGAAGCGGGCGAAGCGCGTGCCGCCGGTGCCCACGCCCCAGCTCGGGATCGCCACGCCGAAGGTGGCGACCTGTGCGCGCACGGTCTCGATGTCGATGCCGCGCCGGGCGAGTTGCTCGCCCAGGTGCGCGTAGTCGCTGTGCAGGTGGCGCAGCAGCGGTTGGTTGTGCGCGGCGATGTCGCGCGGATCAATCAGGCTCATGGGAATCTCCAGACGCAGGGCGTGGTTCAACGCGTGGTTCAACGCGTGAAGGCGGCGAGGTTGCCAGCATCCACGTTCAGGATGTTGCCGGTGCTCTTGGCGCTGAGGTGTTCGGCGGCGAAGAAATAGGTGGCCTCGGCGATGTCTTCCGGGAACACGCTGCGCTTGAGCATCGAACGGTCGCGGTAGAAGGCTTCGAGGTCGCCCTCGCCGATCTTGTTGGCGGCGGCGCGCTCCTCGCTCCACTTGCCGGTCCAGATCTTCGAGCCGCGGATCACCGCGTCCGGGTTGACCACGTTGGAGCGGATGCCCAGCGGTGCGCCTTCGAGCGCGAAGCTGCGGCTGAGCTGGATCTCGGCGGCCTTGGCGGCGCAGTAGGCGCTGGCCTGCGCGCTGGCGACCATGCCGTTCTTGCTGGCGATCATGACCATGCTGCCGCCGGTGCCCTGGGCCTTCATCTGCTTGAAGGCTTCGCGGGCGACGAGGAAGTAGCCGGTGGCCAGGATGCTCTGGTTGCGGTTCCAGAGTTCGAGCGTCGTCTCGTCGATCGGCGCCGCCGAGGCGATGCCGGCGTTGCTGACGAGGATGTCCACGCCGCCGAACTCGACCGCCGCCCGGTCGAACGCGGCGATCACGCTGGCCTCGCTCGTCACGTCACAGCGCACGCCGCGCACATGGTCCTTGCCGTGGGCCTTGGCCAGCTCGGCGCCGACCGCGTCGAGCGCTTCCTGGTCGATGTCGGCCAGCACGACGCAAGCGCCCTCGCCCAGCAGCCGCCTGGCGATCGCCTGACCAATGCCGCCCGCACCACCGGTGACCAGCGCGACCTTGCCGACCAGCGGCTTCGGCTTGGGCATGCGCTGCAGCTTGGCTTCTTCGAGCAGCCAGTATTCGATATCGAAGGCTTCCTGCTCGGGCAGGCCGACGTACCGATCGACCGCATTGGCCTCGCGCATCACGTTGATGGCGTTGACATAGAACTCGCCCGCGATGCGCGCCGTGGCCTTGTCCTTGGCGATGGTCACCATGCCGATGCGCGGCAGCAGGATCACGACCGGGTTCGGGTCGCGCAGCGCCGGGCTGGTCGGACGCTTGCAGCGCGCGTAATAGGCGCTGTAGTCGGCGCGGTAGCCGGCGAGCAGGTCTTGCAGCGCCGTCTTGAGCGCAGCACCGCCGAGTCGGTAGACGGCCTCCGGCACGATCAGCGGGCGGATCTTGGTGCGCAGGAAGTGGTCCGGGCAGGAGGTGCCGAGCGCAGCCAGCGGCGCCAGCTCGGCCGAGTTGACGAACTCCAGCACCTCGGGCGACGTGTTCAGGTGCAGCAGCTTCGGCGCGCCTTCGGCCGACAGGCCGCGCAGCACCGGCAGCACGCGGGCCAGCGTCGCCTGGCGATCGTCGTCGACCAGCGTCTCGAAGCGGGTGCCGCCGAAGACCTGCACCTTGCGGGCCGCGCGCTCCTGCGCCAGCCAGCCTTGTGCGCGCTCGATCAGATCGACCGTGTTCTCGTAGCAGGACTTGGCGGTGTCGCCCCAACTGAACAGACCGTGTCCACCGAGCACGATGCCGCGCAGGCCCGGGTGCGCCGCGTCGTAGGCCGCGAGTTGCTGGCCCAGCTCGTAGCCGGGGCGCAGCCAGGGCATCCAGCCGACCGTGCCTTCGAAGACCTGGCGCGTGATGGCTTCGGAATTCGCCATCGCGGCGATCGCGATCACGGCGTCCGGGTGCATGTGGTCGACATGCGCATAGGGCAGCGACGAGTGCAGCGGCGTGTCGATCGAGGCGGCGCGGCTGTTGAGGTTGAAGGTGCAGTGCGGCAGGTACGCGACCATCTCGTCTTCATGGGCCAGCCCGCGGTACAGGCCCTTGAGCGCGCGCAGCTTGTCCATGTAGAGGGTGGAGAAACCGTCGAGCTTCATCGAGCCGACATCGCCGCCCGAGCCCTTGACCCACAGCACCTCGACGGACGCGCCCGTGAGCGGGTTGGTCTGCCAGAGCTTGGCCGACGTGTTGCCGCCGCCGTAGTTGGTGATGCGCAGGTCGGAGCCGAGCAGGTTCGAGCGGTACAGCAGCAGGCCCGGCTCGTCGAGTGCGGCGGCACGGGTGTCGTCCCAGCGCGGGAAGGGTGTGGTGGTGTTCATGGGACGTGAGCGTAGAGGCCTGTCCCTTCAGGTGCAATTGATGGTCTCTGATAAATAAGATCAGGAATATCTTATGCTGCAGTGCTCAGGCCCGCGGGGCGCCACCACCCGCCGCTGCACAGGCGCGGCAGACGGCACCGACTGCGGGAAAGTCCCCAATGCCCGGCCCACACGATGAAGACGCTCAACCTGCGCCACCTCCGTATCTTCGAGACCATCGCCAGCTGCGGCAGCTTCTCGCGGGCCGCCGAGCAGCTCGACATGAGCCAGCCGGCCGTGTCGATGCAGCTGCGCCAGCTCGAAACCGACCTCGGCACCGTGCTGTTCGAGCGCCCGCAGCGCCAGCGGCTGACCGACGCCGGGCAGGAGCTGCTGCAGCACGCCCGCGTGCTGCTGGCGCAGACCCGCGCCGCCGAAGAGGCGATGGCCGCCTACGCCGCCACGACCGGCCTGGCCGACCAGCGGGGCGCACGCGGCCTGCTGCACCTGGGTGTCGTGTCCACGGCGCACTACTTCGCGCCCCGGCTGCTCAACGAGTTCCACCGCCGCCACCCCGAGGTGCGGCTCAAGCTGACGGTGGCCAAGCGCAGCGAAGTGCTGGCGATGCTGCAGGAGCACCGGCTGGACATCGCCATCACCGGCTATCCACCGTCGGAAGCGGATCTGGAGGCCGCCAGCTTCGCCCGCCACCCGCACTGCATCGTGGCGCACCCCGGGCACCCGCTGGCGCGCCGGCGCGGGCTGGACTGGGCCGACCTGCGCGACGAGCACTTCATCTTCCGCGAGAGCGGCTCGGCCACGCGGCAGTTCCTGGAGCACCTGCTGCAGTCGCAGTCGATCCAGGTGAAGCTCGGCATGGAGCTGGCCGGCAACGAGACGATCAAGCAGGCGGTGATGTGCGGCATGGGCATCAGCTTCCTGTCGGCGCACGCCTTCCAGGTCGAGCTGCAGGCGGGCCTGATGGTGGTGCTCGACGTGAAAGGCCTGCCCAAGCACATCGACTGGTGCTTCGTGCAGCGCCGTGACACCATGCTCACCGGGGTGAACGCGGCGTTCCGGCAGTTCGTGTTCGAGGAAGGCGCGGCGCTGGCGGTATGCCGGGTCACCTGAAGCGCTGGCGCAAGCGCTGTACACGCAACAGCCCGGACAGGACAGCGGCTCGATCCATCACTCCGACCAGGGGTCAGAGTGCGTACCGATCCGCGACAGCGAGCGACTGGCCGAAGCGGGCATCGAGCCCCCTGGAAGACCCAGACGCTGCCACAGGCCTGTCATGTACGGTCAGAAAGCCATGACGGCATTCACGGAGAGGGACCGCCCAGATTTCATGCTGCCAGAGACATTGCTCTGGTAGGTTCCGTTGAAGGTGACCTGTTCGTTCATTCGATAGCTCAAGCCAGCACCTACGGTGAAAAACGTGGATTTTGAGCCCGGCGTGGTGGTCGTGAAAGTCTCGGCTTCACTGGTCACATTGGCCGTCACGCTCTTGCCGCGACTCTTGCTGTCATGAACGAGGGCGACCTTGCCGCGGAGTGTCAGCTGTGAGGTGACGGGCCACCAAGCTGACGTTGTGATCTCTGTCACCAGTGCAGTGGCGCCCTGCTTGTGCAGCTGGAGGGCCTGCAGGACGCTTGCGTTGTTGGTTTCCGAGAATGCATCGACAGTCGAGTAAACATGACTGATGCGCGCCTCCGGCTGGACATGGACGCTGCCCAGCTGCAAGGGTTGGTATTTTGCGCCGATCGACAGGATGTCCGCGGTCGAGCCGATGCCCGTGAATCGCGACTGGCCAGGGCTACTCAGGCCGGTGCCATTGGTCTCGCGTGATCCGGAATTATCGAAGTCGGCATGGGCGTAGCCACCTGACAGGATCAGTCCCGGCAGCAGTCCGGGCTTGTACTCAGCCAGCAGACCATAGAGCACACCCTTCGTGCGGACCTGCACATACCGAGAGTTGACGGAGCCTGCGTCGCTGCCAAGGTAAGTGCTGACCATCCAGTTGGGTTCGATGTTGAAACGAATGCCGAAAAGATTGCCATGGCTTTTGATGGTGTAGTCGGCATTCTGGACAGATCCTGGCATGGTGCCCTCCGTGCTGGTATAGCCAGCAAACATGGCATATCTGTCGCCATTGCTCACGGAGGGCAGATTGGCGATCGCGCTGGTGTAATTCAGGGCCACGTGGCCGGCGTAGTCCACCAGACCGGCGTAGGCCTCCGGTGAAGCGCGATCCCCGATGACCCGAATGTCTTGTGTACTCAAGCCGGACTGGAGCAAGCGGGGAATGAAGTCACCACCAGCATACTGATGATCGCTGATCTTCATGCTCTGGACGAGGTGACGGACATTCTCGTCTCCCTGGCTCAAGACCATGGCCAGCTCCTCGGTACTGGTGCCGGTGCTCAGGCCGGTACCGATGAGTTGGCCTGTGCTGCGGTTGAACACCACGTCCTTGCTCATGTCGCTGGTGATTGCGCTGAACGAACCGCTGATCGATCCTGGCGCACCCTTGATGGCCGTGATGACCTGGCCTTTGTCCAGCGAATAGCCGTTGTACTGTTTGAGGTCCAGGATACTGGTGCCGGGGTTGAGGATCGTCTGCCCCCCCACGACAACTTGATCGTAGCCGGAGGTTGCAATGCCAGCACCGCTCAGTCCACCGACTTCGATTTGCAACGTGCCGTTCTCGGTGTAGTTGCCGGTGACGGTCAGGATGCCCGGGGAGTTCCCTGGAGCGGTGGTGCCGTTGCCTGTGAAATTGCCGCCGATATTGCCTGATCCCTGGAGGGTGCCGCCTGCGTTGACCAGTACGTTGCTGTTGATGGTGCCGTTGTTGACCAAGGTGGCGCCTTGGTTGACTATGGTGTCGGCCGTACTCAAGGATGAGCCTGCCGTGACGGTCAGGGTGCCGGAGTTCACCGAGGTACCCTGGGTGAACTTGTTGGTCCCCGACAGGGTCAACGTGCCACCGCCGGTCTTGTTCAGGTTTCCGTCGCTGGTGACTGAGCCGGAATAGGTGCCGCCGTTGGTCACGTTCAGGGTGTAGCCATTGAGCGTCAGCTGGCCGCTGCCATTCAGGTTGGCCACGGTCTGGTCACCACCGGTGAGCGTCATGGCAGCGGCAGAGGCAATGCCCAGGGTGGCGTCATGCGAGAGCAAGTCGGCCCCTGCCAGGATCAACTGGCCTGTCAGGATGTTGATCGTATTTGCGGCGACCATGTTGCTGATGGTCACCGAGCCATTGGTGTTGAGCGTCGAGCCCGCGGCAGTCGAGGCGCTGCCTAGCTTGGCGCTGACTTGTGCCCCGTCATTCAGGTTGTAGATGGGGGAGGTCAGGGTCTTGTTGCCGGAAATCGTGCCATTGCTGGTGACAGATGCCACGGCATTGTCGTTGTTGACGACCAGACTGGCGCCACTGGCGATGATGACTGCGGTCTTGGGTGACAGGTTGGGCGCCGTGCTGGACCCCAGAATCAGCTGACCGGCCAGGACGTTGGTGTTACCGGTGTAGGTGTTGTGGTTGTTGAGGACGACGGTGCCGGTGGTGGTCTTGTTGAGGGCGATGTCGGAGCCGCCGAGCACGGCGTTGACGGTGCCGCTCTTCATCTCGAAGCTGCCGGTGCTCGTCAGGGTGCCCGAGCCGCTGATCAGGCCGCCGCCGTCCAGGGTGACCGTGCCCACGGTGTCGGCGTAGCCGCCCAGGGCCAGTTCGGCACTTGCGCCGTTGACCGTGACGGTTCCGCTGGCGATGGCGTCGCTGGTGCCGTACTGGAGCGTGCCGGCCGTGATGGTGGTCGCCCCCGTGTAGGTGTTGTGGTTGTTGAGGACGACGGTGCCGGTGGTGGTCTTGTTGAGGGCGATGTCGGAGCCGCCGAGCACGGCGTTGACGGTGCCGCTCTTCATCTCGAAGCTGCCGGTGCTCGTCAGGG